>OKVP01000086.1_pt1 | contig 34436 bp, 15 predicted proteins | sample 1604821 | NCBI WGS metagenome assembly OKVP01 (sample SAMN01760946, study PRJEB22395) | human gut metagenome | reverse complement strand
CCGGTGGACTGTTTCGACATTAGTCCAAAGGTGCGAAGCACCTGCGACAAAATCCACCCTCTTCCACCACGTCGTCACAAGCTATATATCGCTTGTGGCGATTTTTTTATATCATTTTTAAAAATCACCATGGCACTCATGCCGCTGCTCCTCCTTTTCCTGAATTAAATAAACCTTTTTGCCTGCTTTAAAAGGGAGGCTTTTTTCTGTTTTTTCGCAATTTTGTCCATAAACATTGTTAAAAAATAAACAATCTTGTATATATTGCCAAAATGGTAATAAAATCTTGCATTATAAGTCAAAATAATATATAATTATTATCGGTTAAAAATATTTATAATCATAATTAATATATGAGAGGTAAAAACAATGGACGCATTAAACAAAAAAACTATTGAAGACATTGATGTAAAAGGCAAAAAAGTTCTTGCTCGTTGCGACTTTAACGTTCCACTTAAAGACGGCGAAATCACTAATGACAAGAGAATTGTTGCCGCTCTTCCTACTATCAAGTATTTGATGGAGCACGGTGCAAAGGTTATACTTTGCTCACACCTCGGCAGACCTAAGGGAGAATATAAGCCTGAATTCAGTCTTGCTCCCGTTGCAAAAAGACTTTCGGAGTATCTCGGTGTTGAGGTTAAGCTTGCCGAAGATGCTGAGGTTGTAGGCCCTAATGCCAAGGCTATGGCAGCCGAGCTTAAGGACGGCGAGGTTATGCTCCTTGAAAACGTTAGATACAGAGCAGAAGAAACAAAGAACGAGGAGAATTTCTCTAAGGAACTTGCTTCTCTTGCTGATATTTTCGTAAACGACGCATTCGGTACTGCTCATAGAGCGCATTGTTCAACAACAGGTGTTGCTGCTTATTTACCTGCTGTTTGCGGTTACCTTATCCAAAAGGAAATCAAGTTTATGGGCGGCGCTCTCGCTAATCCAAAGAGACCTCTTGTTGCAATTCTCGGCGGTGCTAAGGTTTCAGACAAAATCGGTGTAATTGAAAACCTTATTGATAAGTGTGACACAATTATTATCGGCGGCGGTATGGCTTATACCTTTATGAAGTATCTCGGCCATAACATCGGTACTTCTCTTCTTGAGGCTGACTGGGTTGAAAAAGCAGGCGAAATGATGAAGAAGGCTGAGGATAAGGGTGTTAAGTTCCTTATTCCTGTTGATAACAAGGTTGGTAAGGAATATGACGAGAATACAGAGGCTAAGGTAGTAAGCAGTGACGATATTCCTGACGGCTGGATGGGTCTTGATATCGGCCCTAAGACTCAGGAAGTTTTTGCAGACGCTATTAAGGGCGCAGGCACAGTAATTTGGAACGGTCCTATGGGCGTTTCAGAATGGGATAACTTTGCAGCAGGCACAATCAGCGTTGCTAAGGCAGTTGCTGATTCAGGCGCTATTTCAATCATCGGCGGCGGTGACTCGGTTGCAGCTGTAACAAAGCTTGGCTTTGCAGATAAGATGAGCCACATTTCAACCGGCGGCGGTGCATCACTTGAATTCCTTGAGGGTAAAGACCTTCCGGGTATCTGCGCACTCCAAGACAAATAATTTTGAATAATCGTAGGGGCGACCATTGGTCGCCTTATACCAAAAATATTTTAAAGAGGTAACTATTATGAATAAGACTCTTCGTAAGGCAATTATTGCCGGTAACTGGAAAATGAACAATACTCCTGCACAGACAACTGCTCTCATCAATGAGATGAAGCCGCTTGTTGCAGATGCTGATTGCGAGGTTGTTCTTTGCGTTCCTTTCGTAGATGTTCCTGCCGCAGTTGAAGCTGCTAAAGGCTCTAATATTAAAATCGGTGCAGAGAATGTTCACTTTAAGGACAGCGGTGCTTTCACAGGCGAGGTTTCAGCTGATATGCTCGTTGAGCTTGGCGTTGAATACGTTGTAATCGGTCACAGCGAGAGAAGAACATACTTCGGCGAAACAGACCAAACAGTAAATCTCAGAACTCTTAAGGCTCTTGAAAAAGGCTTGAAGCCAATCATCTGCGTTGGTGAAACTCTTGAGCAGAGAGAGCTTGGTTATACAGAAACACTTCTTAAGTATCAAACAAAGATGGCACTTACAAATGTAACAGCTGACCAGCTTAAAAATGTTGTAATCGCTTACGAGCCAATCTGGGCAATCGGTACAGGCAAGACTGCTACTGCTGACCAGGCTGACGAGGGTAACGGATATGTTCGTGCAGCTATTGCAGAGGCTTACGGTGCTGATGTTGCAGAAACAGTAACAATTCAGTACGGCGGCTCAATGAACGCTAAGAATGCTGATGAGCTTACTTCAAAAGTAAACGTTGACGGCGGACTTATCGGCGGCGCTTCACTTAAAGCTGAGGACTTCTCAATTATCGTTAAGGCTGCAAGCAAATAATTAAACAAATTTTAGGTGGGTGTGTTTCGGCATACCCACTTTTTGTGAAAAACAATATGGAGGAATACTAATGAAAAAACCTGTTGTATTATGTATAATGGACGGTTACGGCAAGAACGACAGCGATTACGGCAATGCAATCGCTATGGCAAAAAAGCCTAACCTTGATAAGCTTATGGCTGAATATCCAATGACTTATATCGGAGCAAGCGGACTTGATGTAGGTCTTCCTGACGGTCAGATGGGCAACTCTGAAGTAGGCCACACAAATATCGGTGCCGGCAGAGTTGTATATCAGCCGCTCACAAGAATTACAAAGGCATTTGAGGACGGCGATGCTGAAAAAAATCCTGCTCTTAAGGGCGCTATGGATAATGCTAAGGGCAAGGCTCTTCACCTTATCGGTCTTGTTTCTCCCGGTGGTGTTCATTCTCATTCAGAGCATCTTTATCATCTTCTTCAAATGGCTAAAAATAACGGTGTAGAGAATATTTACGTTCACGCTCTTCTTGACGGCCGTGACGTTCCACCTTCATCTGCTGTTGAATATCTCAATGAACTTGAGGATAAAATGAAGGAAATCGGCGTAGGTAAAATCGCTTCCGTAATGGGCAGATTTTACGCTATGGACCGTGACAATATTTGGGACAGAGTTGAAAAGGCTTATGCCGCTATCGTTTATGGCGAGGGCATTCAGGCTGACAATGCAGTTGAGGCGGTTAAGGCTTCTTATGAAACTGTTGACGAGGACGGCAAGCACCTTACGGATGAATTTGTGCTTCCTACCGTTATCGGCGGCAGCGAGGGCAGAGTTAAGGCTGACGACAGCGTTATCTTCTTTAACTTCCGCCCTGACCGTGCAAGAGAAATTACACGTACATTTGTTGACCCTGATTTTAACGGCTTTGAGAGAAAGAACGGCTTTTTCAAGCTTTACTATGTATGTATGACTCAGTATGATGCCGAGATGCCAAACGTTGAGGTTGCATTCGGCCCTGAAACTCTTGTTAATACCTTTGGTGAATATATTTCAAAGCACGGTATGACTCAGCTTCGTATTGCCGAAACTCAAAAGTATGCTCACGTAACTTTCTTCTTCAACGGCGGCGAGGAAAAGCAGTATGAGGGTGAGGACAGAATCCTTGTTGCTTCTCCTAAGATTTCCACATTTGACCTTATGCCTGAAATGAGCGCTCCTGAGGTATCGGAAAAGCTTAATGCGGCAGTAAGAAGCGGCAAATATGACGCTATTATTGTAAACTTTGCTAACTGCGATATGGTTGGCCATACAGGTATTATCCCTGCGGCAATCAAGGCTGTTGAAACTGTTGACGCTTGTGTTGGCTCACTTGCAAAGGCTGTTATAGAAATGAACGGCAACCTCTTTATCACTGCCGACCACGGCAATGCTGATAAGATGCTTGACGAAAACGGCGAGCCGTTCACAGCTCACACAACTAACCCTGTTCCGTTTGTTGCAGTAAACTGCGGCGAGGGTGTTGAACTTCGTGACGGTGGCAAGCTTTGCGACATCGCTCCTACAATGCTTCAAATGCTCGGACTTGACAAGCCTGCTGAAATGACAGGTGTATCACTTATTAAATAAGTAAATACAATAATAAAAGGATTAGATATTCGTATTAATTTACGCATATCTAATCCTTATTTTTTTATCTTATATTTATGTTTATATTGTTATATTGTCGGTTTAACTCTGTATACTACAGTCGAATGTTTAGGAATTGTTGCATTAATTGTAGTTCCTGTTGAGCGTTCATCTGTCCACAAATCGTGAAGCTCATAACCCGACGGAGCCTCCTCAATGCCTAAGTATGGGTCTTTAGTAAGGTCATCAAGCTTGAAGTTGACGCTTTTTGTGGAAGAAGCAGTATTGAATAAACAAAGCGCAACATCGCCGTTTGAAAGCGGACGGGCAATAATATCAATACCGCTTTCCTTTTTAATTCTCTTAGCACTCTTGCCGAGTGAATCCTGGTCAACTGCAATCATGTGTTTGTTAGTAACAATTTTAAGCGTTTCATTATCCTTATCGGGCATACCGTTTGATACAAAGCTTCTGATATCGTTGCCAAGCATAAGCGGAGCGGCAAGCATACACCAAAGCGAGAAATGCGCTCTGTTTTCGTTATCGTCAAGCTTTCCGTTGCCGACCTCAAGCATATCAGGGTCGTTCCAATGGCCCGGTCCTGAGTGCTTATAAAGCTTCAAGGTGCGGTTATATATCATAGTTATGCTTCTCCAATTGGGAGCTATATCGGGCGTTGTGCGCCACATTGAGCCTGCTTTAGCACCCCAAAGATAAGGGCGAGCCATGCCCCATTCGCAAATGGAATATGTGATTGGCTTTTCTTCTGAATGTGTAACCTTAGCCCACATTGAGCTTGCTTCCTTAAGAGCGTTACCCATACGCTTATACTGAATATATGACGAGTCAATCGCAGTTGCTACAGGGTTTTTGATTGTCATATTGTTGGTGCCCTCTTTAAGCTCAACAATAATTTGTTGCCTGCCTAAAGGACTGAATCCCTTAGTTTCAGGGAAGAAAATTTCATACATTTTGCCGTTAATATGAATTTGCATATACTGCTTCTTTTTAGCCATTGACTTGTGAAAAACAAAGGTTAATACGTATTCACCTTTTTCGTCTGCGTCAAAATTAAAACTTGCAGAGCCTGAGCCGTGGCTGATAAATCCGATTGCTTTTTTGCTCGGCACGTCAGACATTTTGATAATCTTTGCTCTTCCGGTAAACTCTGCGTCCTCCGGCCTTAAGTCAATTTCAAAAGAACTTTTTGGCTTGGTAATTACAATATGCTCAATTGCAGGGCAGTCGCCGCTGATTCTGTTATGATGGCAAAAATCGTATTTAAAAAATTCACAGCCCCAAGACGCAATTGTTTTAGCGTCAAGCCTTTCGTTGCCGAGAGAGGCAGGGAGGTCCTCGCAGGTGAGAGTACCGTTAGAAGAATAAAGACCAACCTTTAAGCCGAGTGCGTTAATATCCTTAATAAGCTTAGGGATACCACGGCTGAATGTGCCGAGATCGCCCTGAAGCTTTCCGTCACTGTCACGAAGGGAACTTTGCCAGCAATCGTCAAGGTTAATAAATTCATATCCTGCGTTTGCAAGTCCGCTGTCTTTCATAGCGTGGGCAGTTTGCATAATAATATCCTGGTCAATATTGTTCCTAAAGATATTCCAGCTTGACCAGCCCATAGGCGGAGTTTGAGCAACCTTATTTTCAGAATATTCTTCGTCCTCGCTTATGTCAATTGTAAGCTTAGTCGGGATAAATATTTTTTTCAAGGCGCAAAGCGGGCACTTGCCGTTTGCTTTCATATTTAAAAACCAAGAAATGAACACAACAATCAATATTGCCAAAACGGCAACTAAAATTATAGCAAGATATTTCATTATAAACCAATCTCCTTAAAAAGCTCCAACTCCTTTTGAGCCAAAGCATGCGTATTTTCATCATCAAGTGAATTTACTGCATTTAACGTAAATTCTTTTCTGTTTTTAAAATTGTAAATTATTCGATAAATCCAAGCATATAAAATAAGCCAAGGTCTTCCGTCGATAAATTTGATATAATCAATTTCTTTAAGCTTTTTGTAAGGCGGAAAGAGAAGCCTGAGTTTCGCCATAAAGGGCGAATATTTTTTCCCTTCTTCAAGTTCTCTCCTTGCAACGGTAACGCCCTTGTTTTCATTCTCATTGCCGAATGCACCGCAGTCGCAAAGGTATTTTTCAATATTTTTAGTATCAATTGTGTAATCATAACCTTCGCCGAAAAAGTTGTGGCAAACGGTCAAAACGGTTTTACCGAATTTTTCAAGTTCAACTGCGCTTAAATATTCAAACACCTTTTGAATATCAATACTTGCAGTTTTTAGCATTACGGCTAAATCAAGTATAAGCTTAATTCCTGCTCCGTAGAATTTGAAATGGTGCGCCGTGTGGGCAATCAAATATGCAAAATGAAAACTGTCGTCAAATTTTCCGTCAAAGCCGTTAAATTTTGCATAATCAAAAGCGCTGCAAAACGGCTCGGTATCATAACAGCTTATAAGCTTTGTGTGCACCTCAAGCAGAACACCGTTTTTGACATAGTTATAAACCGGCCCGTTTTCCTTAACACAGTCAAAACCGTTAGATATAAGCAATTTTTTAATCTTGTCCCTGTCCTCAGCCTTGATTAGAACGTCTATATCGCCCATAGCACGGCTTTCAGGCACGGGGTAGTATTCTCTAAGTATTGCGCCTTTAAACGTGATATACGGGCACTGAGCCGACGCAAAAAGCGTTTTAACCTCTTCCAGCATATTAATCTGAGCGTTTGAAAGGAAAATTAAATCAAAAAATTTATTTTCAAGCGCATTTAAGAAGCTTTCGGGCAAATCGCTTTTATTTTTTGCATTTAAAAGTGCACAGTGCAATACACCTAAAAGGTTATGCCCCTTTGCATATAAAAACAATTTTTTATAATTAACGTCTGTATCGAAAATAAATTTGTCGCCGTTTAAATAGTGGCGGCAAATGTCAATTAAAACCTCATATTCCTTATCCATATCAGTTGAAAACTGCGTTGCCGACAACAAGACTTAAAACAGTCATAATAAGTCCGGCAATAAATACACCGAGCGAAATCACAAAAAAGCTCTTTTTCTTATCAAGATGGAGAAGAGATGCAAGAAGTGCACCTGTCCAGCCGCCTGTACCCGGAAGCGGTATGGCAACGAAAATCAAAAGCCCCCAAATTCCGTATTTATCAATTTTATCTCGCTTTTTAAGCGTTTTGTCCTCAAGCCAATAAACAAACTTGTTTATTCCGGGAACTTTTTTTAATAAATCGAAAATCCAATTGATTAATAAAAGTATGAACGGTATAGGTAAAATGTTACCTAAAAAGCTGATAATAAATCCTACAAAAGGATTCATTTGCAAAAGCACAATGGCTGTAAACATTCCGAGCCTGCATTCCAAGATAGGGCAGACTGAAATAATAAACACAACAAGCCAATCGGGTATTCCGTGCGCTGTTAAAAACTCTTGTAAGTTTCTGCAAAATTCTTGTACCATATATCAGTTCTCCTTTTTGTCGGTTGTTATATTTTGCTTTATGTCTGCATTTGATTGCGACTCATTATTTTTGGTTTGAGCATTAACGTTATTGTTTGCCGCATTTTGAAGTCGCTTTTTTTCCTGATTTCTTTTTCTCTTTTTTATTATTTTTTGGCGCACAATTTCCTCTTTGTGTTTTTCATAATAGCGTTGAGCTCTGAGTTTGTTTTGCTGTTCAATCCATTTTTGGCGCCTGTACTCGGCTATTCTTTCCTTGCGCTCTTGCTCTTTAAGTTCAATTTCTCTGTCAATAGCTTGCGCAGTGGGAGTGTTTTTATTTACAATAAGCTTTTGCTTAATGAGAAAATCAACGGCTTCCCTCAGTATTTTTTTATCATTTTCAAATGAGAGGTGGCCCATAGCCTGGTCATACGCAAGCCATCTGTAATCGTCAATTTCCTCCTCTTGCATTGTTGTTTTTAAATCGTCTGTCGTTGCAACGAATATAGAAACTTTTTTGTCAACATTATTGCGAAGCGTATATTTTGATATACCCTCGTAGCCGAGATGAATTTTAATGTGAAGCCCCGTTTCTTCAAGAACTTCTCTTCTTGCTGCGTCGTATTTTGTTTCACCCATTTCGAGGTGACCTTTAGGAAAGCCCCAATTCGCCGAGCGCTTATTTTTTATAAGCAAAAAGCGAAGCTTGCCTATAATACTCCTGTATACTACTGCGCCTGCGCTTGATTCGTAGTAGCAGACAAGTTCATATTCGGGAAAATCGTTTTTAACATCAATGTATTGATAAATGTCTTGATTAATGTAGCGTGAACTTCTTGACGCCATAATCCAAATAGTTTTTAAATCCGTGTTCTGCGGGTCTTTAGGAACGAGTGCCGCTATAATTCGTCCGTCGAAATTGCAAACCGTGTGAGTCACTCCCATAACAAAAGCGTAACGGTTTTTGTATCCCTTGATTTGAACTAAGTTTAATGGATATACATAACCGTTCTCATCGACAGAATTAATAGTTTTAACAACTCTTCCTTGGGCTGTTTTGCCGAGAAACATAACATCACCACCAAGTAAAAGATATAATTCGTATTTATTATATCTTATTTTATATTGTAATACAAGAATTTTATTATAAAAACGTGAAAAATGATATTTAATATAAAGCAAAACGGACAACTCCGAAGAGTTGCCCGTTTTTATTTTTTATTCGGTTTGCAGATTTAGGTTTATGCCATTGTCTGAAGTAAATCAACAAGTGAAGCAATAACCGTATCGGTATCACCCTTAAGAACAGGAAGTACCTGGTCTACAACACCTGAAACTGTTTCGTTGCCGCCAACAAGACCGGTTACAAGTGAACTAATCTTCTTGAAGTTGTCGCCTGCGTTTACAGTTTCGATTAAGTAGCTGAGAACTGCGATGAGAGTTTCTGAAGAGTTACCCTTAACGTAAATTCTTGTGCCGTAAGTAGCAGCCTGTGATGCGTCGGTAATTACCTTACCGTGGCTTGCAAGCTGTAACCAATTAATGTCGTTAAGCTTAATTCCAAGCGGTGCGCCCTTAATCTTAATCATTCCAAGAATGTTATTAAGAAGAGGAACGATAGCGTCAGCACCGAGGAGCGGCTTAAGTGTTGCGTTAATATCATAGATATCAAGCTTGAAGTTTGATACGCCAATCTTGCCGAGGAGAGAGTTAAGGTCAACCTTAAGTGCCTTAAGAAGGGCAGGTAAGAGAGTGTTGAGGTCAACTACAGGCTTGACAGCGTCTATAAGTGCAGAGATAGGAGTGAGGAGATTGTCAAGAATCTGGCAAAGTCCGTTATTACCGATGAAGAGTGCAAGGTTTGGAAGCATTTCAAATAATGTTTCGAGAGGAGCATTGAGAATATCCTCAACCTTATCCCAGATAGGATTGATAATGTCAAGAAGAACATTATCATAAGCTTTCTTCATATCTTCTCTGTACTGATACTGAGTCTTAACGTTATACATTGAGAATGCTTCCATAAGAGGAACGATTGATGATGTATAACCGTTAGAACCAGGGATTCTTACGATATCGAAAAGACCGAGGTATGCGTCATTAAGAAGTACATCAAGTACGCCGAATACAGGACGAAGAACTGCAACGAGTGCATGGAAGAATGAATCTCTGTCCTTAACGCCCCACTTAAGAGCTGATGTATTAACCTTTGACCAAGAACCAGCCTTAGCGATTACGCTTGCATTAGCTGCATAAGTTTTGCCGTAAGTTTCGTCTGTAAGGAGCTTAGCAACATTGCTTGTTGAGAAGTCGATACCTGTTTGTGCAAGGAGGGAAACGAGTGAGCCGTCGCCAACCTTAACCTTTTCAACTGCACCGTAAAGACCGGTGAGAAGTGAGTTAACAATGTCATCCTTGAAGAGGAGGCCGCTGATTAAGTTGTTAAGACCGCCTTTAATTAAACTGCCAACAAGTCCGTCAAGCATAGGAGGAAGATTCTTAAGGAAGTCAACGTCTACGCCCTTAGGATATGAGAAGTCGAATGAGCCTGTCTTATATGCGGTGTAATCCCAGAATGCATTAGTAGGTTCGCCTGTTAAGAAGTAGAATACTGCACGAACGATATCATCTTTTTCAGCCATGCTGATTGTAGTGAATACACTTGAGATGATTGACTTGAGCATACTGTTCTTCTTAATAGCGCCAATTGAAGAAACAAGTGATTTGATTGGTTTAGCGTTCTTAATAAGAGTGTCTGCCACATAGCGGAGAACTGCAACGAGAACCTCGCCCTTGTCAGCAATTACTTCCTTATTAGTGAACTTGCCTTCGGCATTCTTAGCATGCGACTTAGAGGTTACAACCTTGCCGTGAGCAGCGATTGTTGACCACTTGAAATCAGGAAGCTTGATGCCTGTTTTCTTAAGTAAGCTGTTAATAAGCGGAACAACGATGTCCTGAATGTTGCAAGACTTGAGGTCTGCAAGCTTAATGTTAAGCTTAACGCCCCTAACCTTAAGCAAGCTTGTTAAATACTTGCCAAGGTCCTTGCCAAGAACCGCTGAAATAATCTTATCAACGTCTAAACCTGCTGACTTAGCAGTTTTAACAATGTTTGTAATCGGAGCAAGGAGATTATCAAGAAGCTGGCCGATACCGTTGTTATCAATGAAGTATGCAAGGTTAGGAAGAACTGATGTAATTGTTTCAAATGGCTTGTCGAGAACTTGGTCAACAAAGCTCATAAGAGGATTAAGAACATCAAGAAGTACGTTATCCTTAGCCTTCTTGCAATCCTTCTGATACTGTGCAAATGTCTTAATCTTGCTGTTGCTTACCTGAAGAACATCAAGAAGAGGAATGATTGCACCTTCATAGCCGTTAATGCCGTTTACGCCGACATTGAGTGCGTTAAGGTCAAGCTTAATTGTTGAAAGCTTAGAGTCGGCATTCATTGAATCCTTAGCTGTAAGAGTAAGAACACCGTTCTTAAGCTCATAGGTAAGAGCAATCTTGCTTGCTACCTTGCCGTCGCTTCCCTTAATATCAAGAGTTGTTGAAGCCTTTGCAATTGTGATATTGCTAAGGTCAATCTTTCCTTCATTAAGGAATACGTTGAGAACACTGTTGAGAGGACGAAGAATTGCAACGAGTGCATGTACGAAGCCCTGCTCAGCCTTTGCGGAGCCATCCTTGAAGCCCCAGTTGATTGTTTTAACTTTCTTCCAGCTCTTAACCTTCTTGAGGGTTTTAGCTGCTGAAGAATAAGTTTTACCATAGCTCTTATCCATAAGTAAGCCTGCAACGCCCTTAGGTGAAACAGTAATGCCTGCCATATTGAGATAAGGTGAAATAGTCTTTTTGTCAAGTGCACCATAAAGTGCCTTAGCAAGTGAAGTGAGGTTAGCGTTTGTAAATACCAAACCGCTTACAACACCCTTAAGATTTGATGCGTCAACTACGCCAAAGTTAGTGAGAAGAGCCATAACTGCGTCAACTGCACTGTCAAGCTGGGTGATAGCAGATTCAGCATCATAAGAAGAAATACCGTCAGGGTACTTGAACTTTAATGAAGTTCCCTTGTATTTGCTGTAAGCCCAATAAACTTCTGTAGGTGACTGTGTGAAGTCGAGAAGCTTGCCTACAATCTTAAGAAGTCCCATACCGTCAAGCTTACCTGTTTCGATATACTTGATGAGCTTCTTAACACCTGAGCTTACCTTGTTGTTGCCCATAATCAAACCGATGATTGTGGAAAGGTTATGATTTGTCTTTACAAATTCAACAACATAATCGAGTACGTATACAAGTGTTTGAGCAGGAGTTGTTGTCTTGCCAAGCTTGTTCCAATTAATGTTGTTAAGTTTAATACCTGTCTTTGCAAGAAGGGTATTAATAATAGGAATAATGTTGTTGCCTGAAAGAGCATAGCCCTTAACCTTAAGTCCAAGCTCTTGCTTGTCGTTAACTGTGATTAAATCACCGAATGTCTTAGTAACGATACCTTCAAGCAGCGCTGCAAGTGACGGTGATGCGGCACCAAGCTTATCACTCTTAATCTTAAGAATGTTGGCTGCGCCGTTGAGCTCGTTTGCAATAGCCTTAACTGCGCTTGAAACAACAGAAGCAAGTGTAGGAGTTGTTGTATCGTCTAATACAACGCCGATAGCCGACACAATATTGAGCAATGTTGTTGCAGGCTTTTCAAGGAACTTGTCAAGAAGTGAAACTATTGGATTAACAATACCGGTGAATACTTCATCACGGTATGGATTGCTCTTATCTGCAAACTTAGTAGGAGTATCAACTGTGATGCCTGTCTTTTGAGCTATTGTATTAAGAACAGGGTAGAGAGCATTTTCATAAATGCCTGTATCAATAAGAACTACGCCGAGGATAGAGGTGAGAAGTCTGAGTGAGGTTGAAAGACCTGTCATAAATTCATCTCTGTTGCCTGCTGTGATGCCCCAATTAATGCTTACGTTAAGAGTACCGTTGTCATTAACTGCGTCACTCCAACTGTCAAGCTTAGAAAGCTTCTTGCTTGCGTTCTTAATGCCTGTGTCCTTAATTCTTACAGATAATGAGTCAGGAGAAATAAGTCCGTTGACTGCTTCACTGATAAGATTGTATTTTGCTGTCACGTCTGCAGTACCATTATTATATGTATAAGAGTATGCATACTTGTCTGTAAGTCCTGCAACAAGTGTTTCGACGAGAGCATAGGTTCTTACTACTACTGTTGTAAGACCTTCGTTTGTGTAGATATCCTTAGGATTAACGTTACCATTTGAATCAGGAGTACGTGCATCCTCGCCATTAAGATAATATAAATAGGTATTAAGTAAATCAATTGTTGCGTTTGATGCATTTGCACCAATGTAATTTGAAAGTAATGAAATTACGCCGGCAATAATGTTACTTGTCTTGTTGATTGAATAGCCGTTTACGCTTGAATCCGTAAGGAGAGATGACAATGTTTTATCAAGCTTAGCTATTGTGTTATCAACGTTCTTCATATCGCTGCTCTTATGTGCTGAAATATCAACTGAAGAGTTAGGAGTTGCAACTGCCTGTGTAGTGGCAGGTGATGAAGAATTATTGTTATTGTTATTATTGTTGTTATTGTTGTTATTTGACTTGAATGAATTGATAAGTGCCTTAACAACGTCAACAAGCTTGCTTACATTAGTAATAAGGAAGTAAGCGTTATCTCTGTCAAGACCTACAAATCCGCTTGATTGCGGTTCAAATGTGAAGCTGTACTTGCTGTCACGTGTAATCTGGAAGATACTGTTGAAAAGGTCTGTAAGAGCACTTGTTTCGGTGAAACCGCCTACTGAATTGAGAAGAACTGTAATAATAGGAAGGTTCTTTTCAAATTCACTGCCCTTAGAGCTGATTACGTTGTTTACAAGACCGAGAATAGCGTCAAGCCAATCCTCTACGAATACACCTACAAAGCAGTCAAAAATCTTTGTCGGGTTTGGATTAGCGGCAAAATTCTTGAACTCTGTCATCTTAGAGTTGCTTACTGCGCCGTTTGAATCCGTAACAATCTTGCCCTTGTAGCAATATGTCCATGCATCCTTGCGTACGCCGTATTTGTCAGCTGCAAGGTTTTCCATAATGTCAAAGAGCTGAGGAATTGCAACCATAAGGTTGTTAAGACCTGAGTTGATGACTTTTCCTCCGTCATCATGGCCCTTAACCTGGTCTCTGTACTTAGGAGTGCTAACGTATGTGTCAACTGCAGTAGTGAAGAGGCCAGCAATTTCTGTTACCAATTCATAAAGACCTGCGCCAACCTGTCCGTTTGAAGCTGTGATTGCTTTCTTAAGGATACCCTCAAGGTCGCTGAGCTTAGCATACTTGAGAGCCTTATCGGCAATGTAAATACCTGTAATCTTAGGTACGCCTGCTTCATATGTGTATTTAACGTTAAACTTAGTAGTGCTTGAAACGTTAGCAAGTACATCTGCAAGAGAACCGCTTACGCCATTATAAGAATAGGTATAAGAACCGTCGCTGTTCTTTGTGTATGTGATTGCTTTGCCGTAGCTATCTACAACCTTGTCATACTTAAGTACGTAGTCAGGAGTTGCGATAATGTCGCCGGCTGAGAAGTTCTTGGTTACAAAGGTATCGTCAGAAGATTCTGAAATGTAGCCTGTTTTCTCATTACCGCCGTTCCAATAAGTACCGCCGAATTCCTCAAACTTGCCATCTCTCTGGAGCCAATGCATAAGCTGAGGAAGCATAGCGTTGAGGTCCCAAGCAAGCTGACTGATTCCGATGTATGAGCCGGTGTCTGCAGTCATATTTTTGAGTGGCTCAATAAGGTCAATAACAGAATAGAGGAAGCCTTCTTGGTTATTTCTTTGCGAATTGCCGATTTCAGAGAAAAGAATAGGCTCAAGAAGCTCGTTAATTACTACTGTAAGTAAAGGAAGAAGGTTTACGACTGTCTTAATCGGGTCGTTAACAAGATTCTTCCAAACATCGGTAAGAGCGTCCTTAAGATTTACGTTTGTCTTAAGAAGTGACTTAAGCACAGCGTCAACCGTTTTACCGATATCTGTACTTGGGTCAACGATATCGCCGATTGTGTTGTTGAGAATAAGGTTTGTAATCTCGGTACCTGCCGAACCTGTAAGGTCAACATTTTTACCGTTGAGAATTTCCTTTTGAGCGTCGGTAAGAACGATACCTGAAGTTTGAGAAGCTTTTTTCTTTACAATATCATCAAGTACGAGTTGAACGTTAAGAAGGAATTTGAAAGAATACTTATAGCTGTATGTATAAGTAGTGCTATCTGTGCCAAGGTCGTTTGTATCAACGCCTAAGTATTCAGATGCAATCTTAGTAACAATGTAGTCGTAAGAAGCTGCAACCCATTCGTTGATTAATGGCTTGCTGTAATTATTTGAATTAGTTACAGGGTCAGACTTAAGTGCGTTAATGCCGACACCCGGGTCTGAACGTGAAGCATCAACAAGTGAATTAACAGGCAAGTATTTTGTTTTGTCAATATGCGAACGGTTTTTAGCAAAGCCGCCAAATGAACCTAACAAATTATTGTAATTTGTTGAATTCTTTTTTTGGTTAGCTGCAATAAGAGACCAAAACTCTGAAGTGTAACTGCCTTTAAGTGAAGCAGGAACAATGACTGTTTTGTTCTTTTTGTCGGCATATTTATCGTTAAAGGTAACTTCGCCGTCCCTAAAGTAGTTTGTTACAACATTAGTGGTGGCGTTTGCACCGCCGACGCTGGAGAAGAATGCACGCAACTGAGTAAGTTCGTCATCGCTGATGAAGAAACTGTCACCCTCTTGCCAATTTGCATCATATCCTTTTGGAAGCTTAGCATTGATTTCGGAATTAAGCTTGTTGAGGTCAACGCCGTTTCCGTTATTACCGAAACGTACAACCATACCCTTAAGTATATCAGTGTAATACGGAGAAGTGGTTGTGTCGACATTACCGTTCATAAGTGCTTTTTTGCACAAATCGGTCTTAATAGTGTTGCCTACTACATATTCGATATATGACTCGATTTGGTAATCTGTTGTCATGCCCTCTTTTTGTGCAAGAGTCTCGAAAGAAGCATCTTCGGCAACGCCTAATTTAGCGGCAACAGCTTTTCTTGCGATTTCCTTAACAGTGTCATAAACATTGTTTTCGGTGTCGCTCACTGTGAAGCCCTTAAATGTCATAGGAACCTGATAAAGCGATGTGCTGTCAACTGTTTGGTTAAATGTTGCACCGCCGTCGCTTATCAATCTGATAAATTCGCTTGCTGAGATGAAGCTCTGACCGACACCGAAGTCGTAGTAAATAACGTCAGCCAAATCGTTAAGCTTAACGTTGATACCGTATGTTGCATACTTAATGTTAAGTGTGCCCATATAGTTGTTAACAACGGCTTGCTCATCAGCTGTGAGCTTAAAATCAAAGTTCTTCAACTGGTAAAGTGTGGCAGTATCATAAGTGTCACCGATAGCTTCGCCGTTAAGCTTAACTGTTTCAACAGCACCGCTTTTTACAGCTTCGGTATAACGCTTAGCAATTGCTTCTACCTTATCACTGTCTGTACCTTCCTTTATCTTTTGAGCATAAAGGTCGGCTAAATACCAAAGGCTGTTTGTTGAGAACTTGATAGTTTGACCTGCGGCATTGTAGCCTGAAACGGTACGTTCGCTTTCTTTACCGTATAACCATTCGTCAAGCTGATTTCTTGTGTCTTTAGATAAGTCTTTGTTGTCTTTGTACTTTAAGCAAAGGGCAGTAAGTGAAAAATAATCAATTGCGCCCGTTGAACCGCTTAAGTAGTTATAATCTTCAGGATTACCCATACCTGTCTGAATATAACTTGTTACAAAGTCTGACTGGCTTGTCTTTGCAAGTGCGCCGATAAGAGTCGGCTGCAATACGCCGAGTAAATCCTGAAGTGTTGTTTCACTTGCGATTTGCTCTTTTTCTTTGGTGGTAAGTTCCGCTGCGGTCTTACCTAACTTTTTAGCACCCTTTTCATAAACAGGCTTGCTTATTGCCTCAATGCCCATGAGAAGGGAAGGCAGCTGGTCTGCCAATTTGTTAAGTGTGTCGAATGCCGAATCGGCGTCAACACTTGTCGTTTTCCAAAGCGGGTTGTCATTACTCTTGGCGAACGCAGTAAATCCAACCGAGCATGTGGTCACGACCATTACTACAGCTAAGAAAAAGCTGAGTATCTTTTTGCTCGTTCTCATATAAATCTCTCTCTCCTTTACATATGATTTACGAACTTGTCGTATGGTAACGCATTTTTTGGATAATGCGCCGAGCAGTATTTGTTCACAGTTTCTACACAAAAAACTGCTTTTTAGGCGCAGGATATCCACACGCGTATTAACAAATACAATATATTTATAACAAATAAAAACTTATAAGTCAATAATTTTATAACATATTTTGAATTTATTGTGAATTTTCACATATTTTAGCATTGATTTTTGACGATAGAGAGTTGCAAAATAGACAATACAACATAAAAAGTCTAACAAACATAATTCGACAGAAAATTGACTGTAAAACGTAATATAGTCCATATAAAGTCGAGTAAAATTCTGTTCGATTTGTAAAGGCAAACATCTTTACAAATGTAAATTTTGTGTAAAGTATCACAGCTTTACTTGCGGAAAATCAAGCGTTTTTTGGCGCCAAATTATAAACAAATTGTAAACTTTTAGTTAATAATTTGTGCAAGGTGTCAAAAATAAGTTTGCTTTTTTGGACATTGTTACAAAAATATCATTTGTCGTTTGTCTTTATTGACTTTTTTGTTGCCTTATGTAATAATTATAATGTGTTTAAAGCACATATTGCGCAGTTTTTGGTGCAACGGTTTGGCTTTGCCGACCTTCAGTCTAATTCAGATTGCCTGATGGTCAGAGATTGTGACAGGCTCCCCTGCAATATGTTAACACTTTATTATTTAATTATTTTAAATTTAATGGAGGTAAAAAATGAAAACGAAGGCAAAAAAGTTTTCACATAAGCTTCTGGCATTATTTATGGCAGTGCTTATGGCAGCTTCCTGCTTTACCGGTGCTTTAACTGCTTATGCTGATACTATGAGCAGTGAAAAGACATATGCCGACGATTCAATCGAATATAACGATTTGGCGTGGGCTATTCTTTCCGATGAACAGGTAGCTACAGCTTTACTTGACTATGCTGATTTGATGCTTTCCGAATACGGTCCGCAGATTGATAAGCTTCTTGAAAACCTTCCATCAAGTATTACCCAGTATATCACATGGGACAGCAACAGCCGTACACTTAAGCTTAATGCTTTTGGTCTTATTAAAAAAGACATTCCGGTACGTACTCACAGTGTTGATGAAATTTTCTATACACTTAGGGGTGTCGCTGATCTTCTTAATCAATACGGTAACTTACTCGGTGATGCCGGCAACCTTAACTTTAAGGCTGTTGCTACTAAGGATTGGAGTATTTCAAGAGAAACTGCATCTTCAACTGATATTTTAAGAAGCGTAATCGGTATTTTCCAAAACCTTTCTTGCGACTATAACGGCACTGATATTTTAGGCAAGGTGCTTAGAGGTGAATTTACTCTCGGTACTCTCGGTAACGTTGCAAACCTTGACGTATATAAGATTATAGGTAATCTTTTGGGCTTTACAGATACGAAGTATAAAACAAACTTAGTATACAATGTTGCTCAAAACCTTATTTTCCAATATACTAATTGGTATACAGAAGATGAAATTAATAATTTCAAGAACGGTACTGCAACATGGGTTTATGATGACCAGCTTATTAATAAACTTACAACAGAGCTTCTTGATAAGATTAGTGTACTTGTTACATATAATCAAGAATACACAGATGCTGATTCGCAAACAGCAATTCAGGATACATCGGCTACACGTTATTTGAAGATTAAAGCTGAAATGAAGGCAAGCGGTTCTGACTATGCTACTGCAGCTGCAAAGCTTGGTTATGACCCTAACCTTATATATTCAGATGAATTTAAAGATGATGAGGGTAATCCTCTTAACGTTCTTCTTTTTGCTTACGGTGCTCCTGACAAAAACGGTTATGCAACAGAATCAACCACAAAGGTAACACTTAAGGCAACCGATAATCTTTTTGATTTCAGTTACAGAGCTCTTGATCTTGCTTGGGATACAGTTCTCAAGGGTACAGTCAAACTCCTTCACGTAAATGACGGATTTGATAAGGGTCACGGCGCTAACTTTGATAACAACTATTATTATTTCTTCGACCAAAAGGGCGAGTGGAATGATAATGATGTTGCTGCAAACTATACACAGGCTAAGCTCGATCAATGGGCAAATGCAGTATATAAGGATTATAAGTTTGACACAGCAGATGATTTCCTTGCTTATGTTAAGAAGACGGTAACTTATGACCGTACAGCTGCCGAGGACTCAACAGGTTCTTGGAAAGATATCGACGCAACGAGACTTTTCGCTAAGTTAAGATACAGCCCACTTGCTGATTACGGCTTTAACGTAACAACAGGTCCTATCAATCTTTACTTTGCAGAAACAGGTACTCCAAACCTCGATAAGTTCTTTAGCGAAAGCTATTCAAAGTACAGCTCAATGGTAGCAGGCTTTAATGACGCACTTGTTGCAGCAGTTAAGGACTTGTTCCCACAGAGTGGCAATGTTATCGGCACACGTCCTGAAATGACAACAACCGGTGATTTTGCAACTATTGACGCAGCAGCAATTAAGTCAATCGTTTCAACACTCGTTGGCAACGCTTGCAAGATGGTTCAGTACACAGCAGACGCTACAGACGCTAACATTCTTAAAGCTTTCTACGCAAAGAACGGCGCCAGCGCTGCTCTTACAGAGAAGAATCTTGAAGAAGCAATGATTCCTATGCTCGTTGCTTGTATCGGTCAGGTAAATCTTGGCTCAGGCAAGCTTGAGAAAATTATCCATCCTTCTGATTGGGACGGATGTAAGGATGCAGAAGCAGTAGCTTATGTATGCCTTAAGGAATATTTATCATACTCAATGCCTAACAAGGATTATTCAAAGCTTGTAAAGATTGGCAGCGACGGAACAATCAATGCAACACTTGAAGGCACAATTCTTCCAATGGCTCGTGACGCAGTTGCTTATGTAATTGAGGCTTACGTTCCTCTTGAGGACGAAAACGGCAATACTTGGAAGACAGAGTCAGCAGCTGTTGATTCTAAAACAACACTCTTTGACCTTCTTAATTCTGTAGTTTGCTACTACGGTGGCGACCATGCAATGGAGAAGGATGTAAATAAGGGCGAAAGAGCTATGGGCGTAGGTGCTCTCCTCGGTATTTGTGATGAAAACGGCAACAGCCTTATCACAACAAAGAATACTCTTTGGGAAAACATTAATGCAATAGCTAATAAGCTTATGCCTGTTCTCGGTACACTTCAGGGTACAGGTTATGCTAAATTCAATTCAGAGGAACTTATTTGGAACAACATTGTTCTTTCATTCCTTGATATTGGTAAAGAAAATTCAAAGACAGGTCTTTGCGGCGTATCTAACTTCCTTAACCAGTTATTTACAATCGTTTCTGCAGAGCCTATCCAAAAGACTTCAATCGTCGTAACAATTTATGATTTACTTAAGGATCTCATTAACGGATTGTTTGGCGCACGTTACAGCGGACAGAGCTTTAAGACAATCGTTCCTAATGCTACAAGTGCTCATCCGTTTGATGATTTCTTCCAGGTTAAGGTACTCGCAGGTACAAGCAAGAGCTTGGGTGCATTCCAAAAGCTTATCTGTAACTTCGTAGAGTTCGGCGGATACGGTACAAACGGTCCTAAGACCTACTCTGATTCTATTATCAGAGGTATCTGTTTTGCAGTACAGGCAGTTAACAGCTTCCTTCCTAATGCATTGACTACACTTGGTCAGCATCAGCTCAAGATGGCTACTGCTTCATTCGGTTCTAACACCGTAACAGGCTGTACTTCAGGTGAACCTTATGATGATGTACTTACTGTTACAAACAACTCGGTAGGTATCAATGCATCGTACATCAAGGACGGCAAGCCTACTCAGCTTTCACGTTACTATGTAAAGATTACAAGCGTGCTTCAATATGATGTTTATAATCCGGAAACTCCTGAGGAATTATCTTTCCCTGAAACTCCTATTGAGCCGGGTAAGAATGCTGAACTTAATATTTCAGTTCCGTTCGAAGTTTCAGGTTCTGATACAACAAACACATGCCGTGTTGTTGTAAATTATGATATCGTTGATGATCAGGGCAATGTTCTTTATGGAGGCAATACTGTAACAGCTTATAAGCTTCTTACAAGTGAAGTAAGCTTCAGAAATGCTCTTTATGATGCTGATTATAACTTCAACACTACATTCCAGCAGACAGACGGCACTGACAGAGAAGAAAACGGTGTAACCGTTCATTCTCTTACAGGTATCGGCGGTAATATCTCTGCAAACTATCCTGATAAGATGGTTATCGCTTCTAACAAGCTTAACGAAATCGCTCAGTATTCATTCTTTATGAAGGGCGGCAGTAAGGAAAAGAGCATTGACGGTGTATTCTTCTTTGACAGAAAATCCGGCTATGAATCAAATAACCTTACTACTGCAGCTAAGTCATTCGATGATTCTAATTTAACAACAGTAAATATCGGCGAAAATAACGCTATTGCTCGTTGGGATAAGTCAACAGGTGATCTTCTTAAGATTGGTATGTATGACTATCGTGTAGAAACATCTGCAGGCTCAGGCGAATTCGGCGAATGGCAGCGTAACCGTACAAACGCTTCTACAGGTAGCGGCCTTGGTGCTGTTGACTACTACAGAGGTTATACTTCTGAGGAAATCGGTAACATTTCAAAGCAAAATGAGGGCAAGGAGATTGAAACAAGAACTCACGTTGCATTCACTCTTCAGGAAGCACTTGATGCTAAGATTATTGCCGGTTACCATATCAATGAAAGCGGTATTTATGATACAATGTATCTTAAGACCGGTGGTAAATATAACTATGATAACATCTTTAATATGGTTACACTCGGTACCGGTATTGATGCTATCTATATAAATACCTCAAAGCAAACATTTGGTTCAAATGCTGTTAATAACTACAGACCGTTTGGTTTCGACGGTGAGGCTACTGTTAAGACCGGCACTTATGATGTTAATGTTAACTTCTATAATTCAGGTTCTTATAAGACAGGCAGCTTCCAGCTTGTTATCGGTGAAAGCGGTTCAGCCGGCTCACTTGATAAGAACTATAAAGAACTTGCCAATATCATGGCTAACTATAAAACATCCGACTTCAAAGAGGATGCATCTATCGGTTCAGTTTATGATTTGGCTAAGGATGCTCTTATGAATGTACTTAGCGTTCAGTCAGCTCCTTACACTGCTGAATCAGCTCTTACTCAGTCAGATAAAACAGAGTATGCAGTTACAACTTCAGTTACAACTTCCGCAACAGGCGATCGTGCATACGTTCCTTACTCAACCTCTAACGAAACAGTAACATTTACTGTAAAGGGTACTCAGGTAAGCTACACAATCCCTGAATCGGTTAAAGCAACTGCTTATGTCGGCGGCACAATAGACGCTACAACAGGTGCAACCAGTGGCGGCGTAAAGGGAATTTACTATTCTGATGAGAAATGTACAATGCCTATTTACTCACCAAAACCGCTTACATCATCAGATGTTAAGAATGGCAAGGATGCTGCATTGGCTAATGTAACACTCGGTCAGGACGGTAACTATTACCTTACTAACTCAGTTAAGTATGCTACAAAATGGGATCTCGATACATATCCTGGCGGCCCATGGCAGAGACCGACAACTACTCAGGATACAAACAAAGATAACGAGCCTCTTTATAATCAGGTTCAATATGTATACAGAAATGATGAAGGCAAAAAGTGCAACTCAGGCGATAATTGGGCATGTAAGTTCCCATCAGCTGAGTATCAGCTCATTCCTAACTCAGGCGAGATGGATTCAGTAGATAATCGTGGTATTGCTACTCAGGCTAATGACAGACTTGAATATGTTCTTAGCGTAGTTAAGTCTCACCTTATCAGCTCATCATCAACACTCTACAATGAGATTTCTGAGCTTAGAAATGGTCTTGAAGAAATTAACTTTGATATTCTTACATATAATAAGATGGTAGAATATGCAAAGAAGGCTGAACAGCAGTATACAGTTGACGTTGATTACGTTGACGCAACAACAGGCAAGACTGTTGAAAGAAACGGTATGTCTTATGTTGACGCTGCTAAGCTTATGAATGACCTCAAGAATGCAGGTACTAAGTTTACTTATACCACAGCTTCTGAAGTATCTTCTGTTCAGGCAAAAGAATACGTTAAACTCTTTAACATATTCGCTTCTGCAGTTATTGAACGTGGTTACCAGGGCAAGCAGCTTGAAAATGAAATCAAGTGTGCATCGGGTAATGCTTACTCAATGCTTAAGGCAACACCTGCTACATACAATGAAGACGGTACAGTTGCTACTGAAGCAACCGTATCTAAGAATGGCGTAGCAGCTAACCCACGCTTTGGTTCATTTGATGCATCAGGTAAGCTTGTTAACGAAGGCACAACAAAGTACTCATCAGCATCTTGGAACAGATACGTGAGAGCTCTTGCTGCCGCAGTTGACCTTGCTAACTATGGTAACGGTTCTTATAAGTATAAGAATTCCGGCACATTCAATATCAATGACCGTAAGAACTATGACGCTCAGCTTGCTAAGATTTACAATGTTGATACTGAACTTCAGGCAGCTGAAATCGGTCTTACCGAGTTTGAGAGCTGTGAGCTTACTGTAACTCCTGTTGCAGGTGCTAAAGTAACAATCGACGGTGTTGCTTACTCAGGTCCTGTAGCTGTAGAAAAGGGTCAGGTTGTTTCAATCAATGTAACAGCAGAGGATGGTTATACTCTTAAACCTGAACTTACTGTTAACGGCGACAAACTTACATTTGACGATACAGCAACAGCATTCCCATATGAGCTTACTGTTACAGGCAATACTACAATCGTTCCTTCGGTTGAGTCATTGGCTCCGTCAACTCATAATGTTACTGCTTCACTTGTTGTAGCAACATCTTCAAAGGGTGCTACTAACAATAAGGGCGTAAACGGAACATATAAAGTAACTGTTTATGACAGTGCAAACACTCCTGTTCTTGAAAAGCCATTTGACCTTACAACTGATGCAAACGAGATTAGTCTTGACCTTGCACCTGGCACATATACAGTAACAATTACTTCTGAATTCGCTCTTGCACGTACAGTAAGCATTGTTGTTGGTGACGCTGATATTGCAGGTCCTGCAATTGCAATGGTTGTTTGTGACTACAATAAGGATGGCAATGTAACCGGCGCAGATGCTACTGCTGTATATTCAGCTGCTTCTAAGGCTGCTGATCTTCGTTATGACCTTAACGGTGACGGCTCGGTAACCGGTGCGGATGCTACAACTGTTTATGCTATTGCATCATCTGCTATCGCACTTCCTGCTGTTACTATTAAGTAATATTAGCTTCTATACTTCTTAGGGGCGAAAGTCCCTAAGAAGTTTTACTTGAAAATTACGATAACTTGTGTTATCATTTAATTAAGCAGAGCTATGGCTTTGCTTTGTCTTGATATATTCGGCTTTTGCCGTTTATATACTATGCCCGCTTTGGGCGGGGAGGCTATGGGCAGTTTCGTTTAGTAAATATTTAGTGTTTCACGGTGTTTGGCTTTTGCCAAAGTTGCTTGGTTTCATATTTTTATGTTTTCTGACCGATTTTGTCTTTGCCCTTCACGGCGATTCTGCTTCTCCCCAAATTAAGCAATTTTTTTAACAAGGAGGTAACACCAATGAATACAATTGCGAAAAAACGAGTAGGTGTTATTTTCGGTACACTTGCGTTTTTGGCTTTTGTTGCGCTTGTTGTGTGCCTTCCTCGTACTTCGTATGCTGCTGCGCTCGGAACGGAGAGCCCGAACGTTTATTGCACATACACAGATTCTAACGGCAAACAATACGACGGTGATAAGTTACCTGCCGGTACATACGACGTCAGCTTTTATTTAGAGGGCGTCACCGAGTTATCGGTTGTGCAGGTTACATCAACCTATTCTTCGGATGTATCGGTGCAGAGTGAGCCTAAGGCTCTTCTTTCTGATGAGGTTGCCGGCGTATCTTCGATGGGAAGCGTAACGAATGATTCTAATTTGGTATTCGGCTTTGTTTCAGATGCTGACACTTGTTCATCTGTAACAAAGGACGGCACGTTGCTTGCAACCTTCTCGGTTGCTTTTGCAAAGGATTGTGACGCCGCTGATGTTATTTCGGTTTCAACAGACCCAAATAAGACTTTCGTTTTGGCTAATTATAATGACGGATTTGACGATGAGTACGCTCTTGTTACCGAATCTGCCGATTATCCCGGTTCTCTATATTTAATGACCTGTGACGTTTCACCGTCAACCGGTCATAGCGTAAACGGTTCGCTTGTTATTATGACAGATGCGAAAGGCAATACTGCCAACAGTCCTGTTTACGGTGAATATACGGTTAACGTATATTCCGATTCAGCTCGTACCGAGCTTGTCGGTACAACCACATCATCTCTTAAAGATGGTGTAAACGCTTTCTCTATTGATTCGTTAAAGGACGGAACCTACTATCTTTCAATCTCGTCTGATTATGCAATAGCTCGTAATGACGTTACCGTTATCGTAAACGGTGCCGATATTACTAATGCGGTTATCCCTATGATGGCTTGTGATTTTAATAAGGATGGTATAATTACAGCTGCCGATGCAACAAGTGTATATCTTTTTGCTTCAAAGCAAACGGATTTAAACTATGACCTTAACGGTGACGGCGTTGTAACAGGCGCCGATGCAACAGCAATTTATGCATGTTCATCCGGTTCCGGTTATTATAACGGATTAGAGATAAAGTGATTTTTTTCAAAATAAATAAAGGGGATTTCTAAGTGAAAAAGACATTTAGAAAAGCAATAGCTGTTCTTCTTGCAGTTCTTATGGTTGCATTCTCCGTTCCGTTTTCTGCTTTAGCAGGTACTCCTGATGCGCCGGATATGTTCGGTGAAACAAATTATACTGTTACTAAAAACAGAAAATGGTGGGTTGATGACGGCGTTGATACAAGCCTTTCAAAGCTTCAGTCAACTCCTGAATATTGGAGCTATAACAGCGACGAAACTTATAACCAAATGGGTTCATGGAGGTTAAGCTTCGGTGGACGAGTTGAAGATTATGGAAATAGTGGCTATGAAGACCATCGTAATGACTATAAGCCTGTAATTGCTGCAACAGTATCTTCACAGGGTACTAATGCAGGTATGAAAGAGGCTATTGCAAAAGTTAAAGATAAATCAGATACAAACGCAATTAAAAACTATGCTGCATCATACTTTCAGAATTACTATGGCATGGATGCGTCACATACTTATGAAGCCGTTAAGACAGCTAAAAATATTCTTAACCCTGCAACACTTAAGGCAGGCGATCGTATTGCTGTAACAGTTGAATTTGGTGGTTTTGACGTTCTTCAAAACGGTCAGTTCAAGGGTAAGTTCAATAAGGAATACCTTAAAGCTGCAGCTTATTCTTCAAAGCCATCACGTGGCGATACATGGAAGGCTGTTTCTTCAGGTGCTGCAGGTTGTATAGCCGATGGCACTCAGTTTTATCCTACAGCGTTAGCCTTTGCAGGAAACAATGTAAATGTTGAAGATGGTACATTCTATGGTGCAGTTACAGGTAAGGCTGCTGTAGCAGGTGATCAGTCAGTATCTAACTTTATTGGTACTGCAGACGGCGTAAAACCATTCGGTAAGTATGGTATTGTTTCTTTTGTATATAGTTTTGAGGTTCTTCAAGACTGCGACCTTTCAGATGTATTTACATTTGACACAGATATTGCCGGTACAGAGTTTGAGCCTTATTACAGAACTTCACTCGACGGTACTGGTGAACCGAATAACACTAATGCTGTAAATCCTGAATTGTTCCTTATTACACATGACGATACATATAGCACTTTTGCTAACTGGGCATTAATTTGGACAGATTATGCAAAGGAATCAACACCTGAAACTAAGACTTATACTATTACATTTAATGACATCAACGGCAAGACTGTTGATACGCAGACAGTTAAAGAAGGCGAAACTCCAACAGTTCCTTCAACAAATACTGCTGCAGCTGTAAATTATAAGAGCGATAATAAGCACGAAGTAACAACTTACTCATGGCCTGCAGTATCAGCTGCTACTGCAGATACTACTTATACTGAGGTTGCTACTACAGCTGAGGAAAATTGTAACATTACTTATGCAGAGACAAGCAAGCATACACTTGTTTCAGGTACTGTTCTTACAGGAACATGTACTGTATGTAATCATGTAGATACTCAGACTAAGGACGATAAGCTTGACGGTACAGCTTACTATGCTGCACTTGATGCTGCAAAGGCTGTTGACGGTACTAAGTACACAGCTGAATCTTATGCTAAGGTAACAGCTGCTCTTGAGACTTATGCTCAGGCTAAGGTTGAAGCTTATACAGATCAGGCACAGGTAACTGCTGCTGCTACTGCTCTTGAAAATGCAGTTAATGGTCTTGAGGCTCTTCCAACATCAGATGTTTATACTTACACATTCGCTGGCGGTAAAACTCAGACTGTAACAGCTGATAAGGGCGCTGCTCCTATAGCTCCTGCTAACACAGCTGCTACAACAGTTGATAACAACGACGGTACTCATACAGTAACATCTTACACTTGGGAAAAGACAGGCGAATTCACATTTGCTGAAAAGGCTAATGCTGATACTAAGGATTGTACTTACGGTGAATACACAACAGTAACTGCTTCTACAATTGCTAAGGCAGGTACTGAAAAGGCTACATGCTCAGTATGCGGTCACGAAGATGTAAGAGACCTTGCTAAGCTTGACGGTACAGCTTACTATGCTGCACTTGCTAAGGCAGAGGCTGTAAAGGCTGACGATTACACAGCAGAATCTTATGCTAAGGTAACAGCTGCTCTTGAAGCTAACGCTAAGGCTACTGTTGAAGCTTATACAGATCAGGCACAGGTAACTGCTGCTGCTACTGCTCTTGAAGATGCAGTTAAGGGTCTTGTTAAGGTTTATACAATCACATTTACAAACGCCGCAGGCACTGTAGTTGATACTCAGAAGCTTGCTGCAGGCGCTACTCCTGTAGCTCCAAAGACAAATACTGCTGATACAACTGCTACACCGGCAGGTAGTAAACAGCACAGCCATACAACTTATAGCTGGCCGGCAGTTTCTGCTGTAACAGCAAACGCTAACTATGACGAAGTTGCTAAGGTTGTAACAGAAGATTGCACAAAGGGTAAACCTGTTGTAACAGAGCCTACACTTGATAAGCCGGGTTCAGAAGTTACAAGCTGTACAATTTGCGGTCAGGTTCTCGAAACTAAGGTTCTTCCTCAGCTTAAGGGTTATGATATCACAGTTGCTAAGACTGCTTACGGTACAACAACTCTTAACAGCGAGGACGCAACAAACGGTAAGACTACTAAGGTTCCTGCTAACTCAACTGTAACTCTTACAGCTCAGGCTAATGAGGGTGCAGAGTTCGTAGGTTGGAAGGTTGCTAACAAGCTCGTTTCAACTAACGAAACATATTCATTCACAGCAGTTGCTGATACAGAGGTAACTCCTGTATTTACAGAAACAGCTGAATCAACATTCGTAGTTGTATTCATTGATATGTACGGTAACGTTGTATCAACTCAGGAAGTAGCAAGCGGTGCTGACATTAAGGTTCCTGCAACTGCTCCTATCTATCCTGGTTATACATTCAAGGGCTGGGCTCTTACAAACGATGAGATTACCGCTCTTACAGAAGGTAAGACCATCAGAGCTATCTATGAGAAGGATGCTACTCAGACTTACACAGTTAAGGCTGCAGGCGCAACAATCACAGTTAACGGCACTGACTACACTGACAAGGCTGAAAATGTTGCATATGACGCTAAGGTAACAGTTACTAAGGCAGGCGCAACATCATGGACAGTAAACGGCGCAACAGTTGGTTACGGTGAATCATACTCATTCTTCTGTGCTTCGGATATCGAACTCACAGCAGTTACAAAGGCTGATGACACTTCTAAGACTCAGGTTGCTATCGTTTCAACAACTCGTCCTTCAGCTACAGATTGCGACGTTCTCTTTGTTGCAACACGTACTGTTGCTGATAATGAGACAGTAGTTAGCCAGGGCTTCGTATATGGTAAGAATGTAACAGCTTCTGACCTTACACTTGAAAACGTTGGCAATACTGCATCAGGTACAAATCCTGGTAAGGTTAGAGTTATTTATAACAACATCAACGCTTCACAGATTGGTTTGAACTACGGTCTTACTGCAAAGACAGGCGTTGCCGGCGCAAGAGCATTCGTAGTTACTAAGGATGCAGATGGTCATGTTCATACTTACTATTCAGAAGCATCACTTTACGACTATAATGCTTAATTAACACAATTTAGCAAAGCTTTCACCTCTGCCTTAAGGGGTGGAGGCGAGCTTTGAAAGGAGGACACACCTAATGAAAGAGCTTTATACAAAGCCGGTGTCAGAGGTTAATGAATTTTCTCAGACAGCTGATGTTATTACTACATCCGGTGGTACTGACTGGGGCTTCGGTGGAAATGACTAATCTGACACTTTGATTAAAGCATTTGGAGACGGCAGAAATGCCGTCTCTTTTTGCGTTTTTAAAACCTTGAATAAAAAAATAAACTAAATATTAATCATTCCCGAATATGACATTTTACCTTTAACTGTATATTGACAAATAATTAACAAACATATAAAATGAAATTGTAATTTATGACATAAGATGTATATTTTAGAGGGAGAATACTATGTCAAATAAGGAGTATGAATACAAATTCGATACTGTCAAGCCGCCTGATGATAGGGTGTACGATGACAGAGTGATGCATTATTATGAAAATCATTCAAACGAGCCTGCACGTCCATTGATTTTGGCACTCGGCAAGCATATTACAGACAGAGTTTTGTATAAATTGCCGTGGCTTCCAAAGGTAGGTAAAGAGCTTACCGTTAACGACCCTGAGTATTGGGGTCTTGCTTCAATTGTAACCGACGAGATGGCAGAGGTTGCCCTTAAGATGAAGGTACACAAGGGTATGAAGCTTAAGGAAATTATAAAAGTTACGGGCAAAAGTGCCGCTTACCTTGAGCCGCTTCTTAAGGAAATGGCAAATGTAGGTCTTGTTGAATTTAATTGGGAAAATCCGGAGCATGAAAAGCAATATATGCTTCCTATGTTCGTTCCCGGAAGCGCAGAATTTTTTAATATGAAATGGGATAATATTTGTGAGCATCCGCAAGTTGCAAATTTCTTTGAGCGTATGACTCAGCTTCCGCTTGAAGCAATTACGCCGATGGTGCCTCCGGGAGGCGCCGGAATAGGTATGCACGTTATCCCTGTTGAAAAGGCAATTTCAATGGAAAATCAGTCAGCTGATGTGGAACATATTTCTCATTGGCTTGATAAATATGACGGCAAATATGCGGCAGGTCCGTGTTCGTGCCGTTATAGCCGTGCAATGTGCGGCGAAGGTTGTGCCGATGACCCTGAGGATTGGTGTATCGGTGTCGGCGATATGGCGGATTACCTTGTTGAAACAAATAAGGGCCACTATATCACACGTGAAAAGGTTATGGAAATTCTTCAGCGTGCCGAGGATAACGGTTTTGTTCACCAAATTACTAATATCGACGGTGAAAATAAAATTTTTGCTATCTGTAATTGCCAGGTAAAGGTATGCAATGCGCTTCGTACCTCTCAACTTTTCAATACGCCTAATATGTCACGCTCGGCGTATGTGGCTAAGGTTGAGGCTAAGGATTGCGTAGCCTGCGGCAAGTGTGTTGAATTTTGCCCTGCCGGTGCCGTTAAACTCGGTCAAAAGCTTTGCAAAAAAGACGGCTCTGCTGTTACATATCCTAAGCAAGAACTTCCTGACGCAGTTAAATGGGGCAAGGAAAAATGGTCGCCAGATTATAGAGATAAAAACAGAATTAATTGCTACGATACAGGTACGGCGCCTTGCAAGACTGCCTGCCCCGCTCATATCGCAGTTCAAGGCTATCTTAAAATGGCGGCTCAGGGTAGATATACCGATGCGTTGGCTCTTATTAAAAAGGATAACCCTTTCCCTGCAGTTTGCGGCAGAGTTTGTAATAAAAGATGCGAGGAGGCTTGCACAAGAGCAACTCTTGATGAAGCGGTTGCTATTGATGACGTTAAGCGCTTTATCGCTCAAAAGGACCTTGACAGTAAAACAAGATATATTCCTAAAAAAGTAATACCTTCAAATAGGGGCGAGTTTAAAAATAAAATTGCCATTATCGGCGGCGGACCGGCAGGCCTTTCGTGCGCATATTATCTTGCACTTACGGGATACAGACCTATAGTGTTTGAAAAGAATGAAAAACCCGGCGGTATGCTTACTTACGGTATCCCGTCATATAAGCTTGAAAAGGATGTTGTTGAGGCGGAGATTGACATTATTCGTGCGCTTGGTGTTGAAATTAAATGCGGCGTAGAGGTGGGTAAGGATATCACTCTTGACGAACTTCGCAAGGATGGATATGAGGCATTTTATATCGCTATTGGCTGTCAAGGCTCAAGAAAATCAGGCGTTGACGGCGAAGATGCAGACGGTGTTATGAGCGCTGTTGATATTCTCTACGAGATTGCCGAAAATCACGACCTTGACCTTAAAGGCAATAAAACCGTTGTTATCGGCGGTGGTAATGTTGCCGTTGATGTTGCACGTTCAACTAAGCGTTGCGGCGCTGATATTTTGGGTATGTTCTGCCTTGAAAGAAGAGAGGAAATGCCTGCGAGCGAAGAGGAAATTTTTGAAACCGAGGACGAGGGTATTCAAATAAACAACGGCTGGGGCGTTAAGGAAATTCTTGCAGAGAACGGCAAGGTGACAGGCGTTGTGCTTAAAAAATGCACAAGTGTTAAGGATGCAGACGGCAAATTTAACCCTCAGTATGACGAAAATAATACTCAAATAATTGAATGTGACCGTATTTATCTTTCAATCGGTCAGTCAATTGAATGGGGTAATCTTATCGACGGTGAGGCGGTAGAACTTGGCAAAGGTAACGCTCCTCAGGCAGACAGTCTTACTTATCAAACAGAGCAAAAGGATATTTTCATCGGCGGTGACGTTTACACGGGCCCTCGCTTTGCAATTGATGCTATTGCTGCCGGCAGAGAGGGTGCAGAGTCAATCCATAGGTTTGTTCATTTCAACGCAAGCCTTACAGTCGGCAGAAACAGACGTGATTTCATAATGCTTGATAAGAACGATATCCTTGTTGACAGTTACGATAATTCCTCACGTCAAATCCCGAATATTAATAAGAAAATTGACGCTAAATCTTCGTTTAAGGATGCTCATCTTCCTCTTACAGAGGAGCAGGTTAAAAAAGAAACTGCACGATGTCTTGGCTGCGGTGCATCCGTTGTTGACGAAAATAAGTGCATAGGTTGCGGAATTTGTACTACCAAGTGCGAATTTGATGCAATTCATCTTTTTAGAGATAATCCCGAATGTAGCACAATGGTTAATTCAGATGACAAGATGAAAGCAATTTTGCCTTATATGATTAAGCGTAATTTCAAGATTAAAAAAGCTCAAAAGGCTAAAAAGGATTAATTATGCACGAACTTGGTATAGTTTTTCATATCATTAACGAAATTGAAGATGTAGGCAAGGAAAATGAGCTTAAAACGGTATCGTCTGTTACGGTTGAAATAGGCGAGGTTTCGGGTGTGCTGCACGATTATCTTGAGGATTGTTGGAAATGGGCTTGCTCAAAGAGTGAGCTTATGAATGGGGCGGAACTTAAGGTAGAAGTTATCCCGGCAGTAACGTATTGCGAAAGCTGCAAGGGCGAATACAAAACCGTAGAGTATGGTAAAATTTGCCCTTACTGTCAAAGCGAAAAAACCTATCTTCTTTCGGGTAATGAAATTATGATAAAGGAAATTGAGGCACGGTAGCATATTAATGCGCTCTGTCTAGATGATATGATATTTATTTAATTTTTTTAGAGGAGGGGGAATGACAATGTTATTCCAAATTTACGGCGATATGGCCGGCTGGCAACTTCTCGGCTGGGTAATGGTCTTTGTCGGTCTCGTCGTTATGAATGAAATTGCAAGGCGAACAAAAGCAGGCGGAATTTTTTGCTTCTTTGTTTTACCGGCAGCACTGACGGTATATTTCATTGCAATTTATATCGGTGCGGCTAAGGGAGCTGATTGGGCGCTTCAAAATGATACCTATGTTCATATGAACAGCTGGTTTCATTATGCAAAGCTTTATGCGGCAACAGCAGGTTGTATCGGCTTTATGATGCTTAAGTATAAGTGGGGCATCGGCAAAAAAGATTGGTTTAAGGTGTTCCCGTTTGCAATCGTCGCTATCAACATTCTTATCGCAGTCGGTTCTGACTTTGAGTCGGCAATTAAGGGCGGAATTTCAGGCGGCTGGTGGCTTTCGTCTGAAAATGTATGGCTCTATGGCGGCTGGTGGAACTGGGTGAACGGTATCGCCGGTATTATAAATATTTTCTGTATGACAGGTTGGTGGGGTATCTATTCCTCAAAGAATAAGCAGGATATGCTGTGGCCTGATATGACATGGTGCTACATTTTGGCTTATGACCTTTGGAACTTTGAATATACTTATAATAATCTCCCTACTCACTCTTGGTATTGCGGCCTTGCACTTCTTCTTGCTCCTACATTTGCAAATGCATTTTGGAATAAGGGCGGTTGGATTCAAAACAGAGCTAACACACTTGCACTTTGGTGTATGTTTGCTCAGGTATTTCCGCTTTTCCAAGACAAGAGCCGCTTCTCGGTTCTTACATCCGTTTATGCAGACGGATATATGGACCCTACAGTTCCGCCAACGAACGCAGACCCTACAATGCAAGGCATAATTGCCATTATTGCTCTTGTGGCTAATGTTTGTGTATTCGCTTCTATTATTAAACGTGCAAAGGAACAAAAGAAAAATCCTTATAAAAACGAAATATTTACTGACCAAAAAGATTATAAGCTTGCACTTGAAAGAGCAGCCGAAAAGGCTCGCAAAGCAGCTTAATCTTCATAAAAATTCAAAAAACAACGCCGTCGATTATTCGACGGCGTTTCAAATTATTGATGAAGTGGATAAACCGTGCCGTGCTTAAATATCATAAATTGAAATCGTAGGGCAAGGGCTCGCTCTTGCCGTATTGATATGAAAAATAACATTTATAGAAAATCACCTTGAACGTAGTGTTCAAGGTGATTTTGGCACTTTTCGCCTTTTGCGAGTGGGCAGTACCAACGTACAGCTCCACTCACAAAAAACGAAATTTATCTCACTTTCTCGAAGTCTCCCAAATTTGTTGCTCCGTTCGGTCGCCAAATTTGGATATCGGGGTCCCCGAAAAGCAAAAGCTTTTTGGGGAAAAGGAGAAAGGAATGAAGTGTTTATTATGAATTTTAAAGAAATTCATTCAAACACGGAATTTCTTTTGACGTGTCACAGGTTCGAGCCAAAAATATCCGAGTGACACAAGAAAACAATATGACGGGCTCTCATAAGAAACAAAGATACTACGAAACAGTCCACCGGACTGTTTCTCAGACTGTCGATAAAGTGGCTAAACCGTGCCGTGCTTAAATATCATAAATTGAAATCGTAGGGCAAGGGCTTACTCTTGCCGTATTGATATGAAAAATAACATTTATAGAAAATCACCTTGAACGTAG
>OKVP01000056.1_pt1 | contig 38738 bp, 67 predicted proteins | sample 1604821 | NCBI WGS metagenome assembly OKVP01 (sample SAMN01760946, study PRJEB22395) | human gut metagenome | reverse complement strand
TTGTAAGCCATACGATCACTCCTTCATACACAGAAAATCCTCGCCGTCCGCGGTCTTCAGCGCCTGCGACTCTCCCAGCGGGATAAAGCCGTAGTTGTCGTTCCAGCTGCCGTCCGCGCCCTGCGCGAACAACGAAATGCGGTATTCCCCATCACCGGAAAGCAGAAAATCGTCGTAAACCTCAAAGGTGCGCTGCGTTCCCGCCGGGGTCTGGGAGAATGACGCGATCAAAGCGCCCTTCCCGCGGCCCCAATCCTCGCCGGACTTCGTCGCGCGGCACTCGAAGGCCGTGTAGGCGATGTCCGACGAGAAGGAAACGGTGATCGAGTCGAACCCCGAGACCGCCGAGATCTTGTTGCCCGTGATGGAGAATGTCAGCTGCGGCGCGGCCATCAGGCGGCACTCCAGGTCCCGGCGGCGTTCTTGACGAAAACCTTGACGATCTTCGTGCCGTCGCCGGAAGACGCTGCCTCGAGGTCCGCGCCCTTGACAGTGACGTTGATGGCGGTGTTCTTCTTGTAGCCTCCCTCCGTGCCGCTGACGTTGGTGGAGCCGCCCGTCGTCGGGATCTGCGTGCCCGCCGTGTGCAGGCTGCTCGTCGCCGGAACGACGCGAATGGTGTATTCCTCAAAGTCCACGTCGCAGACGAAGGAGAACGCCGCTGCATCGTAGCCCGTGACCTTCGAGATCCTGCTCTTGTCGGGGCCGGTGATGGTCACGGCAGGAATCGACGTGTTGAGCGTGATCGTGTCGCTGACTGCGGCCGTTTCGTTGCCGACGTCGTCGCGCATCTTGACATAGATCGTCTTGAGGCCGTCTCCGTCGGGCAGCGTGATGGATTTTGTCTTGGCGAATGTCTCCCACGACGCTTCCGCCTCGGTCTCCGCCGTCTTCGTGCCCCAGATCTTCATCTGGTATCCCGTCGTTGTCTCGTCGGAGACAGAGATCTTCGCCGTGACGGTCGCGCTGGTCGCGTACTGTGCACCGTCGTTCAGGATCAGCGATAGGCCGGCAGGTGCCAGCGTATCAAGTGTCAGATTGAAAAAACTTGCCATCTGGATTTATCCCCTTTCTTCGCTTGTGAGTTCAATGTACAAAAATCCGCCCGGTCTTTCGTAGATGGTTTTCGTGCCCAGGTGGGCGGATTTGATGCCCATGGAGCCGATGAACAGCTCCAGAATGCGTTTGAGTCCAACTGCCAGCATGTTACCCCTCCAACAGATACAGTGTCCGCGCGTCCTTTTTGTCCAGCGCGTCATATTCGGATTTTGTCATCACGAGGATCGCGTCGATCTGTGCCGACTGGATGCCCCCGCCACCAGATCCGCCGCCGGAACTGCGGGCCTCGTTGATGGCTTCGACGAGGTTGCCCTTGTTGTAGGTCTTGAGGTCGTCCAGATCGCCGATCTGCTTCTGCAGCTGCGCCCAGACGGGCAGGGACGGGTCGGCCGAGGCGTCGCCGGACGGATTTGCGCCGGGCTGGACCTTGCCGAGGCTCACCCAGACGGTCGGCAGGACGATGCCGCTTTCGTCCGCGCCATAGACGCCCACGCGGGCGTGGCGCCCCGGGACGGCGAGAACTTCGTGCGGGACGGGAACGGTATCCCCGTCCCAGTTCGCCGCCAGAACGTCGACGGTGGTCTTGCCGTTCGAGAAGACAGCGGTCTTCGTCAGCCCGTCCCACTCGGGCGAGAAGACGAACTCAACGGTCACGGCCTTGGCCATGCCCGCCGTCAAAAGCTCCGGCGGCGACGCCAGATGCGCGCACGCGCGGGAGCAGTGGATGGTGATCATGCGTTATCAGCTCCTTCGAAGGTCACGAACGGCTCAAGGCACTTGATATCCCCGGCGGAAAGCCGGATATCGAGGTCGAGCGGAAGTGTGATGTGCGGCAGCTCGGGGAGCGTGTCGGCGTCCAGCTCGTTCAGCTCCGCCTGCGGCCTCCCGCTCATGAGCTGGTTTCCGTAGAATTCGAGTGTTGGGTTGAGCCTGGTCGCCAGCATGGCGAGCTGATAGGCCTGCCGGAGCGGCAGGTCCTGTTCGATGAGCTTCTGCAGTGGCTTCGCCGCGAGCGCGATGTCGTATAATTTCATGATGCCCTCCTTAGTTGATGGCTGTGCCGTTGACGGTCAGCTTCCCGGATGAGTTGCACGCAAGGGTGCAGTAGCGGTATGAACTGTAATACAGCACGATTTCGTCTCCCCTGACTGTCACGGGATAGCTCGATGTCCCTATCTCAAAGCCGTTCGAGGACGGCGTCAGGGTTTTTGTTTTCAGCTCCAGCGAATTGTATCCGCTCTTGAGTCCTGCTGCGGATACCGTGCCCCACTTCGCGGCGTAGTTCGTCGATCCGTTTTTCAGGAGCACCTGGCCGTCGGTGCCGCCGCTCGGAAGCGTGCCGGCGACGTCGCCCCACGTGCAAGCGTAGTTTGTGGCGCTGGATTTTTTCAGCACCTGGCCGGATGTACCTCCGGTCGGGAGCGCGCCGGTGATGCTGCCCCACTTGGCGGCGTAGTTGCTCGCGCCGTTTTTGAGCAGGACCTGACCATCGGTGCCGCCGGTCGGCAGGATGCCGTCGGGGCTGCCCCAGGTGACGGCGTAGTCGGTGGCGCTGGATTTTTTGAGCACCTGGCCCGTCGTTCCGCCGGAAGGCAGAGCCCCGTTGATGTCGCCCCATTCGACGGCGTAGTCGGCGTTGCCTGACTTTTTTAGGATCTGTCCGCTCGTTCCTCCGGTCGGCAGGAGGCCGGTGATGCTGCCCCATGTGAGCGCGTAGTCGTTGTCGGACGATTTTTTTAGCACCTGCCCGGCCGTGCCGCCGGGCGGGATCTTCGCCGGCGCGTCCGCGCCGGGGTTGCCGATCGGGAACATGACGACCTTGCTGCCGGACAGCTCGAGGACGGCCACGCGCTGTCCGGCGGCGAAGTTGATGCCGGTGTTGCATTTAAAATGCTTCTCGGTCGGCTCCTCCGCGCCGTCTGGCGTGAGGGTCAGGCCGTCTTCCTCGACCGTCGCAATGACGGCCAGCTGGAACGGCTGCTGCTGTTCTTCGGTCTGCTGCTCTTCGGGTTCTTCGGTGTACAGGCTGTCGACGCCTTCCATTATGCAATCACCGTCCTTTTTGCAGAGTGTGTCATGAGGCTTCCGGCTGACAGCTGCATCTGCCAGCCGGTCTCGAGGTAAATGCCGCCGATGTCGTCGTGCGTGAGCGCGAGGACGTCACCGATGCCGTGGCCGGGGTCATTGAGCGTGTAAAACGTGATGGCCCGGGCGGAAAGGAGCGACTCGTTGCGCATGCGGTCGGCGTAGGCCTGCAGCTCCTCCTGCGAGGCGATGTTGTCGACCTTGATGAGCGAGGCGATGCGCATGTTCCGCCGGAATGTGGACTTGCGCGACTGCGGATTGTCGTTGACGGCCGTTGCGACCATGGGCTGCTCCAGATCCGGGTTGGAGCAGACGCAAATGAAGACGTTCGGCGCGTTGAAGATGTCTTCCTCATCTGAGAAGTTCGGCCCCGGATGCCGGTCCGGAAGAAAGAGGTCCGTCGTGCCGTAGGACCAGTCGATGTTCTGCGCGCTCGGCTCCTGATAGGGCTCGAGACGGGCGACGCCGGAGGCGTCGAACCAGAGGCTGTTGTAGTTGATCTCGGCCAGCAGGTCGTTGACGATGGTCAGGTAGCTCGTGCCGACATCCCAGTCTTCGCGGTCGGTCTGCAGCGTCGCGTCCGACGGCGTCGCAATGACGAGCGCGACGCCGCATGCGGTGAGCAGCTTGCGGATCTCGGTGAGATAGGACGCACCGGCGGACAGGTGCAGGATGATCTCGGTGCGGTTGCTGTAGACGCGCCAGCATCGGTCGTAGGCCTCGACCTCGACGCGCTTCTGACCGGCCGCGCCCTTGATGCTCGGGGTCGCGGCCTGATAGATACCGAGTGGCGTCTCCTGCCCGTCGATGGTCATGACAGGCTGGAGCTCGTCGGAGAGGTAGTCGACCGCGTCGTTGACGAGGAAGGTGCCCTTTATGCTGGTGTGGATCGTCGCGTCGCGGCTGGCGATGATCTGCGGGGCGCTGCCGGTGTCCCATTGGAGGTGGGTGATGGGTGCGCCGTTTCTGAGCACGTCGACGCGGAAGCGGACGTCACGGGTCAAGGGTGATCGCCTCCTCCCGGTTTGTGTGCGAGATGGTGAAGGAATAGCGGCGCATGAACTCGTCGCAGTTGCTCTCGAGCGACGGGAGCGAGCCGATGACCATGTTTCCGTATCGGTCTTTGAGGCAGACGAGGCGGCCTACAAGGGCCTCGAGCGCAAGGGCGGCGGCCCGCTGCGCGTGCGGCCAGGCGCAGGCGACGGACAGGGCGCGGTCGCGCTGCTCGCTGCGCTCCTCGACGGGGTAGGCAAGGCCCGCCAGATGGACGGTCGAGACGCCGGCGGAGAAGCTGGTGCGGTTGGTGCGCAGCTGCGTTTCGGACAGGCGCATCTCGAGCCAGACACCGGTCCCGAGGTCGCAGATCATGTTGGTCTCGGGCAGGATCTCGACGGTATCCGAATTTGACACGCCGTAGTTATCGCTTTCGTCGTAGCAGCCGCGGACGCGGTAGGTGACGGAGCCGATGCTGGTGTGGTCGATGTACTGCTTTTGGATGGTGCGGGCGATGGCCACGCCGTCCCGCTCGACGAGGTAAAATTTGTAGCTCCCGGCGGTCTGCCAGGTGAGCGCGGCCTCATGGCCGGCGGTGGCGGTCAGGGTGATGGCCTCGCCCTCGGTGTGCGAGATGGGCAGCGCGGCCGCAGACCACTCTGACCACATGCCGTACTTGTTCTGCACGCGGACGCGGACGGTGTAGCTGCCGTCGGCGAGGTAGACCGGCGAGCGCCATGCCTTTTCCGTGCCGTAGACCGTGCCGGATGCGTATCCGCTGGACAGCGTCAGCTGATAGGCTTCCTGCTCGGAGGTCTGCCAGGTGATGCGCGGGCGCGGGCCGGTGGACTGGATGACGATGGACGGGGCCGATGGGGCGTTGATGGCGATAAACTCGGCCTTTTCGCTCCACGCCGAGGCCGTGCCGTCGGTGTTGTAGGTGCGCACGCGCCAGTATTTCGTCCCGCTCGTAAAGGTGTTCGCGGGCACATCGTAGTACTGATTTTCGCCGGTGACGGTCGCGAGCGTGTTCCAGGTCGTGCCGTCGGCGGACCATTGCAGATCCGCCTTGCTCTGCGGCGTGCCGGTGGAAATGATGTGCTGCCACGAGAAGCGGTTGGCGATGGTGGCGTCGATGACGATGCCCGCCGGGGAGATCGCCTTACAGGACGGCGTGGCCTCGGTCGTTGAGACCGTCACCCAGGCAGACGTTGCCGTCAGATCACCTGCGGTGATCGCCGTGACCATCCAGTCGACGGACTCGTCGGAAAACGTCTCTGCCGGCATGGTATAGCTCTTCTTCGAGCCGGAAATGGCAATGCTATGTGTGGTCGTTGTGCCGGTTTTCCGCCAGTAGAGTGTCGCGCTTTTCTGCTCGACGGATACAGGCGAGTATAAGGCTTCTTGTTGAACGTCCCACGAAAAGACTCCTGCAGCGTGCTTTGGCGTATAGGCCCCAGCTCCCGGCGACATCCCGGAAATGATTGGGTTCTTTACTTCAAACCTGTACCACGAGGATAGTGTGGTCACGCCCAACGAGGTCGTCACCTGCACGGCCCACTCATTTTCACCAACCGGAAACTCGCCAGCAGCGATCGTCACGCTTGTGTCATTCGCGCCCAGATCGATCGTATGGACCGTGCTGGAGTTTTTTACCCTCCAGCGGAACTGCTGCGCGGTAATGGTCGGCAAATCATAGGCAGAATAGCTATCCCAGTGATAATACCATTCGATGGTCTGCGCAATTTCCGACGCCAGCACGCCCACGCCGCTCTTTGCGTTGAGTTCCGGCGTTACGGTCGTATCCTCGTATGTGATCTCGATATACGGCTTGTGCGACGATTTTGCCGTCTGCACGGTTTTCCCGCTCGTGGTTGCTTTTGCTCCATACGTCAGCAGATTCTTCAGTTCCGACGCTTTGAGTTCCACCGCCCTGTTATAATATCCGCTTGGTTCAAGGCTCAATGGGCCACTGATTTTGTATCCGCCGTAGACAAAAGGCTCAGTGTTGTACGTGATCTTCTGCAGATCTATTGATTCGTGCAGGATCGCGATCGTGACTCCCGCATTGCTCGCATTATATCTGTACGACATGTACAGGTAGAACGTGACAGCCGTGATCTTGTGATACCTGATCGCTGCTATCTGAGCCGCGGTCGGGGCGAACGTGAAGTACATGGGCCGCCCATATTCGTCTGTCTCTGTGGCTCCGTAATAGTTCGTGTTCGGCGCGCTGTAGTCAATGACTGCGGAGTCGTTTGCGTAAAGCGTTAAAACGCCCATTTACTTCGCCCCCATTCTGGCTGTGATCCTCGCGTTTTTGGCGATGCGGAGGATGGCGTCGAGGTCTTCGACGTGGTCGACGTAGACGGTGGTGTTGTAGGTATCGCCGGAGGTGTAGCGGGTCTCGCTGGCCGTCTGGATGCGCGAGCCGGATGGGAGATAGATCCGCTCAAGGCCGTTCTCGTTTACCTTCGTCCATCCGCCGGACCAGTTGTCCGTACCGGCGGCGTTGCCGCCCAGATACCGCCTGCGCCATTCGTCCTCGGTGATACCGATGGTTGACGAGTCGCCGCGGGCGACGGCCTCTTCGTAGGCCTTGGAGAGGTCGGACGCGCTGCTGCCCCACGATTTTGCCGCGTAGCTGTCCTGCAGTGTCTGGTACTTATTGCCGTTTCCGCTGGCATATCCAAAGCCTAGGGCATTGCCCATTTTCTTAAAATCCAGCGTAAACAGGCCCGCAAAAAAGTCCGCCGTGTCTGCGATCAGCGCCATGACCTCCGCCAGCGGCCGCAGGGCGTTGGTCAGCGCCGGGACGCGGTTGCCGGACAGGTCGGACATGGGATTGAGGATATCGCCGACGGTCTCAAGCAGCATGCCGAAGGCGTCGACGATGCCGGAATCCTTGATCGCCTTCCCGAGATCCTTCACGCCCTGTGTCGCGTCGCCGTAAAATTCCTCTAGGTACGGCGCAAACTCGACGGCCAGCTGGTTTTTGACGCCCTCCTGTGTCTTCTGCAGGCGCTGATAGGCGTCGTCGACCGCTCCGAGTGCGGAAAGCGCCTCGTCGTCGAGCACGTAGCCCATGTTATGGGCTTCGTCAGCGTAGGCCTTGAGGGTTTTCGATCCCTGGATGATCAGCGGATTCAGATCCTGCGCGGAGCGGCCAAAAATGTCCATGGACATTGCGTCCCGCTCGGTTTCGTTTTTTACCTGCCCGAGCGCGTCAATCGTTTCGTAGAAAACGTCGTTCGCGCTTCGCATGCTGCCGTCGGCATTGGTCACGGAGACGCCCAGTGCCTCAAAGGATGCCTTCGCATTGCCCGTGCCGTTCATCGTGTCCTGCATGTTGTTGGTCAGCTTTGTCAGGCTTCCCTGCAGGGTGTCGACGGATACGTCGATCAGCTCTGACGCATAGGCAAACTCCTGCAGCTGCTGTGTCGATTGCCCGGTCTGCATGGAAAGCGTGATGATGTTGTCAGCAAAGGCGGCGGACTCCTTCGTCATGGAGATCATGGCTTTTTCGACTTTTACGATCGCCGCCGCGACGGCAGCGAAGCCGCCCGCCAGCGCCAGCGACTGCGCATCGAGGCTTCCCATGGCGTTCATGGAGGACTTCATGCTGTCCGGCAGCTGAATGCCGAGCTTGGACGTCAGGCCGTTTACCACGTCGCCGAGGTTGCCCATGCCTTTCTCGGACTCTGCAATTTTCTGGTTGTTCTCGTCTACCTGATTGTTCAGGTTGTTTAATTCTGCCTCTGCGTTATTGAGGCTTGCCTGCCACTGCATGGTGCGCTTGTCGGCCTCGCCGTATCTTTCGGCGGACTGCTGCAATGCGGCGCGGAGGTATTCGATTTTTTCAGCCTGCGTTGAAATCTTGCGCTCTAAGACGTCATTTTTGGCGTTTAGGGCCTCTACGCTGTCCGCGTTCTGCGCGTAGGCAGAGGATACCTTGCGCATTTCCGAGTCCAGCACTTTCATGCCGCTGCCGATCTCGGAAATGGCCTGCTTGTATTCTTTTTCGCCCGAAAGCGTAAATTTTGTATTGATGTTCGGCATGTTAGGTGCCTCCGTTCAGATAGGCCGATAGGCTCTGCGGCTGTTCCTGCTGCTCCGGCTGCTTTTGCGGCGCAAGCGCGTCAAGCAGGAGCGTTATGCGGCGCGGGGACATGGTTTTCCAGAAATCCCGCTCCGGCAGGTGCAGCCGGAAGAGCCAGATTGCGAGGAAGCCGGGGAAATCAAAGCCCAGCTGCTTCGGTTTCCCCGGCGGTGTCAGTTTTTTTCGTCTTCCTTCTGCTCTTTTCCGGCCTGATTTTTCTCGACTACTTCCGCCCAGACCAGCGGATAGATCAGTTTTCCGGCTTCGATCGTCTGCGAAAGCGTGAGCTTCCGGCCCAGCTGCTTCCTGGTAAATACCAGCGGCAGCCCGTTTTCGTCCTTGATCCCCTGCGTGTCGGCGGCGTCGGTCAGCATGCCGGCCAGAAAGGCCAGCGTGCTTTTGATTCCATGGATCCGGTCAAGCGCCTGCAGAAGATTGCCGTCGTATTCATCCTGCACATACGCTGCGACATTCATGTTGCAGACGAGCCGGTAGATCCTGCCCTCGAATTCGTAGTCTACAAAGTCAAACTTGGTCGTTTCCATTAAGTTTCACCCAGCTTTCCCTTGATCCAGGCAACGGCCTCCGCCGCGGTGTCGACGGTCTCGGTCTCGAGCAACAGCTCGTCGGCCGAATCGTCTGCGAGGAATTCGCCGGTCGTCGTCGGCGTGTTGAACTGGATGTTCTCGCCCTTGGTCTGGTAGGACAGCGAGGGCGGGCCGAACAGCACTTTCGGCACCCATACGCAGGTGTATTTGGTCACGCCGTCGATCTTATCCGGCGCGTAAAAGCCGACGCCGACATAGTTTGCGATGTCTTTTGCTGAGAATTTCAGATTTTCCTTGCTCGTATCGGATGTGCAGCCGTAGAGCATGGCCTGTGCGGCCCTTTTGATGTACTTGACAGCCAGCGAGATCGTGCCGCCGGTGGCAAGCTTGATATACTCGGCAAGTTTGGATTCTGCGTACAGGCGGCCCTCGGCGAACTTGAGTTCCAGCTGCGCGCTCATGGCGTCGCCGACGTCTGTCGGCTCAGTGTAGGTCACGGTGCCGGACGTGTTTTTATACTTTCCCGCCCGGATGCCGCGTAAGTCAAAACTAGGCATTACAGTAAGCCCCTTTCTTTCAGCTTTTGTGTGAGGATTTTTTCGAGTTCCGCGTTCACGCGCTTCTGCGCGCTGCGGACACCCTTTGTCCAAAAATAAGTTCCTGTGATCTGCCCGTACTCCTTTGCACGGCCGTAATTCAAAACAAAAAGCACGGTCGCCCTGCGCGTTCCGTGCTCGTTTTTGCCGACCGCCGTGATGGTGATATACGGATCTCCGTTTTTGTCCTGCTTGATGGTTTTGCGGTATTTCACGCTGGAGGCGTAGGCTTCCGTTCGGAACCCGCTCGCCCGGACGGCATTTTGCAGCTCCTCGACGATGATATCCCCGGCGGCGTATAAAAGCTCCTTCTGCGTTTCGTCGTCAAATGCGTTGGCCTTTTGGAGCGTCGCCATGAGCTCATCCGTTCCTGAAAACGAGATCTTAGCCATATTCCGCGCCCTCCGTTTCGGCGATGAGCGCAATCTGCGTGCGGCCTGTTTCCTTGTCGTAGGTTTCCATGTCGATGGTGACGATGTAGCCAGCGGCCTCCAGCGCGGCTTTTACGCGCTTTAAAAGCCCGGCGGCAAAGCCCTCGGCGAAGATGGAAACGGCGTACTGCACGCCGGTCTCGGCCTCTCCGCCCTCGGCGTAGATCTGGCCGGACTGGCCGAGCAGCTGATAGGTGATGTAGGTTTCTTCCCCGCCCTTGTATGGCGGATGGCAGACCGGAACGCCCAGGCTTGATAGCGCCTCATAGATCATCATGCGCCGTCCCTCCGTTTGCAGGTCAGCTCGATTTCCTCTGTTTCCTGCCCGTAGCTGCGGACGACGTCAAAGACGTCGGAGCCGCAGACGAGCTGCTGCTCGCCGCCGTATTCCGCGCTGTGCATGCGGAAAATTGCGTCCGTGCGCTTGCCGGCTTGCGCGGCCTGATAATACTCGGCGCGGTTTACGGACTTGCGGGCAGCCCAGACGGTGGTCTCCCGCTCGAGCTTTTCCGTCGTCTGGCCGTTTACGATGGGGTAGGAGAGCAGGCGCAGCGTGATTTGCGTATCAAAGATCACAGCACGCGCCTCCTGTTCCGCCGCTGGTTGGGACTGCCCGGTAATCGTCCGAGAGTCCCATGGCGTCGCGGATATCTGCAAAGCAGGTCTTCCATTCCTCGCCCCGGCCGCAGAAATCATGCTGCCAGCGGACGTATGCGCGGACGGCGTCCTTTACCAGCGGATCTTCGTCCGCTCCCTCTGCGCCCGCAAGGTGCAGGCGCATGAGACAGGCGTCGATCTCGTCTTTGAGCTCATCGTCAAGGGCGTTTGTGGTCAGCCGCAGGGCGGTTTTTGCAACGTTGATCAAAGCCAATGGTTATCCCTCCCTGTTGGCCGCGCGCCGTCAGGCTTTCTTCTTGGTCAGCGTGACGAGGCTGTTCGTGTCTACACACTTTCCGTCTACAAGTGCCAGCGCGACGGTCACCTCGTCATCGGTCGCGTTGTCGGTGTACTTGCGGAAGGTCATTCCAAGGTTTTCATTCCAGAGATAGTCCTTGAAGTTGAAGATGAACGCGAAGATCGTGTCTGCGGTCACGCTCGCGGTGAAGGACGGCAGATAGTCGCCGACGAGGACGACCTCGCGGCCAAAGAGCGAGTAGACCGGCTTGCCGCTGAGTCCATAGTTGACGCGGGCGACGGGCTGCTTCTTGTCGTCCACCATGCCGACGATCTGCTCAAAGAACGTCTTCTTCGTCATGCACCAGACGGCGTCTGTATCATAGGCCTGCGGCAGGAGTGCTTCTGCCTTGACCAGATCGGTGTACGCCAGCGCGGTCGTTGCGGCAGCGATGTCGATGTTCTGGCCGGTCACGACGGTCTCCTTGGTGATGCCCTTCGGCTGGCCGGAGCCAGAACCGCTGATGATGGCCTGTTCCTCGGCCTTTACCATGGCCTCGGCCACGTTGGCGACAAACTGCGATTCAAACATCGGGTAGGTCACGATGGATACCTCAAGCGACATGGAGATCGCGCAGCGCAGCTTGTGGTAGGCGAACGTGATGGAGCCGAGCGCCTTTTTCTGCTTGTCGGAGCCTGCGCCCTCGGCAACCCAGGAGGCCGTCGGCTTGGCCGAGCTGGTCGGAACGGTCACGCCGCCCTTGTAGGACGTGTGCGTCACGCGCGGCAGGATCATGCCGGTCGCTTCGATCTTCTCGTAGATCTTCTGCAGCGTCGTGGTCGGGATGGCTGCGCCGACGTCGGAGGTCTTGGTGTTTGCGTCCACATTGGTCAGCTCTGCCGGGATCTTCTTGCCGGTCAAAACGTAGTTCATAAAGGCCCGCTTGTACTCGTCGGTATCGTACCGGTCGAGCACGTCCGGAGTCTTTGCTGTGCCGGACAGGTCAACGGACTGCGCTGCCGCAGCCGGGGCCGCTACCTTCTGGCCCGCAAGGGCGTTGAGGTTTGCCTGAATCTTGGCTTCCTCCTCAAACTTGGCGTCGAGGGCTTCGACTTCTTTCATCTTGGCCTGCGCCTCTGCGGTCTTGCCTTCGTCCAGCAGCTTCTGGGCGTCGTCCATGAGCTTCTGGCGCTGGATGTTGTAAAATTCCTTTGTCATTTCAATTCTCCTTTGAGTTTTAAAAATTTCAGTTTTGCTTCTGCCTGCGCCCGTTCGGGCATAAAAAAATCAGGCTCTGCGGCCTGACCTTTTAAAAAGTTTTCCGCGCACCGGAGCGCGTCTTCGCTGAGCATGCCGGAATAAAAATCCGCCGCGAGCGGCTTCTGGCCGGTGTCCGGCTGCATCACGCGGTCAACGAGTCCGAGTTCTACGGCCCGCTCCGCTGTGATCCATGTTTCTGCGTCCATCATGGCGGCGATCTCCGCCTCCGGCCTGCCGGTCTTTGCGACGTAGGCCGAGATGATGGCGTGGTTGGCGTCGCGCAGCGTCCCTGCGGTGTGCTCCATCTGGCGGTAATCGCCGCTGGCCTCTGTCTGGACGTTGTGGATCATCATCATGCCGGTAGGCGTCATTTCTGATTCTCCCGCCATAGCGATGATGGACGCGGCCGAGGCTGCGAGGCCTACAATGCGGATGTGGACGCCGCCTGCGTAGCTGCGCAGGGCGGTGTAGATCTCGCTTGCGGCGAAGATCTCGCCGCCGCCGGAATTGATCTCGACTTCCGCCCGCTCGCCGTTGCCCTTGGCAAGTGCGTCGGCTACGGATCTTGGGCTCGTCGCCTCCATTCCGTAAAACTGATAGAAGCGGTGCAGGTTGCTGGATACGATGGGCCCGCGAATGCTGATCTTCATGTGGTTTCATCTCCTTTCTGCGTGGTGTTCCGGTCGACCGGCTGCGTGTCCAGTCTGCGGATCGGCTTGTCTCCGCCGTCTACCGGTGCAAGATTGAACGCACGCCGCCATTCGTTCGGCGTCAGCGCGCCTCGGTCGACCAGCTGCAAAAGGTTCAGCTTTGTCGAGGTCGACGCGAAATCCCACGCGGACGCCTCAAATACGATGCGATTCCCGCAGCCGCGCTCGCGCCGGGAGAATAGCTTGCGGGTGTACTCGCCGCTGAGCTGCTTCAGCACCGGCTCGATCTCGGCGTCAAAATACGCGCTCTGTTCGTCCTCCGTCGCAATGGACGTGACGATATGCGGGTTGGTGTTAAACAGGGCATAAATGCGCTGCGTGGTTTTGTCCATCTGGGCGGCGTTCGGGACGTAATCCTTCGGGTCAATCTGCTTCGCCTCTGCCTTTGCGTCTACGGCCGCGACGCCCGTGCCGTTGGAAACATTGAGGAAGCTGTCGGCAAAGTCCTGCGCGCGCTTCTTGATATCCTCCGCGCGCATGGAGGCTGCGAACATCAAAAGCCAGCGGATGACGGCGCTATTCCGGATGGCCTTGACGATGCCCTGATCCGTCGTGGTGACGATCTCCATCAGCGGCACAATGGCCGGAGCAATGGGGTCGCCGAAGATATCATTCTCGTAAAAGTCCCCGCGCAGGTGGATGATATCGTCATAGGCAAACGTCAGGACGCTGCCGTTCTGCATGTAAAATTTCAGATACAAATTTCCGCCCGCGTCATAGACAGCGTCTGCCTGCATGGCCGCGACTGGAAAAATGGCGTTCGGCAGGCCGTTTTCATCCCGCAGGATCACGGCGAAGGCGTTGTTGTTGAGGACCAGCTGCGCGGCCAGCTTCTCCTGCAGCAGCTGGCCTGTCATGTACTGGTTCGGTTCCTCGAGCAGGAACCGGATATACGGCTCCGGATTGACGGCGAGCTTCCGCGCCGAGGCCGTGACTGTCTCCCGGATGTGCTTTGCCGTCAGCTTGCCGATGGCCTTGATCTTGGGCCGGATGCAGGCGCGGACGATATCGGATTGGTACATCTTTCCGTTGTAGCTGTAAAAGCCATTCCCGCGCTCCTGCACCATCTGAACGGTCGAAACGCGCTTGGTCGTCGTGATATTCGTCAGGAGGTTTTTAAAAAATCCCATTGTCTCACTCCTAGAGCATACTGGTGTATTCTGCCTGCTTCTGATCGTAGATCGTGTAGGCATCGAGCAGGGCCGCCGTTCCGTCAATGCGGCGCGTGGATTTGCTCGTTTTGTGCGGCTGGATATTGCCGTTTTTATCCTCGTCGTAGGCGGTGTTTGCCATGCACCACTTGTCAATCGGGTTGTTGTTGTAGATGATCCGCTTGGACTCCAGATCGTTCCCGCAGCGCTTCATCGGCTCGGACAATGTTTTAACGCCCTGATGCACGGGGATCATGGCCTCTTCTCCAAAGTAGTCCGCCATGCTGTCCGTCCAGTAAGCCGCCGACCACGCATCATAGCCGATAAAGGGGATAAAAATATCGAGGTCTTCCTGCACCTCGACAAACCATGCTTTGACGTCCTCATAGCGGATCTTGTTTCCCTCTGACAATCTGAGCAGCCCGCGCTCGTGCCACTTGTCGTATGGGATCTTATCTTCCTTGACGCGCTTTTTCAAGAGATCCTGCGGCAGCCAGTACATTTGCAGCACGAACAGGATCTCCGGCAGCTCCGGCACCTGAAACAGCACCTTCGCCGCCGTCAGGTCTGTCGTCTTTGAGAGGTCTGCGCCGCCGATGCCGTATCGCGGGTAGGAAAGCACGCGCTCCTGCGTCTTGCCGTCCGCCATGTGGTGCTGCCAGATCAGGCGGCGGTTTTCCTTGTCGAGCTGGAAGGTGTCGCGGTTGTCCAGCTGCTCAAAATTGAGCCAGGCTTCGCTGGAGGTCTCGCGGATGTTGAAATCCTTGCAGACAAGATTTCGGACGAGGGCCGGGTTTTTCTCCGCCCGCTCGACCCGCTCTTTGAGGGCCGTGTAGGACTTGATCGTCCCGAGGCCCGGATTTGCCTTTTTCCAGCAGTCCGGGTCTGTCCACTCGCTGCGTTTGTCGAGCTCGTAAATAAACGCGATCCGGCGCGGGTCGTGGTACCCGTCCGGATCTTCGTAGCCGTTTATGATGCGCTCGGCCTCTTCGTATTTTTCGTCGTAGATATCTTCTCGAATGGTGCCGGCTGTGGAGGTGATGAATCGCAGCGGCTGTGCGCGGGCTTGATCGCCGTCGGCAATGATGTCGTACAGCGGTCTGCCGTTTTTCCACTGATGGATCTCGTCCATCATGGCCCCGTGGATATTCAGGCCGTCGAGCGTGTCGCTGTCCGAGGACAGCGGCTTGAATACGCCGTCGTTATAATCGCTGTCCACCTCGCCGACCAGACAGCGCGTCCGTTTGCGCAGCGCCGGTGATTTCTGCACCATGCGCTTTGCTTCCTGCCAGATGATCTTCGCCTGGTCTCGCTTGGTGGCCACGGCGTAAACCTCTGGGCCAGCCTCGCCGTCCGCCAGCTGCAAATACAAACCGACGCCTGAGGCCAGCAGCGACTTGCCGTTTTTCTTTCCGACAATGAGGATCGCTTCGCGGTACTGCCGGTTTCCTTCAATGTCGATAAAGCCAAAGATTGTCGCCAGCAGCGCTTTTTCCCATAGCTCCAGTTGGACGAGCTGGCCGCCCGCCTTGCCCTTGGAGTGGTGGCAGTAGTTTTCAAAAAATTCTAGGACGTGATTGGCACGTTTCGGCGAGTAGTAAAACTCGGAGTTTTCCGCTCCCAGCTGCTCTACAACGTGCCGGTAGGTCTTCTGGACTTTCAGGCTGACGGCCTCGCGGCCCGACTGGATCGCGTCCCAATACTCGAGGATGGGGTTGTAGGTCTCCGGGTAGCGCGTGAGTTTCATTCCTCGTCACGCTCCCGGACAAAGCTTGCAAAGCCGTCGTCCTCCTGCTTCGGCGCGGTGTCCGGCTTCGGCAGGAGCGCCGTGAGCTGCTTAATGATCTTCTGGTAGTTCGCGTTTGTCGAGTTGTATGCCTGCCCGATGGGCCGGGCGCGATCATAGGGCTCCAATCGCTCCGACTGCTGGAATTTCTCCGTCCAGCCGTTTTCCCGCAGGTCGTCCGCCATATCCTCGCACTCGATGCGCATAAAGGCTGCCTGATCGATGAGTCCCGCGACAGTCCCGGCCGCTTCCTTCGGCAGAAGCTTGTAGATCCTCCGGAGTCTGGTCTTCTCGGCGCGGATACGCTGTTCCTTTGTCTTTTCCTGCCTGTTCGCCACAAAAACCGCCTCCTTTTCGCGTGATTTTTGCCGTCTGTCCGCGCGTGCGCGTAGATTACTTATCGCCGCGCTTTTGTAGGGGGGCCTCGTGAACGGCCTGCGTATTCTTCCGAGGTAGGGCGTGCGGTGATCTAGCCAGCGCCCCGGCCTCGCGCGACGGGGGGGATCGGGTCTCCGGCGGCGTCGAAGAAAATTTTTTGCGTCAGAGATTTTGCGACTCCGTGACCGTCGAACTGATCGTGACAGTCCTTACAGACGTACTCGAGGTTGGAGTAGGACAGGCTGACGTCCGGGTCGGTGATGTTGTCCGGTGTCAGCGCCCACTTGTGGTGGACGATGTAGCCCGGCTTGTCCCGGCACTCTTCGCACAGCCCGCCATCGATGGTCCGGCGGAACTTGATATACCCGGCGCGGCATTTCTTCCAGCGCCCGGACGCGTAAAAGCTCGCGGCCCATGGCTGCATCCTGTTCCCTCCAATTCTTCACGCTATCACTGTAGCACAGATTTTAGGCTCTGTTAGCTCAACTTTTGCGGTAGCCCATTGCCCGCGCTGCCTCGTAGACAAAGCGGCTGTACATCCGCTTGGCCGTGGATGTGCTCACGTGCACCTGCCGGGCAGCGGACTCCAGACTCTCGCGCGGCCAGATCCATGTATGCAGGCGCACGATCTCCAGCACATCGCCGCCGTCCCGCCAGGTCTGCACGGTGTTGATGGCGGACTGGATCGCCGTGTAGTCCTCGTACTCCCGTGAGGACAGGACGCGCACCGCAATGTCCTCGACGGCGCGGCCGGAGGATTGCCCGCCTGGCTGTGAGGAATAGCCCGGCGTGATCTTCTGCCGGCTCATATCCCGAACCTGTCGGCTCAGTTTCGGGTATTCGCCGATGGTGCGGCAGACGTTTCCGTACCACCAGTATCTCGGCTTTGACACTTTCCCACTTCCTTCCTGCTTCGTTCTAAAACCTTACGCATATACAAGGCTTAATTTAAGCGGCTCCCGTTCCGCTTGTGCTCTGATCTTGGATCGACTACATACTTATAATATTGATACCCGTACTTTGTCGTCCGGGCCTCTACGAGGATGTAACCTCGCGGGGCGACGGGCGGATGCTTGAAGCTGTACTCGCGCACGGCCTCGGTTGCTGGTTCCGGCTCTGGGCGGATACAATTTCGCGTCGCTTTGTACCGGTGGCCGCCGAATTCTTTTCTCCAGTGCGCATGCAGGTAACTGGCCAGTGCTGTGTAGTCCTGGCCGTGGTCGACCTTGTTTCCCTGCTCATCTATATAATAATTGTGCTTTCTCAGGTGCCGAACCTCGATCACGCTGCCGAGCCCCCAAAGCCCGCCGATGGCTTCTTCCGGGATCCCCTCTGTTACCAGGTGCAAATGGAAGCGATTGGTTGTTTTTCCTCTTCCGTAGAAAGCAACGATTTTGGCCTCCGGATAGTGATACTGCATGCGGCGCACAAGGTTGTCGCGCACTCTGCGCATTTCCTCTGCGGTATGTACCTCGTTTTCTGCATCCAATGTCAGGGTGGAATACAGGCTTGTTGGCGAGAAATTGTCGTTCATCAGCGCAACGAGCCGATTCAGCGATTGCTTGCTGTTGAATTCATCGCGCTCCGCCTGCGTCTGGAAGCGCGGCTTTCGCGGCTTGCTGGTCTTTTTGTCCGCGCCATCGGACACGGTATAAACGATCTGCGTACATACCGCCCCTGTAAACAGGCGGCGCTTGTGTCTCTTTGCCATCATCCACACCTCTTTCTCCCGGGCGGACAGAGCCGTCCGCCCCTACATGGCCATCTGCCCGCTCAAAGCGTGGCCGGAAATTCCGGCCATGCGTTCAACGATCATCCGGACATGTCGTGGCGCCGCGGGTACCATTTACTGCCGTCTGCAACAAGAACCCGAGCAACATCCACACTTTGTCTTTCACTTTGCCCATGCAGATAGCTTCGCCCATCATCTCGTCGTAGTTCTCGGCGCTCACGCAGCTCGAACTTTCAACGATTTCAAAGCCATTTCTAAGAACAGCCCTTACGATGGTCGTTTTTCCTCCGAGCTTTTTCACCTCATGGAATGCGATGAAATCATCAACCATCCTCTGGCTGATGCTCGGTTTCTCTGTTTTCAAGCATCCGTTCGCCAAAAGCGGCATGTACGCCTTTTCAAACACATCTGCTGGGCTAAAGCTCTCATACCCGTCCTCATACCGCACTCGGTATCCATTTTCTGTTTTCTCCGCCTCTACCATTTTTGTTCCGATGTACTTTTGCATTTTTGTTCTCCTTTCTGTGCCCATAGGCTTCGGGCTATCTGCCCGCTCAAAGCGTGGCCGGAAATTCCGGCCACAGTTTCAACGGTCAGTTCGTGTATCCGCATGCCTTGCATGTGCATACGTCTGTCTCAGCGTCCCATTCGCAATCTGATGCCCCGCATCTCGGGCAGTTCCCCCACGCACCGCGCGCTCCTTTTGGGTCTGGCCCCGGTCCATTTTGTGTCTCGTCTCGCAGTGTAGCCGGAGACTTCTGCCACATTTCGTCAAGCAACGCGCCTATCCTGCTTTTCAGGCTTCGCAGCTTAAAAAACACCAGCACGCCCAGCGCGATCCACTCCATCGCGGCGGCAAGCTCCAAAATCTCAATGATCATTTTCTTCTCCTTCCACTCCTTCCAATTCTCCTTTGCAGTATGTGCAGCGGCTCGGCAGGCTCTTTTTCAAACCGCCTTTTTTCCAGAGTTCGAAGCACGGTTTCTCCGGTCTGCCGCAGTATGGGCAGCGGTAGACGTGGAAGATATCATCCCAGCGCCAGACCATGCGGACTGCGTTTTTCTCCTTCAAGTCCCATCGCCTCCCTCATTGCTTCAACCAGCCTCTTTTCAAGTTTGTCCTGGTCGGTCTTCACTTCCATCGTTTCGCCCTCCTGCTCTACCCACACGCCGTCCGTGCGCTTCGCAAACCCAGCAGGCGCGAAATTTCTGGCGTGCTCTAGCTCCTGCGTATGCCTGCACTGTGGATAGCTGCATTTCTCGCAAGCCTTTCTGTCGCAAAGGAACAGGATATTCCGCTCTTTCGCCCGCGATACGCCGCTCGGCAGAAGAACGACTGGCTGCCCGATCTCCGCCGCAATCTGCGCCTGGAGCTTTTTCCGATCGCCGTCACGCAGTGCGACTGTGCATTCCAGCAAAATCATTTTCTATTTTTCCTCCACGTCTTCCGGCGGACGGCTGAACGAGAATTCCTTGCGGTTCCCAACAAACTTGGGCTCCGTCCACCTAATCCCAGCGATTTTCATGCCGCATTGTGGGCATTTTTGTGGTCTGACGATTCGTTCTTCGAGTCCAACGTCAAGGGTGTCTTCTGCGCCAAATGGAAAGATGTGCCGTCTTGCATCGTCGCTCACGCTGAATTCGTCGAAGACATAGTTGCATACCGGGCAAACGGGGCACGAGTCCAAGACTCCCTTGCTCTTGCTTCCTCGTTTTTTGATATTTTCTTCTGTTTTTCTCTGATTTTCTTCCGCCGCGTCGTTTTCCCGGATCTTCTGGTAGTATTCCAGCAGCTTCTCCCCGGCATTTTTGAGCAGCACGGTATAGCAGTCCGGCACATCCTCCGGGAACCATCCTGCGATTGGGCCGCCGTTCAGCAGGCACTTGTCGCAGTCGTCCGCCCTGCACGCCTCTATTGCCTGCATGATCTCCGCAAATCTCATGTCCTTTTTGCCAAGCCGCAGCGCTTCCCGGCGCTTATCTTTCTTACTCATCCCTGTTCCGCCTCCAGTTCCTTGCGCTCTTGCATAAACCCGTGCAGATAGAGCTGCAGGAGCTTTTGGGCGGTGTTGATGTACTTGTTGAGATCCTTCTTCCCGATCTGCAGTTTGCCTGTGGTTACGACGCGCAGGTCCGGCGTGCCGATGACCTGGATGCAGGCGGGCTCGTTTTCCTTCTGGCCGTCAGCCGTCATCTCAAACAGCGGAGGCGTCAGCTGGTCCATGGTGACGCGCGGCGGATATTTCTCATCCCGGAACTCGACGTACCAGCCGGCATCCTCCATGGACGTCTGGAATCCGCCGAGCTCGCCATAAAACAGCTCCATGATCTTTCCCATTGCGATTCTCCCTTCAAATTGTAAGTACTTCCCGCCTGGACTGGCGGGCAAATTTGCGTTCCGGGCAGAAGCGGCACTCGGTGCAGCTCCAGGCGCCGCGGTAGTTGTTGCGCGTCGGGCAGAGTGGGTTGTAACAGATCCCGGAGCCTGCCCGCTGCGGGCCGCGGCCGAATTTTTTCTTCTTCGGTTCGGCTTTTGGCTTTTTGGCTGGATCCTTCTTGGTGACGAGCGTGGCCGCGCGTTCTTTCCGGAAGCAGCCGCAGCTTTTTGCATGCCCGTTCCGGAGGTATTTTCCGTCCTTGCTGCAGATGGTCCCGCATTTACACCGGCAGATCCAGTGTGCCGTATCTCCTTTTTTGCTGGTATCCCGCCCGATGACGTGCAAATATCCAAAATCCATGCCCGTCAGATCGACTACGTGTGACATTTCCATTCTCCTTTCGTCAGGGGCCGGTCTCCCGGCCCCTTTGCAGGGCGGACTTCCACCGCCTGCGCCTGCGCGTCCCCCTGTCGCCGCAGGCGAGCTGCCCTTGTCTGCTCAGGCAGCTTTATGAAGGAGGTAACACGATGCCGCCGGGCGATCCCAACACCCGGCGTGGGGTAACGTTGACGGTCCCTTCCGCGCGCACGTTCCACACGCGCTTTTTTATCCCCGGCCCGCGGGCTTGAGGTTTCGCGGGCCGGGTGCAGAGCCGGGGTGATCCTCCCGCAGCCGTCTCATGGCGGAGCGGCCGCGGCCAAAGTCCGAAAAAATATGGTCCCCGGCTGATTGCTGGTCTTAGTCCTCGGGCTGGCTGATGTCCTTGTGCCGCAGCCCGTCGGCGTTCTCGGTCAGCGGCATCGCCTGCCGCCGCGCGTGCTCCTCCGGGTTCCAGCCGCACCGCGCGCAGAAATCCGGCGCGAGCTTTGCATACGGACAGGCATTGCCCTGCTTCGGCAGCCCGCATGCCTCGCGCGGGCTGCTCTCGTTTTTTTCTGGCACGTTATACCTCCTGGATCTCGATCCCGAATTTGGACCGCATGAATTTGCGGTTCCTCAGATATTCCTTTGTCCGCGTCGGCTTGGACTTCACATCTTCGACGACCAGCTTTCCGCCGAAGCGGTAGGAAAAGTCCGCCGTGTACCGGACCGCGCGAATGCGCTCACCGGTCTCTGACACATAAGATTCCTGCAACGTGAATTGCGGCTGCAGCCGCAGGTCGGAGATGATCCCGGCCCGCAGCATCACCATCAGCTCGTCATAGCGCCGGGCTTCCTTCCGGCTGGCGAAGCGCAGCTCGCCGCGCGTATCCTTCCGGCTGCCGTACTTCGTCTTCCCATGGCTCCCCTTGTGAAGGGGAGCTGGCGCCGCAGCGCCTGAAAGGTCGCGCATCTGCCGCGCGTAAGCCTCCCGCATCCTCGGCGGCATGTCCGCCATGCTCTCAAACCGCAGTCCGCTCATTCTGTAGCGCCCTTCTTCTCGCCCCGACTGCAATAGTCATCCAAATCTGCTTCCTCGTACTTGTCGCACTTATAGACTTCCATTACCCGTCTAAGACATTCATCCTCTGAGAACCGTTCTGCCTTGTGCTTCAAGCACCGATACGGATAAACGTAGTTCTTTCTGTATTCCAGATTTTTGCATGTAAAACAGCAATCCCGCATCAGCTTTCCTCCTTTCGCGCTCCCACGAGCAAACCGCAGGCCGCTCATTTGGTCACGCCTCCCGTATTTGTCTGATATTCTCCGTAGCTGCAAAAATCCGTTTCCTTCCGCCAAAAGCCATCGTTTGTTCGCAGGCAGACCATAGCGCCATTCGGCTTGCTGTCGTAGTCTCCGTACTTGCAGTACCTGCACTGCACCACCTGCGCAACGTCAGCGGCGGGCAAGTCCTTAATAATCTGCAACTGCATTGGAGCGTAGCACATTCCAGGTGCAAATAGTGCTTTCAGCGCCGCTTCGCGGCTGATGTATTCGTCAGGCATCTTCGTCATCTCCAAAGTGCTCGTCGTATTCTTCTGGCGTGATGAACTGAATATCGTCGCCGGTATAGCCGAGACGGTCGAGGCACATCAGCTCAATCAACGTATCCTTGTTGACACACTTGCACAGATCTTCATACGGGATCGTGTTTTCTGACTCGAAGCTCATCTGCGCTCCGACCTCTCCTCGGACGGTAAAACACACTCGATTTTCAACCATTTTCGTTCCTCCTATTCCAAGCTTTGTATGTAAATCTTCACGGCAATTCCTCCACATACCGCCAGCTCTGCGGCGGGCGGGTGACCGGCTTGGGTTTTGCCTTGAGCGCTACCTCTACCTCATTTGGCACAGCGTAAAATTCCCGCAGTTCGCGCGGGGTGTCGTAAATCTTTAGATTGGAGATGTGCAATCCGTAGCCGACGCCGCCGTCCAGATACTTCTCCAGCTCGTCTTTTGTCATGCAGGCATCCGCAAGAAGCGTATCAAGTGGTGTGCAGTCCATGTTCCAATCGCAGATGCAATATTTCGGCGGATCACAGATTGCTCCTACTCTGACGATCCTTTCAAAAATGTTGTCGCATACAAATTCACCGATGATCTTACCATTCCCCCGATATGCTCCGCCGCATTTAGCAGCCTTGAAAACATCCGCTATTTTATCAGGATGGAGAGACCGTTCCCTTTCCTTCAAAATCCAAAGCATATCAGCGCTCTGCGTGCAGTAGATATAGCACTTAAACGGCGTATCCATCTTCGGTCGCGTCTTGCGCACCTCAATGGTCTTCCGCCCTTCCATGATCTTCTGGCACCACTCCGGGTGGAGGCTGATCAGTACAGCTTTACTCATGCTTGTCTCCTTCCTCCGGCGCTTCCGGCAGCGGCATCCAGTGGGTGACGGTGCACGGCAAGGCCATGCACAGCCACGTCCCGGCCTCTTTGTGATAATTGCCAATATCAACGCCAAAGTACGGGCTATAAATCATGTAATTTATAAGCGTATTGTCTTCTTCGTTTTTCCACGCCTCCGGCGGCCCATCCTCCACGCTGATCCACTGCGGCACCTTCTCCCGCAGCGCCGCGTTCTCGGCGGTCAGGCGCTCGATGAGGTCGGCTGCGGCCGTATTTACCTCTTCAAAACAGTCTTTGTTCCCTACTACGGGGCATTTTTCGCACGGGACTCCAAATTTGCAGCACCGCAGCGCCTGCACGATTTCCTTGTCTATCATATATCCTCCATTCCTTCAAGAACCATTTGTCCCGGCAAAACGCCGTCTTCCATCCACCAGTGCATCACGTCCTCGCCGGTTTCGCCAAAGCGCATACCTCCGTCCATTTTCCCGCGCCGTTTGCGCTCATCGAGCATCCGGTCGAACGCCCGGATATAGGCAGCTTTGATCTTCGGGTACTTTGCAAATTCGGCGTACCGCGTTACTTTTTTGGCAAGAGGGCAGCCGATGCACCCCACGCGCTTCCATCCGCATTCATACAGCGGATTCATGCAGATTTTTTCAGAAGAAGCGTAGTCCAACACGTCAGATTCCGTCCAGTCGATGATTGGATTGATCGTCCGCGTCCCCTTGAGCTGGCAGTTTTCCATCATCATTCGGCTTTCGTCGTTGTCATTCATCAGCGTCAGCCGCTTGGATTTGTCCCTGTGCAGGGCCTCCATGACGCCGCGGGACTTGCGCTTTTGCGATTCGGCCCAGCGAACGCCGGTCGCGATCCACCGCCCACGCCCGCTGGTCTCTTTGAGCACCGCGCAGCAGTACCGCACCAGCCGTGTCGGCGGCATGAGTTTGCGCGGAATCAAATTCCACATTGTCACATTCCCGCCGTCCGATGTGCGGTGGGTATCGATGGTGCATTTTACGCCTGCCAGCTCCAAGCGCCGAAAGGTGTCTCGGACGTGCCAGACGGTCTCCGGCGCGTCCGCCGTGGTCAGCGAATGCAGCACCTCATACGGGATGCCCGATCTCCCGGCCAGATGCAGCAGCACGTCAGAGTCCTTGCCGCCCGAGTACGTGATCACCAGCGGCTGCTTGTACAGGCGCAGGCTCATCTCCGAGGCCATTTTCAGCCGCTCAATCGCGGTTTGCTCTAAGTCCATCGGTCCAGCTCCTCCTTCAGTGCCCGGAAAATCTGGTATGCCTGCTGCGGCACTACAGCGTTTCCGAGGCATTTAAGTCTGTCCACCCTGGCGGGAATCCCATGAGCCACTCTACCCACGTCGGGTTCAGCTGCCCACCAATCTGATCGTTGAGGTTGTTCGCGCGGGCCTTGTTTTCGTACCGTTTCCGCTGCCCTGTCCGGTAATCCCGCGCGCACGGTGTTGCAAGCATCTGATCCATTGCTACCGCCTGCGTCAGATTGCATTTGCCCGGATCCTTTTGCCGACTCGGAGGCACAGATTGCAACACGTCCTTGTATTCGTTCGCGCGCGGCGTCGGCCATAGCCCGCTCCGGATCAGTACCTGTGCCCCTAGATGCGTGCTCTTTTCTGGTGGTCTTCCGCTCGTCACCGCAGTCATGCCGCATTGTCCTGCCGTCGGTGTCGGCCACATCCGCGATTCCGACGAAGAACACCCTCGATCTCCTGTGCCAAGCTCCGACAGCCGCAGCTTCAAAATTAAACACGACGACGTGATAGCCAGCACGCTCCAGATCCTTGACCACCTGCCCGGCGGCAATCTTGATGATTCCAGGAACGTTCTCACCGACAACGCAACGCGGGCGCAGCTCGGTGATAACTCGTAGCATCTCCGGCCAGAGGTATCGATCATCCCCTTTGCCCTTTTGCTTTCCAGCCACGGAGAAGGGCTGGCATGGGAATCCGCCGGAAATAACGTCAACTGTTCGTAGGCCTGTCCGCTCATAAAAGTTCTCCTTTGTCAGCGTCCGGATATCCCGCCAGCGCGGCACGTCCGGCCAGTGCTTTTCCAGCACCTTCGTCGGGTAGTCGGCAAATTCACACTGCCCGACGGTCGTAAATCCGGCCCACTCGGCAGCCAGATCAAGCCCGCCTATCCCGGAAAACAGGCTCAGATGCGTCAGCATTTTGTTTCCTTCGCCGTCGGCGTCAACTTGGCCAGCATGATCTGCCCCAGATCCGCAACGTACACCAGCCGCCCGCGGCTGTACACCATCAGCTTCTCGCCCTGGATCTCCATCCGGTCGGCCTCGATGTTCGTGATATCCTGGCAGGCGTCACATACAAACCTCATACTAGTGCCCCCGGCCGGGTGTCCGGCGTGTAGTGGAGCTTGGTCGCGCGGGCGTTCTGATGGTACTCCGGGCGGGTGAATTTATAGCCCCAGTGTTTGGCTGCAGTGAAAAGGGCCGCATAGCCGTCCTCGGCGCGGACGGTTAGTTTCTGGTCTCCATATGTAACGGAAAAGTGGTTCTGGCCGGTGTATCCGGCCTGGGCGATCACGGCGGGGCGCCGCGGCGCCCGCTCGCCGGGGTAATCGATGCTATTTCGCAATGTGTTTGCGCCTCCTTATCTGGTTGTCGGCATGGACCATCTGCTTTCCCGCTGCAAGATCGGGCTGCAGGCTGTCCCTGTCTCTGTGGTTTACATCGTAGATGTGGTTCCGAATGCTCTCGTAGAGCGTCCAGGTGCAGCACCCGGCGCGGCATGTGCCGCTTCGGTCCGGGCAGTTCCGGCCGCAGGGCGGCGGGATGGGCCGCATGCGCGGCGCAAAATAATTCACTCCACTTCCTCCTGTACGTGCTGCAGCCATGCCGCGAGCGTTTGCAGCGCCGTCTCGCGCTGCAGCAGGTCTTCGACCGTGTCCCGGTCGACGCGCGGCATGCTCTGCAGGATCTCCCGGTCATTGGCGCAGTCATCGGCAAAGGCCAGGACGGCGTCGATGATGTCGGCCAGCTGATCCGGCCGGAGCTCTACCGGGATCTTTGGCTCGTCCTTCACCGGCTTCACAGGATCCCGTAGGTCGTCAGGCCCAGCGCGATCGCGCCGGTCGCGACGCAGGCGTCGGTCATCTCTGCGTACCCGGCGATCACCGCCAGCACAAAGGCCGCGCCGCCCAGCCACACGCAGCAGGTCTTCACCACCCGCCGCATGGCCTCCCGGTACCGCAGCTCTTCCAGCAGCCGCTCCTGCCGCTCCCTGGTCTCTTCCTCCGGCTCATACCCGAGCCGCTCTGCAAGGTTGGTTCTCATCGTTCTTCTCCTTTTCTCTCGTTTAAAACTGCCGCAGCTCATGCAGCAGCGCAGTCAGGACCGTGATTGCGTTGCACGTTTCTGCCTTTCCGGCAGGCGATCCGCCGTTCTGGGCCAGCAGCTGCAACTGCTGTTCCAGTGCGGCGATCGTTTTTTTCTTGAGCTCATCCACCCAGCGCACCCCCTTCCAGATCCAGAATCTTCTCGATCGCAGCCTTGACCTGCTTGCCCTTCCGGGCTCCATTCAGGATCTTGCTGAGATATGTCTTGTCGCAGGGGATCCCTGTCCCCTCAACCTGCGCGGCCAGCCAGTCCTGCGTCTTGTCCAGATCGATCAGCTGCTTGCGCACGGTCTTCCCGAAATTTGTCATGCTGTCTCCTTCTTCGCTTCCTGCATCCGCCTGACGAGCCGCGCCAGACGGGCGTTTTGCGTCACGAGCTTCTGCGCGTCCAGGTCAAGCCCCTTTCGCTTGAGCCCGCCGATGATCTGCGCCGCCTGGCACTCACACACCATCGCCGCTTCGATCAGATCATGCAGCTCCTGCGCATCCAGCGTCAGGTTGTAGGTCTTGATGTTCGCCATGGCTCAGTATCCCCCTTCGTGTTCCAGCAGCCAGTTTTTCAACTGCATCTGCGCGATTGCAAAACACAGTTCCGCGTCGCAGTCCTGGACGTTGACGAGTTCTTCGTCGTCCCCGTCGTAGGCGGTTCCCCTCCGCCACACCCGGACGCCCCAGTCCGTCACCTTGCTATAGCTGACTTCAAGGTGCATGGGGTAGGTCAGCACCTTCTTTGCAAAAAACTTCAAAAAATCATCCACGGGGCTCCCTCCTATGTACGCGCCTTGCGGCGCGTTTAATTGCTGGCCGCGGGCAGACGTCCTTCGGCTGCGGCCCGCTCGAGGATCTGCCACGCCACGCGGCGGGCGGCCTGCCGGTTGGCCTCTTTCTGCTCCGGCGTCAGGCGACGCAGGTAGTTGTCCGCGATATACGCCGTGCAGTTTGGAAAATGATACTCGGCCACGATGTGCGGCTCTTCGTCCGCGATCGGGTCATACGGTTTTCTCATGGTTCAGCCTCCTTCCGGCGTTAGTTTTTCCAGGTTTTGCAGCTTTACGCAGTCTGTTTGTCCTGCTCCTTCTTGCTCTCCTGCGCCAGCATCATGCCGTAGGCGATATCGCTCAGGCGCTGGAGCTGTTCGTCGGTCAGATTCCCGGACTGTTCTTTCAGGTAGTCCATGACCTGCTTTTCCTTCTCGGACATTGTTCTCACCTCGCGTTGTCACTTCGTTTGCTTTGTTTGTTGACCTTGTAAACACAATATAGCACCGTAAAGCTCACATGTCAACACCCTTTCGAGAAAAAATCTAAAAATGTGTTGACTGTGTAAACAGAACGTGCTATTATACAAATGCAAAAAGGAGGTGGCGTGATGAATGAACGGATCAAGCAGGTTCGTCAATCCGCTGGTCTAACGCAGTTGCAATTCGCTGAGCGTCTTGGTCTCTCTCGCAATTTTATTGCTATGATGGAGACCGGTGGCCGAGATCCTAGTGATCGTACGATCTCAGACATTTGCCGTGAGTTTAACATCAACGAGGACTGGCTTCGCACTGGTAACGGAGAGATGTCGCGTAAGCTTACACGCAGCCAAGAAATTGCCGAATTTATGGGCGATTTTATGAATGAGCCGGATGATTCCCCCCGCAAGCGCTTTATTTCAGTGCTCAGCAAGCTCAGCGTCGACGAATGGCAGCTGCTCGCCGAGATCGCAAAAAAAATGGCCGAGGACGGGTGACCGCCCTCGGCTCTTTTTTCTCTATGCGACCAGTCCGCGCATGAAGCGCCAGACCAGATCGAGTTGTTCCGTCGTCGCAAGCCGCAGCATGCGGCGGATGTCCTGCAGGTAAAAACTTCGCGTCATTCTATCCGTTCCCCCATTCTTCCACAAAAATACCGTTCATTTTTTGTTCACTTTCCCGGTTGTGCTTTCCTCGGCGGTGGCTTACAATATTTGTAGGTTCCTTTTCCTGACTCGCATGATTATATTAGAACATACGTTCGTTAATTACAATTATGAGAGTCTACAAAAATTTACATATCAAACTGGAGGTTTTGTCATGAGTGCTGCTCTTGAGAGTGCCCATCTTAATAGCATGGTGCGCGACCGTAAGGGTCATAGCCTACTCGCTTTTCCCAGCCGCTATGTCGTTCTTGACCTCGAAACGACCGGCCTTGACCCTCAGTATGACGATATCATCGAAGTCGCTGCAATCCGCATTGTCGACGGCGCAATAGAGGACTCTTTTTCATCCTTGGTCAATCCCGGATACTCTATCGACGAATTTATTGCTGAGCTCACCGGCATTACCGATGATATGCTTGCTCCTGCACCTTCTCTTGATTCTGTGCTTCCGGCATTCCTCTCGTTCATTGGCTCTGATGTTGTCGTTGGTCATAACGTTAATTTTGACATCAACTTTATCTATGATTCTTGTTCTGCTCTCTCACTCGAACCGTTTTCAAATGATTTCGTCGACACCATGCGCATAAGTCGTAAGCTTTTCCCAGAGGATCGTCATCACCGTCTTAAAGATCTTATCTGCAGATTTGGGATTGACGAATCTGTCGCGCATCGCGCCTTTTCTGATGTTGAGCAAACCGACAAGTGCTATCGTTACCTGCGCGACTATGTTTCCAAACACAGTATTTCTTTGGAACAGCACCACAAGCCGTGGAGGGCCGGGGATATTGTTCCGGAAACTGATCATTTTGACGAATCGTCTCCGTTTTTCGGCAAGGTCTTCGTGTTCACCGGCACGCTGGATAAGATGCCGCGAAAAGCTGCCATGCAGTTGGTCGTAGACCGTGGCGGCGTATGTCTTGACGGTGTCCGGAAAGATGTTAATTACCTTGTTCTCGGTTCCAGCGATTATAGTAAAATCAAAGACTGGAAAAGCAACAAGCAAAAGGCTGCTGAGAAGCTTCGCCTTAAAGGAAACGACATTGAAATTATCAGCGAAAATGTTTTTTATGAAATGCTTGATGCCTGAATGGAGGTTTTATGTACTGTAACAAATGCGGCAAGGAGATCGACGATGAGGCTCTGATCTGCCCGTACTGCGGCTGCGGGACCGTGAATTACATCCGCGACCAGGCGAAGGCTGAGTCCCGCGCGCGGGAGCCCCGCCAGCCCGTGCAGAAGAAGCGCTCGACTGCGCTGCTGCTCTGTATCTTCCTCGGCGGCTTCGGTGCACATCGGTTTTATGTCGGCAAGATCTGGACCGGTCTGCTTTGGCTCATCACGCTTGGGTTCTGCGGCATTGGCACGCTGGTCGACTTTTGCCGGATCTATGATAACAAGTTCACAGACGACGCCGGGCGCCCGCTCTACGATGAGTACACGGATGGCATGACGCCTGAGGAATACGAGTCCGCCGTCGCTGGTCCCCGCAGAGTCCGGAAAGTTATCATCGTCATTGCCCTTGCGCTTTGTGCTGGCTGCTTCCTGTTCGTCCGCGTCATCCCCGGCCTCATGTACGCGCTTGGTCTTTGAGATGTCGCCCGCGCCGCTGGCCGAACAACGGCGCGGGCTTTTGCTTGCGCAGGCGACCGGGAGCCGTCTGTAACTTTAGGGTAGCCTGTCCACGGTAGTCTTGTAAAGATATAACAGTTGCTTTTTGCAGTCAGACGTCTTGCTTTTTTGGGGGGAATGACATGTTTTGAAGGAAAAATTATCTGATTTATGCCGTGAGCAGAAGCAGACGATCACTCCGCACAAAACAAACCAGGACGTCGCTGAAAATACCGACCTTTCCGTCGGCACCGTCTCCCAGTTCTTTCGCGGCGACATCAAAAATCCGTCTGTTTACACGGTCGGCCCGATCTGCCGGGAGATGGGCGTTTCTATGGATGAGTATTTCGGCATTCCGCATGATGAGCCTGTCGAGCCTTCCGATGCCGAAAAACTCCTCGCCGAGAACGCGGCGCTTCGTGTGCAGCTTGCCCAGCAGCAGAAGTCCCTGCGCATGCACCGGCTTGTGACGCTCATCCTCTTGGGCATTCTTTCGCTGTGTGCCCTCGCGCTTGTGGCCGACGTGCTCATCCCATCAATCGGCTGGATCCGCACATAAATAAAACCGCCCCGGCCGGCGCCGGAGCGGTATCCGTATAACCTTTTTCCCTTGTGGTGAGAATCTGCCTATGAAATTTACATCTACCTGGAAAATCTCCGACCCGCTCGCGCAGTACATCATTTACCTGCGTAAGTCCCGGAAGGACATGGAGGCCGAAGCTCTCGGCCAGACCGACACGCTCAAACGGCACCGGGCCGCGCTTTTGTCGCTGTCCGAAAGCCGCGAGCTGAACGTCGTGGAGATCTGCGAGGAAGTCGTGACCGGCGACTCCATCGCCGTCCGGCCGGAGGTGCAGAAGGTCCTGCAGCTCGTCGAGACCGGGAACTACGCGGGCGTCATCGTCATGGAGGTTGAGCGTCTGGCGCGCGGCGACACCATCGACCAGGGCATTATTGCCCAGACCTTTAAATACTCCGACACCCGCATCATCACGCCGAACAAGACCTACGACCCGAACAACGAGATGGACGAGGAATACTTTGAGTTCGGCCTCTTTATGTCCCGGCGCGAGTACAACACCATCAAGCGCCGCCTGTCGCGCGGCAAGGAGGCGTCTCTGCGTGAGGGCAAATGGATCTCCGGCAAGACACCCTTCGGCTGGCTGCGCGAGAAGCTGCCGAATGACAAGGGCTACAAACTCGTCCCGCACCCGGAGCAGGCACCCGTCCTGCAGCAGATCTACAACTGGTACACCGGCGATGGCTGCGCGCGCATCGGCGCGAAGGCGATCTCCACGCGGCTGAACAGCCTCGGCGTCCCTACCAACTCTGGCAGCCTCTGGCGCGCGGACTCTGTGCTGGATATCCTGCGCAATCCGGCAAACGCCGGATGGATCAAATCCGGCGGCAGGCCAGAGACAAAGCGCATCGTTGACGGCTCCGTCGTCGTCAGCCGTCCCCGCACCCGGCAGGAGGATCTGAAGCTTTATAAAGGGCTGCACAACGGCCTGATCTCGCAGGAGCAGTACGACAAGGCCGTCGCTCTGAGCTATTCCAGCGCCAGCCCGCGCGGCAAGGGCGCATGGGGGACCGTGACGAGCCTCGCCGGGCTCGTCCGCTGCGACCAGTGCGGCCGCGTGATGGTTCGCCGTCCGTCGTCCGGCAACCGCCGCGATACGCTCCTTTGTCCCTCCTACGGCTGCACGACCGTCAGCGCGTGGTATGACGATGTGGAGGACGCCGTGCTGGATGCTCTGCGTGGCTGGCTGCGCGAGCTGGAGCTCGGTGAGGCCGCTGCGCCAGATGACACGCCCATGCGCACCGCGCTCGAGTCCTCGATCGCCGCCGACCGCAAGCAGCTTGCCAAGCTGGAGGCGCAGGAGGCCCGCGCGTATGAGCTGGTCGAGACCGGCGTCTATACGCCGGAGATCTTCCTGCAGCGCTCGCAGGCTCTCGCCGCCGACAAGCAAGTCATCGTCGACCGCATCGAGGCTAGCCAGACCACGATCCATGAGCTGGCCCGTGCCAGACAGGCCCGCGCCCGTCTAGCCCCCGCTGTCCGCCGCGTCCTCGAGACCTACCCGCTCGCCGCATCCCCGCAGGAGAAAAACGCCCTCCTGAAAACTGTCCTGCAGAAAGTCCTCTACCATAAACAGACCAAATCCTACACCAAATCCGGCAGCGACATGCACGTCACCCTCTACCCCCTCGCGGATTGAACATTATACATTTATTCGGTACGCATGAATGAATCCCATCTAAATATAGGTTCTATAGCAAGCGGAAATCCCTCCTTGTGACAGGAGGGATTTCTTTATTTTGCAATATGCTCATAATACGCCATGAGCTTCTGCTCCGGCCCCGGGCCGTCTTTATCGAGCAGGAACGCCTTTGCCAGCGCAGCGTAGAACTCCGGGCGGTTGAGGCCGAACTCTACGGCGACGGGGTAGTAGTCCGAGTACATCATGTTCATGGTCACGCCCCACGCCCAGCGCGGGATCTCGTACCCCTGAATGCCCATACTCTCGGCCACAGCCGTTGTCTGCTCCATCGTCCAGTGCGGGCCGGTCGTGCCGTCGGCGTTGCGCATGGCTGCCGCCCACTGCATGGCGGTCGCGCGGTCAAACTCGACCGTCTCCGGCTCGTCGTGGTCCTCGAGCTTATCCAGCCGGCACAGCAGATCTGTGACTGCTGCGGCCTGCTCGACCGTACGCATGGACACCGGGCACTCCGCGATCTCCCGCAGCGCGGCGTGGAGTTTGTCTTTATACGCCTGCATGATAGCACCTCATGCGAGCTTGAGCAGCCCCGTGCAAAGCTCGATCACGGAGCCTGCGGCCGTGCTGTCGGTCGTCGCCACGAGCGTGAATGTATGATTGACGCAGCAGCAGCACCCGGACAGCTCCAGATCCGTCTCCGTGTGGATCTCCGCATTGCCGGATGCCGGCAGCGTGACGCGCTTGAGCGTGCAGGGCAGCGCGACGCCGTCCATGTACCACTGCAGGGTCAGGACGCCCGCGGCCGTCGCCGCGATGACCGCATCTGCGGCCAGATGATACAGGCCGATCTTGACCGTGTCGTAGCTCTGCGGCTCGACCTGGATGGACGAACCGGAATTGACGACCTTTGCCCCGGCCAGCGTCAGCACGTTTTCGCTGTCTGCCGCGAGCAGTTGGGGCGCGTTATTAAAATATCGGACGCATGATTTTTGATACGCCCGATTTCCATTGCCGTTATTACAAGCCATTTTCATTACTCCTTCCGTTTGGGCTTATGTGAAGGGGCATTATGCCCCGGATAGCTATATCAGGATGGGTCCGCGTCAGCCGCCGCAGCCGCACGGATTGCAGGGCGGGTTCTGGTAGTACCGGCCCAGCTGGCCGAGGATGTACTGCGACTGCATGTAGTCGTTGTTCGCGGCTCTGCTCTGCGCGAGCTCGTCGCGCAGACGCTGGTTCTCCTGCTGCTGCAGGAGCGTCCGGGTCGCCTCGCCCTCGGCGTGGATGGCCGTCTTGATCTCGCACGCGTTGATGCTGGAGTTGTAGTTGACGCCGTCGATCGCGCGGAGAATGTCGCAGCAGCACTTCTGCTGCACAGAGATTCCGCTCTCCGTGACGGACTGCAAATCGCGCAGCTCGCCGAGGATGTTGTAGGCGTTGTCCTTGACGGCGCTTGTGACGTCGTACGCGCCCTGACGCGTTGCGGCCACGCCCTCGTTGTTCTGGCGCTCCAGAGCCGCAAAGTCCGTTGCACGCTGTACGTCGGCCTGCGTCGCCGGGGCACTCTCGCCGCTGCCGCCGAAGCCTCTGCCCGCGAAGAGCAGGAAGAACAGCGCGATCAGGATGACAATGCCCCATCCGCCGAAGCCATAATCCTTATCCATGGTTTTCCCTCCTTTCTGGGTGGAATGAAATTTGATAGGCGCTTTCGCGCGGTATCACTTGCCGATCTGGCCGACGAGCTCGCCGACCGTCTTGTTTTTGTTTGCCTCGAACCACGCCTCAAAGCCTGGCTGCGAGGCCAGGAAGCTAAGCACCATCTGCGGGCTCTGCCCCTGCAGCGTCGTCTTCGCTGTCTGCAGCAGACCGTTCAGCAGCTTGTTTCCCCCGCCGTTTCCGCCCATCAGGGCCATAATCGGATTTTGCATTGAGCTTTCCCTCCAGTTCTTCGATTTTCCCGGCCATGCTCTTCAGGCCGGCCGTGATCTGTTTCAGCTGCTCCTGCAGCTGGTTTGCCGCCTTTTCCTCTTCTGTCGGCTCCGGGAAGATCCGGAACCGCGCGATGGTCTTGGCCGCCATGCTGTCCGTGCGGATGTAGTACAGCAGGTTCTCGGTCTCGTGCAGCGCGAGCGCGTTGTCGTTCGGCTGCATCTGCAGGTTGTTGATGCTGGCCTCGCTGGCCACGGTCAGCACGCCGAGCTTCGGCGGCTGCGGCGGCAGCTGCGGGCCCTGCGGCCGCGGCATGGGCTGCAGCTGGATCTGCTGCGCGCCGTCCATCTCCCAGCGGCCCGTGTACGGGTTGTACGCCATGCGGTATCGCCCCTTTCTGCTACCATTCTAGCGTTTCCCCGTCCCCGCTGGGGGGCATTTGTGTACCATTTGTGTACCATTTGTGGGACATGTGGGCATAGAAAAAGCGCCATGAGCCGTTGCTCATGGTGCTTTCTCTTTGCCCGTTTTCCCTACCAGACGGCGGGCGATATTGTAGATGTGCGGCAGGCGGCGGGAGATTGTCTTGCGGTCGATGCCGATTTCACCGGCCGCGTCCATCTGCGGGAGCCTGCGCACAATATAAAGTCTCACGATCTGCTGATCGATCACGTCCAAAAGTCCCTCGTCAGTGACGCGCTCCCAGTCGCTGCGCGTGAGGTGTTCCAGCTCCTTCGGCAGAGCCAGCCGCGCAGTTATGCTTTCGTCACTCCCTTCGGCCCGCCGTCCTGGCAGGTTTTATCTCATGGCAGCAGCCAGTTTTTTCAGGAGATCATCGCCGTACTTGTAGTCGGCGAGATATTTGATCGTGTTGTCCGCAAGTCCTGCCTTTGCCTTGATGGTCTTCTTGGCGTCCTCGACGGCCTTATCGACGGTTTCCGTGTCGTAGTCCACCCACGGGAGCTTTCCGTGCTTCTGCCACTTGCGAGCGTGATAGCCTGCTTTCGTGCCGATGTTCTGGACGGCGGTGATCTGTGCGCCGTCGTACCAGATCGGCGTGCATTCGACCGCAAGGCCGTCTCCGATGTACAGGCCCCAGTGTCCGGGCATCCACAGGCCTTCGCCGGGGACGAGCTTATCCCAGCCGGACGCGGATACGTCCCTGCACTTGGCGATCATGCCGTCGGCAGAGACGTCCGGGACGGCGTTTCCGGCGTAGCGGGCGCCGCCGTGGTAGGCATTTTTGTTGCCGTTCCAGCCCCACAGGATCCCCTTTGTGAGATTCACGCAGTCAAAGCCAAAGTAGCCCTTTCCGATCAGCCTGCGGAATCTGGCCTGCTTTGCGGCGTCGTACCAGTCCGGGTATTGCTTTGCCTTCTCAGTGATGATCCCATCCGTGACCGGAGAGCCGAAGCAGCCCCACATGTACACGGTTTTGTAATTCTTTGCAACGTCGATGTGCTTTTTTACAAGCTCGGACGCTCTCATAACGTAACTCATGCCCGCTCACTCCCGTACAGTTCGTGGTGCAGCTGCAGCACGGCGGCCTCGATCAGCTTGTCGATTGTTTCCACATCAAATTGAATGCCCTTCTCGGCGAGGAAGTTCACGACATACGCCTTTTTCGCCGCGCCGTCCGTCGCGGTGTACAGCTGCTCCGCCGCCTTTACGCCGATCTCAACGTAAGTGCGGAGCGTTTGCAGCTTGTCCGCGTCGATCTTGGTTTTGAGCCACGGGATCAGAAATGCCGAGACGAGCGCGCTGATGAGCGCGATCACTGCCGAGATAATTTGCGTGTAGTCCATAAGTATGCTCCTTTCAATCTTTCAGCACGATCTCCGCGATGCGTGCTGCCGCTTCCGGGCCGTATTTCTCGGCCCATTTATCCATGTACTTCTGCGCGTACTTCGCGCGGTTCTCGTTCTTTGCCTTCCAGAGATAGAATCCGCTGGAAGCTGTTGTTTCAGCCAGCACCGCAAGCGTGATCTCCGTCAGGTCTGCGCCTGCCGCGCAGGCGATAATGAGTGCGAGGCTGACGAGCGCGCTGCAGATCAGCCACTTCTTGCTAAACTCCATTGTGCTCACACTGCTTTTCGAGCTGGTGCAAAAACTTTTTTACATCGCCGTTGCCGCCCAGCTTGACGTATTTCTGCCCGGCGATCAAACGCTCGGCCATTGGCATTTCCTCCGACATGATGGTCAGTCGGAGAATTGCGAGATACTGCTCGTCCTGATGCTCCTGCATTTTCCCGAGCTTTTTGTCGATCTCGGCCAGGTGCGCCTCCTGCGTTGTGGCCTTGCCGCGCTTTTTCTGTATCGCGCCGACGACGGCATTGACGACCGCCGTCAGCGCGGACGATCCGAGCACGGCACAGACGAGCGTAACGATGATGGTCTTGGTGTCCATGGCTATGTACCTTCTTCCGTGATCTTCTTCCACCCGTCCGGGTTGACGGACGGGGTGTAGACGTTGGCGGCGAGCAGGGACTCGTAGAGCTCGTCCTGCCACCAGCCGCGCTCTCCCTTGGCGAAGGCAAGGGTCGCGGTGATGGTCTCGGGGATGAGGCGGTAGCCCTGCTTGTACTGGATATCCTCCCAAAGGTTCGGGGCTGCGTCCGGGGTATTTTCGGCCGTGTCCCAGATGTCGACGGCTGCGCGCTTGATGCCGCCCTGCCAGCAGATGCGCGTGCCGGACTTGACGAGACTGCCGTCGCCCGTCAGCTGCGGGAACAGCTCCGGGGCCTCGGACGCGTCCTTGTCGGGCAGGCTGGCCGCGGCCGTCACGATGGCGGCGCGCAGGGTCTGCGCTCTGCTCTCGCCGATGGCGGTATAGACGGGCATGCCCATGAGGGTCGCGGCGGTGTGCTGGGCGGCGGCTTTTTCTGCCTCTGCCCGCTCGAGGGGCAGGGGCTTGCCCATTTTGACGGTGATGGTGCCGTCGCGATTGTCGGTGATGGGACCTGCGAGGGTGAAATCCGCGTAGTCGTCCATGTAGCGGTCCTCGGCGGTCTCGGTCGTCGACTTGACGGTTCCGTCCTCGTTCATCTGGACGTTGCCCTCTGCGTCCAGCACAGGGACGGCCGTGGTGTAGCGGTGGATCATGCCCCAGACGGCGCCGTCGCAGAATAGCGCCAGCGGGTCTGCAACCGCGCTCTTGTCGATGGTGACGGCGCGGCTCTCGCGCCCGCCCCAGTCGGCGTCGCGCATGCGGCCAGCGGCTGGTCGCGTCTCGATCTCCTGCCCTCCGATTGTGATGTACCAGGTGTCCATAAGTTCCTCCTGTCTATTGCTGCACGGCATTGGCCTGCAGCCATGCTAATAGTGCTCCTGTTGGCATTTCAGCGAAAGTCACTGTCCGGAATGCCTCTTGCGTCCAGCTCCCGTTGAAATATGCGTACCAAATATCGCCTGGCCCGTAAGAGTAAACAATGCTTGGCCGAGAGCCTGCAGTGATCATGAAGTAGTCGAATTTTTTCCCGTTTGATGTAAAATCAATGGCTTGCTCAAAAACCATTATTTTTGGGGACTCATTTATGATCCACGTCAGCCCGTCGCTGAACTTGACCTCATACGCCGTCCCATTCACCAGCGTTCGACCCCCCCCCGATTTGGTAACTTGTACCAGCAATCAGGTCGGTGCCGCCTTTGATGGCGTAGGATGTGCCGTCTTTCAAAATGTGGTGTGTGCCCATGTGGTGCCTCCTTTATGCTGCCGGGCTGTAGGTGCCGTCGGGGTTTTGGATCACGGGGAAGGTTGCGGGGAGAGTGAAAGCGGGGCGGGAGCCGTGAGAACCGCCGTAAAAGTCGTTGTCGTAGAGATTGCCATCGGTGCCCAAGTAGTACACGGTGAGAGCGTGGACCGTGTACGGGGTGCGCGTCCACTGCGTGGCGGCAGAGCCATTGCGGTAGGCAATGGCAAGCTGACTGCACACCGCAGAGGCCAGCGCCGTGCCCTCTGTGTTGGCATCGCTTGCGGATTTGCCCAGCTCTGTAACAGACAGCAGGAACACTGCACGCTGGAGCGTGGTCACTGTGTAGTTGCCGTAGCCAGGGGTGTAATAGAACTTTGTCTTGCTGATCGCAGCCTGGATGTCAGCGTCCAGCAGCTTGAGCCAGGTGTTGTTGAGCCAGGTGTCCATAGAGCTGCCGGAGAAAGCATTGCTAGTGCTGCTGAAAGCGCGTTCGTCGTAGCAGTCCTTCCGCACCACCAGCGTCCGGCCTGCGCCGTTCAGGCCGCTTTCGTAATCGTGCTTGCAGACGTAGAACGGGACAGGGCTGCCGTTTTCGTTCAGCATGAGGATATCGCCGAGCGCGACGGTAGAAAGCGGAATGCCGCTCGAAAACGGGATATCGTACCCGGTGCCGTTCACGAGCACCCGGCCTTTCTTCTTCGCGTAGCCCGTGCCCCCGATCATCTCCCGCCCGCCCGTCACGGAATAGGCCGTGCCGGAGATCAATGTCTTGTGCGCCATGGGGCCTCCTCACTCATACTGCCAGTTGATGGCCATGTTCTCGGTCGGCGTGGTCTCCGCGGAGACCAGCGTCTGCTTTGTGATGTTGCCGGTCTTCATATAGTCCGTGCCCGCCACGGCCACCGCCCACGCCGTCGGCTTCCCGCTGGCGTCCACCGCCTTGACCTTGATCAGGTCCCCGACGGAAGCGCCGGAGGCGAGAATCACATCTTGCTTTCCGTTCCACGCGTCTTTGTTGCTGCGCACGTCGGCGATAGCCTCGTCGATCTGCGCGCCGGTAAACTGACTGTTGTAAGCCATACGATCACTCCTTCATACACAGAAAATCCTCGCCGTCCGCGGTC
>OKVP01000047.1_pt1 | contig 41375 bp, 37 predicted proteins | sample 1604821 | NCBI WGS metagenome assembly OKVP01 (sample SAMN01760946, study PRJEB22395) | human gut metagenome | reverse complement strand
TGGTATAATTGAGGTATCTATATAAATGTTCTAAAACCCGATATAATATGGCTTGCCTGCCAGTGTGTTGCGTTTTAGTTGTGAATGTTTAAAGGCTTGTGAGTTTGGCGACTGCTAAGCCTTTTTTTGTTGCTCTTATTCCTCAACGGTTAAGAGTTCATCAATACTAACATTTAGATAGTCAGCAACTTTTCGCAAAGTGCCAATATCGGGGTGTTTTGTACGTTCATAATAAAGTGCAGTTAGAGCACTTTTAGAAAGCCCAGTTCCTTTTGCTAAATCTGACACCTTTTGGCGTTTCTTAGCAAGTAAAACTCGTAAATTATTTTTCATTGCTTACTCCTTTCTGATAGCACAATAATCTTGTGCACAAGTTTATAATACACAATATTTTTTCTTAGGTCAACAAAAAAAACCTGATAACGCACATTTTTCTTGTATAAAGCACATTCTCATGTTAGACTTGTAGTTGTAGAGGTAAAGAGTATGAGTGATAAAAAAGAATTTAAACACAATAATAAACTTAAGGAATTGAGGAAAGATAAAGGGTTATCTCAACAAGCCCTAGCAGAACAAATAGGTGTGCATTATAGAACATTGCAGAACTGGGAAAATGGGAAAACACACATAAAGCCAGAAAAAGCTGAACAGTTAGCAAGTTTTTTTAATGTCCCAGTAGTTCATCTATTAGGTTATGATGATATAGGAGATTTAATAACTGACACCGAGGATAGTCTAAAAAAAGGTGTCGAAGAACAACAAAAGGTAGGACAACAAGCCTCAAGTCATTACGACTATTTCTTAGAGACTATTTTTGATGTATTAAATACATTCAAAGAGGGAACGAAAGAGAATAAACTGGAACAAAAAGACTCACTAGAAATGATTGATACTCTAGAATATTTAGTTACCAGTCTAGATAAATGGAATAAAAAACTTTACGAGTCGCAAACAATGCTCCTACAGTATGATAAGTTAAAACAGAAAATTGATTACTCAAAACAAGAGTTAAAAAACTTAAAATAAACGATTATCTCTTAAATATTCAACCAATCTAAACCCGATATAATATGGCTTGCCTGCTGATGTTTAGAAAGGTTTATCATGAAAATTAACGAGATAAAGAAAAAAGACGGGTCAACCGTCTATCGTGCTAATATATATCTTGGTGTTGATGTAATCACTGGTAAGAAAGTTACAACCAAAGTAACCGCTAGGACAAAGAAAGAACTCAAGACCAAAGCCCAACAAGCGCAATTTGATTTTAAAGCTAATGGATCAACACGCTTTAAGGCTAGCACTATCACAACATATAAAGAATTAGCTCTTTTATGGTGGGAAAGCTATAAAGATACAGTCAAACCGAATACCCAAGATAGTGTTTACAAGATTTTAAATAACCATGTTTTGCCTTTGTTTGGCAGTTTTAAACTAGATAAGCTAACAACTCCACTGATACAGTCGATTATCAATAAGCTTGCTAATAAGACCAACAAGGGAGAGACGGGGGCTTATCTTCATTACGATAGGATACACGCGCTTAACAAGCGTATTTTACAGTATGGCGTAGTCATGCAAGCTATACCGTTTAACCCTGCGCGTGAGGTTATTCTCCCTAGAAATATCCAAAAAGCAAAGCGACAAAAGGTTAAGCACTTTAACAACGAGGAACTAAGACAATTCATTGATTACTTAGATAGCCTAGATAGTAATAGATACCGTTATTACTATGAAACCGTGCTATACAAGTTCTTACTTGCCACTGGTTGCCGTATTAACGAGGCTTTGGCTCTCTCATGGTCTGATATTGACCTTGATAACTCGGTTGTGCATATCACAAAGACTTTAAATTATAGAAAGGAAGTAAACAGTCCAAAGTCTAAAGCTGGTTACCGAGATATAGACATAGATCAGCAGACCGTAATCATGCTTAAAAAATACCAACGTAAGCAAACCCAAGAGGCTTGGAAACTAGGTAGGACTGAAACAGTGGTATTCTCGGACTTTATACATGAATACCCTAATAGTCATACCTTGCAAACTCGATTAAGAACACACTTTAAACACGCTGGGGTAAATAACATAGGTTTCCACGGCTTTCGACATACTCATGCTAGTTTGCTCCTTAATTCGGGTATTCCTTATAAGGAGTTGCAACACCGCCTAGGGCATTCTAAACTTTCAATGACTATGGACATATACAGTCACTTATCAAAAGAGAATGCTAAAAAAGCCGTCTCATTCTATGAAATGGCTCTAAAATCTATATAAAAGTTAGCAAAAAGGTAAGCAAATTGCTGAAACAGTCTTTTAAAATAAAGGAAAAGCCTATAATAACGGGTTTTTTCTAAGCATTTTTTAAATTAAAAGCATTTCTTACCAACCTCCTTTTTTGATATAATTGAAGAGACTTTAAAAAATAGAAAGATGAAACATGTACGTACAATTATCTCAACGCCTCAAGGACGTAGCAACCTATGTTCCCAAAGGCGCAAAACTCTTGGATGTAGGCAGTGATCATGCCTATCTTCCGATTTATTTACTTGAAAAAGATTTGATTACTTCAGCTATTGCTGGTGAAGTGGTAAAAGGTCCTTATGAATCTGCTCTTGCTAATGTCTCAGCTTCTGGTTTCCAAGATAAAATCGACGTGCGCTTGGCTAATGGCTTGGCTGCCTTCGAACCTGCTGATGAGGTAACAACTATCACGATTTGTGGTATGGGAGGACGTCTTATTGCGGATATCCTAGATGCTGGAAAGGACAAACTAACAGGCGTAGACCGTCTGATTTTACAACCAAATAATCGTGAAGATGATCTCCGTATTTGGTTGATGGAAAATGGTTTTGAGATTATTGCCGAATCCATCATGACTGAAAATGGCAAATACTACGAAATCATGGTTGCAGAAGCTGGACATATGAGCCTTTCAGACAAGGAAGTGCGTTTTGGTCCTCATCTCATGAAAGAACAATCTCAGGTTTTCCAGCTCAAATGGCAACGAGAAATCAATAAACTAGAGATTGCCTTAGGATCCATTCCTCTTGCCAATCAGACTGACCGTGCAGCTATTGAAGATAAAATTCAAACCATTAAGGAGGTTTTGAACCATGTTAGCTAGTGAGCTTATCAAGACTTATGAAGAATTTTGTCCACAGGAGCTTTCCATGGAAGGTGATGTGGTTGGCTTGCAGATTGGCAGTCTAGACAAAGAGATTCAGAAGGTCCTGGTTACCTTGGATGTTCGTGAAAATACAGTAGTTGAAGCTATTGAAAAAGGTGTGGACCTCATCATTGCTAAACATGCTCCAATTTTCCGTCCAGTTAAGGATTTGGTCTCTTCCCCTGACCGAGATATTTTGCTCGACCTGGTTAAGCATGATATTGCAGTCTATGTGAGTCATACTAATATTGATATTGTAAGTGATGGGCTTAATGATTGGTTCTGTGACTTACTTGACATTAAAGACACCACTTATTTAACACAGACTTCTGAAAATCATGGAATCGGTCGAGTGGGTGATATCGCGCCACAGACCATTGAAGAACTTGCTCTTAAAGTAAAAGCAGTTTTTGGCTTGGATAGTGTTCGCTTGGTTCGTTATGACCATGATAATCCTCTTGTTAACCGTGTGGCTATTTGTGGGGGTAGCGGTCAAGGATTTTACAAGGATGCTTTGAAAAAGGGCTCACAAGTCTTTATCACTGGTGATGTTTACTACCATACAGGACAAGAAATGATTACTAATGGTCTCTTGGCTATTGACCCTGGGCACCATATTGAAGCCCTCTTTATCTCAAAGATTGCTGAGAAACTTGAGACTTGGAAACGTGAACATGATTGGAATGTGACCATACTTGAAAGTCAGTCCTCAACCAATCCTTTTGACCATTTGTAGGAGGATGTGTCTGTGACTTGGCTTTTGCATCAAAATGTGGTCTTTTTGGCCTTGCTTGCTGGTCTTTTTACTTGGGGCTGTACCATTGTCGGCTCGGCCATTGTTTTCTTCTTCAAGAATATTAGTCGTAAATTATTAGATATCATGATGGGCTTTGCGGCTGGTGTCATGATTGCGGCCTCTTTTTGGTCGCTCTTGGATCCCTCTTTAACTTATGCGACTCAAAATGGTTATGGGAAATGGTCCTGGTTCCCTGCGGCAGCTGGCTTCTTGCTTGGTGGTGTTGCCCTTCGTTTGATTGATGCTGTCGTTCCACATTTGCATTTGGGAAATGACATCTCAAAAGCAGAAGGAATTCAACCTCGTAAGAAAAAGTTGTCCAAGACAGCCTTGCTCTTTTTGGCTATCACAATTCATAATTTTCCAGAGGGATTAGCAGTCGGTGTGACTTTCGGAGCCTTGGCTGGCGGTAATATGACACTTGCAGGTCTCATGGGAGCCATTGGTCTAGCTATCGGTATTGGTTTGCAGAATGTCCCTGAAGGTGCAGCCCTCTCGATTCCCATTCGAGCAGATGGAAAATCTCGTATCAAGGCCTTTTATTGGGGCTCTATGTCAGCCATCGTGGAGCCTATAGGGGCTGTTATGGGAGCTGCTCTTGTTATGTTGATGATGGCGATTATTCCTTATGCTTTGGCTTTTGCGGCAGGTGCCATGATCTTTGTGGTAACGGAGGAATTGATTCCTGAATCACAAACCAATGGTAATACTGACGTCGCAACCTTGGGGCTCATGGTTGGCTTTGTTGTTATGATGGTCATGGATGTAGCCTTAGGTTAAAAATACTAGAGAGCTGTGCCTATTGATATAGGACTCAGCTCTTTTCAAATAGATGGAGTAAAAAATGAAAATTGCAATTGTTGGTGCAGGTATCGTCGGCTCAACGGCTGCCTACTACTTATCAAAAGAAAAAGACGTAGAGGTTACAGTATTTGATCATGGTCTTGGGCAAGCAACCAAGGCAGCAGCAGGGATTATCAGCCCCTGGTTTTCCAAGCGTCGTAATAAGGCCTGGTATCGAATGGCCCGATTGGGAGCCGATTTTTACCAAGATTTAGTTTCAGATCTTGAAAATGATGGTTATGACACGAGCTTCTATGATCAGTCTGGTGTAGCCCTTCTCAAGAAAGATGATAGTAAGTTGGACGGTTTGTATCAGCATGCAGAAACTAGGCTAGAAGAATCACCCATTATTGGTGAACTTTCTATAAAAAATGTTGCCGACCTCCCGGAATTTACTGGATTTGCCCGTTATCTCTATGCTTCTGGAGGTGCCAGAGTGGAGGGTGCAGAATTAACAGCTACTTTGATTGCGGCCTCTGGTTTTGAAAAGGTTGAGGGTCGAGTCACACTTTCTCCTCTTGACAATGGCACTTACGAGATTAATGGTCAAACTTTTGATAAGGTCATTCTCGCTTGTGGTGCCTGGCTAGGTCAAACGCTTGAACTCCTTGGTTTTGACGTAGATGTTCGCCCTCAAAAGGGGCAATTGCGCGACTACTTCTTTGAGGGCATGGATACTGCTAAATTACCTGTTCTGATGCCGGAGGGCGAATTGGATGTCATTCCTTTTGCTGGTGGAAAGATTTCGGTAGGGGCCAGCCATGAAAATGACCAAGGCTTTGATTTGACAGTTGATGAGACTGTACTTGCAAGTCTGGAGGAAGAGGCTAAGACATATTTCCCTGACTTAAGTACTGCCAAGTCCTTCTCAGAACGTGTGGGAACTAGAGCCTACACGAGTGATTTCTCACCTTTCTTTGGAGAAGTTCCAGAACTTGAGGGTGTCTTTGTCGCCTCTGGTTTAGGATCTTCAGGGCTTACGACAGGACCACTTATTGGAAAAAATTTGGTTGATTTGGTTATGAACCGATCTGGTAGTTTGGACAGTGCAGATTATCCAGTGGCTCAGTACGTTAAGAAAAAAGACTAATAGTATTAAAGCCCTCCAATATATTAAGATTTATGAATCAGTTAGCTATTTCTCCTTATTGAGGGATGCTAACTGATTCTTTTTATTAGAATTTCTTTGCATCTATTTCTTATTTGATTAGAAAATGATAAAATAGTAACTGTTCATCGATTGTAGGTGAATACTAATAAAAAAGGGGAGGGACTATGTTCCAAAAAGTTAAAGTATATGTGACAGTCATTGTTACTTTGCTAGCCATAAGTTTAGGCCTGTCTGTCAAAGCAGGGGCAGCAGAAGACTTGGCTGTGACAAAGACAAGTATTGTTCTAGAAAGTTATGAGTTTGGACCGGCTGTAACCAAAGTCATTTTTGAATTTAATCAGAAGGTCACGCCAGAGGTTGTCCACAGCTCAACTCAGGTTACAACAGCAGGGGTCAGTCGTCAGGTAACGAACTCTTATGTTTCTGATGATAAGGGGCATGTGGTCTATTATGACAATAGCAAGTACGTGACGCTTGAATTGAGCCTACCGTCTTATAACCGCTACAACATGGGTGGGAATGCTGAACCTATGTATTTTAACCTTTCTACTTGGACCAATCAATGGCTGGAAAGTTATATGGTATCAATGAAAGACTTGTCAGTAGTGGCAGAAGGTAGTAGTCAGTCACAGATGGTTTCATCTGAGCAAGATGCCATCAACAATCGTTTGATGCCAACGACGGAGGTTTTCGACGAGCGAGGACAGGTAGGTAACATGCAGTATGCGGCTTATAGTGCCCAGACTGGTACTGGGAATAGCACCAAACCATTGATTGTCTGGCTACACGGCATTGGTGAAAGAGGGACAGACATGAATATTCCGCTTCTTTCAAATGACGTCTATGCGCTTACCCAGCCTGATATTCAAGGCCATTTCTTAACAACTGGTGATCAGGCGCGTGGGGTTAATGTTCTAGCTGTTCAAACGCAGACACCTTGGGGGTCGGATAACGCAGCCCAACTCAAAGAGACCATTGATACCTACCTAGCTAATCACCCTGAGGTAGATAAGGGACGAATCTATCTTGCGGGAGTTTCAAATGGTGGTGGTATGGTCTTGACCATGGGAGCAACTTATCCAGATTATTTTGCAGCTCTCATTCCAATTGCAGCGCCACTAACTGTTGACCAATCTGGAATTGATAAACTGAAGAACCAGCCTATGTGGTTGATTCACACAAAGGCAGACGCAACAGTACAACCAGAAAATAGTGTCTTGCCTTTATATAAGAGCTTGATTACCTCTGGAGCTACTAACAAGTGGTTCTCATACTTTGAAACAGCTACTGGGACTGATCTTCCTGGGACAGAGTATGATGGGCATTGGGCTTGGATTTATTTCTTCCATGACCAGGTGATTGGCGTTCAGCATCCTGAAAATACGAAAAATTGGGAGGGTTACAGTGGTATGGTAGCCACTGATCCAACCAATGGAGGTGGCTCTCGTGCCAGTGTCAATGGACAAACTTATAACAGTATCTTTGACTGGATGAGTGCACAAAGACACTAAGAGGATGATAATCACACTTCCCAAGGGGAATATTGCAAGATATTATCTTCAATCGAAAAGGGTTTCAATAGAAATCCCTTTTTGATTGGATTAAGAAAATGGACACTTATGAATTTCTTAATGAAAGCTTAAGAACATAGGGTTTACCGTGACAAGAGGGCTGAAAAATGCTAAAATATAGATAATATATTAGAGAAAAAAGGAGCCTTCTTATGAAAGGTATTATTCTTGCAGGTGGTTCAGGGACACGTTTGTATCCATTGACACGTGCTGCATCAAAACAACTGATGCCGATTTACGATAAACCAATGATTTACTATCCACTCTCAACGCTTATGTTGGCTGGTATTAAGGAAATCCTCATCATCTCAACGCCACAGGACCTTCCACGTTTTGAAGAGCTCCTTGGTGATGGTTCTGAGTTCGGTATTTCACTTTCTTACGCAGTACAACCAAGTCCAGATGGATTGGCTCAAGCCTTTATCATTGGTGAAGACTTCATTGGTGACGATAGTGTTGCACTTGTCCTCGGGGATAACATTTTCCATGGCAATGGTCTTTCTGCCATGCTTCAACGTGCTGAAGCTAAGGAAAAAGGTGCCACAGTCTTTGGTTATCAAGTTAAGGACCCAGAACGTTTTGGAGTTGTTGAGTTTGACGACAATATGAATGCCATCTCTATCGAGGAAAAACCTGAGCATCCAAAATCAAACTTTGCTGTAACTGGTCTTTATTTCTATGACAATGATGTTGTGGAAATTGCTAAAAACATCAAGCCAAGCCCTCGTGGCGAACTTGAAATCACGGATGTTAACAAGGCTTACTTAGAACGTGGAGATCTCTCTGTTGAGCTTATGGGACGTGGCTTTGCTTGGTTGGATACAGGCACTCACGAAAGTCTCTTGCAGGCTGCTCAGTACATCGAAACAGTTCAACGTTTGCAGAATGTCCAAGTAGCTAACCTTGAAGAGATTGCCTATCGCATGGGTTATATCACTAAAGAACAGGTTCTTGAATTGGCACAACCACTTAAGAAAAATGAATACGGACAATATTTGCTCCGTTTGATTGGAGAAGCATAATGACTGAACAATTTTTTGGTAAAGAATTAGCTGCACGCAAGATTGATGCCATCCCAGGTCTGCTTGAATTTGATATTCCTGTTCATGGAGATAACCGTGGATGGTTCAAGGAAAACTTCCAAAAGGAAAAGATGTTGCCACTTGGTTTTCCAGAATCATTCTTTGCAGAAGGAAAATTGCAAAATAACGTTTCTTTCTCACGTAAAAATGTTTTGCGTGGCTTGCACGCTGAGCCTTGGGATAAATACATCTCAGTGGCAGATGAAGGAAAGGTTCTTGGAACTTGGGTTGACCTCCGTGAAGGCGAAACGTTTGGGAATACTTATCAAACTGTTATTGATGCCTCAAAAGGAATCTTTGTTCCTCGTGGTGTTGCCAATGGTTTCCAAGTTCTGTCTGACAAAGTATCATACAGCTATCTCGTAAACGATTACTGGGCACTTGAACTTAAACCTAAATATGCCTTTGTCAACTATGCTGACCCAAGCCTTGATATCAAGTGGGAAAACTTGGAAGAAGCAGAAGTCTCAGAAGCAGATAAAAATCACCCATTGCTCAAAGACGTTAACCCCCTCAAACCAGAGGATTTGTAAAAATATAGCTCTTGAAACAATTAAGAAAATCATTATATAGTTTTTAGCTTTGTTATAAACGAGCGAAGCGAGCTATATGATTAGCTTTCCGCCGTGAGAAAAGCACCTGAATCATTGTGTTTCAGGTGCTCGGAAGTTTTGAGACATCAGGCTCAAAACTTAGTCATGGAACTTCTTCGAAGTTCGCTGACGTCCGTACTCACCTAAGGAAAGCTAAAAAAGATTGATTTAAGGAACGATTAAGAAAAATAATATTTTTTGGAGAAAAAATGACTGAATATAAAAATATCATCGTAACTGGTGGCGCAGGTTTCATCGGTTCAAACTTCGTACACTATGTCTACAACAACCATCCAGACGTACATGTGACTGTCCTTGACAAACTCACTTACGCTGGTAACCGTGCCAACATTGAAGAAATCCTTGGTGACCGTGTTGAATTGGTTGTTGGTGATATTGCTGATGCTGAATTGGTTGATAAATTGGCTGCTAAGGCTGATGCTATCGTTCACTATGCGGCTGAAAGCCACAATGATAATTCATTGAACGACCCATCACCATTTATCCACACAAACTTCATTGGTACTTACACACTCTTGGAGGCTGCTCGTAAATACGATATTCGTTTCCACCACGTATCAACAGACGAAGTGTATGGTGACCTTCCATTGCGTGAAGATCTTCCTGGACACGGTGAAGGTCCTGGTGAAAAATTCACAGCAGAAACAAAGTACAACCCTTCATCACCATACTCATCAACTAAGGCTGCTTCAGACCTTATCGTTAAAGCATGGGTGCGTTCATTTGGTGTTAAGGCAACTATTTCAAACTGCTCAAACAACTATGGACCTTACCAACACATCGAAAAATTCATTCCACGTCAAATCACCAACATCTTGTCAGGAATTAAACCAAAACTTTATGGTGAAGGTAAAAACGTCCGTGACTGGATTCACACTAACGACCACTCAACTGGTGTTTGGGCTATCCTCACTAAAGGCCGTATCGGTGAAACTTACTTGATTGGTGCCGATGGTGAAAAGAATAACAAGGAAGTTCTTGAACTCATCCTTGAAAAAATGGGGCAACCAAAAGATGCTTACGATCGTGTCACAGACCGTGCTGGTCATGATTTGCGTTACGCTATTGACTCAACAAAATTGCGTGAAGAACTTGGTTGGGAACCACAATTCACAAACTTTGAATCAGGTTTGGAAGAAACAATCAAGTGGTACACAGATCACCAAGACTGGTGGAAAGCCGAAAAAGAAGCTGTTGAAGCTAACTACGCTAAGACACAAGAAGTGCTTAAATAATTGGAAAATCTATCACTTCCAAGCTAGTGATAGATTTTTCTATTAAGAAATATTAGGAGAGATGATGAATAGAAAAGAATGGATTGAATATTTTGAAGCGATTAATAATCGTAAGCCCACTATTCAGGAGTGTCAGCAGGCCCTTCTAAATGGTGAATTTGTTATGGAAGGAAAACAAGCTACTTTTTCCAACAATGGAAATTCCGTGACTGAAGGAGCCATGCCTTTTCCAAATCAAATGACTGGTCAAATGGTCAACCCAGCTTATTCACAACAAATTGTCTTTGTTAAGAAGAAAAAGTTTGGCAAGAAGACTTTTCTTGGTCTTGGGATTGCTTTATTTCTTGTTGTAGCAACAAGTCTTGGCCTCTTTTTGTTTTCTTCCAAAGGAACAAACTTGGGTGGCTTGTGGGTAAATGGTAATAATGACGGGCTTGTTTATGATTTAAAAGAAAAGAATTCAAAACTTTTTACTGGCTATACGGAAGATAATATTAAAGAAGTTGCTCTCGGTAAGAAGGTTCGACAAGAGTTTGAAAGAAGCATAAAGGCGGTAAGTGATTCAAAACTAAAATCTATTGCTGATTTTGACAAGAAGTACCAATTTCATACAAAAGAGGTCATACTGGTTAAGACTGAACGATATGGCTACTATAATCTGGTTCAGAAGGATGGAACAAATGTCATTTTAGACATAGGCTTATCAGAAGTATTTTCCCACGGATCAAACACTAAAGAATTTAAAAAGAGATGTCTTTTTTATAAGGCAGAGGTTCCAAAAGTTTTTGTTGGAAAATGGAAGAAATTTGATGATAATGACGATGATGCGGAAGTAAAAGCGACTATCTCTGAAAATGGTGTTATTACTACAGATTCTGATGATACAGATATCTTAATTGCTAAACCTTTAAGGGAATATCTGGTGAACAAATCAGGTAAAGTAGATAATGATAAGGTGCAAAAAGAGTTTGCTAAAATACAGAAGTCTCTTAAGTCACATGGTTATCAGGCTAAGAGTGTTAATGATATCTACCACGATGAGAGAAGTTCCTACTATTTTGCAGTTGTAGATGGTGGCAAGCGCATTATTATCTTAGAGGATAGCTATGGAGATCTCTATTCAGGTTATATCGAAAGACAAGACAAAGATTAATCACGATACCTCTAGCAGGTAAGAAGTACCTAAATAAGATGCAGAAGTCTATCATTCCTCTAGGAGTGATGGACTTTTTTTTTACTTGTAAATACGACATTAACTTATGACAGCGATACAATAAATTACATAAATGTTACAAAAATTACATAAAATACTTGATTTTTGTAACAAAATAGATATAATAGACATATAGAAAAGAGGTTTATGAAAATGAAAAGTAAAGTTATCCGTGTTTGTTCTCTTGTTTTGTTGTCTGTAGCTGTCTCTACAGCACTTGTCGGATGTGGCTCTAAGTCAGAAAAAGACACTGCAGCATCATCTACAACTTCAACTTCTAAAGTAATGAAGTCATCTGCTAAAACAAAAACATCTAAGAAGAAGTCTGCTAAAAAGGCAAAGACAGAAGCTTCATCTTCAAAGGATTCTCAAGGTCAAGAAGAAGCGAGTGCTCCTGGAGCTAGCTCTTCAAAAAGTCAAGCCACAGCTGGTACTGATGGTCAAGCAGGAACAAGTAGCAGTGCTGCTTCTGAGTCAAACAAGTCTAGACAAGCAACAGCTGATACCCAAAGTGACGCTCCTGTCCCAGCAGCTTTGGTTGGAACTTGGACTGGTACGAGTCCTCAAGCAACAGACATTAGTTTTACAGTTGATGCTGATGGCAACATCACTTCGAAGGCAAATTTCAATGTCGATTACGAACCCTATCGTCAAAGCTCTACAACTGCAAAAGCCGTTCAAATTTCTGGAAATCTCTATGTTTGGGAAGGTGGCGATTTTTCAACCTTGCTTCCTGGTATTACAGGAATAGGAGGAGCTGGTTTCCAAGCTAAGCCTGGCTTTATTCTTGAAAATGGAACTTACACGCCAGTTCAATTCATCTCTGACTTGGGACCAACCTTTGATTATAGCAACTATAATGCTTTCCCATTCTCATTAACAAAATAAAAGGAAGAGGCTATCTTGAAAAGATGGCTCTTTTTTGAGTTTTAATCTCACGTCTTTCAGGGTCTCATTTCTGCTTAAAAAATGGTAGAATAGTTACATGCAAACAAAACCAACGTCAGCCTATGTGCACATTCCATTTTGCACACAAATTTGTTATTATTGTGACTTTTCTAAGGTCTTTATTAAAAATCAGCCCGTTGATGACTACCTACGGGCTTTGATTCGTGAGTGGGAGCTTTTAGATATCAAGGAGCTTCGCACCCTTTATATTGGTGGTGGGACACCGACAGCTATTTCTGCGGAGCAATTGGAATACCTTTTAAGTCATCTTCAGAAGAACTTGGATTTGTCTAAGTTGGAGGAGTTTACTATTGAAGCCAATCCTGGTGATTTGACGGTTGATAAGATTGAGGTACTCAAAAAATCAGCTGTAAATCGCGTATCTTTAGGGGTTCAGACCTTTGATGACAAGCACTTGCGTCAAATTGGTCGCAGTCACAATCAAGCACAGATTTATGAAAGTATTGATAGCTTAAAGGCTGCTGGTTTTCATAATATTTCCATTGACCTTATTTATGCACTACCTGGTCAAACTATGGATCAGGTCAAGGAAAATGTGAGAAAGGCACTGGAACTGGATATTCCACACCTAAGTCTCTATAGTTTGATATTGGAACATCATACGGTCTTTATGAATAAGATGCGTCGGGGTAAGCTCAATCTTCCGACTGAGGACTTGGAGGCAGAGATGTTTGACTATATTATCCAAGAGTTGGAAGACAATGGTTTTGAGCACTACGAGATTTCAAACTTTACCAAACCTGGGATGGAGAGTCGTCACAATCTCATGTATTGGAATAATGATGAGTATTATGGTGTGGGTGCTGGAGCCTCTGGTTATGTTAATGGTGTTCGTTATCGCAATAGAGGGCCTATCCAGCATTATCTAAAGGCTATAGCTGAGGATGGCCATGCTAGACTTCACGAAGAACATCTGACTAAGGCGGAGATGATGGAAGAGGAGCTCTTCCTTGGTTTGCGTAAAAAGTCGGGGGTGTCCATCAAACGTTTTGAAGAGAAGTTTGGCTTGTCATTCGCGGATACTTATGGAGACATTGTAAAAAAACTACAGGAAGATGGGCTCTTGGTCAAGGATCCAGAGGTCGTTCGTATGACCAAACGTGGACTCTTTTTGGGAGATAGTGTCGCTGAGCAATTTATCTTGGAGGATTAGATGGGATTAAAATTTAGTATTCCTTATCAGATTCCGTTTTATGAGACGGACATCACGCATCAGGTAAAATTACCGCACTTATTGGCGTTTTCATTGCAAGTATCTGGTATGCAGTCAGAATCTCTGGGAAATACGGATAAGGACGTTTTTGATAAGTACGGTCTGGTTTGGATTGTGACAGACTATGCGATTGAGATTGACCGTTTGCCTCGCTACAACGAAAAGGTGACCATTACAACGGAAGCTATTTCCTATAATAAGATTTTCTGTTACCGTAATTTTTACATCACAGATGAAACTGGTCAACAAATCATGCTCTTTAAGACTACTTTTGCTCTCATGGATTATGAAACGCGTAAGGTAGCCGAAGTACCAGATGAGGTGGTAGCACCTTATGGGGCTGATAAGACTAAAAAGTTGCTTAGAGGGCCTCGCTATAAGGCTTTGGAAAATCCAATTGAGACTTTATATCGTGTGCGTTATTTTGACCTAGACATGAATGGTCACGTTAATAATAGCAAGTACTTGGAGTGGATGTTGGATGTTTTCGATTTGGATTTTTTGACCAAGTACACACCAGCCCATATTGACCTCAAGTATGTTAAGGAAATTCATCATGGGTCAGAGATTTATTCAGGCTATGAGTTTGACCAAGAAAGTTTGAGCAGTCAACATCAGATTTGTGTTGATGGCAATATTCATGCTCAGGCCATTATCCAATGGAAAGAAATAGGAGAAGAGTAGGATGACATATAAAGGTTATTTGATTGATTTAGATGGGACTATTTACAAGGGGAAGGATCGTATTCCTGAGGGAGAAGTCTTCGTAAAGGAGTTACAGAAGCGTCAGATTCCCTATCTTTTTGTGACTAATAATAGTATGCGTACACCAGAGATGGTGCAAGAGCTTTTGCGTAGTCAGTGTGAATTGGAAACACCTCTTGAGACCATTTACACAGCTACTTTGGCGACAGTTGACTACATGAACGATATGAATCGTGGCAAGACGGTTTATGTTATCGGTGAGACTGGGCTTAAATCTGCCATTGCGGAAGCGGGATATACGGTAGATGAGGAAAATCCTGCCTATGTTGTGGTGGGCTTGGACCGTGAAGTCACTTATGAAATGTTGGTTAAAGCAACGCTTGCTATCCACAAAGGGGCTATATTTATTGGAACTAACCCAGATTTGAATATCCCAACTGAACGTGGTCTTCTTCCAGGTGCCGGTTCCCTCTTAGCTCTTATCGAGGCGGCTACCCGTGTGAAACCAATCATTATTGGTAAGCCTAAAGCTATTATCATGAACAAGGCTCTTGAAATCCTTGGGACAGAACGTAGCCAAACTATCGTGGTTGGTGATAATTACTTGACTGATATTACAGCTGGCATTAAAAATGACTTTCCAACACTTCTAGTGACAACTGGATTTACCCAGGCGGAAGAGGTTGCAGGTCTACCTGTCAAACCAGACCATGTACTTGCTAGTCTAGCGGAGTGGGATTTTGATGCGAACTAAGATTGAGGCTATTCTGACTCCGATTTGGCTCTTGGCCCTGTCTATCCTAGTGACGATTTATCTGGCATGGGGCTTTTATTATTTTGATATTGATTGGATGCATCTTTTGGACTATGTCATTCTTGGCAAGACAGAGCTCTGGCATAATTTCAATATCCTCATGAAGTACCTGACCTTTCCTTGGGTTGGTCATCTGTCCATGCCTGATTTTCCATCGTCGGAGAGTGGGCTTAAGCATTTCCATGATGTAAAGTGGCTCTTTCATTTGGTACAGGGGCTTGTTATTGTACTAGCTTATCCAGCAGTAACCTCTCTTTGGTGTAATGTGAAGAAAGGGACCTTTGGTCTTTACGTTAAACTTTATATGAGTCTAGCACTCTTGCCAGTCCTTATTGGGGTTGTGGGGCTTTTTCTCGGATTTGATGAGTTTTTTACGCTCTTTCATGAAGCCCTCTTTCCTGGAGATAGTAGTTGGCTCTTTAATCCAATGTTGGACCCGATTATTAATGTTTTGCCAGAAGAGTATTTCCTTCAATGTTTTGTGATTTTCTTTATTATTTATGAGGGAATCATGGTGAGTCTGACTTGGTTGGCCCGTAAGCAGCTTACAATGTATTTGAAAAATAAGGAGTAGTTATGTCTATTCGTGATAACCATTTGCATACCCATCATTCCTATGATTCGGATGCGAACTTTACTGATTATTTGACGCATTTTGATGGGGAGATTGTAACGACTGAGCATTATGATCTCTCTAATCCTTATACCAAACAGGATGATGTGCCCGAGTATGAGGCCTATAGTCGTGAGATTGAAAGTCTTAACCGTAAGTATGGTAATCGTATTAAACGTGGTATCGAGATTGGTTATTACCAACCTAGGGAAAGGGATATTTTAGACTTTCTGGATGGTAAGGACTATGATCTCAAACTTTTATCTGTTCACCATAATGGGGTCAATGATTATCTTGATGATGAGGTAGCGGATATGGACAAGGCAAGCATTATTCAAGAGTATCTGGACAAGTTGGAGTACGCTATTGGTCGTGTGGACGCAGATGTTTTGGCCCACTTTGACTATGGTTTCCGCCTGTTTGACGTGACTGTTGATGAGCTAAAAGTCTATGAGGAGCAGCTCAAACGTATTTTCCAGAAAATGATTGCTAATGATTTGGCTTTTGAGCTGAATGCAAAGAGCATGTACCTCTATCATCACGAAGCCCTCTACCGTTATGCCCTAGGCCTTGTTAAGAATTTGGGATGTCGCAAGTATTCTATTGGGTCTGATGGTCATAAATTAGAGCATTTCCGTCTGAACTTTGATCAGATTCAGGAGCTCTTGAGAGAATTTGGCATTACAGAAGATATGATTATATAGCGAAGATAGCTTCAACTGAAGCTGTCTTTTTCTTAAGGAAATCTTAAAGAAAAGGCGTGGTTGTGGGAATTATAGAAGATTTTAAGCTTTGCTTGTTATCCTTAATTCAAGTAAAGGAAACTTATGGTTTCTATCTTATCTTTCAAAATTGGAGGTCTTCTATGAAATTTCTCAAAAGGCATGCCTATGCCTTAGTTTTTACCCTTTTTCTTATGGGGGCAAATGTCTACTCTCTCTTAAAGGTCTTTGTCATTCCCTCAGCGGTCTCAACGGTTTCAGCCAATACGACTAGTTCAACCACAGCGTCGTCGACGGCATCTACCAGTACTGGTAAGGTAACTAAGACGGATACGACTTATAAAGATGACAATATGGATATCAAAATCACGACAGGTAAAACTAGTGATACCACTTACTATGTTGCCGATATCAAGCTTTCAAGTGCAGATTACCTTAAAACGGCTTTGGCACAAAATACCTATGGGACCAACATCACCGACACTACTTCAAGTATTGCCCAGCAAAATAATGCGATTTTTGCTATCAATGGTGACTATTATGGGGCTAACCAGTCAGGTTATGTGATAAAAAATGGTCAAGTTTATCGTGATACTGATCGAAACAGTGATTATGAGGATCTTGCAGTGTACTCAGATGGTAGCTTTAAGACCTTTAACGAGAGCGATACAACAGCTCAAAAATTGGTCGATTCAGGTGTGGTGAATACCTTCGCCTTTGGTCCAACCTTAGTTGAAAATGGCAAGATAGCTGTATCGGAAAATGAAGAGGTTGGTCAAGCCATGGCAGACAATCCACGTACAGCTATCGGAGTCATTGAAGAGAGTGATGGCAGTGTGCACTATATTGTCATTGTCTCTGATGGTCGTACCAGTGAATCGTCAGGATTGACCCTCTATGAAATGGCAGAGTTGATGAAATCTTATGGCGTGACGACAGCCTACAACCTTGACGGTGGTGGCTCATCTACTATGTACTTCAATGGTCAAGTCATTAATAAGCCAACCACAAACGGAAACAAAATTTCAGAAAGGGCGGTGAGCGATATTGTTTACATCGGTTACTAAAAAATCAGCCAGCAAACACTTTTTCACTTATATCAGTTTAACCATTTTTAGCTTAGTCTTTACTTTTGTCTATGAACGCTTTTCTTATGGGGAATCATCCATGTTTATGCGTATGATGTTTTTTGCACCATTAGCTGGAGCACTTATCTATCTGCTAACAGGAGTGGGAATGTCTTGGGTGAGAACACGTCTTTCAAAACTTCTTTTTAATTCGTCTATTGCCGTTGTTGCTAGTGCCTGCTTGGTTAAGGGAATCGTTGAGGTTTCAGGTCGTACGACTAGCGTGGATATTCCTTATTGGTATGTTGCTGCGGGGCTGCTTTGTTTGAGTATTATGACAGGATTTATCAGACCTAGAAAATTGGCATAAAATAAGAGCTTGGAGCTGTGCTTCAGGCTTTTTGTCTTGCATTGAAAAATTATTTAGGATAAATATACAAAACATAATAGGAAGAAATTATTTAAAACTGGGAATTTGCCTAAAGAAATTTTCATAAAAAAACTGAGACTGATTTTTTTGTGATAGGAATTTAGATAGAACGAGACTGTCTGTAGTGATGGAAATACCTGAATTTATCGTGTTTCCAGCGCTAGGAATTTTTGAGACATGAGGTTCAAAACTTAGTCATGGAATTTCTTGGATGGCTACAATCATCTACCGAATCATTTTACCCGCGTCCGTCATCACCTAAGAAAAGTCTTAAAAGGCTTGTTTCTGCTATTAAATATACATGATTTTCAACTTTTTATAAAAATATACAAAAAAGACTTGCTTTATTCTGAATTTTCAGGTAAAATAAGTTGAAATCGAAATCGTTGATAGAAAAAGTCAGATCGTTTCACAGAGAATGCGGGAAGCTGAGAACGCATGAGATCAAAGACGACACATTCTTGAGAGCGTATGCGAACTCTGGATGACAGTAGTGTACGACGGGTGGTTCCGTTAGAGACTAGGAGTTACAAGAGAGACCTTGTGACTTCATGAGGAAGAGGGGGTGACCCCTGTTCGAATTAAGGTGGAACCACGTGCCAACGTCCTTGCAAAAGTTGTTTTTGCGAGGGCGTTTTTTGTTACACTTGCTTTTAGTATTTGTAGCTAGCCGTACACTTGGTTGGAGTTGAACAGAAAGGATAAACTATGGAAATCAAAGGATTACGAAAGATTGAACCCTATGTGGCAGGTAGTCAGCCTGCTGAGAAAAATATCATTAAGTTGAATACTAATGAAAATGCCTATGGACCAAGTCCAGCAGTCCATCAAGCTTTAGCATCCTTTGATGCCCATCAGTTACGCAAGTATTCGACTTTGGATCAAGAGGCTTTACGTCAGGCCTTATCTGAACAGCTAGGTGTTCCTGCCGATCAAGTGATTATTGGAAATGGGTCAGACGATATCTTGTCAATGGCTTTTCTAGCTTTCTTTAATAGCGAGGAAGAAGTCTTGTTTCCAGATTTGACCTATGGTTTTTACAAGGTATGGGCAGATTTGTATCGCATCCCATTTAGAGAAGTGCCCTTGAACTCTTCATTTGAGATTGATACTCAAGATTATCTGGTTGAAAATGGTGGGATTGTCCTTACTAACCCAAATGCGCCAACAGGTATTTATAAACCTCTCGATCAAATTGAAGAGATTGTAAAGGCCAATCAGTCAGTAGTTGTGATTATTGACGAAGCCTATATTAACTTTGGTGGGGAGACTGCCCTACCTCTTCTAGAAAAGTATGACAATGTGTTTATCACAAGGACCTTTTCTAAGGACGCCTCACTTGCAGGCTTGCGTGTCGGCTATGGCATCGGAAGTCCAAAGCTAATGGCTGTGATCAATGCCGTCAAGAATTCAGTCAATCCCTATAATGTGGATAGCATCGCAGAAGTCTTGGCGACTGCAGCCGTTAAGTCTTGGGATTATTATGAGGATAGTTGCGCTAAGATTATGGTCACACGTGACTGGTTTAGGCAAGAATTGCAGGCGATTGGCTTTGATGTGCTTCCTTCAAAAACCAATTTTGTTTTGGTCAAACCACACGGAGTGACTGCAGGCCAATTGTTTGACTATCTCCAAAGTAAGAAAATTTATGTCCGTTATTTTCCAAAAGTGGAGCGTATTTCAGACAGACTACGCATCTCGATTGGAACTCAGGATGAGATGGAGCGCGTACTAATGACAATACAGGAGTTACAAGCATGAAAAAAACGACATTAGCCTTAGGAATGCACGATAAACTTTTCAAACGTGCCCGTACCATGTATCAGATTGAGCATCGTATCTGTGACTTGTTGATGACAAAGGGCTTCCTTCGAATTGAGACACCAACTTTAGAGCATTTCGAAGTCTTTAGCGATCTTGTGGACAATGGTAACTACAATTTCTTTGATAAAAATGGAGATCTTGTTAGTTTACGTCCTGATATTACCAGCCAAATTGGGCGCGTGATTGCTTCGACACAAGTTCATACACCGATTAAATTTTCTTATTCTGGAAAAGTCTTTAACTACAATGAGGAGATGCGTGGCCTATCCAATGAGCATACGCAGGCTGGTATTGAGATCATAGGCTTCCCCGTTCATCAGGCCATGGAAGAAGCTGTGATATCTGCTAAAGAGGCTCTGGATGCTGCCGGTGTCAAAAATTACAAGTTTGAGTTTTCACATGCTCGACTCTTGCAACTCATTTTTGAAGAATTAGACCTTCCAGCTGTAAAAGAAGCAGAGTTGGCGGCCTATATCCGTGACAAATCAATCACAGGCCTCAAGGAATTCACCAAAGAAAATCCAAGTCAATATGACAAGGTCTTGGAACAGTTGCCCTTCCTCTTTGGTGAGACCAAGGCTGTTTTGACCAAGGCTAGACAGTTGACAGACAGTGAAGCCTTTTTGACGGCCTTGGATAGTTTGGAAGTCTTAACCAATCGCTTATCAGATAGTCTCCCAGAGACGACGCTTGATTTGGCTCAATTACCAGCAGTGCCTTACTACACAGGCATGATGTTTAAGGTCTTTGGTGATAAGGTGCCAGATGCCTTTGTATCAGGTGGCCGTTACGATAAACTGTTTGAACGCTTTGGTGCCACCGAGTTAACAGCGGTTGGTTGGGCGATTGATGTCGATTCGGTCTATCAAGCAGTGCATGATGATGTGGAATTTGGAGGTGACTTGGATGACTAGCAATCAAATCACAATTGCCTTGACCAAGGGACGTATTGAGAAAGATACAGTTAAATTACTAGAAAAAGCTGGCTTTGACATGTCTTTCATGGCTGATAAGGGACGTAATTTGATTTTCGAAAGTCCTGACAAACGTTTCCGTTTTCTCCTAGTCAAAGCACCAGATGTGACCACCTATGTCCGACATGGTGTCGCAGATATTGGGATTGTCGGAAAGGATGTTTTGGTTGAACATCCGACAGGCTATTTGGAAATGTTAGACCTTAATTTTGGCCTTTGTAAATTCTCCGTAGCATCAACAGAAGACTATAATCCTGATGACCATAAGCGTAAACGTATTGCTACCAAGTATCCAACTATTGCGACGGATTATTTTAATCAAAAAGGTGAGGATGTTGAGATCATTTCGATTCAGGGGAGTGTTGAGATTGCCCCGGTCATTGGTCTAGCAGATGCCATTGTCGATATTGTGGAAACAGGGAATACCCTTGTTGCTAATGGCTTAAAAGTTTATGAAGATATTTGCAGGATTTCAGCACGCATGATTGTTAATAAGGCTTCTTTGAAAAATAACAAGGAAGTTCTACCATTCATTTGTAAGATTGAATCACTTGTAGGGAACGAGGAGGTACCGTTCGAATGAAACGATTAACTGGAACAAATAAAGAAATTGCGGAGCTTCTTTATCAGGAGCAATTGGAACTGTCAAAAGAAAATAGAGACGTTGAAAGCACTGTTCAGGCTATCATTGAGGACGTCAAAAAACGTGGAGACGAGGCCCTTCGTGACTATTCAGCTAAATTTGATAAGGTTGACTTGACTGATTTTGAAGTTGGACAGGACTTAATTGATCAAGCCTTTAAAGAGATTGATCCAGAGGTTTACCAAGCCCTAGTTAATGCCAAAGAAAACATTGAATCTTATCACAAACATCAGTTGGAGACTGGTTTTGAGGACCAACCAAGTGAGGGTGTTATTCGTGGTCAATTGATTCGTCCTATCAATCGTGTGGGTGTTTATGTGCCTGGAGGAACTGCGGCTTATCCGTCATCAGTTCTTATGAATGTTATTCCTGCCAAAATTGCTGGGGTTAAAGAGATTATTATGATTACGCCGCCTCAAGAGCACTTTGTTCCTGCGATTCTGGTAGCTGCAAAATTGGCTGGTGTGGATAGCATTTACCAAGTCGGTGGGGCTCAAGGGGTTGCGGCCTTGGCCTTTGGTACAGAAACGATTCCAAAGGTGGACAAGATTACAGGTCCTGGTAATATTTTCGTGGCGACTGCTAAGAAACAAGTTTACGGTATTGTCGGTATTGATATGATTGCAGGGCCATCAGAAATTGGTGTTATTGCTGATAGTAGTGCCAATCCAACCTATGTGGCAGCTGACCTCTTGTCTCAAGCAGAGCACGACATACGCGCACGTGCCATTTTGGTCACAGATTCTGAAGCCTTGGCTGATGCGGTTGAAAGTGAGATTGAACGTCAACTCAAGCTTTTGCCACGTGAGGCAATTGCGCGTCCATCTGTCGAAAATAACGGTCGTATTATTATTGCCAATGATACAGATGCCATGTTCGAACTCATGAACTTGGTTGCGCCAGAACATTTGGAAATTGCTATGGACAATGCTTATGATTACTTGGAAAAAGTGGAAAATGCTGGTTCCGTCTTTCTTGGTCACTTTACCAGCGAACCAATTGGCGACTACTATGCAGGTGCCAACCACGTTCTTCCAACGACAGCGACTAGTCGCTTTTCATCAGCTTTAGGCGTGCACGATTTTGTCAAACGCATCCAATATACGCAATACGACAAGGCAGCAGTCAATAAAGCTCAGCATGATATCACAACCTTGGCTTATGCGGAAGGTTTGCAGGCCCACGCCAAGGCAATTGAAGTCAGAAACGACAATAATTGAGAGAGTAGAGGAAGAAGTTATGAGACAAGCAGAAATTGAACGTAATACCTTTGAAACCAAAATTAAGTTAAGCCTCAATTTGGATGCTCAAGAACCAGTAGACATTCAAACAGGTGTCGGATTTTTTGACCACATGTTGACCTTGTTTGCCCGCCACGGTCGTATGTCTTTGGTGGTGAAGGCTGATGGCGATCTTTGGGTTGATAGTCACCACACTGTTGAAGATGTCGGTATTGTCCTTGGTCAAGCTCTTAAAGAGGCCTTGGGCGATAAAGCAGGAATCAACCGTTATGGAACGGCTTTTGTACCTATGGATGAAACCCTCGGAATGGCAAGTTTAGACTTGTCTGGACGTAGCTTCTTGGTCTTTGATGCTAGTTTTGATAATCCAAAATTGGGTAATTTTGACACAGAACTGGTTGAAGAATTTTTCCAAGCCTTGGCTTTCAATGTTCAAATGAATCTCCACCTCAAGATTCTCCACGGAAAAAACAATCACCACAAGTCAGAAAGTCTTTTCAAGGCTACAGGACGTGCCTTGCGTGAGGCAATCACAATCAATCCTGACATTCACGGCGTAAACTCGACAAAGGGGATGCTATGATTATTGTCATTGATTACGATGCGGGGAATACTGCAAATGTTCTGCGTGCCCTTGAAAAGATTGGTGTGACTGCAGAATTGTCTGCCGATAAAGAAAAAATCCTAGCTGCAGATGGTTTGATTTTACCTGGTGTGGGTGCTTATCCAACAGCCATGGCAGAGCTTGAGCGAAGAGGCTTGGTAGCTGTTATCAAAGAGGCCGTAGCAAAGGGAGTTCCACTTTTAGGAATCTGCTTAGGCATGCAAATTTTAACGGAAAAAGGACTGGAACATGAGGAAACAAATGGTCTCGGCTTTATTCCAGGTGTTTGCCGTGCTATTCCAGCCAGCAAGGAGCAACCTGTCCCACATATGGGGTGGAATGATTTGGCTGTTAAGCAAGCCAGCCCTTTGACAGATGGTTTAGATGGCCAAGCCGTCTACTTCGTTCACAGTTATTTCACAGATATCCCTAGCCAATACATTGATGTGACCGCAGATTATAGTATTGAGGTACCAGCCATGATTCATAAAGACAATGTTTATGGTGCCCAATTTCATCCTGAAAAATCAGGGGATATTGGCTTAGGTATTCTTGAAAAGTTCGCAGGGTTATGTAAAGCCTAGAAGCTAGTGAGAGCAAAGACTTTTTAGTTAGAAAGGATGGTAGGGGAGATGCAAATTCTACCAGCAATTGATATTAAGGATGGACAGGCTGTTCGTCTCTTTAAAGGAGATTTCAACCAACAAACCGTTGTCAATCCAGATGTTATTGAGCAGGCAAAGATCTTTAAGGATGCGGGCATTCAATTTATTCATGTCGTCGACTTGGACGGTGCCCTAGATGGTCGTGCCACTAACCGTGACTTGATTGCAGAGGTCAAGAAGGTTTCTGGACTTGGCATCGAAGTTGGTGGCGGTATCCGTACCTTGGAGCAGATTCGTGACTATTTGGAAGTTGGCATCGACCGTATCATTATCGGTTCAATGGCCGTTAAAAATCCTGACTTCGTTCGAGCAGCTTTAGAGGAATTTGGTGCCGATAAAATTGTCGTGGGTATTGATGCCAAGGCAGGGTTTGTCGCTACCGAAGGTTGGTTGGAAACAAGCAATGTGGACTACATCACCTTGGCTAAGGAAATGGAAAAGATGGGCGTAACCCTCTTTGTCTATACTGATGTTGATCGAGATGGCACACTGACAGGACCCAATCTTGATCACTACAAACGTTTGGTATCTGAACTCACAACCGCCAAAGTCATTGCTTCAGGTGGAATTGCAGAAGTAGCTGACTTAGATCACCTAGAAGAGATTGGTGTGGCAGGAACCATTGTCGGCAAAGCCTACTATAACGGCAATATCACATTAGACCAGCTCAAGGCTTTCGGAGGTTAATATGCTTAAGAAACGTATTATTCCCTGTTTGGATGTCAAGGATGGCCGTGTCGTCAAGGGGGTTAATTTTGTGAATCTGACAGATGTTGGAGACCCTGTTGATTCTGCGCGTGCCTATTATGAAGCTGGTTGTGACGAACTTGTTTTCTTGGACATCACAGCGACTTCGGATAATCGTGAAACAACGGTTGATATGGTGCGTCGTGTTGCCGATCAGGTCTTTATCCCCTTCACGGTTGGTGGTGGTATCCGTTCAGTTGAAGACATGAACAAGATGCTCAAAGCCGGTGCTGACAAGGTTGCCGTCAATTCCTCAGCCCTTGCCAATCCGCAACTAATTGCTGATTGTGCTCAAAAATTTGGGAATCAGTGTGTAGTGGCTGCGATTGATGCTAAAAAGATGGCTGATGGGAGCTGGCATGTCTTTGTGGCGGGAGGTCGTAAGGATACAGGTAGGGACCTTATCCAATGGGCTCAAGAAGTCGTCGCCTTGGGGGCTGGAGAAATTCTCTTAACCAGCATGGACAAGGATGGCACTAAGTCTGGTTTTGATTTGGAAATGCTCAATCGTGTGGCGGAGGTCGTAGATGTTCCGATCATTGCCTCTGGTGGTGCAGGAAATATTGAGGATATTGTAGAAGTCTTTGAAAAGACAACAGCGACGGGTGCTCTGGCAGCCTCTATCTTCCACTTTGGTGAGGTAAATATAGGCGAAACCAAACAAGTCTTGGTAGATGCAGGAATCGAGGTGAGACAATGACAGAGGTTAAACTTGATTTTGACAAACAAGGCGGACTGGTACCAGTCATTGTGACAGACTACAAGACGGGGCAGGTGCTCATGTTGGCCTATATGAATGAGGTGTCCTATCAGTTGACCCTTGAGACCAAACAAATGCATTACTGGAGCCGTTCTAGAAATGAGCTTTGGCATAAGGGGGCCACATCTGGTCATTTCCAACATGTCAAAAGCATCAAGACAGATTGTGATCAGGACACCTTGCTTATCGCTGTGGAACAAGAAGGAGCAGCCTGTCATACAGGAGCCTACAGCTGTTTCTTTACGGATATATATGATGACAATCAAGATAGATAGGAGTAGCTATGTTAGAAACACTTTATAAGGAAGCCTTAGATCGTAAAAAAAATCCCAAAGAAGGATCGTATACCAATTACCTTTTTGACAAGGGCCTAGACAAGATTCTTAAAAAGGTTGGCGAAGAAGCAACAGAAGTTGTGATTGGGGCCAAAAATGCTGATAAAGAAGAAATTGCCAACGAGACAGCAGACGTCCTTTATCACCTAGCAGTCATGCTCGTTGAAACAGGGGTTAGCCCTGAAGACGTTGAAGCTGTTCTTAAAGCCCGTCAAGGCAAACAAAGCAATGTCCATGACCGAAAAGAAGTAACGGATTATTAAGGATTATATCAATCGATTTGAACTAAGATGAAAAGCCTGAAGTGATATTCAGGCTTTTTTGCTGGATACATCCTAATCTTTTATCCTTCTAACTACCATAAGAAAGCGCTTTAAAATGCTATAATAGGAGTGAAGAAAGCTCGTTTTATTTGAAGGATTTGGTGTGCTTATTTATACAAATCATTGAGGAAAGGAAGGATGTCCTATGAAGAAAAATACTCCTAATATTTTAAAGCTTTCTTGCTTAGCTATTCTCCTCCTCTGTTCTAGTCTTTTAGTTGGTTGTAAAGTTGTACTGCCAAATTCTTACTTCAAGGCTAGGGGAAAAAACGCAAAAAATCTTGGCTCATAATGGTTTTAAGGGAAAGGTCCAAGTTAAGCTTATCAAAAAGGTGTTTCTAGATTCAGATGGTATTTATGTTGATTATACCTATTCAGAGGACACCTACGATAATCAAACCATATCATTAGATTCACAAATTACTTTTAACCTGGACTGGACAGTTAATGGTGAAGAATATAAGACCCCTGGTCATTACTGGGAAAGCTACTTACAACAAAAATCTGTAAAAAAAGAAGAGCAGAAACTCTTTAAGGAGCTTAAAAAACAATCTTTAGGCCTTGATATCGAAGAATTCTCCTTCAGCGATAATACTACGATTGATCAAGAGGCTGGTAATCGTAAAAAGCATTTAGCTGAGGAAAACCGTAAAAACGGGAAGGATGATTTTTATGGGTATTATCAAATTCCCTACCAAACAATGATTGAAGAACACCTTGTTACTATGAGAATAGAAGTAGGCGATACAGATAATACTAGTAAGAAAGATTTAGAAGAGGTCGCAACTAAACTGGATGCTAGCAAGATTCCTAACGGAGAGTACGAATTTTATTTTTTCACAACTGATAAAGAAAATTCCGCTTACTATGACAATTCCGGATATATTGGCTATACCTTTAACATACAAGATGGTAAGGTTGTCCAAGATGAAGATGATTAGATGATACTTTGATTCCTGCGATAATCTCGCACTCCATACTGGTGGCATAGAGGTATAGGCTATAGCTTAGTGAAAATATTAACCTCAAAACATGCAAAGACATCTCCGAAATAAGTCGGAGATGTCTTTTTGTCTTACAAATTCTTTTTCTTCTTAGCTTTTTTGGTTAGGGCAAGGTCACAATTTTTAATGTTTGAAATCAGGTGGTTAGTCAATTGGAAGTCGTCCACTTGGGGATTCAAGTCCACTTCGTAGACCAGTTGCATGGTTTCGCCTCCACCTGTGGTATTAAGGGAAATTAGGTCGCATTCACTGGTGAAATTAAGCAAGGTTTTAGTGATTTTTTGGTCAATTAGGTCTTGGTAGGAGACGTTAATGGTCAGGAGTCTACGACGTTGGTTGTCGGTACGACTTTGACGATTTTCTAAAAGAAGCCAAACAGCCAATAGAAAGGCGGTGAAGAGGACGGCCAGTAAGAGATATCCTGTCCCAGATGCCAGACCAATAATCATGGCCATAAAGACGGCGATTAGCTCTCTGGAACCACTAGTCGCTGAACGAAAACGAATGAGACTAAAGGTCCCCGCCACGGCGATAGAGGTTCCCAAACTCCCATTGACAAGGAAGATAACTAGGGTCATCAAACATGGAAGTAGGGTCAAACTAATGACAAATTCTCTGGTGTATAGGGTTCGGTATTTGTAAGTCCAGGTTAGAGCCAAGCCTAAAATAAGACTGACCAGTAAGGCCAGCATGAGTTGAAGGGGACTAGCGGTTGCGGTCGCATCATTAAAGATAGAATTGAAGAGATTAGACATAGGCAGCACCTCCTTTTTCTTGAACTGGATGTGGCCCGTAGTCTAGACCTTGTGACTTATGATAGGCGCAGCTGTATTTTGAGAATTTCTGCTCTTCCAAACCATGTTTATCTAAGATAGCTTGAAGCCAGTCAGGCTTTTTGCCAGGTGCCTTGATTTCCATGATAATCGTATCTTCATCAAGAAGGGGAAAACCATGATTTCCCTTAAAGAGACTGACGTCTTCATCACGGTAAGTCAGATTTTGGTCAAGGGTAACACGTACTTTATTGTAGGCATAGCCTTCGATAGTCTCTTTTTCTTTCATTGAAAAACGGTCGTAGTAGATATACATACGAGGTTTGAGCCCCTCATCGTAGCGTTGACGTAAGTGGTGAATATCCTGTAAGAGCTGGCGGTCAGTGATTTGACCATGGTTCTTACCATCTGTCATCAAGTTAGTGATGGCAAGTGGAGTTGAAACGAGACGAAACTTATGGCCGATTCCTTCATCATCTTTGGCTTTTACCTCTAAAAAGACCTTACTATCAATTTTGGGATTGGCTAGGTAGGTACGCATGCGGATTTTCTCTTGACGGTGATTACCATCTAAGGCATCTTGGATGACGTCAAAATTATCCGTATCAAAGTAAATATTTGAAATGGTAGATGTCGGATAATCATCCTCTACCAAATACTCCTTAAGATCAGTGAGCAGGTCCTCAAGATTGTCCTTTGAGACCACATATTTTGTTTCAATACGTTTAAAACGTGTTTCCAATTGTTTAACCATGAAAAACTCCTTTTTTAGATAAGATACAAAGCCGTAAAGCAACTCCCAGGAAATAGGGGGACCAGCCGCAGGAGTTTATCTCCAAGCAGGGCCCATCTTTTTCCCCCGAGTTGTAGGCGTGTTCAATTAAATAAGATACAAAGCCGTCAATTCAAGATTTGGCTTTTATTTTTTAGTAGAAAATTAAGTTGAGAGCAAAAGTACTACTATACAAAGTATTCATTTGCTCGCCTATTAGTCTATGGGACTTTTCTGAAAGAAGTCCTAAGCCAAACTTTCACCAAACTTAACTTAAGATAAATTTTAGTTAACCTTTAGAAATGTTTTAGGTAAGTCCCGTAAACTGTAATCATCCAAACGAACACGAGAGGAAATAATATGAAATCAAAAAAACTAAAAAAATGGACGACTTTATTAACTTGTGCGACTGCCCTAACAGTCATGACAGCTTGTAGCCAATCAAGCAGTCAGTCAACTGGGACGACGTCAAGCACGACATCAAAAACAAGTGCTGTAACAGCAACGACCAGCAAGAAAACAAATAAGAACAACAGCAACTATTTTACTTCTAAAGATTCTGATACCTCTTATAATGAAAGCTCAGCTACTAAGATTAAGTTATCAGGCTCATCTGCGGATGTTTCAGGTGATGGTGCAGCCCTATCAGGTTCAACTGTAACCATCTCCAAAGCTGGGACCTACGTCATTTCAGGAAAATCCGACGGTGTGCAAATCAAGGTAGACGCTGGAGATTCAGACGATGTCCATATTGTTCTAGATGGTGCTACCATGACAAATACAAATGCAGCAATCAACGCCACAAAAGCTGGTCATGTCTATCTGACACTTAAAGATGGCACTACAAACACACTTTCTGATTCAAGTTCTAATAGTGATGAAGATGCGGATGCTGTGATTTTCTCTAAAGGAGATTTGACCATTAATGGTTCAGGTACCCTAAATATTGATGCAAAGAAAAACAACGGTATTAAAGCCAATGACAACCTTCATATGACTGGTGGTACCTATAAGATTTCCTCAGTCGGTGATGCCTTCAATGTCAATGATGAACTCAATATCACAGGAACAACTATGACTATTGAGGCTGAAGAAGATGCTGTTAAGGTTGACAATGATGACGACACTTCAGCAGGTACAATGTATCTGTCTGACAACACCATGACCATCAAGGCTGGTGATGACGGTATTCATGCGTCAGGGGACATGATTATTGATAGTGGTACTTACAAGGTTGAAAAATCAACTGAAGGTATCGAAGGAAAATCTGTGACCATCAATGGTGGAAATATCGATGTCTATGCAACGGACGATGGTGTTAATGCCGCTAATAGTAATGCCAGTCAAAGTGAGATTTTCTTCAAGATGACCGGTGGAACCCTAAATGTTGAGGTTGGCCAGGGCGATACCGACCCAATCGATTCTAACGGCGATATTATTGTATCGGGTGGAACGATTAATTTGACTGGTCAGTCTGGCTTTGACTTTGATGGTTCAGCGACCTATACCGGTGGTGACATTACTATCAATGGTGAAAAACAAACAAAGATTGAAAACTCAATGCCTGGCGGCGGTGGTCCCCAAGGTGGTGGACAACCAGGTGGCTTTGGAGGAGGTCACTAAAGAGTCATAGGATGAAACAGAAAGGAAGTGCCTATGTATATTATTATTCCAGCTTATGAACCAGACAAACGCCTGATTCAGGTGGTTCAAGATATTACCATAAAACTCCCTAAATCCCGTATTATTGTTGTTAATGATGGGAGTGGCCCAGGCTATAACGACTATTACGACGAAACGGCTTTTATTGGAGCGACTGTCCTTACCCATCCTGTCAATAAAGGAAAGGGAGCTGCTCTCAAGACAGCCTTTGCTCACATTCAAGAAGAAGTAGTCAGTCAGCACCTTTCGGCTCAACCTATTGTCACAGTTGACAGTGACGGTCAGCATCTGATTAAAGATATTGTCCGTGTGGCCAAGGTCACCGAGGAAAATCCAAGTCATCTTGTCTTGGGTGCGCGTGCCTTTGTTGGTAAGGTGCCAGCACGTAGCCGCTTTGGGAATAAGGTGACTGCTGGACTTTTCCGTCTAGTAACTGGCCAGAAAGTCACAGATACTCAGACAGGGCTTCGAGGCATGTCAACTGACCTGGTTCCATGGCTTCTTAATCTGGATGGCAATCGTTTCGAGTACGAGTTTAATATGTTGCTTGAAGCCAAAAAGTCAGGCCACCAAATCTCTGAAGTCCCTATCGAGACCGTTTATCTGGGGGAAAATAAAAGTTCGCACTTTCGGCCCATTCGTGATTCCATCCGTATTTACAGCCCTTTTTTAAAGTTCTCTGGCACGGCCGTCTTGGCCTCAGTCATTGATGCAACAGCCTTATTTGTGCTCTTTGCCTTGACGAAGAATCTGCTCCTTTCGGTCGTGCTAGCTCGTGTGATTTCGGCTTCCAGCCAGTGTCTACTGAACGCTAATGTGGTCTTTAATCCGACAAGCTCCCTCTTTAGGTCGAGTGTTCGCTACTTTATGTTGGTCTTGGTCCTCCTGGCCTGTAACTATTTCTTACTTAGTAGTCTAGTTGCTATTGGTTTAGGACTGGTTCTGGCAAAATTAGTCACAGAAACCTTGCTCTTTTTAGTTAGCTACAGGGTCCAACATAACGTCGTTTTTGCTTAATAGCTGACTTTTAAATTGCTACTGATTGAATAGAGATAGCTTATTAAATTACCTCTAAAAACTTTCCTAAAAATAGAAAAAGACTACCGTTTTCTACATTTGGTAGTCTTTAATATTTGTCGAAATGTTAATCAATTTACAATATGATTAAAAATTGAAATGATTTGATAAAGACTCTAGTTGACTGAAAAAAATATGCTATAATGAAATTGTTTGAATTATGTAGATTTTATTCAAACTAGGAAAATGAAATGAGGACCTAAAATGGGAAAAAAGGTACATTATAAGCTTCACAAAGTTAAGAAGCAGTGGGTGACGATTGCCGTCACTTCGGCAGCACTTGCCTCTATTGTAGGTGGTGCTACAGTAGCTAATCAAAAGGTTTCAGCCGATGAAACAACAGAACCAGTTGCTACTACGACAGCTGAAAGCGATGTTGTCGTTGAAACGCATGAAGTAGCCGCTCCTGCAGCAACTGCTACGACAGATGCGACAGCAACAACAAATGATAAGGCTGCTGATGCTGCAACAGTCGAAACTCCTGCGGCAGCAACCACTGCAGCAGATACAACTACTAATACGGCAGCACCAGCAACAACTGATCGTGCAGCAGTAGTAAATGATGCAACAACAGAAGCACCAGCAGCAACTGCGACTGCGACAGATACAACGCTTACAGTAGCTGAAAAACCAAAATCTGGTGTTACTGAAAAAGAAGAAACAGCAGCGCTCTCTTTGAACAACATCAAACAAGTTGATGGTAAATACTATTATGTCAAAGAAGATGGTTCATACAAAACAAATTTTGCTGTTTCAGTTAATGGCCAGTTGCTTTACTTCGGTAAAGACGGTGCTTTGACAAGCACATCAACACACTCATTCACACCAGGTACAACTAATCTAGTTGATGCTTTTTCTTCACATAACCGTGCTTACGATTCTAAGAAGGAAAGCTTCGAGTTGGTAGATGGGTACTTGACACCAAACAGCTGGTACCGTCCAGTCACTATTTTGGAAAATGGGGAAAAATGGCGTGTGTCAACTGAGAAAGACTTCCGTCCACTTTTGATGGCATGGTGGCCTGATGTAGATACACAAGTTGCCTACCTCAATACTTTCTCTAAACACTTTAACCTTAACGCAACTTATTCAACCAGCCAAAGTCAATCTGAATTGAATGCAGCTGCTAAGACAATTCAAATTAAGATTGAACAAGAAATTTCAGCTAAAAAATCAACTGAATGGCTTCGTCAAGCAATTGAGTCTTTTGTAAAAGAACAAGACCAGTGGAATACTACAACTGAAAACTATACCCTTGCTGACCACCTTCAAGGGGGAGCTCTTCTTTATGTCAATAATGACAAGACCCCTTGGGCAAATTCTGATTACCGTTTGCTTAACCGTACACCAAGTAACCAAGATGGTTCTCTAAATGGTACAGGAAGATACTTGGGTGGTTATGAATTCCTACTTGCCAATGACGTTGATAACTCAAATCCAGTTGTGCAAGCTGAGCAGTTGAACCAAATTCACTATCTTGTGAACTGGGGATCAATTGTTATGGGTGATAAGGATGCTAACTTTGATGGTATCCGTGTTGATGCAGTTGATAATGTCGATGCAGACCTTCTCCAAGTTTATACAAACTACTTCCGCGCAGCCTTTGGTGTGGATAAATCTGAAGCTAATGCACTCGCTCACATTTCTATCCTTGAAGCTTGGGATTTAAATGATAATGCTTATAATCAAAAACATGATGGTGCAGCCCTTGCCATGGATAATAACCTTCGTTATGCAATTATGGGTGCACTTTATGGATCTGGATCTTCATTGAAAGATTTGATTACTAGCAGTTTGACAGACCGTACAAATAATAGTAAGTACGGAGATACACAAGCTAACTATATCTTTGCGCGTGCTCATGATAACCTTGTTCAAGATATCATTCGTGATATTGTTCAAAAAGAAATCAATCCAAAATCAGATGGTTATACCATGACTGATGCTGAATTGAAACGTGCCTTTGAAATCTATAATGAAGATATGAAGAAGGCAGAAAAACGTTATACTATTAACAATATTCCAGCTGCCTATGCTTTGATTCTTCAAAATATGGAGCAGGTAACTCGTGTTTATTATGGAGATCTTTATACGGATAACGGCCAATATATGGCTACCAAGTCTCCTTACTATGATGCTATCACAACACTCTTGAAGAACCGTATGAAATATGTTTCAGGTGGACAATCGATGAAAGTCGACACGTTCAATGGAAAAGAAATCTTGTCATCTGTTCGTTACGGTAAAGATATTATGACTGCTGACCAAACTACGGGTGTAGCAGAAACAAGTAAACATTCTGGTATGTTGACTCTTATTGCCAATAATCAGGATTTCTCATTGGGTGATGGTACGTTGAAAGTTAACATGGGTAAACTTCATGCTAACCAAGCCTACCGTCCATTACTTCTTGGTACTGATAAGGGAATTGTCACTTACGAGAATGATGCAGCTGCAGCTGGAAAAATTAAATACACTGATGCTGAAGGGAACTTGACTTTTAGTGGAGATGAAATTAAGGGGTATCGAACTGTTGATATGAGAGGTTATCTTGGTGTATGGGTACCAGTAGGTGCACCTGATAACCAAGATATCCGTGTTAAAGGTTCAGATAAGAAACTTGACAAGACATTTTCTGCTACTGAAGCATTGGACTCACAAGTTATCTATGAAGGTTTCTCAAACTTCCAAGATTTTGTTGAAAAAGATAGCCAATATACTAATAAATTGATTGCAGAAAATGCAGAACTCTTCAAGTCATGGGGAATTACATCATTCGAGATGGCTCCTCAATTTGTATCGGCTGATGACCGTACCTTCCTTGATTCTGTTATCCAAAATGGTTATGCCTTTACTGACCGATATGACCTTGCCATGAGTAAGAATAACAAATATGGTTCTAAAGAAGATCTTCGTGATGCACTTAAGGCGCTTCACAAGCAAGGTATTCAAGCAATTGCTGACTGGGTTCCAGATCAACTTTACCAATTGCCAGGACAAGAAGTTGTAACAGCAACACGTGCAAATAGTTATGGTACTCCAAAGGCCAATGCTTATATCAATAATACTTTATATGTTGCAAATTCTAAATCATCAGGTAAGGACTTCCAAGCTCAATATGGTGGTGAGTTCCTTGATGAGCTCCAAAAGAAATATCCACAGTTGTTTGAAGATGTGATGATATCAACTGGTAAGAAGATTGATCCATCTGTTAAAATCAAGCAATGGTCTGCTAAGTACATGAATGGTACTAATATCCTTGGTCGTGGTAATCGTTATGTTCTCAGTAACGATGCTACTGGTCGCTATTATCAAGTTACTGATAATGGCATCTTCTTGCCAAAACCTTTGACAGACCAAGGTGGTAAGACAGGTTTCTACTATGATGGTAAGGGTATGGCCTACTTTGATAATAGTGGTTTCCAAGCTAAGAATGCTTTCATTAAATATGCTGGAAATTACTATTACTTCGATAAAGAAGGTTATATGTTGACTGGTCGTCAAGATATCGATGGTAAGACTTATTTCTTCTTGCCAAATGGTGTACAGCTTCGTGATTCTATTTATCAACAAGATGGTAAATATTATTACTTTGGTAGCTTTGGTGAGCAATACAAAGATGGTTACTTTGTATTCGATGTACCGAAAGAAGGTACTTCAGAAACAGAAGCTAAATTCCGTTATTTCTCACCAACTGGAGAAATGGCTGTTGGCTTGACTTATGCTGGTGGAGGATTGCAATACTTTGATGAAAATGGCTTCCAAGCTAAAGGTACTAAGTATGTGACTCCAGACGGAAAACTCTACTTCTTTGATAAAAATTCAGGTAATGCCTACACAAATCGTTGGGCAGAAATCGATGGTATCTGGTATGAATTCAACGATCAAGGCTATGCACAAGCTAAGAAGGGTGAATTCTACACAACAGATGGCTCAACATGGTTCTACCGTGATGCAGCTGGTAAAAATGTGACAGGTGCCCTTACTTTGGACGGTCACGACTATTACTTCCGTGCAAATGGTGCCCAAGTTAAAGGTGAATTTGTTACTGAAAATGGCAAGATTAGCTACTACACTGTAGATAATGGTTACAAGGTTAAAGACAAGTTCTTCGAAGTAAACGGCAAGTGGTACCATGCTGATAAGGATGGTAACCTCGCCACAGGTCGTCAAACAATTGACCACCTTAACTATTACTTCAATGCTGATGGAAGCCAAGTCAAATCTGATTTCTTCACTCTTGATGGTGGTAAGACATGGTACTACGCCAAAGATAATGGTGAAATCGTGACAGGTGCCTATAGTGTTGGTGGTAAAAACTATTACTTCAAAGAAGATGGTAGTCAGGTCAAAGGCGACTTTGTTAAGAATGCTGACGGATCACTTTCTTACTATGACAAAGATTCAGGTGAGCGTCTCAATAACCGTTTCTTGACAACTGGTAACAATGTTTGGTACTACTTCAAAGATGGTAAGGCTGTAACAGGACGCCAAAATATCGATGGTAAAGAATATTACTTTGATAATTTGGGACGTCAAGTTAAAGGTAGCCCAATCAGCACACCAAAAGGAGTAGAATACTACGAATCAGTTCTTGGAGAACGTGTGACAAACACATGGATCACTTTCCAAGACGGTAAGACTGTCTTCTTCGATGAAAATGGTTATGCTGATTTTGATAAATAATCAATCAATCTAATCTTAATCTGAGAGATTAAGTGAAAAACGATATGATTTGACATGAATTTATAGGTGAAATTTCTTGAAAACGAGAATCGTTTAAAGAAATTTTGCCTTTTTATGCTCCTTAAAGAAAAAATCTGACAAATATCAATTTTGAGTCAGAATCATTGTAAAAGCTATTGTATCAAGGACTTTGGCGGCTTTTATGAAAAATAGTTTTAGTTATCAAATGATATGAAAATGAGAATTGAAAACCTATGAAATAGGTGTGTTACAAAGTTTTTCTAATATTAATGTTATGTAACATATATTTTATAAAAAAATAATTAATTCGAGAAATAGTTAGAAAATAATGATATAATATAACTGTTTGAAATCGGATAGATTTCAGTCTGATTTTGACAAATAAAATCACGGGGAAAATTATAATGGAAAATAAGATACACTATAAGCTTCATAAAGTTAAGAAGCAATGGGTTACAATTGCAGTTGCTTCTGTAGCACTTGCTACTGTCTTGGGAGGATTGTCTGTAACAACATCTTCAGTTTCAGCGGATGAAACTCAAGATAAGACAGTAACTCAATCAAATTCAGGTACAACAGCTTCTTTAGTTACTTCTCCTGAAGCAACCAAAGAAGCCGATAAACGTACAAATACAAAAGAAGCAGATGTTTTAACACCTGCTAAAGAAACAAATGCTGTAGAAACAGCGACTACAACGAACACACAAGCAACAGCTGAAGCAGCTACAACAGCAACAACAGCTGATGTAGCAGTGGCAGCTGTTCCAAATAAAGAAGCAGTTGTGACAACAGATGCACCAGCTGTTACAACTGAAAAAGCAGAAGAACAACCAGCAACAGTGAAGGCTGAAGTTGTTAATACAGAAGTTAAGGCGCCAGAAGCTGCTTTGAAAGATTCAGAAGTAGAAGCTGCGCTTTCCTTGAAAAACATCAAAAACATTGATGGTAAATATTACTATGTTAATGAAGATGGTTCACACAAAGAAAACTTTGCCATTACTGTAAATGGTCAATTGCTTTACTTCGGTAAAGATGGTGCTCTTACAAGTTCATCAACATACTCTTTCACACCAGGAACAACAAATATTGTTGATGGTTTCTCAATAAATAACCGTGCCTACGATTCATCTGAAGCTAGCTTTGAATTGATTGATGGTTATTTGACTGCAGATAGCTGGTACCGTCCAGCTTCTATCATCAAAGATGGTGTAACTTGGCAAGCATCAACTGCAGAAGATTTCCGTCCACTTTTGATGGCTTGGTGGCCAAATGTAGATACACAAGTTAACTACTTGAACTACATGTCTAAAGTATTTAACTTGGATGCTAAATACACTAGCACAGATAAGCAAGAAACTTTGAATGTTGCTGCTAAGGATATCCAAGTTAAGATTGAACAAAAGATTCAGGCTGAAAAATCAACACAATGGTTGCGTGAAACTATCTCTGCCTTTGTTAAGACACAACCACAATGGAACAAAGAAACTGAAAACTACTCTAAAGGTGGCGGCGAAGATCACCTTCAAGGTGGTGCCCTTCTTTATGTGAATGATTCACGTACACCATGGGCGAATTCTGACTATCGTCGTTTGAACCGTACAGCAACTAACCAGACTGGTACAATTGATAAATCAATTCTTGATGAGCAATCAGATCCAAACCACATGGGTGGTTTCGACTTCTTGCTAGCTAATGACGTAGATTTGTCAAACCCAGTTGTTCAAGCGGAACAATTGAACCAAATCCACTACCTTATGAACTGGGGTTCAATCGTTATGGGTGACAAGGATGCTAACTTCGATGGTATCCGTGTCGACGCGGTAGATAATGTCGATGCAGACATGCTTCAACTCTACACAAACTACTTCCGTGAGTACTATGGTGTTAACAAATCTGAAGCAAACGCTCTTGCTCACATCTCAGTCCTTGAAGCATGGAGTCTTAATGACAACCACTACAATGACAAGACAGATGGCGCTGCGCTTGCTATGGAAAACAAACAACGTTTGGCTCTCCTCTTCTCATTGGCTAAACCAATCAAAGAACGTACACCAGCTGTAAGTCCTTTGTATAACAATACTTTCAACACGACACAACGTGATGAAAAGACTGATTGGATTAACAAAGATGGAAGCAAGGCCTATAACGAAGACGGAACAGTTAAACAGTCTACAATCGGTAAATATAACGAGAAATACGGAGATGCGTCAGGAAACTACGTCTTTATCCGTGCCCATGATAACAACGTTCAAGATATTATTGCTGAAATCATCAAGAAAGAAATCAATCCAAAATCAGATGGTTTCACGATCACTGATGCTGAAATGAAGCAAGCCTTTGAGATTTACAACAAAGACATGCTCAGCAGCGACAAAAAATATACGCTTAACAACATCCCAGCGGCTTACGCGGTTATGTTGCAAAACATGGAAACTATCACTCGTGTCTACTATGGAGACCTTTATACAGATGATGGTCACTACATGGAAACTAAGTCTCCATATTACGATACCATTGTTAACTTGATGAAGAGTCGTATCAAGTATGTATCTGGTGGGCAAGCACAACGTTCATACTGGTTGCCAACTGATGGTAAGATGGACAATTCAGATGTTGAACTTTACCGCACAAATGAAGTCTACACTTCAGTACGTTATGGTAAAGACATTATGACAGCTAATGATACAGAAGGTTCTAAATACAGCCGTACTTCTGGTCAGGTAACACTTGTAGCTAACAATCCAAAATTGAATTTGGATCAATCAGCTAAACTTAATGTTGAAATGGGTAAAATCCATGCCAACCAAAAATACCGTGCTTTGATTGTTGGTACAGCTGATGGTATCAAGAACTTTACATCTGATGCAGATGCAATCGCAGCAGGTTACGTTAAAGAAACAGACAGCAACGGTGTCTTGACTTTCGGTGCTAATGACATCAAGGGTTATGAAACATTTGATATGTCTGGTTTCGTAGCAGTTTGGGTTCCAGTTGGAGCTTCAGATGATCAAGATATCCGAGTAGCGCCTTCAACAGAAGCTAAAAAAGAGGGTGAATTGACTCTTAAAGCGACTGAAGCTTATGATTCACAATTAATCTACGAAGGCTTCTCTAACTTTCAAACTATTCCAGATGGTTCAGATCCTTCAGTCTATACTAACCGTAAGATTGCTGAAAATGTTGATTTGTTCAAATCATGGGGCGTAACATCATTTGAAATGGCACCTCAATTTGTATCTGCTGACGATGGTACCTTCCTTGACTCAGTTATCCAAAATGGTTATGCCTTTGCAGACCGTTACGATCTTGCCATGAGTAAGAACAATAAATACGGTTCTAAAGAAGATCTACGTGATGCTCTTAAAGCACTTCATAAGGCTGGTATTCAAGCAATCGCTGACTGGGTTCCAGACCAAATTTACCAATTGCCAGGTAAAGAAGTCGTAACTGCGACTCGTACTGATGGTGCTGGTCGTAAGATTGCGGACGCTATCATTGACCACTCACTTTATGTGGCTAACTCTAAGTCATCAGGCAAAGATTACCAAGCTAAATACGGTGGTGAATTCTTGGCTGAACTTAAAGCTAAATACCCTGAAATGTTCAAGGTAAACATGATCTCAACTGGTAAACCAATTGATGATTCTGTTAAATTGAAACAATGGAAGGCTGAATACTTCAACGGAACAAACGTTCTTGAACGTGGTGTTGGCTATGTACTTAGCGATGAAGCAACTGGTAAGTATTTCACTGTCACTAAAGAAGGTAACTTCATTCCTCTTCAATTGACAGGTAAAGAAAAGGTTGTTACTGGATTCTCAAGTGATGGTAAGGGAATCACTTACTTCGGTACAAGTGGTACTCAAGCTAAATCTGCCTTTGTAACCTTCAATGGTAACACTTACTACTTTGATGCTCGTGGTCACATGGTTACTAACAGTGAATACTCACCAAATGGTAAAGACGTTTATCGTTTCTTGCCAAACGGTATCATGTTGAGTAATGCCTACTATGTTGATGCTAATGGTAATACCTACCTTTACAACACTAAGGGTCAAATGTATAAGGGCGGTTACACTAAATTTGATGTTTCTGAAACTGATAAAGACGGTAAAGAATCTAAGGTTGTGAAATTCCGTTACTTCACTAATGAAGGTGTCATGGCCAAAGGTGTTACGGTTATTGATGGTTTCACACAATATTTTGGAGAAGACGGTTTCCAAGCTAAAGATAAGTTAGTAACCTTTAAAGGTAAAACTTATTACTTTGACGCACACACTGGTAATGCTATCAAGAACACTTGGAGAAACATTGAAGGTAAATGGTATCACTTTGATGAAAATGGTGTTGCCGCTACAGGTGCTCAAGTTATCAATGGTCAAAAACTTTACTTTAATGAAGATGGAAGTCAAGTTAAAGGTGGCGTTGTTAAGAATGCAGATGGTACTTATAGTAAGTACAAAGAAGGTTCTGGAGAATTAGTTACTAACGAATTCTTCACAACTGATGGAAATGTATGGTACTATGCAGGCGCTGACGGTAAGACTGTTACAGGTGCTCAAGTTATCAATGGACAACACCTCTACTTTAAAGAAGATGGAAGTCAAGTTAAAGGTGGCGTTGTTAAGAATGCAGATGGTACCTATAGCAAGTACGATGCTGCAACAGGTGAACGTTTGACTAATGAATTCTTCACAACAGGTGATAACAATTGGTATTATGTTGGTTCTAATGGTAAGACAGTAACTGGTGAAGTTAAAATCGGTGCTGATACCTATTACTTCGCTAAAGATGGTAAACAAGTAAAAGGACAAACGGTAACTGCTGGCAATGGTCGTATTAGCTATTACTATGGTGATAGTGGTAAGAAAGCCATCAGCACATGGATAGAAATCCAACCAGGAATCTACGTTTACTTTGATAAGACTGGTATTGCTTACCCACCTAGAGTGTTAAACTAATAGATTGAAAAGGAGAACTTCGGTTCTCTTTTTCTACCATTTGCCAAGTCTATCAAGGCTTTAAGTAAAAAAAGAGATAAGATAGTGGCTATTCTGAGGTTACTGTCTTATTTTTAACACTTTTTGATCCATAAATGGGCAT
>OKVP01000044.1_pt1 | contig 41991 bp, 25 predicted proteins | sample 1604821 | NCBI WGS metagenome assembly OKVP01 (sample SAMN01760946, study PRJEB22395) | human gut metagenome | reverse complement strand
AACGGAAAAATCGGTGAAACTACAGTCTTAAGCGGAGATTTGCAGCAGACTCAGGCAGTAAGGCCGCATCTTTTACGCAATAAAAATAATGAAATAATTAACCTTACCAAGCCGGTTTTCCGTATTGGCAAAGAAAAAAGTTATGTTGACTATTTTGTAAGTGACAATACTGCTGTAAGCAGAAGTCACGCTAACATAATTACCCGAGGTAACAAGTATTATATTGTTGACACAAATTCAACAAACCATACATTTGTTAATGAAAAAATGATTCCGAGTAATGCTGAAACCGAAATACATCACGGTGATAAAATTCGTTTGGGTAATGAGAATTTTGAATTCAAACTTTATTAAAGTTAAGATGTTTTGATCAGAAGATTTTAATAATTCAGATGTTATAAATTATGGAGTGTGACTATGGATTTTATAATATCCGCCATTACTGATATAGGAACGACTAAAAGCACAAATCAGGACAGTTTTAATGTTAGAGTGCTGTCCACACCAAAAGGAAAAATGGTTTTCGCTGTGCTTTGTGACGGTATGGGAGGCCTTTCAAAAGGCGAGATTGCAAGTGCGTCACTTGTAAATGGGTACTGCAAATGGGTAGATAACAAACTTCCGATTTTATGCGAAGAGGGGTTTGATGATGTTGATATTCGTTCCGACTGGACAGAAATTGCAATCGAATATAATGAAAAAATAAAGAATTACGGAAAAAAATGCGGACTTGCAAGTGGACTCGGCACGACCGTGACGGCAATACTTTTGACTGAAAATAGATATTATATCATCAATGTTGGCGACACTCGTGCCTATGAAATCAGTGATAATGTGACAGTGATGACAAGAGATCACAGCGTTGTAGCAAGAGAAATTGAACAGGGAATCATCACGCCTGAACAGGCCAAAAACGATGTAAGAAGAAGCGTTTTGTTACAATGTATTGGTGCATCCGAAGAGGTCTATCCCGATATGTTTTTTGGGGATACAAAGCTGAATGCGGTATATATGTTGTGCAGTGACGGATTCAGACACGAAATCAGCAATGAAGAAATATATAATTCACTAAATCCGAATGTTATGGTTGATGCTGAGGGGATGAAGTGTAATATGCAATCACTTGTTGAACTTAACAAGCAGCGACAAGAAAGAGATAATATTTCGGTAATTACTGTCAGAACTTTTTAAAATTGGAGGGAACGGGATGCTTAAAATAGGATCTCTTGTTGACGGCAAATATAAAATACTCAGTAAAGTCGGACAGGGCGGTATGAGTGTTGTATATATGGCGATTAACGAGAAAGCAAACAAGACCTGGGCAGTTAAGGAAGTCCGAAAGGACGGTGTTCTTGATTTTGAGGCAGTTAAGCAGGGACTTGTAGCTGAAACGGACATTCTTAAAAAATTAAGTCATCCTAACTTGCCGAGTATCATAGATGTTATTGATACAGATGATTCTTTTATCATTATAATGGATTACATTCAGGGTAATTCACTTAATAAAGCACTTGAAGAATATGGTGCGCAACCTCAAGACAGGGTAATAGAGTGGGCAAAACAACTTTGTGATGTTTTGGGTTATCTCCATTCAAGGCAACCTCCGATAATTTATCGTGATATGAAACCTGCGAATATTATGCTTAAGCCTGACGGAAATGTTACGCTGATTGACTTTGGTACTGCCAGAGAATTTAAGGAAAAAAATCTTGCAGACACAACTTGCCTTGGTACGGTTGGTTATGCTGCTCCGGAACAGTTCGGAGGAATGGGACAAACTGACGCACGAACTGATATTTATTGTCTCGGAGCAACGCTTTACCACCTTGTTACCGGATGTAATCCCAGCGAGCCGCCGTATGAAATGGAGCCTATTCGTCAGAAAAATCCTGCGTTATCAAGTGGACTTGAGCGTATCATTCTTAAATGTACGCAGAAAGATCCGAACAATCGTTATCAGTCAGCGGCTGAACTGATGTATGCTCTTGAGCATTATGAAGAAATTGACGATGTATATAAGAAAAAACAGAAAAGAAAGTTAGCGGGTTTTATAACAACTCTTTCTTTAGCTGTAATATTTGCTGTCGGTGGGTTTACCCTTAATTATTTTGCAGCACAGAAAGCAACGGATACATATCAAAATTTAATGTCTGATGCAGCAAAAGCTACCGACTATAATAAGAAAATTAAGTTATACGGTCAGGCTATCGCAGTTCCAAATAAAGCGGGGGAGAAAGATGCCTACCTTGGCTTAATCCAAGCTTATAAAGAAAACGATTCGGTATTTTCTACCGAGGAATCCGCACAGTTGATTAAATATATAAATAACAACAAAAAGCAATTGCAGGCTGACCCTGAAAATTATACAGAAATATGCTTTGAAACAGGAAAATTATTCTGGTACTACTATGATTACGGTAAGGGCAATCCGATAACACGAGCTACAAGTTCAATTGCGTGGTTCCAAGATGTTATTAACAATGCTCCCGAAGGATATGAAAACCTGAATATGGCAAAGGCATATTCGAGTATCGGAAAATTTTACCGTGACATTACAACAGATGTTACAGAAGCGGATGACAAAGGAAAGTATAAACCTTTCTTTGATAACATAAATGAACTTTTGAATTCAATAGCAAAAGACACTAGTGAAAGTGAAATTGTAAGGTTGGAATTGCTTGAACTTGCAAGAAATGCCATTTCACAGTACGCTACAAAGTTCAAAGGTGATGGCGTTACCAAATCAGAAATATCGGATATGTATTATCTGATAAGGGATACATTAGAAGATATTGAGACTACTACAGAAAAAACAACTGCCAAGAAGAATGGAACCAAGTCATTGCTTTTTGATACAAAAAAGGCAATTGATGCAGCATATAGCACAAGCAAGGGAGGGACTCAGTAATGTCGGTTGAATTATTACAAATCCTTTCTGTGGTAGCATACATTCTTGCAGTCGTAATGCTTGTACTCAGCATTATACTCTTCTTTGTACTGAATATACGGAAGGTAATCGGAAATCTTTCAGGTTCTACGGCAAAAAAGGCAATCAATGACATAAGACAAAAAAATGAAATGTCCGGAAGAAAGTCTTACAAGCCGAGTGCGGTTAATTTAGCAAGAGGCAAAATAACCGATAAGATGACGCCTTCGGGAAACATAGCAAATCAAGGATACGGAGATACTGTTTCACCGATTACAGAAAAATTCAGTACATTGGATTTGAATCCACAATCTAAAGAAACTACAATTCTGGACACAACAGCTGATGAAACAACAATTTTGAACGATGTTTCTGCATCTGAGGACACTGTTGTTTTGTCTGACTTTAACACAAAGGAAAATGTAACCAAAAATACAGTTGAAAGCGGACAGCGCACCGAAATTCGCACCGAAGTGGAAATAGGCTTCACTGATAGTGACGAAATTATAGAATAGGGGTGTTATAGTGAATAAATCAGTAAGAAAACTTATGCTTAACTTCCTTATTTCTGTTGTGTTCGCTGTTCTTGCGAGTCTTGTGCTGTTGCTTATTCCGCTGAACAGCGGAGGAGAACGAAATGTTTTATTGATTCTTACAGGAGCTTTTTTCTGGTTATTTTTTATTATTTCTCAGGTATCGTTCTGGCAGGCAAATAATTTAAGAAAAACGATTTTGAAATGCTCTAAAAAGCGAAAGGTCAAGAAACCTGATGACAGTTTGGGTATAATTTCATTTTGTAAAAACAAACCTGCTTGTATAGCAGACGGCATATTGATAATATCTGTGATAATTCTTGTTATTGTATTGTGCTTTAACATGAAAAATCCATGGCTTATTATTACAGATGTGTCCTTTTTATTCTTATCGTTTAACTTGCATTGTATGTTAAATGGCAGAAATTTTCAATATATAAGATGCTTTGAAAAGAGCATTGAAAGTAAGGAGAGGTAAAAATGTACAATAAAAAAAGCGGATTGGTCAATCGTGCATTTTCTGTAGTTCTTGCACTGCTTATGGTTCTCAGCATATTGCCGATAACCGCATTCGCAAGCACATCAGTCAATGTTGACTCATTTACTGTTTGTGTAAATGATAGCGTGAATAACGCAGACATCAATGACGCAAGTATTGAATACAAGGTGCTCATTGACCAAAATGTTAAGGAAGACAATACGGTAAAAACCAACGAAGGCGAAGCTGTTATTGCCGAGATGAAAAACTATGAGCAAGACATTGCTGACGGCAAGACGGTGACCTTTGAATACAGCGTTTCGGCTGACGGCTATGTTACAAAGACCGGCAAGGCTGATGTAACAGATGTAAACGACAACATTGATGTTAAACTGGAGAAAAAGGTTGTTGAGACTGTTCCGATTACTGTAAATAAAAATGGAAGCGGTACCGTTAAAATCAATAACGAAGAGGTAACGGATTCTAAAGCTGTTGAAAAAGACAGTACGGTAGAACTGGAAGTTACCCCGGCAAAAGATACCTACATCAAGAAACTTGTAATCGGCGGAGAAACAAAGTCTGTTGAAAAAGGAAAGTCATACAGAAATTCTTTTAAAGTATCAGATGCACTTACAGTAGAGGTTACTTTTGTAAAAGAGTATACCGTAAGTATCGACAAGAATGCGGGTGGTTCTGTAAAGCTTGACGAAGACAGTTCTGAAAATCAACTTTTTGACGAAGGTACCAAAACGAACCTGACTGTTTCGGCAGATGAGGGTTATCAGATTTTGTCTGTTTCTATAAACGGAGAAGATGAAACTGTAACAGATACATCAAAATTTAATTTTAATAAAGAGCTTACTGTTAACAGCGACATTGCTATCAAAGTGGAATTTGTAAAGGTTTATACCGTAAAAGTATCCTGGGACAAAAACGGTAATGTAAGTGTCAGACCTGCACTGACGCAGGGAGATGGTACATCAACGGAGGGTACTGTTGTTGTAAAAAAAGATGGTATAGTTAGTATAACCGCCACACCCAGCGAAACTTATCGTGTAAGTTCTGTTAAAATCAATGGAGAAGAAATTAGCTATGATGATAACCGTTTCAATGCCAATAAATCGTATAAGTGGGAACAAACGGGCGTTGCTATGGACTATGAAATTGAAATAACATTTGCTCCAATTTTATGCAAAATCGATGTTAATGCAGGTGAAAACGGTTCTGTAACGGCAGATAAGTCAGAAGTAAACTACGGTGAAAGTACTAATATTACAATTACTGCAAATAAAGGATACTGTATTGACGAAGTTAAAGTGAACGGAGAAGATAAAAAAACATCCGTTACACGAAGTGGCGAAAACACATATAAGCTTTCAATTGAAAATATTACAAGTGAATCAAACAAAGTATCAGTTTCATTTAAAAAGTATTCTGAAATGGAATCCGGCGACTACAAGTGGGACAAGGATGACGCTATTCGATCATCAAGTGACGGAACATTTGTGTTTAATAAAGATGCTGCAGTTGTTTTTAGTACGGAAAAGAACGGCATTGAACTGATATTTGACGATAAGACATCTATAGGTGGATACGGAATAAAATCTGTTGAAATTACTGATACAGAAACTGTCAAAGAAGTCATTGTTTATAAGAATGAAACCGAAATAAGCAGTGAAGAATTTGACAATTTGAAAATTGTAATTGACAAGGCTGCACCTAATCCAAAAATAGGTGTCGAAGAAGCAAATGAAAACGGCTACTACAATTCTGATTTTAATGTTACACTGAGTGCGAAGGATTCAGATGCTTATTCCGGAATAAGCAAATTGGAATATTGGGTTTACAAAAATGGTGAGACAGTGACAGATCACCATGAAGTCTATTCCTATAAATCGGGTGATGAAATTTTACAAGAAAAATCTGTTGATGATGTAAAAATTGATGCAGAAAAAAATAACAGCGACAATGTAAAAATTGTATTGAAGGTAACAGACCTTGCAGGTAATGAAAACGAGGTATGCGAGAAGGTAAAAATCAATACCACGGCACCGACTGTAAATGTAGAAATCAACGGTAACACCAATACAAGTTTTGAAAAAGGTTATTACACTCAAAGAACTGCAACTGTAACAATTACAGATAGAGGCACAACATTTGATGCAAACGCTGCAACTGACGGAATCAAAATTTCTGGTAAAGGTATTGACGGAAATGAAATATCACTTGACAAAACAAAGATGATTTCTAAGTGGGATACCAACGGTGATAAGCATACAGCGACTGTATCATTTGTTGATAACGGAATTTACAGCTGGTCTGTATCATACCAAAATAAGGCAGGTTTGAAAAACAGCGGTGTAACAGAAACAGGCGATTATGTTTATGATTTTACCGTTGACAATTCTGCACCTTCTCTTAAACTTACATATGAAGAAAATACGTGGAACGAACTCCTCCAAACAATTACATTCGGAATTTGGAGCAAGAGTGATGTGAAGGTATCTGCAAATGTGGAAGATGGCATTTCACCGATAAAGAGTGTTTCTTATCACAAATATAACGGTGATACTGCACTCGGTGATAAAGAACTTGATGAACTCTACAATGACGGCAAGTTCACAGAATGTGAGAACTTTGCAACAATATCTTCCGAAGAGAGATTTGTGATTTATTTCCGTGCCGAAGATTATGCAGGTAACTACACCTATGTTTCTTCAAACGGTATTGTAGTTGACAAAACAGCTCCCCAAATCACACTAACCTCTGATGTTGCAAATGAAAACGGTTATTACAATAAAGATGTCAAAGTCAATGTTGGTGTTGATGAGATGAGTCCAAACTGTTCGGGTATTAAGAATGTGTATTATGAGGTAATAAATGGCAATGAGGTTACACAGTCAGGAAATCTTTATAACTTTGATGTAAAAAGCCCCACCAAATCACAGTTTGAGCAAAAAATTTCGGGAAACATAACTGTTTATGCAGAAAAGAATAACTCTGATAATATAAAAGTTATCGTAAAAGCTGTTGATAACGCAGGAAATCAATCTGAAAGCTCTGTTGTTCTGAATATTAACAAAACAAATCCGACAATATCGGTTAAGTTCGACAATAATGATTTAAAATTCGCAGAAAATGAAAGAGGCTATTTTAATGCAAACCGTACTGCAACTGTAACAATCACAGACAGATTCTCAACATTTGATGCAAAAGCTGCAACTGACGGAATTGTAATTTCTGCTAAAGACATTAACGGAGAAGAAATATCACTTGACAAAACAAAGATGATTTCTAAGTGGGATACCAACGGTGATAAGCATACAGCGACTGTATCATTTGTTGATAACGGAATTTACAGCTGGTCTGTATCATACCAAAATAAGGCAGGTTTGAAAAACAGCGGTGTAACAGAAACAGGCGATTATGTTTATGATTTTACCGTTGACAATTCTGCACCTTCTCTTAAACTTACATATGAAGAAAATACGTGGAACGAACTCCTCCAAACAATTACATTCGGAATTTGGAGCAAGAGTGATGTGAAGGTATCTGCAAATGTGGAAGATGGCATTTCACCGATAAAGAGTGTTTCTTATCACAAATATAACGGTGATACTGCACTCGGTGATAAAGAACTTGATGAACTCTACAACAATGGCGAATTTCAGGAGCATAATGCTCCTATTAAGGCTTCACCCGGTGAGCAGGCTGTAATTTATGGTCGAGTTGAAGATTATGCAGGCAATTATACCTATGTTTCTTCAAACGGCATAATAGCTGATAATAAAGCACCGGAAATTACATTTGATGTTAGTCCTAAAAACAAATACGGTAAAATTTACAACGAAGATGTAGATGTTTACAACGGAGATGTAGATGTTACAGTTAGTGTTAAGGATGTATGTTCGGGTATTAAATCCATAAATTATAAGGTGTATTGCGATGAGAATGTAACACAGGAAGATACTTATGAATTTAATATTACAGATCCTACAAAGGAACAGCTTGAAACAGAAATATCGAAACTTATAACTGTTGAGGCCGAAAAGAATAATTCTGATAATGTAAAAGTTGTTGTAACAGCTACCGACAATGCAGGAAACAAAACAAAAGACGACGAGCATACAATTTCACTTGTCATTGATAAGACTCCGCCTGAAATCAATGTGAAGTATAACAGCACAGCAAACAACGGTGCAAAAAACGGTTATTACACATCAAGAACTGCAACAGTGACTGTTACTGAAAGAAGCAGTCATTTTGATGGGGCTGATGCAACCAAGGGCATTATAATCAATGCCGTAGATGCAAAAAATAACAAGGTATCAGATGCTTACAAAATCAGCGGTTGGACTACTGTTAAAAATGATAGCAGAAACCCAGATAAGGATACGCATACGGCAACAATTAAGTTTGAAAAGGATGCAAACTACACATTTGCTGTATCCTATACTGATAAGGCGGGAAATGCTAATGACGGCGTTGATGTTTCGGGTCAAAGCAATCCGTATAAATTCACAGTCGATAAGACAAGTCCGACAGGTTCATTAAAGGCAAAGTCTGCCGAAGGACAGGAAACTGAATGGTCAGAACTGCGTAAGACATTAACATTTGGGTTCTGGTCGAAAAAGAAGATTACAGTAACAGGCAGTCAGAATGATAAAACTTCCCCTATTGCAAAGGTTGAGTATTACAAGGTTGAAGCCAAAAATGCAACCGACGGTACAACCCCTCTCACAAAGGCACAGCTTGACAATGTAACTTCATGGGCAAAATTCAGTTCGCTTGAAGTGCGTCCAAATGAGCAGTGTGCTGTTTATGTAAAAATCACGGACTATGCAGGCAACTATACTTACATAAGTACCAACGGACTAATTGCAGACAACAAAAAGCCCCGTGAGGAGTCAGTTGCACCTCAGGTAACTGTTAATCCTCAACAGCCACTCAACGGATTCTATAAGGGCAATGTCAAGGTGTCGATTTCGGTCAATGACCCGCTTACAGGCGGAACATATTCAGGTCTGAAAGAGGTATCTTACAGAGTTTACAGTCAGAATATTCTGACACAGGAAGGAACACTGTATTCATTCAACAAATCTAATCCGAAACAGTCTGATTTGCGCAGCAAGTGGACAGGTTCAATCACTGTTGACAGTGCAAAGAATAACAGTAATGATGTCCGAGTTGTAGTTTATGCAAAGGACAATGCCGCTAATGATTCGGAGGGTGTTGCAAAATTAAAGATTGATACAACCGCACCAAGAATTGATGTTTCATATGATAACAATTCTGCCGACAGCAATTCATATTTCAAGGCAGGACGAACTGCAAGAATTGTTGTTACAGAGCGTAACTTCAATCCTGATGATGTAGTTGTAAAAATTACAAATACTGACGGCAATATTCCGAGAATTTCTAACTGGACAAAAACTGTTGGAACAGGAAATCAGGATGATACAAGATGGACTGCAACAATTCCATATACTGCAGACGGAGATTATCATTTCAGTATTGCATACACAGACCTTGCCGGTAACAAATGCAGCGGAGAGAATTATGCAACAGGAACTGTAGCCGCAAAATCATTTACCATGGACAAAACTGCTCCTACAATTACTGTAAGCTACGATAATAATTCAGCAAGAAACGGCAATTATTACAAGGCTGACAGAACAGCTACTGTCACAATTATTGAGCATAACTTTGATGTCAATCGTGTAAATGTTTCATTCTCAGCAGGTGACAAAAAATCGCCTAATATGAGTGGTTGGAGTTCAAGTGGTGATCAGCATACAGCTACTATTGCTTATAGCAGGGACGGCTACTACTCATTTGACATATCAGTCAAGGATAAGGCAGGCAATGATTCCGCAAAATTTAATACGCAGTCATTCTACATTGATAAAACCGCACCAACCCTTGAAATAACAGGCGTTAAGAACAATTCTGCATATTCAGGAGATATTCTTCCTGTTGTTTCATATTCAGACGATAATTATGATGACAATAATGTTTCGATAAAACTTGTTGGTGCAAACAGAGATAATGTTGATCTTGAAGGTTACTATGACGATCAGATAAACGGAAAAAAGTTTATATTTTATGACTTTGAAAAAGAAAAGAAAGTTGATGATATTTACACTCTGACGGCAACACTTACCGATAAGGCAGGCAATACATCAACGAAGTCTGTTGTCTTCTCTGCTAACCGTTTTGGTTCAACATATGCCTTCGACAGTGCAACAAAAAAGCTTAACGGTGCATATTCAAAGAGCGTTAAAGATATTGTTGTGACAGAAACCAATGTCAATAAACTCAACAACATAAAAATAACACTATTCAAAAACAGTGACACTATCAAGCTCAAGAACGGTACTGATTACAGAATTGATGTGGAAGGCGGCAACGGAAAATGGTATAAGTATGTATATACTATTTTTGCAAAGAATTTTAGCGATGACGGTGTGTACAGACTTAGCTTCCATTCAGAAGATGCAGCTGGAAATATATCTGAAAATACGCTTGATACAAAGAACAAAGAAATTCGCTTTGGTGTTGATAAAACAAAGCCAAATGTAGTACTTGATAATCTTGAAAGCGGACAAACATATCCGTTGGAAAAATTAAAAGTTTCTATGATCGCAAATGATAATTTGCTTCTCAATTCAGTTGTTGTTTACCTTGATAATTATGACAAGGCTTATAAAACATGGGACGCAAAGGAAATTGCTGATATTTTAGGAAAAAACGGCGAATTTACATTTGATGTTTCAGGTAACTCTACCAGAGCGCATAAGATGAAAGTTGTTTGTACGGATGCGGCGGGTAACAAAATTACAAAAGAAATTAAAGATTTCTATGTAACAACTAACCTTTTTATACGATACTATAACAATAAGCTTTTATTCTTTGGCTCAATCGCAGGTTTCTTACTTATCGTAGGTGTGATTGTATATGCTATTGTTCGTAAGAAGAAAGCAAAGTAGTAATCCGGTACGGATTTGTTACTGTAAATGCAAGTATGGGGCTGTGAAAAAACTTCCCCTGTTTTGACAGCTACATGGAAAGTATGCCTTTTTAACAAATTGCCTTATTTTTCACAAAAACTGAAAGGAGCTGCGAAGAATGGAGTCTTAAACTTCATTTCTTCACAGCCCCTTTTCATATGGTTGACATCGCAATTCCGGCTTGATACAATATGATACGAGAATACAAGGAAGTTTAAGGCGGTTAGCACTCCCGAAAGGGGGTGATATGCATGACTGAATCGGTTTTGCTGATAATTTTACTTATAGCACTCGCAGAAGTCATCAATAGCATAAAAAAATAATCGCCCGACAGCCTCAAATATCGGACGATTATTTTATATTCGTTTTAAAACCTTGGGACTAACCGCTTTTAACGGTTTTCCTTGTGTTCTTATTATATATTATGCAAAAAGCAATGTCAATATTCCATTTGAATTTTATATGGCTGAAAATATTGAGCGGTGACGGAACTTTCCAACACCGCTTTTTTATTTGAATTCATCGTTAAGAATTTCATCAAGGTTATTGACCATTGCTGTGACGATTTCATATGAACCGCCGTCTGAGATTGACTTCATAAGAGCGTTTATGTTTTCTTCAAAATCCTTTGGCAAGAGGGTGCAATACTTTTTGCAGAGCTGAACCTGTCTTTTTTCACCGGGGTGTGTCTGACGGTTGAGTGCGAAGATAACATCAAAATAGCTTTCGAGAAAAGCGGTGATTCTGTGATTGACACTGACGATATCGCCACGCTCCTGAGCCTTTTTAATCTGCCTGTCATATGACGGAAGCTTTCCGTTCAAAAGGTTGCGGTTGTTTTTGATAATCGCACTGCGGAGATTTTCAGGAAAATCAATCTGCGCCATATCTCTGAATTTTGTGAAAGCGCCTGTCTTGTCAAAAAGAACCTTGCTGTTCTTGATATTGTGCCAAAATGCGGTTGTATAGCCGTTAAAAGCCTTGCCACCCTTGATTACCGTATCAATATACCGACCGAACCTGTCAACTTCACGGTAGATTATGTCAACGGGAATACCGTTATTCATAACCGTGTTGTCCTCGCTCTCCCAATAATGATTGCCGAATTCTGCAATCGAACAGTATTTTCCGAGGAGATTTTCTCTTGTTTCGGCTGTCGGAATTTCAACACAGTAAACATAAATATCGTAGTCCGAATTTTCATCACTTGCACCTGTTGAACGAGAACCACCGAGTGCGACAGCCTCAACCGTATCAAGCGACTTGAGTGCAAGCAAAACTTCTTCAAGGTTTGCGTCCTTAACATTGTATTCCGCAAAATTCATAGTTTTGATCTCCTTTATTTTATGGTATCATATTCCTTTGTCGGATTAAGCTGTAACTTCTGCCGTTTCGGTTGGACTTGTCTTATCTTCAAGCACAACCCTTTTGCCTCTCCAACCGCCCTTTATCCAGCGGATAAACACAACGACACCTCTGAAAATTTCATCGGCAGCCATGGCAATCCAAATTCCGGTAAGTCCCATTCCGAAATGAATTCCGAGCAGCCAGCCGAGTCCGACACTCAAAAGCCACATTGAAAAAATTGCGAGTGCAGTCGGGAATTTAACATCGCCGGCGGCTTTCATACTGTTGATTATAACAAGGTTTGTCGTTCTGCCGAATTCAAGAATAATCGCAATGAACATAACCGATGAACCGAGTGCGATAACAGCCTTATCGCCTGTGAAAAGTCCGAGTGTAAACGGCGAAATCAACCAGTTTACAATTGCAACCGAGATTGAAATTATCATACCGAAACGCAAAGTTTTCAGCACTCTGCGGTATGCAAAATCGTAATCGTGAGCGCCTACGCTGTGACCGACAATAATCTGCGTTGCATTTGCAGCGGCAAGAGCAATCATATATGTGAACATTGAAAGCATATTAGCGTAGATTTTTGCGTTGATTGCAACGATACCCATTGTGTTAATGAATGCCTGTAAAAACAGCTGTGAACAGTCGTAGGAAATGTTCTCGCCTGCTGTCGGAATGCCGAGTTTAAGAAGGCTTTTGAGAACATCATACGGAAACGGGCGAAGATATTTAAGGCTGAACTTGCCTTTGATAACCGTGTAGAAGTATATAACAGATGCAATTACCGCAATAACTCTGCTTCCGCATGTGGAAACAGCCGCACCCGACGCACCGAGTCCGAGAACCTGAAGCGGTCCGTAGAGCAAAAGAGCATTTCCGCAGATATTGATAATGTTCATTCCAAGACCGATAATCATACCGAAAACAGTTTTGCCGTTGCTTGCAAAAATTGAGTTAAAAGCATTAATAAGCGCCTGAGTAAAGATTGTACCGCCGACTATTCGCATATACATATCCGATTCGTCAAGCATTGCCGCAGGCACCTGCATTGCCTCAAGCAGATTTCGGCTGAATATGAAAACAACAAAGCTGATTACAATACTCAGCACAAGGTTGAATGACAACGCAACCGTGTAAATCATATTCATCTTTTCTTTTTTACCTGCCCCAAGGTACTGGCTGACGATTATGCCCGTTGCGCTTGATATAATGTTAAAGGCAAGAGTCAGAAAACCGAGAACCTGGTTTGCGTTGCCGATTGCACCAACGGCGGTTTCGTTGTAGTTTGAGAGCATAATTGTGTCAACATAGCCGAGTGAGATGCCGAGCAACAGCTGTAAAAATATCGGCCACGCAAGCTTGATTACGCGCTGATTCATAACTGAATCGTTCGGATTTTTGAGTTTTGAAGAAGTAGCAGACATAATGTAATCTCCGTTGAATAAAATGATTAATATAAGTTTTAATGTTTTGAATGTTTTGAAAAAATAAATTCTGTGTAAATTGTGCATTGCCGTTGTTCTGACTGCTTGACCGCCGTGTATTTGAGATGTATAATCTAATTGCGGATGGTTGCAATCTGTCGCAATCTTCAAACTAAGTTCAGATAACCGACGGTTGTTTTCGATAAAATCAGAAAAAATACAACGCAAATGCGAAAGGATAAATAGGTATGAATATATGCGTTTTTGGCTCATCAAGTGAGCAAATTGACAAAATCTATCTTGAATCTGCCGAGCATCTCGGCAAAAAGATTGCCGAAAAGGGCTACAACCTTGTTTTCGGTGCGGGAAAATACGGTGTTATGGGCGCATCTGCCCGAGGCGCATACAGCGCAGGTGGCCACACAATCGGAGTTACACCCGATTTTTTTATTGATGTGGGTGTTGTTTTTGACAAATGCTCCGAACTTATTGTAACAGATACAATGCGTGAACGCAAAGGTATTATGGAAGATAAAGCGGACGCTTTTGTAATCTGTGCCGGCGGTATGGGGACTTTTGAAGAATTTTTTGAGGTTCTCACACTAAAGCAGCTTAACAGACACACAAAGCCTATAATTATATATAATGTAAAAGGCTACTATAACTCAATGCTTGCAATGCTTGACAATGCCGTAAGTGAAAAGTTTATGACCAATGCCTGTAACAGACTCTACACGATTGCCGATACCGAAGAAGAGGTTTTCAATCAGCTCGAGAATTATGTTCCGTTCACCTACAATAAATATGAGTTTCTCAAAAAGGACGGTGAGCAGAATGGCTGACCAATGCGAATTTTGTGCAAACTTTGTCAGTGATGACGAATTCGGTGATTATTGCAATATCAACCTTGACGAGGACGAAATGGCAAGGTTTTTAACCCGAAGCACAGACACCTGTCATTACTTTCAACTTTATGATGAGTACAAAATAGTGAGAAAACAAAATTAAATAATTTAAAACAGCAATATAACAAAATAAGTTACACGGTTGTAACTTTTGCCTCAAATTTAATTAAATGTCGTTTGTTATTATTGTAAACCTAAAATCCCCTTAATTAAAGGGGATTTTTTGTTTTTTTATATCATTTTAAAGGTTAGAATATGAATAAAAGACAAGCAGATTAAGTCCATTAAAATATAATCGAAAAAGAAAAGTTTAGAGGAATGCACAAATGTAATGTGAAAATCTTGTGAATTCATCCAAAAAAAATGACAGAGGACAAATAAATATTGCAAAATGTGCGTTGAAGGTATAGAATATTATTATATTTTGTACAGCAGTGCACCATTTTAGTGCATTATTTTTTAAGAGGAGAGGGTTTTTGTGGGCCTTTTTAACAGGATTATTGATAAGATGGTCAGCGACAAAGTTCCATTTAAAAAGAGAAAAAGGCTGATTGTTTTTGTTGCAATCATAACCCTTCTTTCAATGACAACAGCAACGGTTGCGTGGTTCTCGGTAAACACGTTTGCAGGTGTGGACAGGCTTGACCTCAATATCAGCCTTGCCGCTCAGCTCAAAGTAAGTATGGAAAACCACGGCAAAGACCTTGAAAAATACGGCAAGGTAATCACAAATGAAATGATTGACGATTACCTTAAAAAGCACGGTTCAAGCCTTGAAGATACGGTGCTTGACCCTGTCACAACAAGAGAGGGTACAGTATTTACCAATCAGCGCGGCACAGTCAGAGAGCCTAACAAGCGCAGCTACCTTGAGTTTGAATGCTACTTCATCGCAACCGAGGAAATGTGGGTTCATCTCACAACCGAAAGCACAAAAGCAGGCGCTGATGACGGTACAAAGGTGTCAACAGAGTCAACCGGTGCAAAGGCTGATGTAGTAAATTGTACAAGAGTTGATTTCACAGCCGAGGGAACAGGCAACGGCACAACAATTTATGAGCCGAACAGAAGCACTCCCGTAAACGGACAGACAACTTTTGATTTGCCGTCAGGTTCAATGGTTTACTCAAACAACACGAGACTTTTCCATCTTAATCAGCTCGAACCTGTTAAGGTAACAGTTCGCCTTTGGATTGAGGGTAACGACCCCGAGTGTGATGACGATGTTCAGGATGCACAGCTTTCTGTACAGCTTGGCTTTGTCGGATGCGATAAGGACAATAAACCAATATCTTAATTAACAACAACCAAACGGATTTAACTTTTGAGGGGAGAGAAAAACTTGTTCGGAAAAAAGAAACCAAAAATTGAACAACCGATTACTCCCGAGGAGTTAAGTCGCTTAAACGATAAGAAAATGGCAGATGCCGAGATTGAACATTTTCATGTAAAAAATGATTCAATCGAGATTGTAAAATACAAAAAGCGCAGACGGCTTTTGAGCATTATCCTTTCGGTCTGCATAATCATTCTTCTTATTCTGTTCATTGTTTCAACGCTTGTAACGCAATGGGGCGACTTGATTATCAGCATTGATTCTCCTGCCGTAAAAAAAGGTATCGTGCTGAGCGAAGACCCTGACTTTAAAACTCAGAGCGCATCGCTCACAGCGGAACAGGTTAAGGATGTTACAAACATTACATATGCGTGGCTTCCTGTTGACCTTGACACAAGCAAGGACGGTGCGCACAACGGTAAAAACTATGTTGCTTATACATTCTATTGTAAAAATAACGGAGAGGTTGAGCTTGACTATGATGCTGTGCTTGAAATCACAGGTGCGGCGAAGTCGGCAGATGAAGCAACCCGAGTTATGATTTACAAAAACGGCAAGAGCTCAATTTACGGCAAAGGTCAGTACAAAGACAGAAGCAAAGCCGAAACCGATTGCACAAAGTTTGTAAGCGATAAGGAAGTTTATAAAACATCAACCGAAAAATTCAAGGTTGGCGATATTGATAAATACACAATCGTAATTTGGATTGAGGGTAACGATCCCGAATGTATCGACGATATCCGTAACGGTCATGTAAGAATGAGAATGCTGTTCTCGGTTCGTGACGATGAAGAATCCACAGCAAAACCGTAATTTTCGGTACAGTATTACATAAACTTGGTATTATGTGCCTCGGCACTGATATAGCAAAAAATCCCTATGGTGTTTTAGGGACAAAAAATTATTTTATTTAGGAGGAATTTCTCTATGAAAACAACATCAAGAAAGAGATTATTAATCTCTTCCGTAGCAATGCTCCTCGTGGCAATGCTCGCACTTGGTACAGCAACATTTGCTTGGTTCACATCAAACACAACTTCAAAGGCTGATGATTTCCACGCAACAACAACAAAGGTAAGTACACTTGTTATCAGTAAGAATGATAAGAAATGGAAAACACATGTTGAATACGGTGTTGGTACATCAAACACAGAGATGAAGGAAATGTACCCTGCTTCTTCAGAGAACGGTACTAACTGGTGGAACGGTGTTGCTAAAGACGGTACAGGTGAACTTGACACAGAGACTGCTTTAACATCAGTAACAGATAACCAAGATTACATCTTCAAAAACGAACTTAACGTTAAGAACGATGGTCAGCTCAAAGTTGGTGAAATTACAATTAAAATTAACGGTATCAACAGTGACTACGCTCGTGTTGCTCTTGTTCCTAAGGGCGATGCACAGGATACTAATGTAGTAACAACAACAGGAAAATTTGGTGATGCTGGTACAGTATTTGCAACAGACTCTGAGAAGTATAATCCAATCAATGCTGCTGGTACAGGCGTTAACACTGGTGTAACAATCGCATGTGATGGTACAGCTACTGTAACAGTTCCTGATCTTGGTCCTAACCAGGTTGCTTACTATGACCTTTATGTATGGTTCGAGGGTCAGGATAAGGATTGTAAGAACTCTAACTCAGGTCAGCAGATTCCTGACCTTTCATTCGTAGTTCAAGGTACACCTGTTTCTGAATGATCAGAAAATAGGATAATTTTTAAAAACGCAAAATTCTAAACGCAATGGAGACCCCTTATGAAAAAAGTTATAAAAAGAATAGTAAACATAGTAATTGATATTATTGTAGTTTTGATTCTGGCAGTTTCGATTTTAATCGTTACATTGTCACTAACTTCCAAATCATCAGGGGTCCCCAATGTTTTCGGTGTTGCGCCCCTCAGCGTTCTGACAGGTTCAATGGAAGATACAATTAATACAGGCGATCTTATTTTCTGCGAGGTTACAAATGATCCTTCATATGAATATAAGAAAGGCGATATTGTTACTTTCCATAAGGATATCAACGGTAAATCTGAACTCAATACTCACCGAATTGTTGAGGTTGTTAAGGATGACAACATTACCTATTACAGAACACAGGGTGACAATAAGAAAACTAACCCTGAGCCCGATGAAGAACTTCAAACTTCTTCATCAATTGTCGCCAAATACACAGGTACAAAGATTGGCGGCGTGGGTAACTTTTTAAGCTTTATCAGAACTCAGCTTGGATTTTTCCTCTGCGTTCTGCTTCCGATGATTATTTTCTTTGTTTATGAAGCGGTTCGTGTTGTTCTCAACCTGCTTGCCTACAATAAGGAAAAAACGCTCGAAGAGGCAAAGCTTGCGGTTGATTCCGCCGAGCTTACCGAAGAACAGAAAAAGAGAGCTATTGAGGAATATCTTGCCTCCGTCGGAGAAAATCAGGACAAGGCGGAAAATGAGCCTGAAGTACAAACACCTGCTGACGGCAACAGCTCCGCTGAAAATTCCGATTAAGTATTGACAAATTTGTCCCTAACGCACTGATAGCGTTTATCGTAACGGTATATTTCTTTCTCAGTCTCAGAGCTGAGAAAGAAATACAGTTACAGCTCACAGTAAAAACACAACAGAAATTATCAGTTAATTTGCAGCGGTGAACCGTGTTTTTCATCTGAAATACGGATTTTCTGATAATACAAAAACAACAGATTAACACAAAACCGTTTCCGTCGGAAACGAACGGCAGTCGCTGATTGCCGCAACATAAGGCGATAAAATTTCGCCTAAAGAAGATGAGAGTAGATTTTTTTAAGGAGACGAAGTACCGTGGATACAGTATTTAAATTTCTTTTTGAATTTCTCGGTCAGTTTTTTGGCTCATTATGGTCAATAATCACCGGGTTATTTGGCGGAGTAGGCAATGCCTTTGATTTTTCCGCTTATGTAAACATTATTAATGCCTATACCACGGAGCTTGGCGGCCTCGCATGGGTAATTGCAATTATTGCCATTGTGCTTCTGGTTGCTGTGCTTGCACTTTGCGTATGGCTTATTGTCGTCGCTGTAAAAAAGTTTATTCGTTCGCACAGAAGAAGAAAAGATACAGATTCTCTTGTTAAAGAGGTTCAGGCACTCAACAAAGAGGTTATGAGACTCAACCTTGAAAAGGATAAGATTCTCTCTATGAAGGTTTCACAGATTGGTCTTAACCCCAACGAGATTTCAGAGCTTACAGGCGAAGAAATCGAGTCGCTCAACAACGGCGAAGAAGAGGACACAGGCGAAAGCCGTTTCTACAAGCTTACGGAAATCGACCAGCTTTGGGCAGATTATGTTCCGCCGGTTTATGACAACGATATCACACTTCCCGAGTTCTGTGAGCGTTTCAGACTCTTTGCTTGTTCACAGCTTGGTCTTTACTACGATATAAAGCTTATCAGACTTTTTGTTGCTGCGTTTGCTTCTACCAGACTTATTATCCTTCAGGGTATTTCAGGTACAGGTAAAACTTCACTTGCTTACGCCTTTGGTAAGTTTGTAAACAATCCTTCAATCGTTGCTTCCGTTCAGCCGTCATGGCGCGACAGAACAGAGCTTTTCGGTTACTTCAACGAATTTACAAAGAAGTTTAACGAAACCGAGCTTCTCCGTGCAATGTACGAAGCTTCCTACAATGATAACATCTACGCCGTAATCCTTGATGAAATGAACATCGCAAGAGTTGAGTATTACTTTGCAGAAATGCTTTCAATTCTTGAAATGCCGTCAAGAGATGAGTGGGTTGTTGATATCATCCCGAACTCATGGCCGAGCGACCCTAAGCATATCGTAAACGGTCAGCTCAGAATCCCGCCGAATATGTGGTATATCGGTACTGCCAATAACGATGACTCGACCTTTGCCATTACCGATAAGGTTTACGACCGTGCTATGCCGATTAACATTGACACAAAGGGTGTTCCTTTTGACGCACCTCTCACAGATCCTGTTTACATTTCATACAAACATTTTGAGTACATCCTCAATGCCGCTAAGGTTCAATTTGTTGTTTCCGAAGAAAACATCAAGAAGATTACTCTCCTTGACGATTATGTTATTGAGCATTTCCGTATAGCTTTCGGTAACCGTATTGTTAAACAGCTTCGTGACTTCGTTCCTGCCTATGTCGGTACAGGCGGAACCGAGCTTGACGGTCTTGATTATGTTCTTGCCCGTAAAGTATTCAGAAAATTTGAGTCACTTAACATTTCATACATCCGTGACGAGATTGATGGCCTTTGTGCGTATATTGACGAGCTTTTCGGTGAAGAAAACATGAACGAAAGCAAGGATTATCTCCGTATGCTTAAAAAGCTTGTATAATTTTAGCAATTCAGGGCGAACTCTGTTCGCCCTTTGCTTGGTGAAAGGACTTTGCGCCTTTTATAAACGGTAAACTATCTGATTGGAGAAAAATCAATGGCTGATTTTGGTAAATATTTCAGAGCATATATGAATATGCAGGATATTCTGAAAAATGATTTTACTTACAACTACATAATGGAAGGCCTTAAAGACGGCGACAAGGGCGAGGACAGACTCGACGGTAAGACCAACGAAAAGGTTATAGACATGGAATGGGTTGTTGCCATTGAGGAAACTCTTCCGTATATTCGGAAGGCAATTGACGAACAGCGCCGTTTTATTAAGCAGGTTGACAATGTTGTTAGAGTTGAGCTTGCAAAAAAGATTGGTCCCGAGTCGGTTAAACACCTTTCGCAGCACACTAACTTTATTGCCAAGGTTGAGGGTGATATGGTAACACCCAATAAAATCCTCACAATTGAGCGTGAAGAGAGCTTTGCAATTTACGAAAACCGTGTTCTTATGACGCTCATTCGTAAAGCGCTTCACTTTGTTGATGACAAGTATTCAAAGATGAAGGATGTGCCGAACGACAGTTATAACGATATTTCTATGGTTCGTCACATTAATTTTAACGAGAAAAAAGTAGATTTTAATCTTAACTATATAAATGAATCGCACGAAACACTTGCCGATGACCTTGATGTTCTTGATGTTACACAGCTTTCGGACTTTGACCGAATCAGAAAAATCAGAACAACACTCAATGAGTTTTTGAACACTCAGTTGATGAAGGAAATCGCAAATGAGCCTGAGGTTCACCCGCCGCTTACGCAGACCAACCTTCTCAAGAAGAACCCTAACTTCAAAAAGGCGGTTGAACTATGGAACTTCCTTGACAGCTACAAACGCAAGGGCTTTGAGGTTGTTACCGAGGATTATGACGGTAAGATGACGGACGCGGTTCAGCAAGATGTTTATTTTGCAATGGGCTTTGAGCATTTTATGATGTCTATAGCAACCAACCCCGGACTTCGTGTGATTCTCAAGGACCAGTACGACGCAGAAAACGCCCGTCTTGCAGAGGAGGCGGCAAAACCTCAAAAAACCCGTGAGGCGGTTATGAAGGCACAGCTTGAGGCTGTTCGTAAAGAGGAAATGGAAATCCGCCTTCGTGAAATCCGTGACCGTGAAAAGAAAATTCTTGACCTTACAAGTGAAATCAATAATTTAAAGGTTATAATCGATCAGAAAGAACAGCAGATTCTCACACTCAGAGGTAAGGTTTCTGCTCTTGAAGACCGACTTGAAGAGGTTAAGGCTGAACTCCAGCAGACAAAACTCAAGTTGATGGAGGCAGAAAAGAGAATTGCCGAGCTTGAGGAAGAAAATCAGCAGTTAAAAGATACTATTGAAGAGTTGAATAAAACGATTGATGAACTCAATCAGACTATTGACACACTCAATAAAAAAATAGTAGAATTAAATGACAGAATTCTCGTGCTTGTGCAGGAGAATGCTCGTTTGCAGACAAAGGTGAAAGAGCAGGAAACTGTTATCGCCGAGCAGAAAGCTCATATCGAAGAACTTGAAACTCAGGTTGCCGAACAACTTGCAAAGATTACGGCTCTTACGGAAAACCTTGAAAAATGTCATGCGCAGATTGAAGAGGACGCTCGTAAGATTACCGATTTGACCGGCAAAAATGAGAAGCTTACTGATACTCTCCAAACCGAACGCATTCAGCATAAGGAAACAGTCGACAAAATGAATGCCGATTTTGCTGAAGAAAAACAGCAGATGAACGACGCTCATTCGGCAGAGGTTGAATCGCTTAACCATAAATTCAACGATGCAGAGGCTGAACATAACACTTATGTAGCAAAGCTGAATGCGGATTTTGCGGCAAAGGCAAATGAAACAGAGCAAAAGCATCTTAAAGAACTTGCCGATAAGGAAGAGGCTCACAGGAATGAGCTTGTTGAAATTAAGGAAGCCAACCTTAAATCATCAGCCGCAAATGACGCCGCTCATGCGTCAGAGCTTAAAAAGGCATACAAATCGGTTGACAAAAAGGTTGAGCAGGCAGAAAAGGCTTGCGAAAAGCGTATGAAAGCCAAGGTTGCCGAGATTAAAAAAGAGGCTCAGGCTGAAATTCGCAAAGCCGAAAAGAAAGCAGGCGAAAAAATCAGCCTTGCAAAGGAAGAAGTCAAGTCAATTAAGGATGTCGGCGATTTGTTCGTTCGTGACTACGGCTTCGGCAGTGTTGCTGTTGTTTCTAAATATGCCGAAGAGCTTGCAAAATTCGGCAAGCTTTCAATCGCAGACGAGCTTATGGATGCTCAAAAGTCTGTAAGATCACTTTGCATTTGCAGAAGCAAAAAGGGTGTTATGCTTGCAGGATATTCCCGTAACGGTGCAGATGTTTACAAAATCTATAAAAAGCAGGCAGACCTTGAAGTTGCTTTTTCGGATTTGTGTTCAAAGCTGAAAAGTGCCGGAAGGCTTCCGCTTGTGATAACATTCTCAGGAGTTGACAGACCGTTTGCAATGAACTTTGAAAACATTGTTCGTGAGTCAACAGGCAAAAAAACTACTGTTGTTCATAACAAAACATTGAAGGCTGACGGATTTGTTGCCGTTTACTATAGTGTAGAATAAGGGGCAAAAATGAAAAATTCAACTGCGCCCAACAGAAAAACGGGCAGAATGATTGCTAAAAATTTAATAGTTCTGTTCACTGTTGCACTTGCCGGCTTTTGCGGCATTCAGGCGTGGTTTACGGATAAGAGTTCAGCCGAAGCCGACGGCATCAACATTGAGTGTCAGGCACCTGACGGTATTGAAATTGCTGTTGTTAAGCACGACGATCCGGCTCCGAAGGATGACACAGCGTACAAAAATACGATTGAATTGAACAGCAAAAATTATTCGTTTATTAATGATATCAAGATGACTGAGGTTTCGAGCGACGGATACACATTTTATAAGCCGCCCCTCAAACAGGAAAACGGAGTTGCTTCTCCTATTCTTGATGCTGACTGGGGTTTTGCCGACAGTTCGGTTCACTACCTTTCTTTTGACCTGTATGTTCGTTCAAAATCCAAGTTTGATATTTATCTGGACAGTAAATCTAAAATCAGTCCGAATGCAAAAAATCTTAAAGGTGAAAATGCAGATAATAAGAGTGATTTCGGTGAAAGCGGTGCCTCAAAGGGAATTTCAAGAGATTGCGTAACCGGTGCGGTAAGGTTTTCGGTTGCAAATTATAAAACTAAAACTGGAGAAACAAAGCTTTTGTGGATTCCTGCTCCGAACATTTTTCTTAATGTAAACCAAGATACAACACAGTATTCTGTAAGCACAGACAAGCGTGAGGGCGAATCATATTCGCACGGTTATTATGAAAAAAGCGGTAGTAGATGGGTTAAAAAATCCGTTTCCGCCGATGACGATTCACCACTCGGTAAGGTTTTTGTTGCAAACAGCAACGGCTTTACATCCAACGGAGATTACACATATGAGCTTGGTGAAAAGAAAAAAATTATGACTTTGGAAAAGGACACAACTCAAAACGACAAATATACAGGAATGGTAACCTGTAATATGTGGGTTGACGGCGAAGACGCAGAGGCAAGACTTGCCCTTGTAAACGGAAAGTTTAAAGCAAACCTTGTTCTCTCAAAGGGCGATGTACAACAATAAATAAAAATCAGGAAAGGAGCAATGAAGTATGAAACTGAAAGAAAGAATGCAGAATTCGTTTTTTGCACTTTCCGATAACAGACTTCTCGGCAGAAAAAAGCTCGCAATTTCATATGTATCATTGTTCCTTGTTTTTACTCTTGTGCTTGTGACAACGGTGGCATGGTTTACCGTAAAAGATACGGCAAGTATTAATTCTCAGGCGTTTTCACTTGAGTCAAGTGCGGCACTCCGTGTCAATGACGGTCAGGAAGATCTTTCAAACCACCTTGTTGTTAAAGACTTTAAGCTTGAAGAGGCTTCAAGCGTTGACGGAAGGAATATGTTCTTCCCGTCAGAGGGCAACTTTAAGGATTCAACATCTGCCATGAAATTCCGTGAAGGAACTGTAGGCGATAGGAATAAAACATATGTATATAAGGATTTTAAGCTTAATGCCGATTCAGATATGACAAATGTTTATATCAAAGGCTATAATATTACAATTGTTTCGGCAGACCGTAAAACTGTTCTCGGTAAGTTTGACGGCTCAACCGAGATTATTCGTGACAATGACGGCGTTCCTGTCGATCAGAAGGTCTATGATCCTTGTCCGTTAAGACTTGCGTTTATTACCGACAGCAGTAAAACTCCTACTGTAATTGATCCAAGTGCTCTTATTGATGAGCATGCTAAAAATTATAATGCAGTAAGCTCAACAAATATGGTCGGCTCTCCTACTACGAAGCTTTCATCATGCAAGACATTTTCTGATTTCTATTTCTATTCAGGCGAAAGCTTGTTCACGCTTTTAGGTCAGAAACCTCTTGATGTAACATTGGTAGCGTGGTTTGAGGGTGCGTATGAAGATCAGTCTGTTTATGATAAGTATGCAGGTGCATCGGTTACAATTGATGTTGAACTCGAAAGTAACTACAATGATATGGAGGCTATCACCTTTATTGATAAAACAAAAGGCGATGATGGCAAAGAGAATCCGTGGATTAAAACAGATGACTGTATAGTTACCATGCAGTATAAAGATACTGATGCAACTCAGAAAACTGTCGTTATGAAATATCTTGGTCAGGTAGACGGATATAACACATGGACAGCTGCGTTGCCAAAAGATGTAACAACAGACATAAGCTTTTTCAGATTCAGTACAACGAATAATATAATCTATAACTCATGGCACACCAAGGAAAATGTGAACGGCGAATTGAGCCCTACGGCACAAGGTTGGATAGTTAATAACGAAGATTTGTATCCGTTACAGGAAAGCAGAATTGTAAACGGTAACCGCAGCCTTGTTTACACTGCCAAGAGAGGTAACGGTTATGGTGTAACCGTTGATACTGCTCAAAGACTGTCCCCTTGTATCGGATACTGGGATTATAGTCCGAGCGGCTCAACCGTTGAAACAACAGCACCTTCACCCACAACTCCGACAAGCGGAGGAGGCTCTTCCGAAGCTCCTGAAATAAATACAGGTGTATATCTCGACATTCCGGGTAATAAACAGTGGCTCAGAGATTATCTTAAAAGCGGAGATTATAAACCTTATGTAGTTTATAAATATGAAGGCAAAGAAACAAACCATTTGATGCAGTTTGAATCTGACGGTGCAAGGTGTACCCTTGATAACTGCAGTGCGCCGAGAGGCTCACGAGTTATCGGATTTAAGTTTGTGAACGAGAAAGGTAATCACACTCTGCTTATTCCGGCAAAGAATGAATATATATTCTCCACACCGTTCAATGTTTCTTATGAAGTAAACAACGATGATACCGCAACGTATCATTAATAATGCAAAATATAAAAAGGAGGTGTCACAATGAAAGAAAGATTTGCTCTTTTGGCGGCTTATTTTAAAGAAAAGTTTGCAATCGGCAAAAAGTCGGGCAAAGAAAAGAGAAAAGGCTTGATTTTAAGCATTGTGGCACTTGTTGAAGTGTTGGCAATCGCTATCGTGTCGGTTTCTGCATGGGTGGAAACAATTTCAACCATTAAGCTTGATTTGAACAACGGTACAATTGATAACTATGTGTTTACCAACGCTAATATCGGCTACGGTAACGGCTATGACGGAAATACAATTGATCTTACAAAATATTTTCGTCAGGCAGGCGATGTTCACCTTGCCTCGGCAACAAGCGCAAACGGCACAGATGTTTATTTTCCGACCTTAACTGCAAACGGTGCGCCGTCCGGTGCATACAGAAAGGCTACTGTAAACGACAAGAATGTCAACTACATTGATTTTTCTTTCAATGTTACCGCAAAGGGAACAAAGGCGTCATTCTATTTTGATAAGGTTCCTACAATCAAGGTTAACGACGCTGATGCAGACGAGGATAAACTCCGTGTTTCATTTGTTTGTTACGGCAGTAATACGGTTGTCTGCGGTAAGAGCGACAGCAATGCAGAGGTTGTTGCCGGTACAAACCTGAATATCAAAGGACAGGAAAATGTCAAAACTTTCGGTTCATACACGGGTTCAACAGCAGAAAGTCCTCTTTTTACTGTTCCGGCAGATTCAAAACCACATAAGGTTACAATGCGTGTGTGGTTACAGGATGACAGCAGAAATACAAAGTATGCCGGACAGACTGTTACAATTGACAACTTCAAGCTTATCACTCAGAGTCCCCAGGCCGGAGAATTGACTTTTTACGATAAAACAACGGGCGATCCATCTCTCGGTGCGGGTTGGGCTACCAAAAACAATCGTGCAATCTGGATTAACCAGGATGGCAAAAGCGAGTATAAAAAGCTTTCAAAGGATTCGAGCGGTAACTATTTTATTAAGCTCGGTTCAGATTATACAGATAATCCTAACGCAACAGTTACCTTCTACAGCTGCGAATCAACCGTAACATCGAATCCGCAGAACAGCTTTGTTGCAAAATGGACAACCACTCTGCAAACTGCTGTTGATGCCGATTCACAGACATTCACAGCCTACGGATATAAGGATTCGTCAAATAACGGCTACGGCACATGGGGAGAGGTTCAGAAAATTCTCCTCTCAAGTGAAGATGCAAGTACATTGCCGATGACACAGGTTGACGGAAAGTATCTTGCGGTTGATATGTATGTTCAGGGCAGTTCAACTCCGATAGCAATGACTTTTGAACCGAATGACAATGCGTCACTCAGCGGTTGGGTTGCATATTTGCCCAATCCTAACAGCGATGCAGCACGTTCGATTACATTCAAATTTACTTACAACGGCAAAGATTACAGCGTAAGCGCACCGAACAGAAATTCTTCGGTGAATTATGTTATTACTTCACAAAACACAGGTTACTGGGCGCCTCCGGCTATTGTTTCCGTTTATTCTCCGTGTAAGGATGAAAAGGATAATAATGCCGTAATGGGAACAGTAAGCGTAACAGGCGGTATGGACGGCGCAACAAGAGTTAAGGTTACTGCCGGAACAAAAGTAACTCTTACCGCAACTCCAAAAAGCAGTAAGTATACATTCCGTGGTTGGTACTCTGATGCTTCTTTTACAAATCCTGTTGAACTTGATAACGGTGGAATAACAGCAACAGATACCACAAAAGAATACAAATTCTATGCCAGATTTGAAAGACAGTACCTTGTTGAGGGAACTGCGGTTACAGGTGCATCGGTTGATGACAGCACAGGCGGTACTGTTACAATGGAAGGCAAGACATCAAGCAAGGTTTCACAAAACTTCCTTGAGGGCAGCAGCACATCGCTTACTGCAACGGCAAGAACCGGCTACGATTTTGTCGGTTGGTATTATGATGAAGCTTGTACAAAAAGCTACAGCAAAGAAAATGTAATTGAACTTAACAATATTCAGGAAAATCATTCCTATTACGCTCAGTTCAAGATAAAGACCTTTACCGTAAAGGCTGTTGCAAAACAGGCTGACGGTGCCGATGTCGGTACGGTTGAGTTTACCGCACCTGAAGCGGTAGCTCCGGGTACTTCTGTTACCGTTACGGTTAACTACGGCGGTTCGGCAACATTTGTTGCAAAGCCATCAAAGGACGGATACAAATTTGTTGCGTGGACTGACGCTGAAGGTAACCAGATCGACCTTAATTCGGAATACACCAGAAAAAATATTAAAAATGACACAACACTTTATGCCAAATTTGAGCTTATAAACCTTGACCTTAAGGTATACCCTGTTCTTGACGGAAAGGTTAATGAAACAGTCGGTACTCTTAACCTCGGTTTAGGTTCGGCAGTTACAAAAATTGAAACCACAGTTAAGTGGGGTTCAACCGTAACACTTAAGGCAACTGCCAAAGAAACTGTTTCTTCTCAGTATAAATTTGAAGGTTGGTACACGGATTTGGCTTGCACCAAAAAAGCCGATTCCACGATTCTTAATAATTGTGCATATTCCAGCGATGTAATTGATACCAAGGCAATAAAGGCTAACCTCACACTTTATGCAAATTTTATCGATGTTACTCCACGCACTGTAACTGCAAAGGCTTATTATAACGGTGCGGTTGACGCAACGGCAGGCACCGTTAAGGCGGGTTCATCAGCTGCAGGTGCAACATCTCAGACAATCGTAACCAACGGCAAGAGCGTTACTCTTAAGGCAACTCTTTCGGATGAGAATATGTATATATTCTCGGGTTGGTACGATGAAAACGACACACTCAAGAGCAATGAGCTTGAGTACACAACTCCGAAAGTTACCGCAAATTGTACTTATCATGCTAAGTTTATGATAAAGACATTTGAAATTAAAGCGGTTTCTGTCGGTTCACACGGTACGGTTAAGTTTACTTCACCTGTATCCGATGCGTCAAAGACGAGCGTATCAGTTACAGTCAACTATAATGACAGCGTAACATTCCTTGCTACTCCTTCCGCAAGCGAAGGCTACAAGTTTGTCGGTTGGTATGATGATTACACAGGAGAGCGTGTGTCAACATCAGAACAGTACACTGTAAGCAAGGTTACTTCTAAATTAACACTCAATGCTAAGTTTGAACTCATCAAGTATAAGGTCAATGCACAGGCTGTTACTGACGAAACAATCAGCACAACAGGCGGAACAATTGAGCTTGGCAATGTTGCAGATGTAAATGCAGTTGAGTGGGGCACAGCAATAACACTCACAGCAAATGCAAAGACAGGCTACGAGTTCAAGGGCTGGTATTCAGATGCCGCTTGCACAAAGGCATATGTAACAGACAATACAGTTAATCCGCTTGACATTACAGTGAAGTCGAATGTAACGGTATATGCTAAGTTTGCGAAGAAGACTGATTCAACAACAACAATCTATTTTGAATCACGCAACTGGGATAAGTATAATGCATATGTCTACGCATCATCTGATAAAAGCAAATATTACAGTAAGCCATGGCCTGGCACTGAGGCAACATTAGATTCTGATACAGGTTACTATAAGTACGAATTCAATACATCTGATGACGGCAATTTCAGAGTTATTGTAAATAACGGCAGTGGCTCACAGTATCCTGGAGTAGATCAGCCAGGTCTTGAGGGTACAATCGGCAAGACATACATCTTCAAGAGCGATAATGCACTTGAAGAATTTGACCCAGAAGAATTTGACCCAAACGCTAAGGTTACAATCACATTTGACCAGTCAAACGTAGCTTGGGTAACCAATGGATATGCAAGATTGTTCGCTTATGATACCGGCAAAAAGAAGGAATATGAAATGACATATTCTAACTCTAAGTGGACAGTATCAGTTCCTGCAACTGTCAATAATATCACATTCTACAGATGTACTCCAAAGGGATTCGGAACAGATAAAGCACCAGGCGATGGCAGTGCGGCAGGTTACTGGAACCGTTGGTTGGCCGACAACAGAGGTACAAAGATAACTTACAAGGCAACCAGTGACGGTGGCGGCAGCTGGCAGTAAATCTGCAAAATCAATAAAAATTAAACGGAGGTGAAACCATGAAGAAATCAAAATTTGCAATTGTAATCGCACTCGGGCTTGTACTTTGTCTGCTTTGCGGTGTGACCACGACTTTTTCATGGTTCAGCCGTCCTCGTGAGGAATCGGGTAACTCTCTCAGGTGGAGCGGTCAGTACAAAATCAGCAACGGTCAGAACATCAGCATCAAAACCGTTGAGTCAAGTGATGACGGCACTACTTTCGATGAAAATACAGTTACTGATTTCGGAGGTTCTCTGCAGGCAGGTAAGAGAAGATATTTTTGTACCGAAATTTCTAACTCGGGCAATGCCGAACAGAATGTTTCACTTTTTATAAAAAATCTGAAAACAAGCAGTACGGCATCTGCGTCTGGACTTTATGTCGGCGTCAACAAACCGCTCAAGACATATAGGTCTTATACTGATATTGTCGGTAGTGGCAGTACATATACGAAAACTTCGCACGGAAAATACAGATTTTATTTTGATACAAACAATGTATTATCTTGGAAAGATTCCGCTACAACAATCAGAATTCGTTACGGAACAGGTGATGTCACAACCCCAAAGTGGCAGGGCGATCCTATTGTTATGACACCAATCAGCGGTCAGAGCACACGGGTGTTGTATGTTGATGTACCTGTAACCGCAAAAGTTGTGCAATTTTATGCTAACGATGACAATACCGGTGCTAATGCTACACCGTATATGCTGTTGAAAGCTTATTGTCCGAATTTGGCTGTTGATAACTGCTATAAGTTTACCTTGCAGACCAATCCAGGAGCTTTCGGTAACCATAACTGTGATACATGTTCTTTTGGTAATCCTTTAACTGAATGTGCTAACTTTGCCAACTATTATAGCAGTATAAGTATTCCTCTGGACCGTAAATTTAACGCAGGTCTTGTTGCAGGAACAGATTACGTAGGTAGCAGTATAAGCTATTCATCATCAAAAAAAAGCGTGTTTACTGTCGATACAAACGGTGTAATTACTCCTGTGGCTGAGGGTACTGCAAAGCTCACAACCACAATTACGGGCGGTGAATATGGAGATACCTATTCCGTAACCACGGAAATCAGTGTTACATCTGCAAGCTCAGATTCAATAGACACACCTATTGTGACAAACCTTGAAATCAAGCCGACAGCTGCTGACGGACCTACGGTTTCAAAGGTGTATTGGTACATCAAGAATGATTCGTCATCAACAATAACATACTCGCTTGATAGTGTTTACATCTCGCTTTAAAATTTTAAATTTTTAAATTTACAAAAGGGTTGTTTTTACAGCCCTTTTTTATTATAATTTATAATCGGTAGCAGAGAATAAAATCCGCCCGTTTTGACGAATATATACGCATTTTCGTTATATAAAATATGTACATTTACGGATAGCTTGTGTTTGTACGAACAATTACAATGTTACATTCGGGCGAAATATGTTTTGAATTTAACAAACTGTCTTCACGAACTGAGAACGGCAACTTGCCGTGGAGGAATTTATGGATAAAAATAACGATTTTGAAAATGCGGTTGAAGTGACATCTGTAACAACCGAACACCCCAAATCAAAAAATAGAATAAGGAAAAGGCATGAATCAAAGCTCCGCAAAACCTTGCGGATAATTAAAAATATAATTTGCTGGGGAGTGCTTGCAATACTTGTGCTGACCGTAATTGTGTTTATGGGTTCAAAGGTGAACGGAAAAACACCTTCGCTTTTCGGATATTCCGTGCTTCGAGTTTCAACGGGCAGTATGCAGCCCGAGCTTATGATCGGCGATGTTATTCTCGGAAAGTGCGTTGACGATCCGACCGCCCTCAAGGTCGGCGATATTATCACCTATCGCGGCAGTGGGCAGACCGAGGGACTTCTCGTGACTCATAAGGTTGTAGTTGCACCGTATAAAACAGCTGACGGCACATATAAGCTACAGACAAAGGGCATTGCAAACGATGCTCCCGACCCGGAAATTTCAACCGAAGATGTGCTTTATATTATGGTGTGCAAGCTTGGATTCATTGACACATTGTACAACCTTTTCTTCTCACCGTGGGGACTGCTGATTTTTATTGCGGCGCTGCTGCTGATATTCATTGATGAGCTTGTCGTTATAATCCGCATACTTACGGGACATGACAAATCACCGAAGGACGGCGACATCAACGAAATTATAGACCGTTTGCAAAAGGAAAAATTGCAACAAAAGGCTGAATCCGACAACGATACAAAATCGGAAGAATAAATAAAAGCTGAATATATTTAATTTCGGACGAAAGGAAAATTCTCTTTTCGTCCGTTTTTTGTTGGCGAAAAAGACAAAGCGGAAAAATGGTGAAAATAGCTTTTATATGGGCTAAAATCGGCTTTTTAGTTGCATTTTTGGGCGATTTGTGGTATATTTTATACGGTCAAATTTGACTGTAACATACTGATTGTGTTTAGAAATTGATATGTTAAGGGTGGTTTCATGGATTACAAATTAATAGCGCTTGACATTGACGGTACGCTGACAAACTCCCAAAAGGAGATTACTCCCCGTACAAGATATGCTCTTATGGAGGCGCAGAAGCAGGGCAAGAAAATTATTCTTGCGTCAGGCAGACATCCCGTAGGAATTATGCCGATAGCAAAAGACCTTATGCTTGACCGTTTCGGCGGTTTTATTATGGCGTTCAACGGCGGCAGGATTATCAATTGCGAAACAGGCGAAACTATGGTGAGCAAGCTGTTTCCGCTTGAATATCTTCCCGACATTGTGAATGTTTTGAAGGATTCAAACATTACAATCAACACATACGATGACAGGCGAATCATCTCGGATAATAAGGTTAATGACTATACCTATGTTGAAAGGGACGTTATCAAGGCTGAAATGGTTGTTGTTGACGATTTTATCTCATCTGTAAGATTTGATATCAACAAAATTCTTCTTGCAGGCGAACCCGATGAGCTTGATAAGTATCAGAAAATTCTTGCAGACCGTTATGACGGCTTGCTCGATGTATATAAAAGCGCACCTTATTTTCTTGAGATTATGCCGTTTGGTGTTACAAAAGGCTCAATGCTTCCGCTTTTGCTTGATAAACTCAAGATTAAAAGGGAAGAGCTTGCCGCTTTCGGTGACAACTACAACGATATGACAATGATAGGTTATGCAGGCTTCGGCGTTGCAATGGGTAATGCCGAAACCGATGTAAAGAAGATTGCCGATTACATCTGCGAATCAAACGATAACGACGGTATTGCAAACACACTTGATAAATTCGTTTTAAAGCAATAGTCGCAAAGTTTGAACCTAATATAAGCTTGAAAATATAAAATATAATTTAACGGAGCGTCAGATTTGACATAACCCTTTAAAAGAGTTGAAAAAACAGAATCTGTCGCTCCTTTTTGTATATAATAGCCAAATTGAGGGCTTAATCTTTGGCGGCATCAAAGTTGTAATAATTCCTTAAAAGAAAAATATATGAGGCTGTCTAAATTATAATATAATTGTATGTTATGTTGTACAAAGTATAACAAAAGGAGGAAAATCTATGGCAAAAATCAAAAAATTGCTTGCTTTGATTTTGTCGATTTGCGTAATTTGCACGGTATCTGTTATGTCCGTAAGTGCGGCTAATACAGATGACGATAACGACACTTCGGCATCAAGCACAATCACAGTACATTACTACTGTGAGGAAGGCACGCCCACAATCTATTATTGGAACAGTCTTCCGAAAAACATCAGCACGGAGTACCCCGGCGTTAAGATGACTTCCGAGGGAAACAACTACTACAAGTACACTTTCAACGATGTAACAAAAATCAATATGATGTTTGTTACAAACGGAAAGCAGTCTGCGGAACTCACAAGAAACACAGGCGAGTGGTGGTACAAAAATAAGAGATGGTCAAGCAAAAATCCTGAAGATATGCAGGAATTTGACCGTGTTGACATGCGTGAAGACACAATTTATTTTGTAATCACAACCCGTTTCTATGACGGTGACACAGGTAACGATGTTCATTGCTGGGACGACTCACAGGCAAACAACCCCGACAGCGATCCCGCATGGCGTGGTGACTTCAAAGGTCTTATCGACAAGCTTGACTACATCAAGGCTCTCGGATTCAGCGCAATCTGGATTACTCCTGTTGTAACAAATGCGTCAGGCTACGATTACCACGGCTACCATGCAATGGACTTCTCAACAGTTGATGTTCGTTATGAGAGTGACGGCGCTACATATCAGGATCTTATTGATGCCGCTCATGAAAAGGGCATCAAGATTGTTCAGGATATCGTAGTTAACCATTCAGGTAACTTCGGTGAGGCAACACTTGCTCCTATGTTTAAAAAGGAGTACAACTCAATTCAGGATCTTGCTTCTGTAGATTGCATGAAGGTTATTGAGGGAAGCGACTTTGATAAAACATTCCCGAACTACAATGACCTTGAGCCTAAGTATCAGTATGCCGCAAGACTTAATATCATGAAGGATACTAAGGAGCTTGACTCCGGTAATCACGACACAGAAAACTACTATCACCACTTCAAGGACCTCAGCTGGGAAAGTCCGACTGTACAGACAGGTCAGATTGCCGGTGACTGCGTTGATATCAACACAGAGAATCCTACAGTTGCTAATTACCTTAACGACGTTTATAACAACTATATCAACATGGGCGTTGACGCTTTCAGACTTGATACTGAAAAGCACGTTTCAAGACTTACACTTAACCAGTATTACTTCCCGTCATGGCTCAAGACAGGCGGTAAAAACTTCTTCATCTTTGGTGAGGTTTGTACTCGTGTAAGTGAATTCTGGAACCACAACATTCCTGCAATTTCAGCTCCGTTCTATACATGGGCTGAATCAGACAGCCAGTACATCGATTCATTTACAAATGATCAGGCTGCAAACATTAATCTTACACTTAAGCACTATGACAGCAACGCAAGTACAGCAAATCAGCCCACATCTGATAATGTTTATCTTGACGGTCTTAAATATCACACACCTGATTACAGCAAGTCAAACGGCACAAGCGTAATCGACTTCCCGATGCATTGGAACTTCTCAAATGCAAGCAACGCATTTACCCGTGCTTGTGAAGAAGATCCGTACTACAATGACTCATCATGGAATGTAACATATGTTGATTCTCACGACTACGGTCCTGATATGGACAGCCGTTACGACGGCGGTACACAGTCATGGGCTGAGAACCTTGATGTGCTCTTTACTTTCCGTGGTATTCCGTGTCTTTACTACGGTTCTGAGCTTGAGTTCCAGAAGGGTGTTCCTATGGACGTAGGTCCTAACGCACCTCTTGCAACAACAGGTCGTGCATACTTCGGTGACTACCTCGAGGGCGACGTAACAGCAACAGACTTTGGTACATATACTAATGCAAGCGGTGCTGTTGCAAGCACACTTGAAGCACCTCTCGCTGTTCATATTCAGCAGCTCAACCGAATCAGAAGAGCAGTTCCTGCACTTCAGAAGGGTCAGTATACAAGAAGCAAGACTTATGTTGACGGTAATATGGCATTCGTTCGCCGTTACACACAGGGCGCTACAGACAGCCTCGCTTGTGTAACTATCTCAGGCGGTGCTACATTCAAGAACCTTCCTAACGGCAAGTATATTGATGCAGTTACAGGCGATGTTAAGTATGTTACAGACGGCACACTTACAGTATCTTCTGTTGGTAGGGCTAATATGAGAGTTTATGTTTGCTGTGCAGACGGTTTCACCGGAATTGACGGTCAGATCGGCACTAACGGCGCATATCTCAAGTAATAAAATAATGTTGTTTTTTACGGAGCAGGTTTTTCCTGCTCCGTATTTTTCTGCCCTAAACCCTCAAATGACGGATTGCAGATTTATATCCGTCAAAATTATACTTCATTTATAAATAAACATCCCGAAAGCTGCATAATGATGAATAAAAAGACAGAAAATTATGCAAATTCTACATATAAGGTTTAAAATCGTTATGACACTTCTGCAAGAATTGTACCTTTTCTTTTTTTAAAAAATGTGCTATAATATATAAAATATAGTTTCAATTTATTGTGAATTTTAAAAGGGAGTGTTTTTTATGACAAACGGCGAGTATTCGGATGTTACACCGCAGATTCATGCTCTGGCTCAGAAAATGACGCATAACTCCGTTATTGATACAGATTTATACAGCAAGTACAATGTAAAAAGAGGTTTGCGTGACCTTGACGGTAAGGGTGTTCTCACAGGTCTTACAGATATTTCTACAATCACACAGAATAAGCTTGTTGACGGAAAGCTTGTTCCTTGCGAGGGTGAGCTTCGTTACAGGGGCTATAATGTAAAGGATATCGTTGACGGTATTCTTGAGGATGACCGTTTTGGTTTTGAAGAGGTTACATATCTTCTTCTCTTTGGCGATATGCCTAACGAAGAACAGCTTAAAGACTTTAAGAAGCTTCTTGTTCAGTACAGAACTCTTCCTCAGCACTTTGTTCGTGATGTTATCCTCAAGGCCACAAGTAACGATATGATGAACTCAATTGCAAGAAGTGTTCTCACACTTTTCTGCTATGATAAGAATGCTAACGATACATCAATCGACAATGTTTTAAGACAGTGTATACAGCTTATCTCAGTATTCCCTCTTTTGTCGGTTTACGGCTATCACGCATATAACCACTATCAGCGTGATAACAGCCTTTATATCCACCGTGCAGAGCCTACAATGTCAACAGCCGAGGTTATTTTGTCGCTTCTTCGTCCCGACAGACACTATACTCCGCTTGAGGCAAAGGTTCTTGATATGGCGCTCATTCTCCATATGGAACACGGCGGCGGTAACAACTCAACATTTACAACACATGTTGTAACATCTTCGGGTACTGATACATACTCGGCAGTAGCTGCGGCACTTGCATCACTCAAAGGTCCTAAGCACGGCGGTGCAAATGTTAAGGTTTACTATATGTTTGAGGATCTTAAAAAGCATGTTAAGGACTGGGAGGACGAGGACGCTCTTGAAGATTATCTTGAAAAGCTCCTTGACAAGCAGGTTTTTGATAAAAAAGGTCTTATCTATGGTATGGGACACGCAGTTTATACAATTTCCGACCCCCGTCAGCAGATTCTTCACGGTGCTGTTAAAAAGCTTGCGCTTGCCGAAGGTCACAATGATGAATTTGATCTTTATGAGAGAGTTGAAAGACTGGCTCCGAAGGTTATCGGCAGAAAGCGTAAAATCTACAAGGGCGTTGCCGCAAATGTCGATTTCTACAGCGGACTTCTTTACAGCCTTCTTGATATTCCGTGTGAGCTTTATACTCCGCTTTTTGCAACAGCTCGTATTACGGGTTGGAGCGCACACAGACTTGAGGAGCTTATCAACTGCGGTAAGATTATCCGTCCTGCATATATGAGCATTTCCGAAAACAAGGAATATGTTGATTTGAAAGACAGATAATACGGCGAACCGCCGTTCCATGTTCGAGAAGTTAGTTTTACAAGTGCGAGAGTTAAATTGCCCGAGCGTATGGAAAATTGAAAGTTGAAAATTGAAAATGGAAAATTATGGTCGAGCGTAGCATTGTAATTGTTCATACAATCCCGTAGGGGCGGTCATTGGCCGCCCGCAAGTAAAGGCACAAACATTGTGATAGAAATAAACTATATAAATATCACAAAGTTACTGCTATTTTGTAGGGGCGAACAGTGTTCGCCCGTTCGTGTGCGTTGCACACGATTTTAATCACATCAAAACACATTTCTGCGAACATAATATTTCATCAAGGCGGGCGTCCAATGAACGCCCCTACAAATTACACACAACATTCATATTAAAACAACAAAAGACCGCTCTTTTGAGCGGTCTTTAAAGCTTGTGTTTTAAATTCAAAATCTATTGTAATCAGCAGAAGAATACATCCATCTCTTCTGCGTTGCCGTCGGCAACAAAGTATGCCTTGCTTTCTTCGGGCTTGAGATAGATTGAAATTTCCTTTGCATCCTTGCCGTATGTAGCCTTAACATTTTTGATTACTTCTTCAACAGGAACCTGTGCGCCTGCATATTCTACGAAGAAATTAACCTTTGTTTCAACCGGAACGGGCTTCTTTGGAGCAACCTTCTTTGGAGCAACCTTCTTTGGAGCTGCTTTCTTAACAGGAGCCTTTTTAACGGGTTCTGCTTTCTTAACAGTTTCAACCTTTACATTTTCTGTCTTTGCGGGTTCAGCCTTCTTTGCAGCTGCAGCAACAGTCTTAGCAGGCTCAGCCTTTGCAACAGTCTTTTTTACAGGCTCTTCCTTAACGGGAGCAGTTTTTGCAGGGGCTGTTTTTGCAGTTGTTTTCTTTGTTGTTGCCATAATAAATCCTTCTTTCAAAGTAATAAAATATTGCAGAAATAAAAGTTTTATCTTTTGTAAATATTATACATTTCAGAGTAAAAAATGTCAATAAACTGTACAAAAATTCAGCGGTTAATACATATTTGCGAAAAAATAAAATTCCTGTTAGTTGAAATGCACAATGTTATTGCCTCATATTTGTGAACTATGTCGTTTTTTCTGTCAAAAAAAACGAAAAAAAGCACATCATCATTTGAAAACCTCTTGCAACTGTGCTAAAATGATAGCGATTAATTTAAGAGAGAAGAATGATTTATGGGAGAGAATTTCATTATTATTGCACAACAGGTGCTTGTACTGTTCATTTTGATTGCAGTCGGTTTTATTTGCGGTAAGAAGAAAATTATCACCGATTTTTCCGCCCGTCACATGACCGATATAGTATTGTATGTTGTGACGCCCTGCGTTATGATTTCCGCTTTTCAGCGGGAGTTCTCGTTTGAACTTTTGAGCGGACTTATAATTTGCGTTGCCTGCTCTGCACTTATTTTCGCTGTGTCAATACTTATCTGTAACCTGATTTTTCATGATAAGGATGAAAGCCGTAAGGCTGTTATCCGCTTTGCAACGATCTATTCAAACTGTGCATTTATGTCTTTGCCCCTCCAGAAGGCAATTCTCGGTGATGACGGTTGGTTTTACGGCTCAATTTTTGTTGCCGTATTCAACATTTTTGTATGGACGCACGGACTTGTTTCAATGAGCGGTGACAAAAAACAGCTTTCATTCAAAAAGCTTGTTCTCAACCCCGGTCTTATCGGTGTTCTTCTTGCAATTATCCTGTTTATTACAGGTTTTAAGCTTCCGTACATAATCAGTCAACCGGTTGAATATCTTGCAGTTCTGAACACTCCGCTCCCGATGCTTATTATCGGTTTTTACCTTTCACAGGCTGACTTTAAAAAGGCGTTTACTGACAAGGGTGTATATTTTTCTTCGGCAGTCCGTCTGATTGCTTTGCCGATGATTACAGCGGTTGTAATGTCATTGTGCCGTGTCACACCCATAATTACCATGGCTTGCGTAATTGCCACATCAGCCCCTACTGCCGCAACAACAACTATGTTTGCAACAAAGTTCAACAAGGATGTTGAGCTGTCGGTTAGTATCGTTGCCGCAACTACGGTATTTTCACTTGCAACAATGCCGCTTGTCGTAATGCTTACGGGCATGATGAGCGGATTTAGTAGTTAATGTAAAATGGAAAATTGAAAATGGAAAATTATGGTCGGCGGTGTGCCACCGCAGACCTTTCGAGAAGATAGTTGAGATAAATGAATTGCATTGATGCCCGAAACGGCATTGATGCAATTTTTATTTTATATGAATTTTTAAGGTTTATCTAAGGTTCGGCAGATAGAGTATATTCATAGCAAATGAGCTGTGAATATAAAAATAACTCGGCTATACATAAGAGTTGATGCCATAGCAATAGTTATGACTGAGCCAACGACTCTATGCTCGTGACAATAGCCCCACAGCATTATATAATATATTACTAAGGCACAGTCTAAATTGGCAGACTGTGCCTTAGACAATTTTATAGGAAATTTGCAAATCTTGAATTTAATGCTATAATGAAAATAAGTTTCATTATGATTTGGGAGAATAGTTGAAGTGCAAAGAAATCTAACCAAAGGTCCTATTACAATAAATATCTTACTTTTTGCTTTGCCTTTAATGTTTGGAAATCTATTACAGCAAATGTATAATATTGCTGATACATGGGTTGTTGGCAGATATTTAGGTTCAGATGCTTTGGCGGCAGTAGGTTCATCATATACCCTTATGACTTTCTTAACCTCAATAATTATTGGTCTTTGTATGGGTAGTGGAGCGGCTATTTCTATGCAATATGGGAGCGGAGATAGCAAGAAAATGCGTCAAAGTGTTTTTATATCATTCTGCTTGATTGCGGGAATATCTATTGCTTTGAATATTATTGTATATATTGGAATGGATTTTATACTTTGGGCTTTGCAAATTCCAAATGAAATTCAAGCTATGATGAGAGATTATCTTGAAATAATCTTTTTAGGTATTACAGCAACATTTCTATATAATTATTTTGCAAATTTACTTAGAGCGATTGGAAATTCTGTTCTTCCATTGGTGTTTCTTGCAGTTTCTGCTGTATTGAATGTTGTATTAGATTTAGTATGTGTTCTTTTATTCAACTGGGGAGTTAAGGGTGCAGCAATAGCAACTGTCTTTTCGGAGTTTATTTCTGCAATAGGTATAGCTATATATACTTTCAAGAGATTTAAACAGCTTATTCCTGAAAAAGAGGATATGAAGGGGAATAGAAATAATCTTTCTGCTATATTAAATCTTTCGGTTATGACGAGCTTGCAACAATCGATTATGAATTTTGGTATTCTGATGGTACAAGGACTTGTAAATAGCTTTGGAACAGTAATTATGGCAGCTTTTGCGGCGGCTGTAAAGATAGATGCTTTTGCATATATGCCTGTGCAGGACTTTGGAAACGCATTTTCTACATTTATTGCACAAAATTATGGAGCAAAAGAAAAGAAGAGAATACAGCAGGGGCTAAAAGCGGCAGTTTATATATCTGCAATTTTCTGTGTAGTGGTATCAGCGTTTGTGTATATATTCGCAAAACCACTTATGATGATATTTGTGGATGCAAAAGAAACGGCTATTATAATGGAAGGAGTCCGTTACTTGCGCATAGAAGGTGCATTTTATATTGGAATCGGATGGCTGTTTTTGCTGTATGGTCTGTATCGTGCTTTGGGCAGACCGGGAATGAGTGTGGTACTTACAGTATTTTCACTTGGAACACGAGTGGCGTTGGCATATATATTGTCTGCAGTACAGGCAATAGGTGTGGTTGGCATCTGGTGGTCAATTCCAATCGGATGGGCGCTGGCAGATATTGTGGGACTGTTGTATTATAAAATCAAAAAGCAAAATTTGGTGGAAAAAGAGCCTGAGATGTGATAGAGTTATAAAATCAAAGGAGTATTATTATGCAGACATCCAAAGAGTTTTTACGTATTTTTCTTGATATGGGTGAAGCGCTGTTAAGCAGCGGTGCAGAGATTTTTAGGGTGGAGGATACGCTGAATCGAATGGGATATGCCTGTGGTGCTACACAGATGAATGTTTTTGTAATTACATCTAGTATCGTTATTACTATGGAATTTCCAGGAGAAGGAGCGCGGACACAGACTAGGCGGATCAGGGAAAGTTATGGAAATGATTTTACCAAACTGGAGCAGTTAAATGACTTGAGTCGCCGTTTCTGTAATCATCCCATTTCAGCAGCAGAGCTTAAGAAGGAATTTGATGAAATTAACATAAATAAAGCAAAACAGTTGTGGAAACTTATGGGAAGCATTCTGGGGGCATGTAGTTTTGCTTTTTTTTATGGCGGAAGTTTTCTGGATGCTGTTGCAGCAGGACTTGGCGCTGTTTTGATCTGGGGATTACAGAAATATCTTCGTCCAGTGTGCATGAATGAAGTGACTTTTCAGTTTGTGGCGTCTTTTCTTACGGGTTGTGCGATCTGTTTATTAACTTTGCTGTGTCCATTTCTTAGCATGGATAAGATTATGATCGGTGACATTATGCTTTTGATTCCGGGGCTGATGTCAACAAACGCAATTAGAGATGTACTTATTGGTGATACACTCTCCGGAAT
>OKVP01000031.1_pt1 | contig 46793 bp, 39 predicted proteins | sample 1604821 | NCBI WGS metagenome assembly OKVP01 (sample SAMN01760946, study PRJEB22395) | human gut metagenome | reverse complement strand
CCGTTGCGATACGAGCGCAGAACTTCTTACGGTTTGCTGTTTCAAAATCCTTCTTGGTGGCAACAAGGAGCTTGGCACTCGGATAGAGGTGCAGGAACTCGTTTGCCCACTGTAAGGTCAAGTGATTCGGCACAACGAACAGGGATTTCTGGCTCAATCCAAGCCGTTTACTCTCCATAGCCGATGCAGCCATCTCGAAGGTCTTGCCCGCACCAACTTCGTGTGCAAGCAGCGTATTTCCACCATATAGCACATGAGCGATAGCATTTCTCTGGTGTTCACGGAGGGTAATATCCGGGTTCATGCCGCCGAAACGGATATGAGAGCCATCATACTCACGAGGTCTGGTGGAGTTAAAAAGTTCGTTGTACTTGGTGGAAAGGGTTTCTCGTCTGTGCGGATCTCTCCAAATCCAATCTCGGAACGCATCCTTGATTGCCTGCTGTTTCTGCTGTGCCAGGGTAGTTTCTTTTTTATTGAGGACACGCTTCTGCTTACCATCTGCATCTTCAATCGTATCATAGATACGAATATCCTTCAGATTCAGCGTTTCCTCCAGAATCCGATATGCGTTGGCTCGCTCTGTACCGTAGGTGACATACGCCGCCACATCGTTGTAGTTGGGAGAACTCTTACCGTTGATGCGCCACTCTGCGGTCAGCTCGGAGAACTTGACCTCAATGGAACGGCGCAAGTAATACGGCGTTTCAAAGGTTTCCTCCATGAACTGCTGAATATAATCGGCATCAATCCATGTTGCACCCAAACGCACATCAATCTCGGACGCATCCAAGTCCTTCGGCTGTGCTTTCTGCAAGGCTTCCACATTGATGTGGAAGGAAGAATCCCTGTCTGCCGCCATCTGTGCGACACGCAGCTTGCTTCTTACATCACCGGAAAGGTAATCATCGGCAGTCTGCCATCCAACTTCCACAGCATCGGGAGCCATCGGGTCTTTGAAGATCACCCCTCGAAGCTCTGCCTGAATCGCATCGTATTCTCCAGGTGTTCCAAGCAGCTGTGCCATAAACGGCAAATCCACCTTGCCACGCTCACCGATAGAGATTGCCAGAGCTTCGGACGGCGTATCCACGCTCGTCACTCTGCGTTCCGGCTTGATGGTTCGCTTGGTGAACATATCCGCCTTGCTTTTCAGATTGCCGTCCTCATCCACATTTTCCAGAGAACACAGGAGATAGTAGGAGGAATCGTCAGCAAATGCCTGACCATTGGCTCGATTATTGATAAGCCCGTTCTTTGCGGCAAACGCATCGTAGGCATCATTCAGTTCTGCCTGTTTCTGAGTAATCATTTCATCCGGGTAATCCTCAAGCTGATATTCGATCAGCTCGTTGACGATACCACGAAGTTCCACCATGCCCATCACACGGTCTTTTGCTTTCTCATTCAGGTCTACACGGCGCATCAGGGAGTTTTCACGGAAGTACACATTGCCATCCACCACGGTATAAGAGAAATTCTTTACATCCGGGGTTGCAGGAATGGTTTCGATTTCCTTACCCTTGTCAGCTTCGGGAAGCTCCACAGCCTGATAGGTTCCTTGGATGTGGGAAACTGCTTCTTTCAGAAGTTCGGACAGTTCCATGCCCTCAATGGGACGCACTGTAATGTCCATGCCGTAGGCGGTACTTTCTTCCACCGTATCGCCCAGAACCATTTCAGGATGAGCGACAAAGTAGCTGTTCATGGTGTGTCCTTCTTCGGTGCGGTCAAGGTTTACCCATTCCGGTACAATGTCAATCGGATGGTCACGCTTTTGCAGGAACAGGATGTCGGACACGACTTCCGTGCCTGCGTTTTTCTTAAAGGCATCGTTTGGCAGACGGATTGCACCAAGCAGTTCCGCCCTCTGCGCCATATATCGCCTTGCGTCAGAGTTCTTGGAATCCATGGTGTAACGGCTTGTCACAAAAGCGACCACACCACCGGGACGAACCTGATCCAAAGCCTTGGCAAAGAAATAGTTGTGAATGGAGAATCCCAGCTTGTCATACGGCTTGTCGGACACTTTGTAGTTGCCGAAAGGGACATTACCCACAGCCAGATCGTAAAAGTCTCGGCGGTCTGTCGTTTCAAAACCGGCTACTTTGATTTCTGCGTTGGGATAGAGCTTCTGAGCAATTCTGCCGGTGATGGAATCCAGTTCCACACCATACAAACGGCTGCTCTGCATTTCAGGAGGGAGCATACCAAAGAAGTTGCCGATACCCATAGCAGGCTCCAGAATATTTCCTGTTTCAAAGCCCATCTGTCCGACCGCATCGTAGATGGAGCGAATGACCGTAGGGCTGGTGTAATGTGCGTTCAGGGTGGAAGCTCTTGCCGCAGCATATTCATCTTCGGAAAGCAGGTTTTTCAGTGTCTGATACTCCTTCGCCCAATTTCCCTTGTCCGGGTCAAAGGCATCTGCCAGACCGCCCCAACCGACATAATTCGACAAAATCTCCTGTTCTTCGGTAGTGGCGTTCCTGTTCTCGCTTTCCAGTTTGAACAGAGTTTCAATGGCTGCGATGTTTCTTGCGAATTTCTGCTTCGGTCCACCTTCACCGATGTTGTCATCCGTGATGTGGAAGTTCACCGCAGGAACAGGTGGGATTTCTCTGGTGGTGATGGACTGCTCAAGCTGAGCGATAATGTCCATGACTTCGGCATTCTGCCATCCGTCCACCTGGGCATAATCCTGAATGATGGTGTCCTTTCCATCTACGCACTGTACGAAGTCCAGACTACCCGGCAGATCTCTGGTATTCATTGCACCCAGGGCTTTTCTCTGCGTGTCAGGAAGTGCATAGTAGGCTCGCAGGGCATCATCAAAGGAACTGTATTCCTTGATGTCCAGCGCACCCCGCTTCTGAATGTCCTCGGCAACATAAAAATGATCGATGAAGTGTTCCGGTTCCTGCTGTTCGGGTTCCGCACTGGCTCTGACCTGTGCGTGTGCCTTTTCGTCAGGGTAGTCCCCATAGATACGGATGCACTTATGCTCCTGCTGATCGTAAACGGCAGCACCATCGTACTTGAATCCGTCATCCTCCATGGTTCCGTCCACATAGCCCTGGGCAGCTTTTTCCGCTTCTTCCAGAGTGTAGTAGTCCAGTTTATCATCGAAGCCGTTTTCAAAGTGATGGTAGGCGGCAACCAGATAGCGGGGAGCCATGCGCTCCTCGTAGCTGTTAATCATCTCAGGTGTCAGCCATTCTGGTTTGTCGGGAATCATTTCATACAGCTCACGCATCTTGGCAATCTGTGCATGGCGGTTGCCTGCCCACAGATGCTTTTCGCTGTGCTGTCCTGCACCAAGGAAGTATTCGCAGTCCATACGCAGACGGTCTAACAGCTGATACTCAGGGGTGTAGTCCCTCGGTTCGGTTTTGCCCAGAAAATCCTCTGTAACGGGCTTTTCTTCGGTTTGGGCATCAACCCTTACCGCATGGTTTCTTTCGTCCTGAGAGAGCATACGCTCGAAATTCTCACGATTCTCGGCACGGAAGATGGGATAAGCAAGCGTAGGGTCACGCAGCTGAACTTCTCTGTCCGTGATCTGCTCCACACGGAAAGCTGTATCGTCCAGATATACCGTGTCACCGACCTGATAATTCCATTTCGGTTCCTCGGAAGCAGATGCTTCCACAACTTCGGCAGGCTCTGCCACAGGCGCTTCTGGCTGAACCGACTCCATCGCAGCTACGGACTGACGAACTTCCTCCAAATAGTCATTGGCAAGCCATTCGTCCGTGAAGTATTCCGTAACGCCTTCCGGGTCTACATAGTAGTCATCGGTCTGATTATCCCAGATCGCATACTCGCCATCCTCGGTATCAATCACTGCGAAACGGTCATAAACATCTTCCAACGGATCAGTTTTAGCTTCTTCGATAGCCTGTCGTTCCGCTTCTTCCTCCGGGCTGAGGTAGCGTCCCTTTCGTATCAGACCGTCGATTCTCTGCACCACCTGCGCCCAGGACATCTGCAATTTATCGCAACCGCTCTTGGTGTAAGCAACACCCTTGGCATCGTGATCCTGACCGCTGTGCGTTGCACCAGAGCAGGCATGGGAATGACCACCGGTTCCGTATTCATGCTTCAGGAAGTCCATCTTTTCCTTGGCAGAATGATTCTCCTGCCAGTAGTTATAAATACGGGCTTTACCACCGGAAAAGCCGCTTCCACGGGTCAAGTCTGCATTGACTTCATCATCCGTAATGAACTGGCGGACAAGGGGCATCTGCATCATATCGGTCTGATACTCACGCAAAGGCATATTCAACTCATACAGCTGTTTCTGAATGAGATTCAGCTTGTGATAGTGAAAACGAAGCAGATCGGGATTTTCCGCAAGGGTTTTTCTAAATTCCGAATACTGCTGTACCAAGGTTGCGTGGAAACGAGGGTCATCCAACTTTTCAGCCAAGTCTGCGGTTTCGTCAGGGAAACCACGAAACGGTTCCTGATGAAGAATTGCCAGATAGTTGCTGGAACGGGCTTCTTCACTCAAATCGTGATAAAGATGCCACAGGGATTCTGCCAACTTCTGACGCTCATATCCGGATGCTTCTACCAGTTCCACATTAGTTGCGAACCGACCATTTTCAAGCAGTTCTCCAATGCGCTCGGCAACCGTTTCCCAAGAAACGATCTGCGCTCTGGGGCTGTCAATGGCAGAGGAACCTTTGGCAAGGTGGATACCGTCCTCGGCATACCACGCACAGATATTCCCGCTATCTTCTTTCAGACCATAGCCGCCGTGATAGACCTGCTTTAAGGTCTGAACGATTTCTTCCAACGGCTTCTGCTTCATATATTCCAGCGCTACGACTTTTCGGGCTTCATCGGTATTGCTACCAAGCAGAAGGAAGTGGTCGATTTCTTCCTGGGCAAAAGAAAAAGCAGAGGGCGTAAAGCTCTCTGCTCGGTCGATAAAACTGATTTGTTCATTTTCGGAGAGGAAAAGGTTCAGACTCAGCTGTTGATAAGCTCCGTCATCACGACTTCCTCCGCCTGTGCTTTCAGGCTGTTCATGTGCTGCACCCACGCCATCTGCTGCGTTTCCTTGTCCGGTGCGGGGCTGTCCTTCAGGTACTGCTCCATCAGAAACTCCACTCTGGCTTTCGCTGTTTCCTCGATCTCCCACAGGTGCGGGAACAGGCTCTCCGTCAGAATCATGTCGTTCAGGAGCATCGGATTGTTCTGTTCCAAAAATGCTCGACGCATCCTGCCGTACTTGCCCAGAGGTTTCTCTCCCTCGTTCTCCAACTGAAGGTTCGGAATCTGATAATCTCCGGCCTGTCTGTAAGTCATCTCGCTCATAATCTGTACTCCTTTCGGTAGCTTTAATCTGCTCATGTTCTCCAATCGCTTTTTCGATTTCCTGAAACATCCTTGTGCTGATGGCATTCACCGCAGTACCAAGGGCATTTACCGTCTGTCTGGTGTTAAAATCAAACACCTTCTGGAAATCCTCATGCTCGAAGTAGTTGTCGGGACTTTCCACGAACCGGCAATACATCGTATAGGATACGCTGTTTGCCACCGCATTTTTGAAAGCTACTTCGATGTTGAGTTCATCATACTCCTCAAGGAAGCTGTTGGCAACGATGTCGAGGAACTGCTTTTTGTAATCGTCCCAATACTCAGCCGCCAGTGCGGATGCAATATCTTCAAGCTGTGCTTCCAGTACCCCGTCAGCGGCAACACCGAAGGTACGCTCCATCGCTTCCATGACATAGGAGCGGTTTTCAGGCGTCACCTCCCACGGTTTCAGTTCCGGGGAAGAACGGCGAACGCCGGTATCCGCCACATCAAACACATAGCGCAGATACGGTTTATCCCTGTTCATCACAAACAGAGCAATGCCGGTAGAGCCACGCTTTACATATCTGCGGTAATTTTCAGCGTTCCAGTCCTCATAGGGCTTGCAAAAGGTCGCATTGGGGCGCTGAGCATAAATCATCACCTGTTCCGGATAGGTGAACTCATAGTTGCGGGACATCGTTCTCAAAAACGAAGTCCAGTTATCTGTGTTCGAGGTGATTTTCCCAATCGTTTCTTTTGCTAATCCGGAATAAAATCGCTCTTTTGCGTTCATTGTATCCCTCCAATCCTATCAATCCGGATAAAGGTTCAGCTTCTCAAAGGCGGCATCGTCCATGGCTGAAACTTTACGGAGAACCGAGTCTGCCAAAGCAAAAAGCTCTGACTCGTCCTCCGAAAGCTGTTCCTTCATCAGTGTCAGTGCTTCACACAGCCCTGACCTTGTGCCAGGGCTGTAAAGCATCATCATGTTCCGCTCATCCTGTGTGAAATCCATCATTCAATCTCCCTTTCCGGGTGGCTCTTGGGCGGCTTATGGGAAACATCCGGCACGGGCTTTTCCTTTAACTGCTCCAACACCGAAGGACGTTCCTCTAATCCGGACGCTTTTCCGTTATTGATGATACCGTCAATCATCCCATAATCATCTTCCATTGCCATCTCTGCGTTTTTCAGGTAGTTTTCGGACTTCATAAAGTTTTCCAGCTTCTGAAACCCAACAGAATCTACATAGTGAAAGGATACCTCACCGACTACCTTTAAGGCTACGATGTCGCTGACCGACATACTGTGACCACGGAAATCATCCGGGTGGTCAATATTGAACTTTACATACAAATCTTCCAGCTGCCGATTCACATCCTCGGACATAGAAATGGAGCCATGATAGACCACCTCGTAACGGTCAATCTCAGGCTCCATTTCTTTCTTCTGAAGGTAGCTGTAATTTGCAAACATGAGCGGGATATTATCGTCTACATCTTCCCGCAGCTGAAGAATCGCATAGGAATCCGTGGGGCTTTCCAGAAAAGCAACCATTCTGTCATCCGGGGTGGTATTTCCGTGAACATCATCCCATTTTTCGTTTTTCATATCCGTGTCCTCCTTATCGTTCAGGCTCTTTGCGTTTGGGAGAGGGACTGGCAGGCGCAGCTTTTTCTGCGGCCTGTGCCAGTTTTTCCATGACCGACTCACGCTTCGGAGAGTCGAGCTTATCCAGCTGACTTTTCAGCACTTTGGCAACCTCAACCGCAGTTTCCTCACGGGCTTCTTCAATGGCTGTATTCAGGAACTCACGATACGGAGCCGTATTACCAGCGGCAAGATCTGCCTTGATTTCTTGGATATGCGCCTGCACATCATCGACCTGATCCATATATTCATAGGGGTCGAAGTTCTCTGCAAAACGGTCGAGCTTAAAAGCAAGCTCAGCGATAGGGTCATTGACCACCACCGCCTGTCTGCCGACTTCAAAAGCCTGCTCCATGACATCCTCATAGAACATTGCCCGCAGTTCCCGGCGCTCCAGCCCGAAGGATTCCAGAATATCCCGGCGGACTTCGAGCATGGACAGTTCAGGGTTATCAACCTGACCGCCATCAATCTCGTTGTAGTTTTCATCCAACAGGGTGTAGTCGTAACCATCTTCGCAGGTCTGCACCGCAAGGATTCTATCCTTTCCGACCTTCCATGCGGCTTCATCGCCCATAATCTCAGGCTCCGGCATATAGCTTGCGCCGTTGCGCTCCATAATTTCTGCAAACTGGCAGATATGAAACACATTGTATCCGATCTGCGTATGATACTCGTCAATGAAGGTGCAGGGCTTCACAACCATTTCATCCGGGTAGTGAATCTGCACACAGCTGCCATCGGGGATATGAAACAAATCCTTATAATGGCTGTCGATAAATCGGATTTCCTTACCATCCGGGTTGTACTCATTTGTCATTTGCGCTTTCCTCCATTTTCAAATTCCATACTGAACTTCGTTTTGCCATCATCTGATACCTCCATAAAGACGGTGGCATCAAAGGTGTTGCCCGTTCTTTCGGACTTGCAATTCTTGAGCTTTACCTTGCCGGAACCAAGCAATTTCTGCGCCGTGGCAGAAGTCATGCTCTTGCCGATGCTCGCAAAGTAGCGATTGTTTTTCCAGAGGGCAAATTTGCAAGCTCTGTTGGAACAGAAAAATGCCTTGGCTTTGTCCTCTACAGCACTGCCGCAGAGCGGGCATTTGCCGATAGAATTGGCTTCTTTCGACATCATAACCTCGGAATCACGGATTACTTCATAGTTCTGAATCAGACCGGCAATCACATCTTTGATCTCGTCCATAAAGTCCTCGCTGGCATATTCGCCTTTCTCAATGAGCAACAATTTTTCTTCCCAATCCGCCGTCATGGATGGGGACTGAATCTGTTCCGGCATGACTGTTACCAGAGCCGTACCCTTGTGGGTCGGAATCAGGTGTTTGGTTTTCTTATCACCCTTACGCTCCAGAAAACCGATGCGAACCAGCTTCTCAATGATACCGGCACGGGTCGCAGGCGTTCCCAAACCTTTGCGCTCCACCTCATCAGGCATTTCGTCCGCACCGGCAGTTTCCATAGCAGAAAGCAGAGTATCCTCGGTAAAGTGTTTAGGGGGAGATGTTTTCCCTTCCTTGATTTCCGTGCCGCTGACGGTCATTTCGTCACCAACGGAAACAGAAGGGAGTGTCTGCACGTTTTCGTCGGATTTTGTCGAATCATTTTTCTGAACCAGAGCTTTCCATCCATCCTGCACAACAGTTTTGCCTTTGGTGGAAAACACGGTACCGCCACAGTCCAGCTCAATAACTGTCTCTGCGTATCGGTGCGGATCGCCAACAGCTACGCACAACCGATTCGAGATCAGTTGCAAAATTGCAAGTTCACCCTTGGGAAGTTCGCTCAGATTGCATTTCTGCAATTCTCTGGTCGGAATGATGGCATGGTGATCTGTGACCTTTTTGTTATTCACAACCTGCTCTGCATGAACTGGTATGTTATCCACATCCTCCACGGGGAATGTGTGGAAAGCCAGCTTTACGAGGTCGGTCAGGCTATGTGCCATATCTTCCGTCAGAAACCTGCTGTCGGTACGGGGATAAGTGACCAGTTTCTTTTCATAGAGGTTCTGCGTGTAGTCCAAGGTCTGCTGTGCCGTGTAGCCAAGCACACGGTTGGCTTCTCTCTGTAAACTGGTCAGGTCATAGAGCGCAGGCGGCTTTTCTGTTTTCTCCTTACATTCAGCTTTCTGAACGATTGCCACCGAACAGCTTTGTTTGACAGCTTCGGCTGCTGCCTTGGTTTTGAAGCGTTCGCTTGCAGCCGTAAAACCATCCAATCCAATCTGAACTGTGTAGAACAGTTCAGGCTTGAATGCGGAAATGGCAGCTTCTCGCATAACAGCCATAGCAAGGGTAGGGGTCATAACACGACCAACATTCAGGGTCTGCCCGTAAAGGGTCGAAAAAAGTCGAGTAGCGTTAATACCAACAATCCAGTCGGCTCGTTCTCGACACAGTGCTGCTTCATACAAAGCATCATATTCCGTTCCAGACCTGAGATTTTCAAAGCCCTCCTTGATTGCTACATCTTCCATCGAGGAAATCCAAAGCCGCTCAAACGGCTTTCTGCACCCGGCTTTGTGGTACACCAACCGAAAGATCAGCTCGCCCTCACGACCGGCATCTGTTGCACACACAAGACTCGCAACATCTTCTCTGGCCATGAGCTTTTTCAGAATCCCAAACTGTTTTTTCGTACCGGCAGAAACCTCATACTGCCAGTCCATCGGGAAGATAGGAAGGTCTGCATAAGCCCATTTGCTGTACTTCGCATCATAGACTTCCGGCTGTGCCAGCTCCACCAAATGCCCTACACACCAGCTGACCACATATCCGTTTCCCTCTAAGTAGCCATCCTCACGCTTGGCAGCACCTAACACTTTGGCAATACTCTGTGCAACCGAAGGCTTTTCAGCCAAAACTAATTTCATTTGCATCTGCTCCTTTCACAAAAAAATAAGCAGCCACACACCGTAGTGCATGACTGCTATGTAAAAAGTTCGGAAAGGATTTTTGCAACCTGATACAATTTTCTGTTCTACAATCTCCGTCATAATAAAAATATCTCCATCATTTCAAAAGAGAATGACGGAGATATTTCACCTTGCTTATTCTTGTAGCAACCAATCGGCTATATCGTGAATTTCGATTCCTTCATAGCTATATTGGGGATGTTTGGTTCTGGCAATAATCATTTTCGGATAAGCGTCTCGAATCTGAAGCAGAGGAGAGCATTCTCTCTCAAATGTTTCCTGCCCGGAAATGTTGTCGCTGACCTGAATATAAATCTTCTCGCTGCCTCTCTGAGCAACAAAGTCGATTTCCTTTTGATAGAGCTTGCCGACATAAACATTATATGAAAATAGATCATACGCTCTGTTTTTGGCAATATTTTATCTTGCGAATTTATCATTGTAACGAATATGCATATCTTCCCAATCCATGAACAATACGTAAAATACTTTCCCGTATTGCGGGCTCTCTACAATTCTTCCATGATCAAGAACAGAAAAATAAGTTCCGTCAGCTTTTCGAAGATGAAAGTGAATATAGTCATTTTCATTGCCGTTGTCAATCTGTTCCCAGATACTTGATTCTATCTGTTGCTGTTCATCTTCACGAATCAAGTTGCGAAAACTTTTCTCAGTAAGTCTGAACAGTTCATCTATATCTTTATATCCGGACATATGAAGAAATTCATCATTTGCAAAAAATAGTTCATCATCTTCTTTGTCAGCTCTGTATATGATGAATGCACCTGGAAGATGTTCAGAGATATCCTTGAATGCGAATCCAAGTTGTTTGCGGGCACCTGACCGAAATCCTTCTCTGTAGACCATACATCCATTTTTTCCATGAAGCTTTATTTCATAAAGAGCGGCATCTGCGCAGCGCATGAGTTGTGAACGATTGGATGCAAATGTTGGATATTCTGCATATCCTAGAGAAATATAAAATGCATGTTCCTTACCATGGTATGAGAATGATTTAGGAAGTTTGGTGAATTTCTGCAGCTGTATATCTGCTTCTGCAAAGGTACAATTTGGTAAAAGAATGCAGAATTCGTCACCACCATTTCTTCCAAGTAATGCATCGGATGGGAAAAAAGTCTTCATGCTGTCTGCAAGATTCTTTAGTGCCCTGTCTCCGTAATTATGTCCATAGATATCATTAATAAACTTGAAATCATCGATATCAAGGAGCGCAGCCACAAAATGTGCTTTTGGATTTTTTTGAATCATTTTTTCTGCAAATTCATCAAATCCATAGCGGTTATAAATATTTGTAAGAGAATCTGTGCGCGCCAGTATCTGAAACTTTTTCTTATGTTCTTTTGCTACTAACCATACTCTGGTAAGAACTGACAGGAGAAGGCTTATTGTAAGAAATATTCCGATGATGATTATCAGTAATGTGGCATTTCTCCATCCACTTTTAGGAGTTACTTCAAATTTCCAGTTTTCATCTCCTATTGTAAATGTATAAGAAACAGGATGATTTATTTGCCCATCTGATTGATAAACCACTTTATAAGTATCACTCCATGGAGCGTCTGTTTTTGAAATTTTGTATTCGTATCCAAAACTTGAAAGTGCACTGATTGAATCTGAAAAAATATCCGGAACACGCAGGATAACAATAGTAAATCCCCAGAAATACTCATGTCCGTTTTTATCTTTCAGGTATACGGGATTGCGGACTGCAATTCCATATCCTCCCTGTTTTAATTTGAAGGGGCCCTGCGTAATGATTGTATGGTTGTCTCTTGCGTAACAGGAAATTTTTCCGCGGTCTTTATCATGGATCAAATCAATCTTACCTGCCTCATTTTCATTAGCCGGATAAATATCTGTAACAACACCATTAGGAGCGAGCTGTACACTTTCAATAGAATCAGACATAAGATTTCCTGCAATTGTTTCAAACTGATGGATTTCGCCATCTTCACTTATTAAGATTTGCTTCAAGGTATCTGTGATCTCAATTCCATTTGTAATTTCATTCTTTATTCGTTCGCCATAGGTGGCTACGTTTAATTGTGCTGTTATGTGTCTCTGCTCTTTTTCGTGGGTGTCTGTTTTGTATACAATCAAACTAACAAGGCATATGCCCAGTAAAAAAATGATAAGAGGCACAAGTGTTTTCTTTTTCACTTGGTTCACCTCATTTTGTCCATGGGAATTATTATAATAAAGCATTATATCACAGAAGTTGAAAAACAGAATAAGTTTTATGAAAAACGGACTGTGCATAATCCTTATACATGAAATGAAAGAAATCCTTGGTGATGAAGTCGATCCAAAAGACAAAAGAAACATATTATGAACCCCTTAAACCCAACCCTCAAGTTTGCCCCTCAAACCATTATTAATGAAACGGATCAAAAGCTCTGTTCTTTCATGAGTGAAAGTCTGTATACACGTCTGCCGGTTTCTTCATAATGCTGATCCAGAAGATCACAGGTTGTCTGGAGATCGTTAATCCGGATGGCCTCCAACAGACATTGGTGTGTCCATACTGCAGCGCTTCCGTTATAAGAGGTATTTTGATCCGGTGTGTTTGGTTCTAAGCATTTGGCATTCTGAAGCGTTTCAGCATCTCCGCTTAACTGTCCAAAGCGATTAGCATTTTGAACCGAGAGGAACATGGCACCATTCAGTGGACTCAGCAGCTCCCACATTTTGGTCAGTCGGTTAAGCTGGGCAGAACGAATGATCTGCAGGTGGAATGTCTCATCTGCACGAACAGCCTTCATAGTATTGCCTTCGAGAATAGCCTTTCGAAATTCTTCAATACTGGCTTCCATTATCATGAGACTATAGTCACTAAGGAGGCAGTTACTTTTTTGGATTGCCAGTTTTTCAAGGCTGCCGCGCAGAAAAAAGACTTCATAAGCGTCTTGTGGAGAAAGCAGTGCGACTGTACATCCTTTGTTAGGACAGTAATCGACTAAACCTTCGACAGCGAGCTGTCGGAGTGCTTCGCGCACAGGACCTCGGCTGAGTCCGAATTTCCGGGCAATTTCAGCCTCTACCAGTTTTTCTTGAGGCTGAAGGATTCCATTGATGATCTGCTCCCGCAGAGATTCAAGAACAATTTCTGATGTAGTAGTATTTGATGTTTTTCTTTGTTTCTGCATATTTACCTCATAAAATTTTCAGAATAAGTATCCGTTTTCGATAGGTACGCTTGGTTCATAGTAGAACATACCGCCAATTTCTCGCATGTTTCATTTCCTTACTAATTAATAGAAAAAATTATACGGATGTCTTTTGTCCGTTAGCAAAAAACTTATTATAATTATAGTGGATTGTTAGCAAAAACGAAAGCACTATTTTCCCGCTGTTAACATTAAGTTGAAATTGTTGACAATCATATTTGCATGGACTATACTTGGGTTATCAAGAGTAGCTCAAAAATTCTGCATTGTCATAAAAAAATCCTAAAGGGGAATAGGAAGCAACGCAGTAATTGATGGATGTCGGACTGTCTGGTTTCCGAATAGTCCGATTTTCAGCTGAGAAGAATAATTATAGTAGGAAGGAGAGAACTTATGAGACTTACAAATTTGACTTGGCCGAAAGCTCAAGAATATTTTGAAAAAAACGATATGGTACTTATTTCTATCGGCAGTATTGAGTGTCACGGCCGTCATATGCCGCTTGGAACCGACACACTGATTCCGGAGCATTTGTTGGAGAAAATCGAGAAAAAGAGTGATGTTTTGATTGCTCCGACCATTCCATATGGTTCCTGCCAGTGTTTAGCTCCATATCCGGGTACAATTGATATTGACAATGAGGTACTCTATCAGTTTTGTCGCCAGATTTTTCTGAGTCTGTATCGTCACGGCGCAAGAAAATTCGTTTTCCTGAACGGACATGGCGGAAACATCAAGATGATTGAACGCCTTGGCATGGAATTCGAAGATAAGGGCTGTCTGGTGGCTATGCTTAACTGGTGGCTGATGGCATGGGATATGAACCCGGCGTGGAAAGGCGGCCACGGCGGTGGTGAGGAAACAGCTGCGATTCTTGGAATTGATCCGTCTTTAGTTGATAAGAGTGAGATAGGTGGTGAACTCCAGTTTAAGCACCTGTCTGATAATCTGAAGACAACCGGTTTCCGTTCTGTTGAGTTCAAGGGAGTTAACGTTGATATTATACGCAATACTCCGCATGTAACAGACAACGGCTGGATCGGACCGGATCATCCGAGTACCGCTACAGAAGAGTGGGGCAAGGAAATGCTTGAGACTACAGCAAACTATATTGTTGATTTCATGGAAGAATTCAAGAAAGTAAAACTTTCATAAAGAGGTGTCAGAATGGATAAAAAAACAACGTTGGAAATGATTGCAGCAATTTCAAATGCAAACGGTACATCCGGTTTCGAAGATGAAGTGGTTGCAGCGATTCGTCCTTACGCAGAAGGACTCGGAGAAATTACAGAAGATCGCATGCGCAACCTGTATATCCGCCGTAAAGAAAATAACGGCAAACGTCCGGTTGTTCAGCTTGACGCACATAGTGATGAGGTTGGTTTTATGGTGCAGGCTATCTGCCCGAACGGAACTCTCCGCATCATTCAGATCGGAGGTTGGGTTAACCACAATATTCCGGCTCATAAAGTCTTGGTTCGCAACCGGTTCGGAGAATATATTCCGGGGCTTACTGCCAGCAAGCCTCCGCATTTCATGACAGAGCAGGAGCGTAAAGCACCTCTGGATATGAAAGATATCACGGTAGATGTTGGCGCTGTTTCTAAAGAAGAGGCGGTTGAAAAGTTCGGCATTCGTATCGGTGAACCCGTAGTGCCGGATGTAACATTTACATATTCAGAAACCACAGATCTGATGGTTGGCAAGAGCTTTGACTGCCGTCTGGGATGTGCGGCAATTCTTAAGACTATGCATACCCTGGCTGGTCAGGAGCTGAATGTGGATATTGTTGGCGCTTGTGCAGCACAGGAAGAAGTTGGTGTACGCGGTGCCACTGTAACAGCACAGGTAATTAAACCGGATATCGCAATTGTTTTTGAGGGATGCCCGGCAGATGATACCTGCGTTGAGTCGTATATGGTTCAGACAGCTATCAAGCGAGGACCGATGCTGCGTCACATTGATGCCCGTATGATCACCAATCCACATTATCAAAGATATGCACTGGATCTGGCAGAAAAGCTTGGTATTCCGGTTCAGGATGCAGTTCGTAGTGCCGGTTCAACCAACGGTGCAGCTATACATCTGACTGAAAAAGCGGTTCCGGTTATCGTTATCGGAGTTCCGGTTCGCTATGCACATACACATTACGGAATTTCAGCTTATAGCGACTTTGATAACGCTGTTAAGCTGGCATGCGAAATTCTTAAAAGACTTGACGAAGAGCAGGTTATGAGTTTTTAAATACAATACATAAAAGAAACAAAGCATTTTCGAGACATACTAACAGAGAATTGTATTGCTACGCTTGAATGTTACCTAAATCATAAACAAAGCATTCGGAAAACCTCAGAGCTAGCAGAAGGTTAAACATGGAATCCTGATAAATAGGAATACACCAAAAAAAATAGGGGCTGCCGCACTAATGCGACAGCCTCATTTAGCATACATCTTCAGTAAATGAATTATTCCTGATCAAGTATGGACTGAATTTGTTTCATTAATTGCTCGTAGTTTGATTGATCATCGATTCCGCCCATGAAAGGTTCGCCAACGATATTTCCGTCTTTATCTACGAGAACTGTTGTCGGGAATGCCATAATGTTTCCTGCATATTTTCCAACTGTTGAATCGGAGTCGAAAGTCAGGTTTTTGTAGGAAGCTCCCTTGGCCTTCAAGATTTCTTTCGCTTCTTTGATACCATCCTGATTATCATCTAATGTATCTGTATTGATACCAACAACTTCACCGCCCATTTTCTTAATTGTATCATTTAATTCATTCAGTTTAGAAAGTTCTTCAACGCAAGGCTTGCATCCACTGAACCAGAAGTTTACAACCGTAACTTTATTTTTGGTGAAAAGGCTTTCATCTACATCGTTACCATCCAGGTCTTTCCCTTTGAAACCGTGAAACACACCTGTAGAGTCATCTGTGCCGGAGGAACTACTGCCGGAAGGATCAGCTGCGGCAATTTCTTTTTCAAGTTTTGCAATTTCTTCTTCAATACCGCGGATCGTTTCAATGTCTTTACTCAGAGTAGCATATTCTTCTTCGGAGAAAGAATCTTTATTTGATTCTATTATATTTGCAAGAAAGTCCGCATAGTTTTCATTCTTGGTATCATCGTCAATGTTCTTGCTCATAAAGCCAAATGCTTTGTCCCACACATCTTTGTGATCTGCAAAGATCTGGTTTTCCTGTTGGTAAAGGTCATTCAGCTTTTCATTCAGATCACCCGAACTGCTTGAATCTGTTGTGGAAGTATCTTCCTGCTTTGAGCTTTCAGTTGTTGCGGAACCGGATGAAGTTTTGCAACCTGTGAATGCAAAAAGAATGAAAACGGCAAGAGATGCCGCAATTACTTTTTTTAATTTCATTGAGTTTGTTCTACTTGTTTTGTTTTTCATGATTTTTAATCTCCTTTTGAATATCATTTGATTCATTTTTGCTTATTTATTGTCAGCCTGTTTCTTGCCTGAAAATCCGTAATGATAGCAGATCGCATTTGTCGGACAGGCTTTCATACATGCTCCACATCGGATACATTCCGGGTGATCCGGTGTGTCTACTACATTTACATCCATTTTGCAGGCATGGCTGCATTTTTGACAGTTAACACATTTTTCAGGATCCACCTTAATCTTAAGTAATGATATTTTGTTAAACAGCGAGTAGATGGCACCAAGCGGGCAGATCCACTTACAGAATGGGCGGTAAAACAAAATGCTTAAGATAATTACAAATACAAGGATTGTAAACTTAAACGTAAATAAGTGTCCGAGTGCCGCGCGGATTCCCGAATTAACAAGTGCCAGTGGAATTGCACCTTCAAGTACGCCTTGTGGACATATGTATTTGCAGAAGAATGGATCGCCCATCCCCAGCGAATTAGTCACAAATGCCGGAAGCAGTATAACAAAAACGGCCAGAACCGCGTATTTCAGATACCGCAGGGGTTTTAGTTTTGCAGTAGACAGTTTCTTACCCGGAATTTTATGCAACAAATCCTGAAACCATCCAAACGGACAGAGAAAACCGCAGATAAATCGTCCTAACAGAACTCCCAGCAAGATAAAGAATCCGGTGATGTAGTAGGTGAACTTGAATTTTGATGAACCGACTACAGCCTGGAAAGCTCCAATCGGACAGGCACCTGTGGCAGCCGGGCAAGAGTAGCAGTTCAGTCCGGGTACACATATTGTTTTTACCTTTCCCTGATAAATTTTCCCTTTAAACAGATTCGGAATATGAAGATTGGTCAGCAGTGTTGCAGCTGCCTGAAACCATCCGCGGAAACGAACCAGGAAGTTCTTGTTTGATTTTAATTTCTTATCCAATTCCGACACACTCCATACATAATTTTATTGCCTTACTGAGTACAGTTGCAGCTTCTCCACGGTAAATCCCGACAAGGAAAAATACAAGACCGGCTGCAAGTAAAAAAGTTTGTGTTGCTTTTTCTGATTTCATTAAGATACCACTTGTTACTGTAAATAGTAACTGCTCCTTTCAATGTTATTGCTCAAAGTCGGCTTATTGACCGTTCAGTGACTACATTATATAATATGAGATGTAAATTTCCTGTTAAGAAAATGGAGAAAAGTAAATTGAGATTATTAGTTGTTGAAGATGAAAAGAAATTATGTGATATGATCGCGAAAAGTCTGCATCTGGCAGGTTATGAGGTGGACATGTGTAATGACGGAGAGCAGGCACTGGAGATGATCTATGCGGAACTGTATGACCTGATCGTGCTTGATCTTAACCTGCCCGGGGTGGATGGGATGGAGATCCTTCGGGAACTTCGCAAGGAAAATGAAGAGACAAAAGTATTGATCCTGTCTGCGAGAAGTCAGATCGCAGATAAGGTTGAAGGATTGGATTCCGGTGCAAATGATTATATGGAAAAACCATTTCACCTGCAGGAGCTGGAAGCGCGCGTGAGAAGCCTGACAAGAAGAAAATTTATACAAAAAAATATCTGTCTGGAATGCGGAAAACTTCGATTTGATACGAGAGAAAGGGTTGCATATGCAGACGATAACCCAGTTGCGTTGACGAGAAAAGAAAATGGGATTTTAGAATATCTCCTTTTAAATCAGGGAAGACCGGTCAGTCAGGAAGAACTGATCGAGCATGTCTGGGATTCTTCTGTGGATAGTTTTAGCGGTTCCATCCGAGTGCATATGTCTTCTTTGAGAAAAAAACTGAAAGCAGGACTCGGATATGATCCAATCGTGAACAAAATCGGTGAGGGCTATAAGATAGGGGGAAATAGCAAAGCATGAAGAAAATATCACTCCAGTGGAAATTAACACTTCTTACAACCGTGTTGATCACCATATTATGCGGATGTCTTACCTTTTTCTTATATAAAAACGGAGTCTATTATTTCGATACGCTTCAGGAGTCTATCACGGATCAGGGCACAGAGCCGGAATCGGTGTACATTGATATTCCGGATAATGAGTGGGATGACTTTGTGTCACAGTTTTCCATGAAGGTTTATAACTCCAAATCAGATTATAGAAGCAGAAGCCTTCTGATTACTGCTATTGTAGCGCTGTTTGGCGGCGCAGCGACTTATTTTATCAGTGGACGGGCATTGAAACCACTCAGGAAATTTTCAGAGACAGTGGAAAAAGTTCAGGCACAGAATCTGAAAGATTATACGATCGAAGAGAATAAGATTGCAGAGCTGGACAGACTTCGCATATCTTACAATAAGATGCTTATACGGCTTTCGGAATCATTCGAGACGCAGCGCCGGTTTACGGGAAATGCAGCACATGAGTTACGTACTCCACTGGCTTTAATCCAGGCACAACTGGATCTATACCATACAACAGAACATCCGGAGAGTACCGCAGTGGCAGAAGAGACAATTCAGATGGTAACGGAGCAGAATGAACGTCTTAGCAAGTTGGTCCGAACGCTTTTGGATATGAGCGAATTACAGACCGTATCGCGAAATGACAGAATTGAGCTCCATAGTATGATCGAGGAAGTGCTGACAGATCTGGAACCGCTGGCACAGGAAAAAAAGGTTGAACTGATACAGAAGTCACAGGGAGCAGGAGCAAAGGCAGATGAAGAATTGTTTTTGACAGGGAGTGATATTCTGATTTACAGAATGCTATATAATCTTGTGGAAAATGCGATTAAATATAATCGGGAAAATGGATCCGTTACGGTATCGGCAATAAGGAAGAAGAACAAAGTTGTTCTGACGGTTTCGGATACAGGAAATGGAATTGATGAAGCATTCAGGGAGCAGATCTTCGAACCGTTCTTCCGGGTAGATAAGTCAAGAAGCCGGGAACTCGGAGGTGTGGGGCTTGGCCTTGCGATGGTGCGGGAAGTTGTGCGGGTTCATGACGGAACGATTGAAGTTTATACAAATAAGCATAGCGGAACGACATTTGAAGTGAAAATGGGTATAGGGGCAGACTTTGAAAAAGCAGTATAATCGAAAAACAATTCGCAAATCGATCATACTGATGTTTATCGCTTCCACCTGCCAGAACATGGAGAATCCGTCTTACAATTCACTTACCGTATCAAAAATAAACTGAGGATTATTATTTTTAATACGGTTTAAATTATTTCAGACAGACATCCATAAAATCCTGCACTACCGCCGTCGGCTTCCGCCCCTTCTGCCAGATCAGAAGGATCTTCGTCACCAGATCCGGTTCATCAAGCACCTGACAAGTCAGCCCTTCGCAAAGCGGCTCCATGGACTGCGGGAAGATCGCCGTGGCAAGCCCTTCCTTCACCCAAAGGGTAGCGCCCCTGGCATCATCACACAGGCAGAACACCTCCGGAACCAGATTCTGCACGTGAAATGCATCCATAATCAGCTTTTCATAGCGCCGGTAGAGAATTAACGGTCTGTGGACTAAATCTTCAAGAATGAGCGATTTCCGTCCTTCTGAAGGCATCTCCGGATTGGAGACAGCGATCATCGGCTCCGAATGCAGGACTGCGGACTCCACATCATCCAGCCGAAGCGGCGTGCGGACAACCGAAATATCGATGATCCCTTCCTGAAGATAATCATATAACGTATACGTGATCCCGTCGTGAACCTCAAAATTCACGTCGGGATTTTTCTTTGAAAATTCTGCGATAAACGGCATGACTGTGCCGACCGTCGTCGGCGTGATCCCGATTCTCAGAACCCTTTTTTTACCCGTTTGGGACACCTCAAGCTCTGTCGATCTGGCATAATCCAGAAGGCTCGCCGCACGGTCATACAAAAGCTTACCTGCCGCCGTCAGGATCACCCCTTTATGGGTACGCTCAAACAGCTGCACGTTCAGTTCATTTTCCAACTGCCTGATCTGATAGCTGAGGGGCGGCTGTGACATATTGAGCTTTCTCGCCGCTTCATTGATGCTTCCCGTATTCGCGATTTCCCGGAAATATTCCAGCTGTCTGAGTTCCATTTTCTTTTTTCCCTCCGTTTAGTTATATGATGATACCAGGGTCAAAAGGTCAGAAAGCCGATGCAAGCTTGCTTGCAAGAGGATTTTTGACCTCTTGACCCGCCAAAAACATGAGTAAGTAGCCATTTTTCAAAGAAAAATGAGCGGATTACGAATGTTTTTGAGGATTGCGAGAGTGCAAAGCACGTAGCAATCTGGTATCAAATAGGTCAAAATACCTTTTGCCACTCACATTGTTATACTTTTTTTATATTAAGCTGTCATAAAAACAATATTATTCATATTGATGGTAGCGCATTATAATGAGTAGGTCAAGAAAAAACTAAGAAGTAAAGAACAGGAGTGAGTGTGTTTGAAGAAACTTTGGGTTTATCTGAAAGAATACAAGATGGAAAGTATTCTTGCACCATTATTCAAACTGCTGGAAGTCGTATTTGACCTTTTGGTTCCGGTGGTTGTCGCCAAGATCATTGATATTGGTATTGCAAACAATGACCACGGCTACATCGTAAAGATGTTCCTGGTGCTGATCCTCATGGCTGCAGTCGGTCTTAGCTGCAGTTTTACCGCACAGTATTTTGCTGCAAGAGCGAGTGTCGGCTGTGCAACCAATTTAAGACAGGCCGTATTTGACCACATTCAGGGCTTTTCATTTACCGAACTTGATACGATCGGTACGGACACCCTGATCACACGGATGACCGATGATATCAACCAGGTCCAGAACGGCATCAACATGGGACTTCGTCTTCTTCTGAGAAGTCCGTTTATCGTAATCGGTTCGATGATCATGGCATTTACGATCAACTTTAAATGTGCGCTGGTATTCGTTGTGGCGATCCCTCTTTTATTTGTCGGCGTCATTTTCATTATGCTGGTCAGCATCCCGCTTTTCAAAAAAGTGCAGGCTGCCCTGGACCGCGTCACAGGACTTACCCGTGAGAATCTGACAGGTGTCCGCGTGATCCGCGCATTTTGCCGCGAAGAAGAATCGGTAAATGAATTTGAAAAGAGCAACACCGAACTGACCAGGTTAAATGAATTTGTCGGAAGAATTTCCGCCCTCTTAAATCCATTTACCTACGTGTTGATCAACATTGCAACTGTCATTCTGATCGCAAGAGCAGGACTCCAGGTCAATCTCGGAACCATGCATCAGGGACAGGTTGTCGCGCTTTACAACTACATGGCACAGATGATCGTCGAGCTGATCAAGCTGGCTTCCCTGATCATTACACTGAACAAGGCGATGGCATGTGCAGACCGTGTAGCCGGTGTCCTGGATATCAGGACTACCATGCATTATCCGGAAACCCCTTCTGCAAAGGCAGATCCTTCTGCAAATGAAGTCGAATTCGACAAGGTATCCTTCACCTATGCAGGTGCCGGTGCATCAAGCCTTTCTGATATCAGTTTCTCTGTAAAAAAAGGGCAGACAGTCGGTATCATCGGTGGTACCGGATGCGGAAAATCCACTCTGGTCAGCCTGATCTCCCGTTTCTATGATGTAACCTGCGGAACCGTTAAACTGAATGGACGCAATGTAAAAGAGCTCACCAATCAGGAAATCCACGACAAGGTCGGAATCGTACAGCAGCGCTCCGTCCTTTTCAAAGGCAGCATCCGCGATAACATGAAATGGGGCAATGAAAATGCATCTGACTCCGAGATCTGGAATGCACTGAAAGTTGCACAGGCAAAAGAAGTCGTAGAAGGAAAAGACGGACAGCTTGATTTCATGCTCGAGCAGAACGGAAAGAACCTTTCCGGTGGACAGCGTCAGCGTCTTACCATTGCCCGCGCTCTTGTGAAAAAGCCGGAAATCCTGATCCTCGACGACAGCTTAAGCGCACTTGATTTTGCAACTGACGCAGCACTTCGGAAAGCCCTCGCAGGACTGGAAGGAGAGACAACAACCTTCCTGGTATCCCAGAGGGTTGCAGGCATCCGCCAGGCAGACAAGATTTTAGTATTAGATAATGGAGAACTCGCCGGATCCGGTACACATGATGAACTTATGAAATCCTGCGAAGTTTATCGTGAGATCTATTTCTCACAGTTCCCGGAAGACCGTGCAAAATATGAAAGAGGGGAGATGTAGGTATGAAAAAAGACAGTGTAATGAAAAAGCTTTTTAAATATATCGGAAAATACTGGATCCTCCTGATCCTCAGCATCATCCTTGCCGGAATATCAGTGGTTCTTCAGCTTTATGTGCCGGTTCTCTTCGGTAATGCGATCGATGAGATCGTAGCAGCGCACAATGTAGACTTTACCCAGATGTGGCTCTATCTGAAGCAGATTCTTCTGTTCGTAGTGATCGCTGCAGCCGCAATCTGGATCATGAACCTTGTCAATAACCGCATGACCTATCATATTGTACAGGATATCCGATCCCAGGCAATCCGCCACATCCAGAAGCTTCCGCTTTCTTATCTGGACCAGCACAGCACCGGCGATATTGTGAGCCGTATCATTGCTGATACTGATATCCTTTCTGACGGATTACTGCTCGGATTTACCCAGTTATTTTCCGGCGTTGTGACCGTTGTTGTAACCTTGATCTTCATGTTTTCCAAGAACGTGTGGATCACTTTGATGGTCATCCTTCTGACACCACTCAGCTTCCTGGTGGCAAAATTTATTTCCTCACGCTCTTTTACCATGTTTAAAAAGCAGAGTGAAACCCGTGGAAAACAGACTGCTCTAATCGAGGAAATGATCGGAAATCAGAAGGTTGTCAAGGCATTCGGATATGAGGACAAGGCTTCAAAGCGTTTTGATGAGATCAATAAAGAACTCAAAGAATATAGCCAGAAAGCCGTATTTTACAGCAGCCTTACCAATCCGTCCACCCGTTTCGTAAACAACATTATTTACGCTGCCGTAGCACTTGCAGGTGCATTCCTGATCCCGCTTGGAACCCTGACTGTCGGCGGTCTTTCCGTACTGCTTTCTTACGCGAACCAGTACATGAAGCCATTCAACGACATTACATCCGTAATCACGGAAATGCAGAACGCCCTTGCATGTGCGACACGTATCTTTGACCTCTTAGAAGAACCGGAAGAAGTAAACGATTCTTCTGAAGTACTTGAAAAGGTGGATGGAAATGTGGATATCGACCACATAGATTTCAGCTATGACAAGAGTAAATCTCTGATTGAAGACTTTAACCTTCAGGTTGAACCTGGTATGCGTATTGCGATCGTAGGTCCTACCGGATGCGGAAAAACAACATTTATCAACCTCCTGATGCGCTTCTATGACGTGGATTCCGGAAAAATCTGTATCGACGGTAAACCGATCGATGAGCTTTCCCGACATTCGCTCAGAAAGAGCTTCGGTATGGTGCTTCAGGATACCTGGATCAAATCCGGTACTGTCCGTGAAAATATCAGCTTCGGAAAACCGGATGCCACGGATGAAGAAATCATCTGGGCAGCAAAAGAGGCAAAAAGCTGGGATTTCATCCGCAGACTTCCGCAGGGACTTGATACCGTCCTGCATGAGGACAGCATCAGCCAGGGACAGAAACAGCTCCTGTGTATCACAAGAGTTATGCTCTGTCTGCCGCCAATGCTGATCCTGGACGAAGCGACTTCAAGTATCGATACCCGTACCGAACTGCAGGTACAGGAAGCATTTGATAACCTGATGAAAGGTCGTACAAGCTTTGTCGTTGCACACCGCCTGTCTACGATCCGCAACGCTTCCCTGATCCTCGTCATGAAAGACGGTAAGATCATTGAGCAGGGAACCCATGAAGAACTGCTGAAAGAAGGCGGCTTCTACAGTCATCTGTATAACAGCCAGTTCCAGGCAGTGTCATAAAACAGAATACGTCACGGTTCTCGTATACGGCATTTTCAAGAGTTGACGTGCACAGCCTCGATCCGACAGCTTACATTATCATCAGCGAAGTGGCTGATATCTTCTCGAATAATATGGGAAATGAATAAAAAAACGCGGTCTTCTTCTGCCACTTCAGAGGAAGACCGCATCTTTTTATTTCTCCAGATACGTGTTTTTGTATTCTTCACGAATTGCTTCCGGCACAAGACTTCCGCCTGTTGCCCATGCAATATGTGTCGCATTTTTCATTTTCTCTTCAAGATGATTCTCCTGTAAATATTTACGTGCAGATTCATTCCTTTCAATCTGTATTGGTCCTTCAAAAGAAGCACAAGCACTTGGCTCAAGAAAAATGTTCTCTGTTCCGAGAAGGTCTCTCATGTAATCATATAATTTCCCATCGCGGATAGTAAATTCGCCGCCAAGCAGATTCTTCATTACTCTGCCTACAAATCCAGAAGGACGTCCCACGGCAAGCCCATCTGCATGGGTAAGTCCGGTAAGCCCAATATCCTGTACGGAAATCTCCTGGTTCAGTCCGGTTGCCATTCCGACTAGCATACACGGTGCCTGTGTCGGTTCTATGAAAAAGCAGTGTACATAATCTCCGAACAGCAGCTTAAGTCCAAAGCATACACCACCCGGTGCTCCGCCTACTCCGCAGGGAATATATACAAAGAGCGGATGTTCCTCGTCTACTGCAACATTCTTTTCTTCCAACTGCTTTTGCAGACGTTTTGCCGCTACTGCATAACCAAGAAAGAGTGTTTTTGAATTTTCATCATCCACAAAGTAGCTGTTCGGATCTGCATCAGATAAAGCACGTCCGTTTTTCACCGCTTCACTGTAATCTGACTCATATTCCTTTACTGTTACCCCGTGGCTTCTGAGCAAGTCTTTTTTCCACTGTTTCGCATCTGCTGACATGTGTACGATCACCTGATAGCCAACTGCTGCACTCATGATTCCGATACTCAGTCCAAGGTTTCCGGTGGAACCAACCTGAATGGTATACTTTTTGAAAAACTCTCTGCATTCTTCACTCGCCAGTTTCTCATAATTGTCTTCCAGACTCAAAATCCCATGCTCTAATGCAAGTTCTTCTGTGTGCTTCAAAATCTCATAAATACCGCCGCGTGCCTTGATCGAACCTGCGATTGCCAGATGGCTGTCCTGCTTTAATAATAAGTTTCCTTCCAGATTGCTGTCGTATTTCTCATTCAGCAAATCCTTCATCTTCGGAACCGGTGTCAGAACAGATTCAATGATTCCGTTTTTCTCCTTTGTTTCCGGGAAACATTTCATAATGAACGGTGCAAAACGCTCCAGTCTGCGCTCCGCATCTTCTACATCTTCCATACCAAGTTCGATCTGTTCCATTGCTTCCCCACAAACTGTTTTGTCCGGATTTTTCCAGAACACCTCTTTTTCACTACAGATCTCCTTCAAGATCGGAGTCTTTTCCGCCAGCATTTTCAAATCAACCATTGCTTTCATCCCCCTCTTTCCATGACTTGATTCATATCTATATATTACCTTATTTCTTGTATTATGCCTACCACAAAAAAACTGTCAATCTTAAAAAATAGTGTTATAATTAAAATATGTTTAAAAGAAACGGGGTAATAAACATGGGAAAAGAAAGATATTCTATTTTATTCAGCAGCATGACAGGCAATACAAAGGAACTTGCCGATGCGATCCGCGAAATACTTCCGGAAGAAACTCTCGATTATTTTGGCCTATGTAAAGATGCAGATCCGCAGTCAGAAATACTCTATATCGGCTTCTGGACAGACAAAGGAACTGCTGACGAAGCGACAACCACACTGTTAAAATCACTTAGAAATAAAAAAATCTTCTTATTCGGAACAGCCGGCTTTGGTGGAAGCGAAGAGTATTATCAGAAAGTACTTCACAACGTACGTGAAAATATTGATCCGAGCAATCAGATAGTAGGAGAGTATATGTGCCAGGGCAAGATGCCGATGGCTATGAGAGAACGGTATGTGAAAATGAAAGAAGATCCAAACCACAAACCAAATCTTGATATGTTGATTGAAAACTTTGACAGAGCTTTATCTCATCCGGATAAAGCTGATTTAGAGAAACTTCAAAAATCTGTTTTAAGATAAAAGAAAAACGATACCGCAGAAACTCTTATGAAAGAATTTCTGTAGTATCGTCTTTTTTTATTCTTCTACCTTCCACTCTCTGGTATCAAAGATGTGAAGATGCAGTGCTTCTGAAATATATCCCAACAATTCGCAGCCTGCGATACAGTTTCCTTTTTTGTCAAGAGACGGTCCGTAGATCCCGATTCCCATTTTCTTTTTCGACACGCTGAGGAGACCTCCGCCGACTCCACTCTTAGTCGGAATTCCTGTTCTTAATGCAAATTCCCCCGATCCGTCATACATTCCGCAAGTAAGCATAATGGTCTGCACCATCCGCACAGTTTGAGATGAGATCAGACGTTTTCCGGTGGAAAGCTGCACTCCGTCATTTGCCAGCAGAAGACCGAACCTTGCCAGATCTCTTGCATTTACCGACATGGAACACATCTTTGTATAAAAGGTAACACTTTCTTCTACATCGGTATCAATGATGTCCTTACTTTTTAAAAGATAGGCAATCGCCTTATTTCTTGCGCAGGTCGCCATCTCAGACTGAAATACGGCTTCGTCTATCGCGATCTCCGGATCTTCGCATACTTCCTGCATATACTTCTGCATATCTTCGATGGAATAATGGTTCACTAGCAGACTTGCAACCGTAATTGCTCCGGAATTGATCATCGGATTAAAGGGCCGGTTGCTCCGGTTATCCAGTTCTACCAGTGAGTTAAAAGCCTCTCCCGACGGCTCCACGCCCACATGATCAAACACAAACTCTGCTCCAAACGTTTCCAACGCCAGACACAGTGCCATTACTTTGGAAATGGACTGTATCGTAAATCTGTCCTCTGTATTTCCGGTCTCAAATTGATTGCCGTCTATTGTGTAAAGGCAGATCCCAAGTTTATTCTTATCTGCCTTGGCAAGCTCCGGAATATACGATGCGACACTTCCATACCGGATCACACCTTTTCCGATACGGATGGCATTTTCCAGTATTCTCGTAACTTCTTCTGATTTCATCATATTCTCCTTTTTCGCTCAGTCATAATCCCCTACAACTTCTATTTCCTAAGTACTAACATACATCATTTTCCGGCTTCAATCAACCACCATTTTTGCTGAAACCCGGCGGAATAAGATAGACAAAAAAGTGCCCGCATTGTATATTATTAGTAGTTTGAAACTGGGGAATATGCAAAGGGGAAAACGTATCATGAATCTAATTTCGCAATACAAAGGTCTTAGAAAAGAAAACTATGTCTTATGCTTTGGACGCTTTGTGACGGCCATGGGGGCAATGGTCCGTCCGATGCTGACGATGATCTTAAGCCAGAAGCTTGGGATGAATGCCGTGCAGGTTGCCTGGATCACGGCACTGATGGGGATCCTGACGATCCCGGCAAATCTGATTGGTGGAAAGATGGCCGATCGTTTTAATAAGAAAATGAATATCGTTTACCTGGATATGATTTCCGTCATTTCTTATATCATCTGCGGACTGATCCCGCTGACGACAAAATCCATTGTGCTGATGTTTATCGCATCGACCTGCCAGAACATGGAAAATCCGTCCTACAATTCGCTTACTGCGGACATCACCCTCAGCAAGGACAGGGAAAGAGGGTATTCCCTCCAGTATCTGACAGCAAATCTCGGCGGCGTGATGGCTTCTGCTGTAGCCGGATTTATGTTTCGCAATTACTTATGGCTTGCATTTTTGCTCAGTGGAATTTCCATCGGCACTTCTTCTGTGCTGATCTATTTCTTTGTACAGAATATCACACCGGAAAAAGAAGAAAATGATAGCAACGCCATTTATCAGGCCGAACGCCACGGGGAAAGCCTGCTGACGATTCTTAAAGAAAACCGGCTTGTTCTGCTGTTCATTCTGATCACCAGCGGGTACACAGCACTTTACCAGATGTATAATTATCTCTTTCCTATGGATCTGATCCGTCTACACGGGGATACCGGTGCGGTGATATTCGGAACAGTTACCAGCATCAACTGCTTTATCGTTGTTCTCTTCACACCATTTATCACCCAGATCCTGAAGCGATCCTCCGAACCGAAAAAGACAATCTACGGATTTTTACTGACACTGGTCGGCTACGTATTGTTCATCCTCTTTTCCGGGCACATCCCGTTCTATTATGCGGCAATGGTCGTACTGACATGGGGTGAGATTTCTTACATGCTGGCGGAAAGCCCGTACATGACCAGGCGTATCCCATCCAGCCACCGCGGAAGAATCCACGGGTTGATGGAGATCATCCGTATCGGATTTATGAGTCTGTACCAGCTTTTGATCGGATTTATTTACAAAAATCATACGCCAATCTTTACCTGGATCATCGTTCTTCTGACAGGAGTCGCATTCTTGCTTCTGGCTGTTATCTTAACGAAAGAGGACAAAAAACGCTATAAAAATCTGTATCGCAGATTATAATAATGATGTGAGCGGCAAAATTTACTTTTGACACTCACATCATTTTAAAAAGTTATAACCAAAATAATACAGGCAAGACCAAGATTGGATTTTCTCCTTTCTCCGGTCTTGTCTGTTATTTTGCTTTCCACTATAATAAGAGTATCAAATACAAAGGAGTTTCATTTACCAGATTATGACCATCAAAGAAATCGCACAGCTCGCCGGTGTCTCCAGCGCAGCTGTATCCAGATATCTGAACGGCGGCTACGTCAGTGAAGAGAAAAAAGAACAGATCCGTAAAGTCATCGAAGAAACCGGATACCAGCCATCCGCACAGGCGCGTATGCTTCGTACCAAAAAGGCAAGCCTGGTGGGCGTGGTCGTCCCGAAGATCAATTCCGAATCCATCAGCCGGATCACTGCCGGAATTGAAAGTGTTCTCGCCGAAAGAGGCTATCAGATGCTTCTTGCCGGAACCGACAACACCCCTGCAAAGGAAGTAGAATACCTCCGGTTATTTGAAAATTATCCGGTGGACGGAATTATTCTTGTCGGTACGATGTTCACCGCCGGTCACCGGAAATTTTTAAAAGAGACAAAGGTTCCTGTTGTCGTGATCGGGCAGCGCACCTCACACGCAAACTGCATTTACCACGACGATTACGGTGCAGGAAAGGCAATGGGACAGGCCGTTGCCGGATTCAGTAAAAAAGGAGTTGCTTACATCGGCGTTACCCGCGATGACAAGGCGGCAGGTGCCGCAAGAGAGGACGGATTTATCGCAGGACTCAAAAATGCAGGTGTCACGCTTTTCGAGGAAAATAAGCGAACCTCAGCCTTCACGCTGGAATCTGGATATGAGTCTGCTCTGGATCTTTTAGAAAGCAAATGTGATATCGATGTCATATCATGTGCAACCGATACCATAGCAGCGGGAGCAATCGAAGCCATTCAGACCTACTTAAAAAAGCAGATTCCGACAAATGCAGCCGATGCAGGTGCAAGAATGCGCTATATCCTTGAAAATACGTCCATCCGAGTAACCGGATTCGGAGATAACCAGATGTTAAAAGCCGTCACCGGAGGAATCCCAACCATCCATTTCGGCTACAAAACCAGTGGAATCCGCGGCGCAGAGCTACTTCTTGACAGTATTGAAAGAGGAGAACAGATCCCGATCGAGATGAAGCTCGGCTTCCGTCTTGTTGGAGCAGACCCTTCAGACTCCGAAAATCTTACCTGATTTTCCTGATTTCCCGGAGTTTCTTAAGGAAACGAAAGTTTCTTTCAACACTTTTCACAAAAAACAATATGAATTATCAGTAAAAATGCCATATTTACAAATGGCATTTTTTTTCATATTATTTAAGCATAAGATATGAAATCGATTACACATTGTATCTAAAGGAGGAGAGAATATGGATTACAGAAAAACCGCAAAGGAAATTCTGAATCATGTGGGTGGAAGTAAGAACATCGTATCTGCTGCCCATTGTGCTACCAGACTTCGCCTTGTCATTGCAGACAACTCGAAAGCGGATAAGACAGCACTTGAGAATGTAGACGGGGTAAAGGGTGTATTTGAAGCATCCGGACAGCTCCAGATCATTCTCGGAACAGGAACCGTCAACAAAGTATTTGATGAATTTATTGCAATCGCAGGCATCACAGCCAGCACGAAAGCAGAAGCAAAAGAAGCTGCTGCCGAAAAGCAGAACTGGTTTATGAAAGCCATCAAGCTTCTGGGAGACATTTTCGTACCGATCATCCCGGCGATCGTAGCCAGCGGTTTCCTTATGGGAATCATGAACGCACTGGATTTCATGAACAATAACGGGTTCTTACACATCAGCACAACCAGCTCGATCTATGTATTTGCAACCCTTTTCAGTAACATTGCTTACACATTCCTGCAGATCCTGATTGCATTCTCCGCTGCAAAAGCATTTGGCGCAAATCCTTACCTTGGCGCAGTTATCGGTATGATCATGATCCATCCGTCCCTGCAGAACGCCTACACAGTTGCAACAGAAGGTGTTCAGCAGACACAGAGCGTGTTCTTCGGACTGTATCACATTGACATGGTCGGCTATCAGGGACACGTTATTCCGGTTGTCATCGCTGTATGGATCTTATCCGTACTTGAAAAGAAGCTTCACAAGATCGTACCGGAAGTTTTAGACCTTTTTGTCACACCGCTTGTCAGCGTATTCGTAACCGGATACCTTACACTTTCCATCGTCGGACCAATCTTCGTATGGGCTGAAAATGCAATCCTCGGAGCAATCCAGTGGATGCTGACACTTCCACTCGGACTTGGAAGTCTGATCATGGGTAGTTTATATGCACCGACCGTTGTTACCGGTATCCATCAGATGTACACAGCCATCGATATCGGACAGCTTGCGAAATACGGTGTAACCTACTGGCTGCCACTCGCAAGTGCAGCAAACGTGGCACAGGGTGCAGCAGCACTTGCCGTTGCTGTAAAATCAAAAGACCAGAAGATCAAATCCCTTGCACTTCCATCATCACTCAGTGCATTTATGGGAATTACAGAACCTGCAATCTTTGGTGTAAACTTAAGATTCTTTAAACCATTTATCGCCGGATGCATCGGTGGAGGATGCGGAGCCCTTTATGCTTCCCTTGTTCACCTCGGTGCAAAAGGAACAGGTGTAACCGGTATCTTCGGAATCCTGCTCTGCCTGAACCAGCCACTTCAGTACGTCATTGAGATGGCAATCGCAGTCGGTGTTGCATTTGCAGTATCCTTCGCACTTTACAAAGACAAGAAGAAAGAACCAGTCGCAGAAGCTCCTGTTACTGTTGCAACTTCTGTTGAGGAAACAGACAGCGAAGAATCTGCTGCTTCCGAAACTAAAACAGCTTCAGGCAATACAAAAACCACTTCTTCCGAAGAAGTGTTAAATGCTCCGGTAAATGGAAAGATCATTCCAAATGATCAGATCGCAGACGATACATTTGCAGCAGAAGTCCTTGGAAAAACCGTAGCGATCGAACCTGCTGACGGTATCATCACCGCACCTTGTGATGGCGAAATCGTAAGCATTTTTGATACCGGTCACGCAGTATGCATCCTGACTGACGGCGGCGCAGAGCTTCTGATCCATGTCGGAATCGACACTGTAAAAATGGATGGAAATGGATTTACAAAGAAAGTATCTGACGGTGCAAAAGTACACGCCGGAGACGTGCTGATCGAAGCAGATTTAAATGCAATAAAAGAAGCCGGACATCCGGCAACAACCATGATGATCCTTACCAATACAGATCTGTATGATTCTGTAGAATGTGCCGCACCCGGCACTGTAACCGGTAAATCATCTGTTATGAAACTTACAAAATAAAATAACTCATGACAAATAATCAGATTTGTCTCCCGCAGCGGGTGTCGGATATCCGTATCAATACGTTTTCCGGACCGTTGCCTGCGGAACTATTTCCAGGAGTGAATCAATATGAACGCATTAACCAGAGATCTTGTAAACTTAGTAAATACAGCAGAAGAGAACCAGACAGCAAAAGAACAGACATCCGGCACACAGTTCCGCGAGAAACTGCACCTGATGCCTCCGGTTGGCTGGCCGAACGGACTTTGTCAGATGGATGGTGTGTTCCACGCATTTTTCCAGTACTCCCCATTTAACGCCGAAGGCGGTGTGAAAATGTGGGGTCATTACACCAGCACCAATCTGATCGACTGGAAATACAAAGGTGTATCCCTCTACCCGGATCAGCCATTTGACTGCCACGGTGTATATTCCGGATCTGCCTTCCTCGAAGACGGTACAATGTATCTTTACTACACCGGAAATGTCAAGCTGGAAGATGGAGATTTTGATTATATCAACACCGGTCGTGAGGCAAATACCGTACTCGTCACAACCAAAGACGGGATTCATTTTGGCAACAAAAAAGAACTGCTCCGCAACAGCGATTATCCTTCTGACCTGACCTGCCATGTGCGCGATCCGAAGGTCTGGAAAAAGGACGATACCTACTACATGATCCAGGGCGCACGTACTAAAAATGATGTCGGTCAGGCACTGATTTTTGAATCCTCCGATAAAATAAACTGGCACTTCCGCAGCCGTGTAGAATCCGAAAAGCCTTTCGGTTATATGTGGGAATGCCCGGATTATTTTGAAACGGACGGCATCAAAATCCTTTCCTCCTCCGTCCAGGGCCTGGAAGGCAAAGAGTGGGCTGACCGAAATGTATACCAGTCCGGTTACTTCCTTGTGGACGGCGACATTTTAGATTCCTACAAATTATCTCCTTATCATCTGTGGGATTATGGTTTTGACTATTACGCTCCGCAGAGCTTCGAAGCAGAAGATGGAAGACGCATCCATATCAGCTGGATGGGAATGCCGGATTGCGAAGAATATACCAATCCGACCATCAAAGACGGATGGCAGCACTGCTTTACATTTCCAAGAGAAGTCTTCATAAAAGATGGCAAAGTCTGCCAGAAACCGGTTCGCGAGCTGGATGCAAAAAAACAACAGCTTCAGGATGTTCAGAATGAACTTACCCAGAGCGGCTGCCCGGTATATGAAGTAAATGTAGATGGAATTAAGGAGAATCATTTCCAGGCTGTCCTTTCAGATAAACTGATCCTTGACTATGAGAATGGACGGTTCCAGATGCATTTCACAACCAAAAGTAAAACTTCCGTATCCGCAGGCAGAAGCCTTCGCTACGCCGAAGTCGGCACTCTGGAAAATGTAAAAATCCTTGCAGATACTTCTTCCGTTGAAGTATTTGTAAATGACGGAGAATTCGTATTCTCTACAAGATATTATCCAAATGATTATAAGATTGTGGTGCATTCCCCAAGTGCCCACATTACATTCGATAAAATTCAGTAAATCGTATATGGGCAATTCCCCAAAGCTTCCCGTATACGAAAACGCCAGACGGGGTACAGCAATCCCTTTTCCTCCTTTGCATGCTGTATCCTGCCTGGCATTTTTTAATTCTGATTGTTACACAATTGCTTTTCCCGTAAATAAAAGCGAATAGAGCATACTGTTCAATTCCGGATAGCTTTCCAGCTTCTCACGCAAAGACTCAAACAGCATATTTTTTTCTGAAAGCAAAATCCTTACCGCTTCCAGAAATCCCTTCTTCTCCACCTTTTCTTTTTTTATTTCAAATGTTATACTTCATATACAGCAAAAAACAGATAAAGGTAACGAAACACTATGTTAATCAGAAAAACACTTCCAGAAGATGTAGACACGATTTTAAATATTTTTGACACCGCCCGCCAGTTCATGCACGCAACCGGAAACCCGACACAATGGAATGCAAATTATCCGGCTCTCGAAGATCTCGAACCGGATATCCAGAATGGTAACAGTTATGTCTGCGTAGAAAATGATAAGGTCGTTGCCACTTTTACACTTATCATCGGAGACGAGCCGAACTATCAACTCATTGAAAATGGAAGCTGGCGTTCCGAGGCTCCATACGGAACCGTTCACCGCCTTGCATCTGACGGAACAACCAAAGGGATTGCACGGGCTTGCTTTGATTTTTGCAAGACACAAATCTCACATCTGCGTGTAGATACCCACAAGGATAATCAACCAATGCAGGCTTGCTTTAAGCAGAATGGATTTGAAGAATGTGGGATTATTTACGTCAGTGACGGGACTCCGCGGATTGCTTATGAATTTATTAGGATATCTGAATAGAGAGGTATTTTTATGACAATCAATAGTATTTTAGAAGAAATTATAAATCTGTCAAAAAAATATTCTGCTTCTACCGTTATTCTTTTTGGTTCCCGTGCCAAAGGGACTGCGACAGAACGAAGTGATATTGACATCGCCGTATCCGGTATTCCAGATACAGAAAATCTACGGGAAAAGCTTGATAATTTACCCACTTTATACACAATAGACCTTGTCAATCTTGATGAATGTGGAAATCAGTTATTATTGGAGGATATAAGAAAATATGGACGAGAAATTTACAAAAAGATTTGAATCCTTTAAAAATTCACTGGCATCTCTTTCAGAAGCTAATCACTAACCATATATTTCCAGGAGGCTTAATTTCATGTACTATCCACTCGCACAACAAGAATTTGAATCTTACCTTAACGGATACGACCGCGAAAATGACCGCATAAAATTAAAAATCATCCACACCTACGGCGTTGTAAAACAGGCAGAAGAGCTTGCCGGAAGGATGCATCTTTCAGCCGAAGACACCGACCTTGCAAGGCTGATTGCACTCCTTCACGACATCGGGCGTTTTGAGCAGTTAAAGCGCTACGACAGCTTTGAGCCTGGCACAATGGATCACGCTGCTTACGGTGTAAAGGTGCTTTTTGATGAAGGCATGATCCGCCGCTTTCTTCCGGATGACAAATGGGACTCCATCATTTACACTGCAATCGCCCATCACAGCGATTATGAACTCCCTGAGATCTCAGATCCGCAGACACTTTTACACGCAAAGCTGATCCGTGATGAGGACAAGCTGGACAACTGCCGGGTAAAGCTCGTAGACTCCACAAGCACCTTTATTAACGTTTCTGAAGAAGAACTCGGCGCGCAGAACATAACCCAAAAGGTATACGAAACAGTTTTTGAAAACAAATGTATCCTTTCCGCAGACCGCGTAACACAGATGGATTACTGGGTATCTTATATCGTCTATTTCTTTGACATTAACTTCAAAGAAAGCTTTGATATTATAGCGGAAAATAACTACTTAAACCGCATTATTGACAGGATTCCATATAGCAATCCGGTTACAAAAGAACAGATGGAAAATATCCGCGTTTATATGCAGAATTTTATTAATTCCCATACAAACAGCCAATCCTTTTAACTCACTCAGCTTGCAAAATTACCAGGCTGTAAAAAATATTTTTAAACTTTTACAATTTTAGTCAGGCGAATATTTGCCCGCTATTTGTTTAACTTAATCAAAACACAAACCACATAAAAAATCAGGAAACTGACATATGCGCTTTCAGGAAAACAAATTCTAATCTTCATTTATCCTTGAAAGCGTGTACATCATTTTCCTGTTTTTTTATCCTCCTATTGTATTATTTGTATTACGTGGTATAATACAATCAAATCTCACAGAAAGGAGATGCCGATATATGATCATCAAGATCAACATGCAGTCCGAAGTCCCGATCTACCTTCAGCTGCGCAACGAGATTGTCAAAGGAATCGGGCGAGGGGAATTTGAGCCGGGGGAATCGCTTCCGACCGTCCGCCAGATGGCAACCGATCTCGGTATTAACACCATGACCGTCAGCAAAGCTTACCAGCTTTTGAAAACAGAAGGCTTCCTCGAGACAGACCGCCGTAAGGGAACAACCATCTGTTATCCCACTTCCTCTGCTCCACAAGATAACCGCTTTGACGAAAAGCTGGCAGATGAACTGGAACTTTTAAGCGCAGAAGCAAAATTCCACGGCATGACTTTGACCGACTTCCTGGAATTCTGCCAGAGAGCATTTAACGAAATGGAGGTAACAGCGAAATGATGATGCTGATTATATTTTTAATTACAGACATTTCCATGGTCGGCATCTTTGCCGGAGTCTATGGAAATATTGCAAAATACCGGGAAGGAATGCTGATGGGAGTCCATATTCCTAAATCTGAACTTGAACATCCCGACGTAAAAGAGCTTCTCCAGCTTTATAAAAAGCGCAACCGCCAGTTTTATTTGTGGAACATGCTGGCAGGAATTGCGGTATGCCTGCTTTGCTTTACTTACTTTTCTATTTTTATTACCGTATGGACACTGTGGTTCGTAGAATTCTGCCTTCTTACCATTCTCCGTGTCTATCATTATCACCAGAAAGTATACGACATTAAGCAGAAAAATGGATGGATCAGCTCAGCAAATGCAGATGTGTCCGCTGCAGTGGATACCCGCACTTCCTCACAAATTGCGAAAAAGATACTGCCGGCAAAGCTTCATCTGATCCCGGCTGCAGTGATTCTGATCCCTCTGTTTTTCCCGCAGGTCCGTACTTATCTGCTGACCGAAAGTGATGGAAGAGTCATGCTTCTCTGCACAATTCTTGTCGCGGCAGCTTACATGGGTACCGGCTATTTATTCGCCCATATGCCAAACAAAATTTACAGTGAAAATTCACAGATCAACCTGCAGATCAATGCACTAGAAAAGCGTTTATACACCATATTCCTTTTTGTCTCCAACATTTGCAATACCGGCGCCTATCTCGGGATCATCCGGGATATTGCATCCAGCAACTGGATTGGCGGAGTTGGAATGGGCATCTACATTTTCCTCGAACTGATACCGGCTGCCATCATATTGATCATGTTTTTCTGGCTGCGTAAGGAAAAAGAGCGGATCCTCTCCCAGGACAGCACACCATTTTATATTGATGATGACTATTACTGGCGAAAAGGCTGGTACAACAATCCAAATGACAAACGGTATTTTGTACAGGACCGTGTGAACAGCATGAATTATTCTCTGAACTACGGACACCCTTCTGCAAAATATGTCACCGGAGGAATGCTCGTCGGCACCGGACTTCTTCTCCTCTGGATGTGTATCCTCTGTATCCGGATCGATTTTACACCGATCCGCCTGACGGAAAATGCTGCCCAGTATTCTATTACATCCGGCTATAAAACAGCAACCTTTGCTCTCGCTGATGTGGAATCAGTAACTCTTCTGGATAATCTGCCGGATGAAAAATTCTACCGGTCTGATGGTTCCGAAGATAACAGCAAACTTCTCGGTAATTTCCGTGGCAGCAAAACCGGACATTGCCAGATGTATATCTGGATTGAACATCCTCCGGTTCTTCAGATAAAGACAACAGATACCACCATTTTTCTGAACAGCAGCAACGAAGCACAGACTAAAGAATGGTACGATCAGTTAAATGATGCAATTTCTTCGAATAAATAAGCCTTTTTCATTACCATAACAATGCATAATATGAAATATCTTGTAAAGCATAACGCGCCATGCTACAATCATGTTAAAATGTTGGGGGCAAAAATATACGGATTTCACAAAGATAAAAAAGTTCAGAAAGGACTGTAGACAATGACACTTCAAGAATGTTATGTAAAAATTGGTGGCGATTATAATGATATTCTTCACCGGTTTATGAATGAAAATATGATACACAAATTTGTCCTCAAATTTCCGCAAGACAACAATATGGCTTTATTTGAAGAATCTTGGGCTAAAAAGGACTACAAAACCGCATTTCGTGCAATGCATACCTTAAAAGGTGTTGCCGTAAACCTTGGATTTACTGCACTTTACAATGTCAGCAGTGCTCTGACCGAAAAGCTCCGCAGCCAGGAATACGACAACCTTGACGGTTTGATCGCCGATGTCAAAAAACAGTATGATATCGTGATCGAAGCAATTGCAGCCCTTGACTAAATCTTAAAACACTGACGATAAACAGGAAGAGACTGCTTCACCGCAGCCCCTTCCTGTTATGTTTCTCTATAGCTTTTTCTTCAGCATTTCCGGATTTGATGCATAGGAGAGAGCCGTCTCCGCTATGATCCTCCCCTCTTTATACAGATTCAGAAGACCAAAATCCATCGAATGCATTTCTTCTTTATTAGACGAATACACGATTCCATCAATCTGCGGAACCTTATTGTCGCGGATCATATTGCGGATCGCCGGAGTGATCGTCATGATCTCAAATACCGGGACCTGTTTTCCATCCACTGTCGGCACAAGCTGCTGTGAAATTACAGCCTGCAATACCATGGACAGCTGAACTGCAATCTGCCTCTGCTGGTTTGCCGGAAATACATCAATGATACGGTCAACCGTATTTGCTGCTCCGATCGTATGCAGGGTAGAAAATACCAGATGCCCGGTTTCCGCTGCTGTCATTGCCACATCGATCGTCTCATAATCACGCATTTCACCAAGCAGGATCACATCCGGACTCTGCCGGAGCGAAGCACGTAGCGCATTGACATAGCTTTCCGTATCCACATTGATCTCTCTCTGGCTTACAATACTTTTATCATGCCGGTGCAGATACTCAATCGGATCTTCCAGCGTAATGATATGCTTTTCCATTGAATGATTGATCTTATCCACCAGACAGGCAAGCGTAGTAGATTTTCCACTTCCCGCCGGACCTGTCACAAGCACCAGTCCTTTTGACAGGTTATAAAAGCTCATCACCGGGTCCGGAATCCCAATCTCATTCGGCTCCGGCAGTTCAAATGTGATCACACGGATAACAGCTGAGAGCGCACCCCTCTGTTTGTACGCACTGACACGGAATCTCGAAAGTCCCGGAACAGCAAAAGAAAAATCATCATCTCCTTTTTCTTCAAGAACCCGGATGTCCCGTCCTCCTGCCAGCTTATATAATTCCTCAACGCATTCTTTCGTCTGCGGCGGCATCAGCTTTTCTTCCTTCTCCCTGCAGATTCTTCCATTTGCCCGATAAGAAACCGGAAGACCTGCTACAACAAATATATCCGATGCATGATTTAAAACTGCCTGCTGAAGCAGTACAATGATATCCATAGCTCAAACTCCTTTCGCGTCAGTCACTTCCAAGGACCGGAAGTGTTGACTTTTCTTCCCATTTCTCAGATGCTGACTCTTTCCATTTTACAACCTTCTGCGTTCCCTTTACCGGATCTGCCAGGATCTCGACTTCCAGATTCTGACTGTCCGTGACCGGAACCACATAGGAAATATCCAGATTCGCTCCGTCTTCTTCAGCTGTCACGCCCTCAATCTGTCGAATCGCAAATACAGGATCCTCTTTTGCAAATGCATCATCGATCTGCGCCATAATCTGCGCCGCTTTTGCATTTGCCTCACAATACGCCGTTTCCCGGCCGGCAAGCTGCTGACTATAACTCTGATCCCTTTTTGCACTTGACAGTGAGAGTGTGGCAAATGTCACCAGACACAGGATTACAAAGATCACAAGCAGGTACGACGTTCCGATCTGAATCCCCGGGTATGATCCCCTTTTCTTTCTCTTCATCCTGTCACTCCCTTTCCGTGCCTGTCATCCGGTCTGTTTCCACCGAATAGATTTCTTCCGGCTGTTCTCCGGACAGGCGCTGCACCGTAAATGTTCCATGCAAAAGCTTTCCATCCGGCTCCACCCGGATCACGATCTCATACGAAGCCTCATCCTTACTGCATTCCTGCCAGTCTGCGTCATAGAAGACCTCCGTGTCCTCCGTCAGCGCATCCGCAAGAAAAAGCTCTGTATACCCGGAAACCTTCTCAAGCGCCGTATTCAGTTCCTGTGTCTCGCGGCTGATCGTGTGCGCCTTCACAAAAATCTGCACACACACCGCAGAAGCAAGGCAGAAAAATAAAATTGCAATCATCAGTTCCAGCAAAAACAGGCTGGAACGCTTTGCCGGTGTCCGTTCCATAAATCTTCTCCCATCTATCTTGCAGCGCTCTTCACACTGACAAATGTATCTGTCTTTTTCCCGTCTTCATTTTCACAATACAGATGAAAAATCCCATCTGAAGTTTCCTTAGCCTCGAAGTCCTTTGTTGCCAGGATCTTCCGTCCATCGGATGCTTTTGCTTCCGTTCCATCCCGGACAAAAAGCTCTCTTAAGTATCCATCATACGCATACAGATATGTCACATAATCCTTCTCATCATAACGCTGCCGGATCACGAGAGCATTTTCCCCATCAAAGGTTCCGTCTGCTATCGCACCATTTTCATCATTCTGGTGCATTTTCTCCGTCACATAGGCAAGTGCCGTCCGTCCCGAATAGGAAGCTGACGAGGTCTTCACCTGCCGGCTGTAAAATCCCGATGCAAGAACCACAATGGCGACCGATGATGCCGCCAGCACGAAAAAGACTGCAAGAGGAAAAAGAAAATCAATCACATGCTTTTTTTCATTTCTACGCTTCATGTCCATTTCCTCCTATCGTTCGATCACCGTAATGTCCGGAAGAATATTGGCACCGGCAATCTGATAATCAATAAAAAACTGCTTCTTGTCATACTGGATCCCACAGTTTTCCGTCAGATCATCAAGCGTCTCCGGATAGTGTCCTTCCAGCGCATAGTACTGCGTCACACCACGCCAGAGTGCATTTTCCAGACTTTCCTTCTGCCTGCGTCTTGTCGTGTCCGAAAGCCTTTCAAATCCACTGAAAAAAGCACTGCAGATACATACAAACAGCAGAAGGGACAAACAGAAATTCCGAAGTGGGTGCTGCCGTTTTCCGTGATAAAACCGTTCCCGTTCTTTTCTCCACATAGCATACCTCCTAAAGTCCTGACATAATTCCAAGAAGCGGAAGCATAACCGACAGAAGGATCGTTCCGACGATCACCGACAGGATGATCACCAGCGTCGGTTCCAGAACTGCGATCATAGAAGAAAGCTTTTCATCCACTTCCTCCTCACACTCATCGGCAATCCTTCCCATCATCTCATCCATCATTCCGGCTTTCCCGGCAATGGATGTCATCCGCGCATAAACACCTGTGAAGATTCCGGCTTTCACCAGTGCCTCTGCGATATCCGTTCCATTTTCCATATCCGCTTTGCATTCTGCTACTTTCTTCCGGAAATCATCATCCTCGATCAGGTTCTCTGAAAATTCCATTCCCTGTTCCGGCGTCAGTCCGCTTTTCAGTGCCAGTGACATTCCTCCGGCAAACCGGCATGCCGACAGCTTATCCTTCAGCTCCCTTGAAAATGCAAACCCGGATCCGATGTGATACATTTTCTTTCTGCCGCTCTCTGTCTTTGTAAAATAAATACCCGCACAGACGATCACCGCCAAAAGTACCGCAAACACCGCCGAATATCTGGAAAGAGCATTGCCTGCAAGCAGGATCCCTCTTGAAAATCCGGTCATTTCCTGTCCAAACTGGCGGAACACCTGATCAAATACCGGCATAACCTTTGTCATCAAAATGATAATGATCACCAGCATCATCCCGATCATCAGAAGGGGATAGGAGATGGCACTCCGGACACTTCTCCTGATCGCTTCCTCTCGGTCATAATGCTCCGCCAGAGATTCCATTACTTCATCTAAAGTTCCTGTCTCTTCTCCGATCTGCGTCATACGGATCAGATACTCCGGAAATACTTTCGTCTCTTCCAGCGCCTGATCCAGCCTGCCCGTATCCATCACTGACTGATAAATCTCATCCAGCAGCTCTTTTTCTGCCTTCGTCTGCGCATCCTCCCGGAGAAGATCAACTCCCTCCAGGGAAGAAATCCCAGACTTCAGGATCATTGCCATTTCACTGCAGAACGAAGCAATTTCCAGATTCGTAAGCTTCCCCTGCTGTGTCCGCTTTTCCATATATGCCATCCTCCTTTTCACATTCCTGCCACATTCTTCTTATCCGGCTTCCTTTTATCTAATAGGTATACTTTGTGACATAATTCTTTCCATTTCCCACATACTTCTTCACATCCGAAGCACTGTTGTTTGCAGCAAGTGTCGGATCCATGATCGACCAGTTCTTTCCGTCAAATTCAATGATGTTATCCACCCAGCCGATCTCATCAACATAACAGCTGATCCACGCATGATACACATCACCGGAATAGCCAACCTCCAGCTTCGTCGGAATCCGCTGCGACCGGAGCATTGCCGACATCAACGCCGCATAATCAAAACAGATTCCTTTCCCGGTATCCAGTGTCTCATCCGGATCCGGTGTGTACCCATACGGAACATTCTCCGCTTTCTTTTTATCATAGGAAATATTTTTAATTACAAAATTATAAATCTGCGTTACCACATCCAGATCAGAATAGCAGTCCTTTCCTGCAAGACTCTCACCCTTTTTTACACACTTGGAATCTGCCGTGAAATTCACATAATAATTCGGATGCAGAAACGGGGCAAATTCATCTGTGATCTGTACGTCCAGATCCTGGGTAAAGCTTACCGCATACAGATTGTCCTCTACAGACACACTCTCCAGAAGTGTTACCTTATAAGAACCATTCCCGCCCGGAAGCGGATAAACCGCATAATCACCAACAACCGTAACCGGATAGGTATACTCTGTGCCATCCGGGGATGTCACCTGGAGCTTGACTTTTTCATTACTTCCATTATAACAGATCATCACATAGCCATCTGCCGTATGGGATGCATCCAGTACAACCAGGTCATTTCCATATGTCACTTCACCGGAAGCCTCCGTCTGAAGCACCTGCGCCGACGGATCTCTCGGATCCCCCTTTTTCCCGGACTGGCTTTTTTTCCCCTCCGATGCACATCCGCCAGGTATCAGTACACCTGTCAGAAATAGCAGAAAAAAGAAAAGAAAAATCCTCTGCCAGCGTCTTTTTTGTTCATATAAATCGTTCTGCCGCACAGAATTCCTCCTTTCTTTTCCACAGTGAAACAGTCCCAAAAACTCAACTAGAAAAATTATAGCATAATCAAAACATTAAAAGAAGTTATTTGGTCTAAACTGCTTTAATTTATTTGACAAAGAAATCAAAGACCATTACAATAGAAATCAGTTATAAACCATCACAATAGTAAAATTGGGGGTTAATTTATGAGTGATCATTTACCTGTCTTAAAGGTTCGTTTATTCGGAGGATTCTCAGCAAGCTACGGAGAGATTCCCGTATCATTCGGACGCAACACAACGACAAAAGCAATGAAATTGTTGCAGATATTACTCTACCATGGCGATACCGGTATCTCCAGAGATAAGCTTCTTGATGAACTGTACGGAAGAGAAGAACTTGCCGATGCTGCCAACAACCTTCGGGTAACCGCACACCGTCTTAAAAAGATCATCGTAGATGCCGGACTTCCGAGCCATGATTATATCAACATCAAAAAAGGTATTTACCGATAGGATGCTCCCATGCCGACCGAAGTTGATGCACATCAGTTTAAGGTTCTGGCAAAAGACGTGCAGGCGTGTACCGATAAGGTAAAAAAGCTGGCACTTCTTAAGAAGATCTGTCTGATGTACCGTGGGGAATTTCTTCCAGAACTTTCAGGAGATGAATGGGTCCTTGTTGAAAGCGTCCAATATAAGAATATTTATTCTGAATCCCTTCAGGAGCTCTGTAAGCTTCTGATCGAACGCGGAGATTATGAAGAGACGCTTCGTTTCTGTGAGCCGGCATGCCAGTTATATCCGTTCGATGAATGGCAATCCGTCCGCATCGACTGCTATATGGCATTGAACCGCTATAAGGATGCTGTGCAAGAATATGAGAACACTGCCAAATTATTTTTCGAAGAGCTTGGAATCCGCCCTTCTGAACATATGATGCAGCAGTTCGAGCAGATGAGCAGCCGCCTTAACTACAAACCACAGGAACTCGGCGACATCAAGGAACGTCTGAAAGAGGACGATATACGCGGCGGTGCTTTTTACTGCAGCCTGCCAAGTTTCCGTGACAGTTACCGTCTCGTTTCCCGAATCATTGAGAGGAACGGACAGTCCGTATACTTAATGTTATGTAGCATCACCAACGGAAAAGGAATGCCGATGGACAAGCCGGACAAGCTTGAAGTTCTTTCAGGCGAGCTTCAGAATACGATCCAACAGTGTCTGCGTAAAGGGGACTCCTTTACCAAATACAGCCCATCACAGTTTCTGATACTTCTCGTTGGTACGAACAAAGAGAACTGCAGCATGATTTTCGACAGAATCCAGAGATACTTCTCCAGAGAGCATAAAAGCTGGAAGCAGTACCTGGACTACTTCGTGTCCTCTGTAGCCGAAGTAGACCGGCAAGATTCACCGATTCAGTTCAATACTGAGAATAAAACCTGGTAAGCTGCAATCATGTTATCTTCGCAGCAGGGCAGAAATGGAGATAATTTATGGAACAAAGCTATCAAATCAGTTGGTATGCACCAAACTTTATTAACATGTGTATTGATAATATTAATGATGGAGAGCTGTCCGGTCGGATTTATCACTGCTACAGCAAAGAACCCTGGAAATTCACCAATATCCTTCAGCTGATCGAATTAGCTGATGATTTCTTCGACAAACTCGAATTTCCACAGGCATCCACCAGCGCACGTTCTTTCACTTCAACCCAGTTTTCAGTTGTTGACCGGCTTGATAAAGTACAGTCACCGGAAGATTTCATCGAGAATCGTGGACAAAAAGGGACTTTCTTTCTCAATGTCAGATACCGCCAGAATTCATCCTGGCAGGGCATCGTCCGCTGGATTGAAGGTAACTCTACACAACAGTTTGTAAGCGTACTTGAACTGCTTAAAATTCTCAGCAATGCATTAGTTTAAAGGAATGGCATTGTGAGAGATATCATTACATGAATGAATAAGAATTATACAGGCATTGTCTGATCACGGAATGTGATCGGAGGGTGCCTTTTAATTATCTTATAATTTTATTCTTTCTTAATTGCTTTTCATAAAAAACTCCAGTACCATTTGAATAGGCGTATGTAGAAAATCGAATCATATATGATATATGAATTCTTTGATTGTAGAAAAAATTATATATCTACATGAAACATGAGATATGGCGAATTTACTTATGAACTGTTTTCTATTATAATGGAGGTAAGCAATGAGAAAACAAAAGAAGAAATCTCGCCATAGCAAACAAACCCACAACCGGCAGTATAAAGACCGGTTATGGAGAATGATCTTTAATAACAAAGAAGATCTGCTGCAGCTTTATAATGCGATCAACCACACGGACTATCAGAATCCCGATGACCTGGAAGTAAATACATTGGAAGATGTCCTTTATCTGTCCATGAAAAATGATGTATCCTTCCTAGTTGGCGGAACCATGAATCTGTATGAGCATCTAAGCACTTTTAACCCAAACATGCCGCTTCGCGGAGTCTTTTATTTCTCCCGGTTATATGAAGGGTATGTTGCAGATAATAATCTGATGATCTACCATGAAAAAAGAGTCCGGCTTCCAAAACCGAAATATATTGTCTTTTACAATGGTACAAAAAATCAGCCAGATTCCATGGAGTTAAGGCTTTCAGACTGCTTTGAAAATACAGATAACGATGCACCTTGCCTGGAATGCACCGCAACCATGTTGAACATCAACTATGGTCACAATCAGGAACTGATGAAGCACTGTAGAAGGCTTGAAGAATATTCCATATTCGTCCAATGTGTCAGGGAATATATACAATCGGAACCTTCTGTGGAAGATGCATTAGAAAAGGCAATTGATACCTGTATTAATCAGGACGTGTTGGCAGATTTTCTCAAGAAACATCGAGCGGAGGTGACAAATATGATCCTGACGACATATGACAAAGACTTATATGAGAAAACCTTGAAGGAAGATGCCAGAGAAGAAGGTAGAGAAGAAGGACTTATGGAAGGACGCGCTGAAACCAGAGCAGAATTAAACCAGTTAACCATATGTCTTCTAAATGCCAAACGCTACAACGATCTGGAACATGCCGCAAAAGACATTGAATACCAAAAGAAATTATTAAAAGAATTTGGCATTGAATAAAAACTAAATAACCCTTACCCCATCCCGTGACTGATCACCGTCTAAGATGCAGTGCATCTCCCCTATATCAGTCACGGGATCTTTTTGTCCGGAAAATTCCTCTCCCTCGCCGCTATAACCAGATCACTCCTTTTCTATGCGCTCCCCTCAATCTATACTTTTTGCACTTCCATCACATTATTCCCCACTTTTACTTCTATTCTAATATCCCAATACATATAGTAGAGTCAGACACAAATATTACGCACTCCTACAAATCATGATGTTGGGGTTCAAAGGTATTTTGACCCCTTTGATACCAGATTGCTACGTGCTTTGCACTCTCGCA
>OKVP01000027.1_pt1 | contig 49192 bp, 90 predicted proteins | sample 1604821 | NCBI WGS metagenome assembly OKVP01 (sample SAMN01760946, study PRJEB22395) | human gut metagenome | reverse complement strand
GCGAGGACAGGGAGTACGCAGAAGCGCTGGGTAAGCTGTCCGAACTGAACTACCGAGCAGGGTACGAAGCGGGACGTAAAGAAAAGTAACATAATTTCGGCAATTCGTATGTATTATAAATTACATCGTAAAATTGTTTGAAATTATTTACTTCACAAGGAAAAGTGGTATAATATAATTACGCCGAAAGGAGGTGAATGAGTATGACGTACAACAACCCGAATGGTGCACAGTGCAACGCCAACATCAGCAAGGAAATGCTGGCAGAGATCAATCACTACTGCACCGTATGCGACCTTAATCGAAGTCAGTTTATGCGCAGAGCCATTTCAGAGTATCTGCAAAATCATCCGCTGCCCGATGAAAAAGAATAAGACGCTCGCTAAAGTTTGCAGACCGGAGCGAGCGTCTTATGAAACACTCAGAGAGTATAGACCCTCTTTGGGTTATTATACCAGAGATGGCCTACTCTCGCAAGATAGAAAGGTCAAATTTCTATGAATAATAATCTTGAAACCATCCGAATCTTCTCCGAAGATGTTATTCCCGTGTACGACACCGACACTGGCGAAAAGGTAGTGCTGGGTAGGGAACTGCACGAAAAGCTCAAAATCAAGACCCCTTATCACATCTGGTTTCCCCGTATGGTGGAATACGGGTTTGTCGATGGCACGGACTATTTCACGGAGAACAAAAATGTTCACCGTGAAGATGGGCGTAAAATGCCACAGGTTCAAATCGACCACATCATCAAGCTGGACATGGCAAAGCACATTGCAATGATTCAGCGGACACCTGAGGGCATGGAGATTCGCCAGAAGCTGATTGACCTTGAGAAGAACGCGGCAGTCAACCAGTTCGCAGGGCTTTCTAAGGAACTGCAAGCAATTCTTATGATTGACCAGCGCACCATGAAGCAGGAGCAGCGCATTTCTGCTCTTGAGAACACTATGACCATCGACTACAACCAGCAGCGTGTGTTAAAGCGTGTTGTGAACACAGTGGTTATCAACGCTCTGGGCGGCATGGACAGCCCGGCCTACAAGAGCCGCAGCGTCTCTCAGAAGCTGTTCATGGAATGCAACCGGGACATTCAGGACTGGTTCAACGTGAACAGTCGGAACAACGTGCCGAAGAAGCGGTTCGATGAAGCTGTCGAGTACATCAAGAAGTGGAGACCGTGCGCGAACTCTGTTATGTTGGTTCAGGTCACGAACGGCCAGACCCAGATGTCCATGTGAAAGGAGAACGGATATGATTAACGGCGATAAGTACGAAAATCTTGACGAATACATCAGCGACACTCTGGAAAATATGGAGTGGCTTTGGAGAACGCCTGACGTTGGAGAAACCTACAACGGGCGAGTGATCGCTTGCAACGGCAAAGAGGTTGCGTGCGGCTATCTCTCCTACGAAGCAGACGAATACGGTGATTTGAGACCGTACCTGTGCGACAACGGCAAGATTGTCATGCATGACATTAACGATTGGATGCCGATGCCGAACGTGACCAGCGCATTGAAGAAGTAAACAGCCAATAAGAAAAGCCAGTGGTTAGAGAGCATCTAGCCGCTGGCTTTTTGTGTTATATGTTAATCTTGAATGGCAACCACTTCATAAGAGCTGTAGCCTGTGAATCCGCTTAACGGATGAAGCTCAAATGATGCTGTTTGCCCCGAAGCAAGGCCGTCCATGATGTAAGTATACTCACCGCCAACAGGAACTTCATTGCCTTCGGTGTCTTTCATTTTGTAAAGGACAACGACCTTGACTGCATTGCTTGTAAACTGGCTGTTGTTCGTAACCTGTCCAGTGAATCGCAAATCATAGCCAGAGCCACGCTTAGAAACATTCGTGACGGCCAGTTCACCAGCACGGATAATCTGATTGGAAGGACTTGCTTCGTGAACGTTCCAGTCCTCTGCGCTTGTCGTATACTCAATTCTTGTCGGCTTAACGCCATCAGAGTCAAAAGCGATATAATCGCCATACCAATAAGAATCACCTTCGCCAACCCAGTCCAGCGTTTCAGAACCGGTCTTTAAGACGGAGCCATCTTCGCCGTATACCGTAACATTCAGCGAAACAAAATCGACCGCCCAATCGGTGTTTGGATTCTCAACCAATACAGCGTAGAACACATAGTATCTCGTTTTGCCGTATTCGTACTTGGTTTCAAGATGGCTATGGGATTCTTTGATTGTTATGGGTTGTACCTGCGTTGCATTGATTTCTTCCAGCTCAATAGGAGCAGACCATTCATCAGGCTTTGCAGTTGCCATTGCGCTAATAGGCATAGCAAGCATCATAGCCGCCGCCAGAGCCGCCGCAATGATTCTCTTTCTCATTTTTTATTTCTTCCTTTCTTTGAACAAAATTTTATATAGCGTTTGAAATACCATGTGCCATAAGATACACGCCAAAAGCCAAAAGAGCGGCGCCCACAATGATGCCCCATATTGAAGCGGCAATCTTTTCGTTATTTTCTCTCTTTTCTTTATTTTTGTCATTCTTTTGGTTCATTGCAAATTCCTCCCTTTATTCAACTGGCGTTAGCAAGACTTCCGCGCTAATCGAAAGTTCGATATGGTAGCCGTCTTTAACGGTAACATTCTGCTTTTCGCCAGCTTTTTCAAATTTCAGTACATCGCTCACATCGTCAGAATTTGCATCAGACACCACAAATACTGTAGCTTCTTTGTTTCGATTCTCAACTTCGTATATGCCAGCCGGAACCATGTACCAGATATATTTATAACCACTTTTGTTCGTTTCTTCTTTTCCGTAATCGCCAAGAACTTCATCAATTAGAATAAAAGAGTCGTCCTCTTTTACAGGTTCTTCCGAAGTAGCAGACGAACTTTCGGATTCTGCCTTTACAGATGATGCAATAGATGATGTTGACTTTTCGCTTTCAGAGCTAGCCGCAGTATCTGTTTTGTTACGAGGGCTTACCAAATCCATAATAAAAGCCAATACGAACATTACCATAAGGATTTTGAACCACAGCCGCTTATAAGCTGGCTTTGGCGGTGTATTCTCTCCACCACACTGCGGACAGGTTTTAGCGGTAGCCGCTATCCTTGCGCCGCAGTGTTTACACTTTACGAGTTTTGCCATTTTACAATGCCCCTTTCTTACGGTCAAGTATAGCACAGATTAGACCGGGAGAGGGGTCTTTTTTTATTTTTTGGAATTTTTGGAGACTTGCACAACCAGATAGGTGTCGTTTTGTGAAGGTGGGGGAGCCTTTTTTATTTTTTCGGTGGTTGAGAGACTGACCGGGCGGGGCTGGGTGGCGGCTATATGCCCCGCCGGTGACCCCTGCCCACTCCAGCGCACCCGGAACGACGGCACACGACAGGCAGCAGGGCAGACCATGCCAAAAAACAGAGCGGACAAGTGCTAGGGCAGACCGACGCCCAAACGCTGGACTGCTTGCGCAGTGTGTCCGAAACTGTGCAAAAGCGGACAGCCCAAAACCAAAAAAATAAATACGCAAAAAAGCGTAAATACCTATTGACATTTACGCAAGAAAGCGTATAATATAATCAGACGCAAGAAAGCGTAACGCCTACCAAATACCACCACAAAACAGGAGGACAAAAACCATGAAAAAGACCGTTGATATTATGGACTACTGCAACAAGCTGTTTGCCGCTGACCTTTTCGCGGGTGTCGTGCTGGAAGAGGACTTTGACACGGGCTGTAACTACACATGGAGCGCCGCCGGTGATGACTGGGCGGACAAGTTCCGCGCTGAGCTTAACGGCTACATCTCCGCCGGATGCTGTGCAGAGCGTGCCGCCGACTACCGCAAAGCCCTTGCTATTCTCGATGAGATGGAACAGGCCGCAGAGCAGACCCAGACCAGCGCACCCGAAGCGGTCAAATGCGCCGACCTCTATACCGCCACATTTGAGGACGGCAAGTTAATGACTGGCACGCTTGACCAGCTCTATGCAGCCCAGAACAACCGCAGAATGACCATCAAACCCGTTGTGTGGCTCTGGTGCAGTGACAGCGGCCTATATATGGTAGACTATATCTTAGAGGGCGCAGGCTGGACACTGGGCGCATTTGATACGCTGGCAGATGCGGAAAAGGCAGTGGCAGCATTTAACGCACAGCCCTCCGCAGATGTTGCAGCAATGCTCACGGAGACTGCTCTAAAACGCTTTACCTGTGATGTAGAGTGCAAGGCACTGGGCGACGATGGCAAACAATATAATGCTGTTTGGTGCCCCGATTGTGGGCAGATTTATTATACCATCCCAGCAAAAGTTAAGGTACTGGGCTACATCCCGCAATATAAGGAGGGCTAAACAATGATTGCACTTGACTTTACCCAGTGGGCTGCCCTCTGGTACGTGGGCGGCATGATCAGCGGCGCGCTTGTTATGATTGCATTTCTCAATAGCTAAGGAGGGGCTGAAAATGTATACAATTTTTTATGGTATCGGTACTACCGCTACTAATGGCGGTTTTTATGGGCATAAATGGATAGCTGAGGAGCTGACCAGCATTGCAAACGGCGATTATTGCGAAAAAATGACCGAAAAAGAAATACAAGCCATGTGCAATGACGTCAACTTACACGGCGGACACAACGGGTTTAAAGTTTGGGCTGAGGTGCAAAAACAATGACAACGTTTGAAGAAAAAGTGAACGCATACCGCGAAAACAAGCGGTTAATTGAAGAGTTAGAAGCAATGAACGACGCTGTAAAGGCTGAAATCATCGACATGATGCACGGCGCGCCGGAAATGGTACAGGGCACGGCAAAAGCCATTTATAAGGATGTGCAGAGCATCCGACTTGATAGCAAGCTTTTACAGGCCGTGCACCCGGATATTTATGCTGAGTGCAGCAAGCGCACCACATACAAGCGGTTTAGCGTGGTATAAGGGGGCGCGACAAGTGATATTTTCCTGTATCCTGTTTTTCTTCTGGTTTTTCTCTGCTCTGTTTAAGGCGTCAAAATAAGAAGCATTTCACCCGGTCAAAAATGGCCGGGCTTTTCTTTTGCCTTGCATCTGCTGAGGGTGCAGGGCTTTTGTTTTGCCCTGCTGCAATACAGCCACACACAAGCGGATACAACGGTTTTTATCCCGTCCATGCAGTTATACAACATACGCCGCAAAACGGCGCACAGGGCTTTACAGGCGCTTTCTCAGCTATTTGCCGTGTTTTGCCGCTGCCGTGTGGCGGGTGCATCCAGCTATACCGCACCGCCTGCGCCACGCTGGACGCTGTACAGGCCAGCACAGCCGCCTATTATAATAAGGTATATAAGGGCGCAGCATACAACAGACCATGCCAGCCCGGCGGCGGTCTCGATACTTCCCAAGCCCGGCGGCTTGCAGTCTGGCACCGGGTTGACCCGGTGCCCTCCACCCGGCGGGGCAGTCCAGCAGCAGGGGCGCGGCGGGCGGCACAGAACCATTGACGGCTACCGCCGTATCTCTTTTCGGGCTTTCGCCCGATAGCCAATAGAGACCAGCAATAGTCGCAGCGTTTCGGCTGGAATAGTCGTAATCGCTTCTGGAATAGTCGTAGCCACCAGTCGTAGTTTCTCCGATAAAATAGTCGTAGAATAGTCGTAAAGTCGTCAGATGACCAGCTTTTGAAAGTCCTATATATCGTATAGTAATGAGTGGTTCGCTGATAGTCGCAGAGTAATAATTGTAGCATTTTCTTGCGAACTATCGTCAAATAGTCGTGTATTTTTTGTATGAAATAGTCGTTCGCCTTTTAGAGAAAGAGAGGTGCGATAGTCGCTAAGTCATCCGACTACCCCAAAAATCAATATGTGTCAAGACACCTATCAATTTTAATCCCAATCGCATTACCTCAAAATATTTAACAATCGTACTTATTATAATAGTCGTAGACAATTACTCAATCTTTTTAACTATTATTCCGCTGGGATAGTCGTACCATCCAATTCGGCAAATGCCTCAATACTTTTAACTATCTGATAAGACTATCCTGCTGGTCAGTTGCTTTCAATCTGTAATCAGATGCTCATACCGCTATGCAACATTTCTACATATTCAACCAACTGCAAAATGAAGTCAATTCTCCATGTCTGGAATAGTCGTAGGCCATCCACCAGTCCGAACCTCACGCCAGCTCTCACCTACGGTCTGCTCTGCTGGCTAACGGTATAGCTTTGGAGATAGAGGGTTGTAGGGAGAAAGAACCTTTGCAAAGCATTTTGTTGTCATTTTCGGTTGTCGCAGTTGTCGCACCATTTTGGCGTGGGGGCCTCAAACAATTTATTTGTTTGAGGGGGGAGTTAGGGGGATTATAGGGGGTAATAGGGGTTGTAGGGGAAAGAGGGGGAGGAAAGGGGGGAAGATTGGTATACCATGATACCAACGCATACCATTCGTATCAACTGGTACGATTCGTATCGCTTGGTATGCAATAGTCGCAGCCGTTGCGTCTCACATGTCCCGATTTCGTCTCAATCCACCCTGCGATTAGACAAATAGCCGTTTGCATCCGTCCATCTGACTGCTATCATCGCTGGAAAGGCGTGTAAGAGCCTGTCTGCCGCGTTTTTCTGATTGACCCGATAACTTTCACGTCTGACCCTGAAAAGCCGTTCTGACTGCTCCTGCATCGTTCTAATCGCATGGTCCAGCTTGAGATATACCATCAGCATCAACGGAGAGCCGTCTACGAGCGTCTGTGGCGCGTTTTCGTAATGAAGTCGATAAAGTTATCGTCTAACACACAAAACGCCTTAAAACAGGCTTTCTCGTGGAGTTGACGAAAAACGAAAAGAGCCACCATCGCTGGTAGCCTTTTTGCGTCCGTTATTTCATTGATGAAAAATATTTATGGGGTTCAGACGGTAACTTTATCGCCTAGACCCTGTTATCTGTTTTTCTTGCCTATTCTACCGTGACGATACGAGCGCAGAAGCGATTCTATTCTTTCGTTTCAATAGTCGGCGCATTATCGATAGCAACCATTACGTTTTCTAGTACATCAAACATCAATGCATTGAACGTATAATCTGTTTCATCCACGCTAACATATTTCATCTGCTCATCGGAAAAGTATCGTTTTAGTGCGTTAGCATCAATAGGTCGAATGTTCATTTTGTCTCCTTCCGTTACATCCACACGCATTCTTTGAACTGCTGTGTTTCCATCTGGAACGTGATGTCCAGTGACCCAACGTTGCCTTCTTTGTTCTTCTCAAGCGCAAAGTGATAATGCAACTCTGGCCGCTTTTTCGTAGTCACGTTCTGTGCCAGCAGGATGATTGCATCTGCGTCCTGCTCGATTTGCCCGGATTCTCGCAGGTCTGCGGCGGTCGGTGGGATGCCCGCTCTTGCGGTCTCTCGATTGAGCTGTGCCAGAGCTATTACTAGCGTTCCTGTGGACTGTGCGAACTCATGCAGTGCCATGCTGATCTCCGTGACGGCACTGTATCGGTCTTTCGCTCCGGCCTGATGGATGAGCTGCAAATAGTCGATGAACACTACTTTGGCTTGCATCCTGATGGACTGCGTTCTAATCCATTCAACACTCTTACCAGCGGCAGAGCGGACGAATAGCGGATATTTCTTGATGGCTGCAAGCCGGTCAAGTTCGTCAATGCTGACGGTCTTGTTTTTGACCGTGTGTAGCGGTACGCCTAGCTGGTTTGCGATAATACGAGCATAGAGCGTGTCTGGGTCGGTCTCTAGGCTAAAATACGCCACTTTGCGTCCGTTCTTAGCTATTTCACAGGCAAGTTGCAGGGATAGAGCAGTCTTGCCAGCAGACGGTCTGCCACCGATCACAACGAAGTTGCCCGGCACAAGATGTAAGTTGTTATCCAGCACTCTAAGCCCTGTGCTGATATATTCCGGCTTATCATCCAGCTTGCGGATGTAATTGTCTATGCCGTCACACATCGGGATGAAATCGCTTCTCTCGTTGTGCAGGTTGATAGCTTCGCCTAGCTGCTCATAAATGCCCGTCAGGTCTGCGTATCTAGTCGAGCCATCAACGATTTTGAACGCAATCTCTCTGGCTCTGGTCAATGCTGCCTGTTCCTTGACGATTCCAGCCCATCCAAGCATCATGTCATGGGTGACGTTACGGATGAACTCTGCGCCAAAGGCATCCAGACATTCACCCATTGCCTTTTTGCAGTTATCGTACCGTCCCATGACTTCTACCGGGTTCCACTTGTCGTTGTGTTCCCAATAGCCACGAATGGCAGCGAATGTATCACGCAGTTCAGGGCAGAAATCGTCGATTTTAAGGTCTTGCAGCACATCAGCGTATTCCGAGAACGCGAGGACTGCGCCCAGCAGAATGTATTGGGTCTGATTTTCAATATTCACCGCAGAAAGTCTCCCTCGTCAGGCAATTCAGCCATTGTCCGCTGATAGCCACCGTTCCAGTCCTTTACGTTACGCATCCAATTCCGTGCAGCAGCTTTCCAGTCCTTCATGGGCGATTTTCCGACCTTCCAGCCATTTGCCGTGAAGTGGTCAACAAACCGCTCTGCTTCTGATTCCATGTAACCCTTGTCCGCAAAGTATTCTTTGGCTTGTTCGATAGTCGGAGCCTTGAAGCGTTTGACTTCGTTGGTATTTTTCTTTTCACATTTTTCTTTTTTATCAGATTCAGATACAGAATCAGATACAGATAAGGCATCGTTTGCATCCATTTGCATATTTTGCATACCAGCGTATGCGTTTGCATCATTGGTATGCGTTTGTATGCATTTGCATTTTTCATCGTTCCAACGCTTATTTGCACTCCGTCTGTTTTTCTCAATTCGCTCCTGTCTTTTCTGTGCATTCATATCATCAAACGCCTTAACGACTTTCCAGAGCATCCGCATAGCACGGTCGTTGTCGTATGCTGGCTCAAGTCCAGTCTCAACATACCGCGCGTAGTTGCGGATGAATGCTCCAAATTCCTCGTCTGCCAGCTCGTCCATCGCATGGACGTGTTCCAGCAAAAGAATCATTGATGTTCTCGGCTTGTGTTCCTGCTCCATACTCAGTCCTCTTTGTAGCGTTTGTTCCATGCTTCGATGGCTTTTTCCTTGCCAAATGTTACAGAAGTGCTCACCCCGCATTTTCCGCAGACCACCCAACTAGCCATGTTAATGTCAAGTGGATGAAGCACTTTTACAGTCGGCGGTTTCGCACCGCAAAACGGACATCTCTTGAGTTCTGTCATTTTCTAAACCCTTCTCTTGTTCTTACAATTCGTTTGAAAACTTCATGTATCTTTGCGGCTTTACGGTATACAGGCCGATTGCGCTTCTGCTTGATGTAACCGCACTGCGTTTCGGACTGCCTGACAGCATTTGCAAAATGTTCAGCTGATGCAGCACATTGGTTCATCGCTTCTGTTAACGCTTCAAATCCATCCATATTTAGTCCTCCGTAGGCGGTTCAGGCATAGGCATCCAATGTGTAACATCTTTGAATGGGATGCACTCTCTTGCTTCGCACCAATCACCGTTTACATCATAATATGCTATCCAGTCACCAGCTTTTTTGTCGTGAACCAGAACATAATCGCTGGCAAAATCGTTTTTCGGAATATCGGGCAATCTATCCTTGACATTAATCCAATTGCTCATGCTCATCACCTCACACCATCGGAAACGCCATCCAATGCGTCACCGTTACATCTTTCGGCAGTCTCTCGCCTATCTCATCCCAGAACTGACCGTCTGCGTAACAGCCGAGAAAGTACGCTGTCGGCGAGATTCCTTGCAACATTTTTCCATCTTTATCGTGCCACGTTGTCTTAATCGCAAGCAACAAAGGCTGCGTCCGCTCTCGTGGCGGTTCGCTTGCTGGATGCCAAAGAGTGTTAGCCATTGTCCTTTACCTCGATAGTCGGTGCGGTGTCGATGTAATCAAGCACATCATCTAGCGCATATCCCATGTAGGCGTACTCGACAGTAAACTCTTGCTCTAATTCCTGCATCCATTCTTCGATGCGTTTCCGTAGTGCATTGGCATCAATCGGTCTAGCTTTCATTGCCCTTTCTCCTTTCAATCTCATTGCAAACCGCCTTGTAAAACGCATCCCACATCTCATGGTCGTAAGAATCGCCAAAAAAGCCTGTCCGCTTGCGCTCTTTAATGTCACGTTCAAAGCAACCAAGCGTCGTGTCGGTCAGCTCCGGCAGAAGCGGCGTGATGTATCCGCAGACAAGGCTAATCATATATGACCGTCTGCCCAAGCAGTAGCGGACAGCGCAGTTGCAGACCGCTCCGAAGTCGTCATTGGCGGGGTCTACCATACCTTTAGGAACATCTGACCTTAAATCATCAACGCTGCATTTAAGGGCTTCCGCAAACTTTGTCAGTCGCGTTTCCTTTTTTACGCTACGCTTTTGCTTTTCAACGGCACTGACATACGCACCGGTCGTTCCGATCATCTTCGCAACATCTTTCTGCGTGATACCGAGTTCAAGCCTGCGTTTCTTGATTTTCTCCCCTGTTGTCATTTTTATACCCCCTCCTTGTACATCGTATATAAAACCACAAACCCAGTCAAAAAAATAAAAACGTGGAGAATTGCATCTGCAAGAACCTTTATCTTTTCATCGGAAATTTCGTTCAAAAATATATCCCATATCAAAATTTTTTCAATGAGATATGCTATCCCACATATAAATGTTCCAACCAGAAAAGAAGCTAAAACCACAATCAACGCATTTCCAAGATTACTCATTCTCTTTTTTCTCCCATTCCTTGCATCCACGTTCGTCCCACACGAAGTCTGCAACGTGTTCTGACTGGTCGTTCACACACACGCCCTCCGGCTCTGCGTACCATTTGCAAGAGTCACAGGACGGCTCAGATTTGTTCTCACAGGATTCTGCTGTGCATCGGATAGCCTTGCCAGCGGAGAACTGCTTGATGCCCATGCAAGAGCAATGTTCGGTGGTGCAGTAAACATCCATTATTTCTTTCCTCTCTTTCCGCTGTTGAATCGCCCGATCACTCGCTTATACTCTGCATAGCACTCCGGGCACAAATCGCCTGTGTCCCTGCGCCATGCCCAGTCCTTGAAGTATTCGTCAGGGTTTATCATCCTGCCGCCCAGAACCGCTCCGCAGCGGTCGCACACTCGCTTGTGGTAGATTCCTCTGTCAGTTTGCATATTATCATCCTTCCACATAACACCAGCTTTGGGGCGGGCGCTTTAAGCACTTATTACAAAAATGTCTATTCGTTTCGCCCCATTCTTCTACTTGATAATTGCATCTTACTTTATTAAAATTGCAAACTCCTCTATTCCCCATGAGAATGCAATAACGAGTAAACTCAAATAAAAATTTTGGATGTTCATACAATTTCACATTGGAAATGCTCCATGCCCAGCCTTTCTTTCCGACATAATCCAAAATTTCTTTTTTCCTAAGGCCGGACATCTCTTCAAATCCTTCTGGCAAGCAATCCGATTCTGGCGTTATTTCGTACAGATGATTGCAAGTGAACTCTCCTATAACTTTTCCGTCCAATTGTTCCAAGTACCCATCGCATTCTTTGAACCATCCGGTTTTGGTTTTTGTGCAATAAACATAACACTTGAAAGGTTCATCGCCCATATTCGGCTTTGTTTTCCGTATTTCAAGAGTTTTTATGCCAAGAAAAATAAGATTGCACCAACTCGGATTGATGCTCAACAGAACCGACTTCATTTTTTATTCTCCCTCCCCAACATCCTTGAACAGGATTTCTTTGTCTGCTTTCCAGTCTTTGATTTTACACGGAATGTCCGTGCCTGGAACGGTCTTTTTTAGCCCGTCCATCTGCCAGACGTTCCACGAGATAGTGTCCGCGATGCAGTCAAGAAAAATGGGCATGAAGCCAATTTCTAGCTTTTCAGCATCAAACCGATACCTAAAATTTTCGATCAGTGTCAGGAACAGATTGCACCGTGCTAGCAAGAGATTGTCTCCCTGCCACTCATAGCCGTATGTCGATGCGTAGGCGTTAATTGCCCAGCACATCCACATATCGTAGTCGTGGAACTGCTCTGCCAGAACATTCAGCTTTCTGTCCAGCAGACCGATTCTGTCCGGCACGGCAATCATCTTCCCTGTTGTTGTATCATATCGGCTTGTCAGGAACGGTGCTTCGCCACAGGTTACTTCAAGGCAAGTCTTATTGATGTATTCTTTCCAATCCTCGCCCTTCAGGTCGTTTTCGGCAATGTCTGTCATCTTCTTGCAAACCCAAGTCGGCGTAAACACCTCTGCTTTCTTGTTGGTTCGCTTCTTTTGGTCTGCCAGCCGTTTCTGTACACGAGGGACAAGCTGAACCTTGTCCAGCTGTTCCAGCGTGATTTCATCTGCAAAGCCAACGTCCAGTTCGGGCGGTGGGTCTGTCGCCCAGATGATGTTCTTGCCTGTCGTGTGGTCTTGCAAGAGGACAGGCAGGAACGTGCGTAGGCAGGGGTCGGAAAAATCAATCAAAGTTCCCATTTGTCAGCCCTCACCATGATTGTGTTCTTCTCTTTCAGCCAGTCCTTGACGCAATGAAAGCAATGCTCACGGTTCTGGCAACGCTCCGGGTCACGATGTTTGATAAGTTCGCAGATGCCCCGCGTAAAGTTTTCTGTAATATCTTCGTCCGTCATGGAACGGATAAAATCGCCGTTAGTCATGTTCCACCACCTCTCTGTACTCCACGTCAATCCCTTTTGGCAAAGCCGTCTGGTACTTCTGGGCGAGCTGTTCTGCGCTCTGAGCATCGCCCAACGGCTGTTCAGGCGGCGCAACGGTGACTTCCACGTTGTCACGCATACCAAAGTAGTTCTTGGCTCGGAAAATCCACTCTGCCGGGTTCTCCTGACCGTACATACCGTTGTACGCCCACATGGACTGCATTTGCAGAATCAGCTTTAGGATGTACTTCTGCTGTAAGCTATCGTCACGGCGCTTGCCCGCCATAATCTGCTTCAGGCTCACCCATTCGATGCCCAGCACCAGTGCAATCCATTCCACAACAGGGGAGATTCTGGCTTCGATGCAAGCGTCAAAGAAGAAGTCAAGTCGTCGCTGCACTTCAATCGGGTTGTTCATGTCCACGCTCGGAAGGTCGCCAAAATACTTGGCTGCAATCATGCCGATAACCTTCTTGTCCTCTTCATCACCGATTCTCGACTGCAAATCGCCTGTGTTCAGCATCTTAGACCTCGTGATTGCTAACTCCTGTTGTTCTTTCACCTTTTTACTCACCTGTGAGCGGATAGATTTCCGTTTATTAAGCATCTGTTGCTTCTTCTTCTCGCGCTCTTTCTCGCGCTTCGCAGCGGCTTCTTCTTTCGCCTTTTGCGCCCGCTTCTCACGCTTTTTCTTTTCAGCTTCGGTCAGCGGCGGTCTGCCACGACCACGCTTCGGGGGTGTTGCCATGTGTCAGGCCTCCTTTGGCGGTTCAGGAAGCGGCATCCAGCAAATAATGTCCCTTTCTTCATTTGATTTCCAGTTTCCATTCTTAAAAACACCAACGCCAAAAAGATAATACCAACGGCTCGTGTCCTTATCGAGCCAGTGATAATAAATAAGATACATCCCATCAACATTCGGGTCATTATCGTTTGCGTTTATCCAACAATCTCCATGAAAAACATCTCTTGGAAAGCACTTGCTTATATTTGAGTTTTCTTTTGTAAGCACGACACTCTTTACACCATCAAATACTTTCTTTGGTAAATAGATTTCAACCGTTTCTGCATCAATCATGCAAAATTTGCAATTCATATCATTACTCCTTTAATCCCATATAGATTTCCATACAGGATAGCTTAGATGCAATCCACGCAATCGAGCAGCAATCATTTATTGGTCGCCACCAAGCGCACTTTTCTTTCTCGCAGACGCACCGACCAAGCGGATTGCTGGTCATCTTCATCGGGCAGTAAAGTTCTTTGTCCATTGGTTATTCCCCGTTCATCTCATAACATTTGCTGTAGTTCTCGTTGAACCCCAAACACCAAGCTAACTCAGAAGCCATTTCCTGATAAATGCCTTTGATATTAAGCTCAGTTTCGGATTTCGCACAGCCACTATAAAGACCATACAGAAAAGCCAGTTTTTCACGCCCTATCATGTTGATATCCTGAATCATCATTTCCACCCCATAACAACAGCCGTACAAACGGCTAGACACACGTTGACGAACAACCAGACGAGCATTGCCTGCCGCTTTTCAAACAGGTTGTCTGCCATGTTTTTGATTGTCCGTTCGGACTGAACTACCACCGCCAGCAGGACTAGGCAGACCAGCCAGCGAGTTGCAAATTCAAACATCATCGTTACCACCTGTTCATAATTTCAAATTCTCTCATGTGAAGTTTCTCGCCGCAAAACGGACAAATCCTTTCCTCTTGGAATTCTTTCTTTTTCATATATGCTTCATGCTTCACGGATGTCATACATCTATCGCAAGAATAGGTCAAAATGAAGTGAACCGGCTTTTCTTCTTGCTTTTCTTTTGGATAAATCTTTTCTTCAAATACATCGTACAGCTTTTGGAAACCAGCTTTTGCGCTCTTTACCCACATATCGTGCCCGGCTTCTGCTTCCTCTTTACTGTCATATCCTCGAACAACAATCCACTCCCCACCCCTAAATTGTTCGTGTTGAATCGCCGTTTCGTAATTCCAATCCCTATCGTCAACAGCGCAAGTGTCAATGTGATAGCCATTGACGGTATCTTCCTTCAGTTCTCGTTCATAGCGAGGGCGTTGATTCATAAATCCAAAAAGCTCACTTGCAAAATCAAACATTGTTATCCTCCATCAAATCGTCCACGCTCAACTGACCGGGAAGAACGCCATCTTCCATCCACCAGTGGAACATTTCTTCGCCAGTTTCAATTCCGTTCCAAACAGATGTGTTTTGAAGCCCTTTGTTTTTTCGTACTTTGAGCATCCTGTCAAACGCTTGGACGTACATTTTTTCATAAGCAGTCCAACGAGCAAACTGCCGCTGTCTGCCCCCCCCCTACCGGCCATAGGACAGCCGATGCAACCGACACGTTTCCAGCCGTCACAGTAAAGCGGATTGATGGGAAGATGTTCACTGTGTGTATAGTCCCACACATCATCGTCAGACCAATCCACAATAGGGTTGACCGTCATTTTACCCTTGAGGTTGCAGGTCTCGAACAGTTGCCGTTTTTCATCGTTGTCGCCCATGAGAATGATTCGCTTTGCAGGGTCTTTGTGCATCACTTCCATAATGCCACGACTGTTTTTGCGCCGTGCTGATTCAGCCCATCGAACGCCTGTGGCAATAAACCGATTTTTTCCTGTGTTTTCCTTCAGAACTTCACAGCAATACCGCACAAGTCTTGTCGGTGGCATCAGCTTTTGCGGAATCAGTGTCCACATGGACACGGGTTTGTCCTTGTATCGGGGCATGACGATGGAGCATTTGATTCCACGCTCTTCCATTGCCTTGAACTGCTCACGGATGAAATAGACTGTCTCCGGCGCATCTGCTGTGGTATGGCTGTTAACCACCTCGAAATTGATTCCTGCACGTTCAGCCAGAGCCACAATCACCTGTGAATCCTTGCCGCCAGAGTATGTGACCATGAGCGGTTTCTTGTAACGATGCTCGGATAGCCGTGCAGCGTCCTGCAACCGTGCGATAGCAAGCTGTTCCTTGTCCATCAGCTCCACCTTTCTCTCAGCTCTTTTTCGACCTGTTCTGATTTTGCTGTGATGTAATCCGCAAACTCGTCAGGTGTCATGTCCTCTTCTTTGAACTTGCCGACCATTTCCCAGTACCTGTCACCAATGCGGATGATTTTCTGCACTTGTTCATCGGTCAGGTCTGCATCGCACCGAAGGTTCTGAATCAGTGCGCCCCATGTGGCAGCGATACCATCCAGAGCCATGTGGAAGCCGTACAACTGGTTCTGCCGTGCGATTTTGCGGAGGTTGGCTGACATCGCCTGTTTGCCAGACGAGGGGCGATTTCTGCGCTTATTCATCTTATATCTCCTTGCCGGGGGGTGGGGGGGAAAAGTTCAAACGTGACTTTCAGCGTTTTACCGCCACGAACTTCCCATGCCTTTTGAATCTTGTTCTTACCGTCATGCTCCATTTTAATGATAAAATGATTGACGACCGCTTCAATAGCTTCTCTTGTTACCTCCTTCACGCTTCGCCACGCCTGTAAGCCATCTTTGTGGGGTGGGGCATAAGTCCAAACGTAGACATTTCCAAACGGTCCACATCCAACATGATATTCAGCCATTTTTATTCTCCTTTTCTTCAAGGCGAGAGAGCCAGCGGGTTTCTTTTTCATCTTCGATTTTGATAACCTTTTCCATGTACCTGTTATAAATCAAGATTCCGTCTCTTTCGGCGGACTTGCCAAACATGGTTAGGCAGACAAAAACATCCGCCATTTCTTCTTGTATATTTTCTAAACATTCCTCAACACTCTTCGGTGTCGGGTTCGTACCGTCCAGTGCTCGGCGCAGCTTCAACGCAGCCTGTGCCAGTTCGGACGCTTCTTCTGCCAACTGTGCCAAGATTTCCGTCTTGGGCAGGATGTCTGAAACCTTCTTGCTCACTTCTGTTCTCCTTTCAGCCATTTGTTCAGCTTTGACATGCAAGAGGGGCAAAGAAACGGTTCATCATAGCAATCGCAACTCCAGTAGTCCCATGCGTCATGCACGTTCTTATCAACCAGAATCACGGCATTTGGCTTATGCCTTCCCATCTCATCGGGCGGTTCAGGATTAAACACTTCTCCGCAGCGATCACATTTCATGCTCATTCTCTTTCTCCAATCTCTTTAGCAGCCCATCCACGTCATACCGCCAATGGACACGCAGCCTTTTTGCTTTAATCTCTATCCCCTCTTGCTCTGCCCACTGCCAAGGGATGCTCTTGCGGCTCTCGTTGTAACGGAACGCCAGAACCTTGCTGGCAGAGATTGCAAAGGTGCGGTTGACCGCCCTATAATTGACTATCACATGGGCGGTCTGACCGCTATACCCCATCGCTTCCACCATGTCCGTGATGTGCTTTTCCTTGCGGTATTTGCGCTCTGCCTTGTCGTACTTGCCGAACACCTTTTCCAGAGGAATAGAGGGCGTTTCGATGGTTTTCAGTTCAAACAGGTGGTTCATCGGGTATCGGTACACAAGGAAGTCGCAGATGTTGTCGATGGAAAAGGACAGATTCTCGTTGCCGCCGTAGTAGGTGGCAGCACTGTCTTTCAGGCGGTAGCACCACGCATCGGATGGGACGGATGCTTTGAAGTCTGCTTCAAACTGCTTGCCGGTGTTCATTCGTTGTCCTCGATTTTTTTGGCTTCTCTGATACGCAGCCGAGCAAGTTCGCTATTTGCATATCGCAGTTGCCAACTACCAAACCAGCCTTTGTGAACAAGTTTTCCGGCGCAGTAAACAAACTCCTGCTTCATTAAGTCATCAAGTGAAATGATGTAACCGCCCGGCTTATACTTTCTTTTGTTCATCCTCGTTTACCTCTAAGCTCACGGAATATGAGTTTCTTTGTCAGCGGGCTTTTCCATTTCCTTCATAATCCGCTTATGTTCTTCCACTGTCATGTTGTTCGGGTAGAATCGCTTGTCCACCAGTTCAAACGGTTGCATATAGTGGTCAAGAACATCTCTTGCTTCTTCTCGTGCCTTTTCGGCACACATTTCGATGTATTCATCTTCGGTCATGTTGTAATCGGTAATGCAATCGACCACCGAAGAAAACCGGCACAGCAGACCATTAGGTTGTCTTGCAATGAAAGCTCCCATTTATCGTTCACCTCTAAATTCACTTCCGAGAAACCGCTTCTTGCCACGTTCCCGGTGCTTGTCCTCATAATCACGGTGGTACACGCTCTGGCTGTGGTTCAGCTCATACACGAACGCTTTGCGCTCCTCGAAGTCTTTCTTCTCTGCCTTGTACTTCTCGCAGGTGTCGTGGCAGGCTTGGTGGCGTGATGTGCAGTTGAGACAACAGGTAATCATTCTTCGCCAAATCTCCTTTTTGTTACAGCCATCGGGAACTCTTCGATTTCACTTGCCCAGCGTGCGGTTCCCTCGCCGTATGCTCTTTGCCAAACTAGAGGGAAACCGCCCAGGCCATCAAACAGGCTACCTAGTGTAGGCTTTTCTTTCAGGTAAGGGCGCATCTTCTGTACCAACCAGAACCACTGCGGCAGGGCTATGGAGTTGCCAAGAGCCTTGTACCGTGGGCTGTCAGCGTATTTGTGCTTTTTTCCCTTACTGTCTATCCAATCACCAATATCGGTGTATCCGTCCGGGTAGCCTTGTAGCCGTTCGCATTCAACAGGGGTCAATCGGCGAACAATCCAACGAATGGTTTTCTCCAACACGGCAGAATCATGTCTTTCTGCGGATAACGTTCCAGCTTTTTCTATTTCATATCCGATTCCCATTGCTTTTGCTCCAATTTTGTAAGAAAAGCCAGCACAGAACGGTTTCGTCTGAACGCCATCTGCTTTCGATGAATCATGTTTTTCTGCAATCAGGCATTCGCTGCCATTGCCGATGTTCCCGGCTTTTGCTTTCAAGGTTGAGTATTTGTCACTTTCCTTGTAGTGGCTGAAAGACTGTTCGTTGAAGGTCTTGCGTTCGATTGCGATAGCCGTGTAGTCTGTGATTCTGTTTTCGTGGTCTCCTGTAATTGTTGGCACGATTTTTCCGTCACCGTTGCTACGAGCATCAAAAACTATCGGCTGGTGTCCGTGTTCTTGCGCCCTCAAAGTGCCCGTCACATCGTAGCTCACATCCATCACGCTTCCGCCCTGGTCGTTCAGCACAGGAATCGGTTGAAACAACGTCTGGTCTTGCAGTGTAGAAAGCGTTGCGCTCAATTCAGTTTGAGCGCCTTTGCCTCCACCAGCGCACCCACTACGGATTTTCAGGGTGTAAGATTTGCCCCCACCTATCACATCCAGAAGGGCTTGCCTGAGAACTTCCGGGAGTGGCTTCCCACGCCTTGACGCTCTCATCAGAATTCCCTGACACGCCCGTGCGCTCAAATAGTATTTCTGCGGCGCGTTGTCCTCCAAAATCAACGACAAGAGCGATGCGCTTTCTTCTCTGGGGAACTCCCCAATATTGAGCGTCAAGCTGTCGCCAAGCCAAAGACCATCCGTTTCCGGCGATTGCCCCGGCTTTGCTCCATCTGCACCCCCTCGGAGGTCTAGGAATTGAAACATCTGGTTGTTCCACGCGGGCAAGTTCTTCCAGCACGGCTCTGAAATCTTCTCCTCCGTTGGAACTAAATGCTCCGGGGACGTTTTCCCAAACAGCGAAAGTTGGATACATTCCATTGGTGGCTGTCCTCATTTCCTTAATGATTCTTGCAGCATCCAAAAACAGCACGGAACGGTTGTCGTCAAATCCAAGCCTTTTCCCCGCCATAGACAAGCCCTGACAAGGACTGCCAAACGTGATGCAGTCCACAGGCTCTATCTTGTCGCCGTGAATCTTTGTGATGTCGCCCAAGTGTTTCATCTTTCCAAACGCCCGTCCAGCCAGATAGCGCAGCTCTTATATAAGGTAGGCGGTCAGGACTTTGCCGAAGCGAAAGCCTTGCTCATATCAGCGATAATGTCATATCGGTTTTGATATTTGCTGTACACAGTCGTTCCAGTTCCAAGACCAATCTGTGTCTGGTTGATGGAAGCAGGAACTATGTAAATGCTTTCCTTCTCTTCGTTTTTTGCGATCAGAAAATAAACATCGCAAGTAGGGAATCGTTTTTCGAGATTGAACGAATAGCAAAAACTCTTATTTGCTCTGCTCGGCCTTGCCGTTTTCACATCAACCTTAACGCTGCCATTAACATAAAGGTCATAGGCGTATCTAGTTGACATTCGCTCAACCGCAAATCCATGTTCTTCCAGCAGTTTTGTAGCAAGGTCTTCGCCATACTTTCCGAATTGCGTTTCGCTTTCTTTCATTTCGATATTAAGGATTTCAGCTATTTTGTAATAGCCACCCGGAAAACGGCGAATTGCATTTGTCAACTTGTCGTTTCCGTAATACTCGCTCAATTCACTTCTTGATGGCATTCTGGTTAAACCAGTGGCAGACATACAGGCTTTCACATACAGCAAGATTTTATCTTGCGTCCAATGCGTTTTTTCTTCCCGATTCATGCGCATCTCCAATCAGAAGGGCAACGAACCATCATCGTCAATTACAGAGAAGTTGTCGTTCCCGCCCTGAGAGTAGTTCTGCGGTGCATCCTGCGCCCGATCAGCAGGCTTGCTGTCAGACTTGCCACCGCAGAAGTCAACCTTGTTCGCCATGATTTCCGTTGCGGTGCGGTTGTTCCCCTGCTTGTCGGTATACTTCCGGGTCTGGATGCTGCCAGTCACCAGAATCAGGCTGCCCTTCTGAAACCACTTGGAAACGAACAGCGCCGTATTACCAAATGCTGTGCAGTTGAAGAAGTCGGTTTCCTTCTGACCGCCACTCTGACGGTCACAAGCAATGCTGAACGTGCAAACATCCTTTCCAGACTTCGTAACTTTAGCTTCTGGCGTGTGAACCAGACGCCCCTGAATTGCGATAGAGTTAAGCATTGTTTAGCCCTCCTTCGGCTGTTTCTGAGCACAGTCCCAACACAGGACGCGCCCAAATCGTTTCTTTGTGCTTCTTGCAGTTTCCAGCGGAGTGACGGTGCGGTTGTTGTACTGAATAGGTTGTAACTGCTTTCCGCAGCAAGCGCATGGAGGGATGGTTTCCGCTTCCGTTTGCTTCTGCGCAGGCTTGTTTGCCCTGCTTGCGGTCTGCTTCTTGTACTCATCCGTGTCAGCGTCCTTCGTATCGTCAATGCAGAACAGACCGTTCAAGGCGTACTTTCTGGCGTAGCTACTAGACGTTCCGGTCACCTGCGCTGCATCCATCTTGGTTTTTTGCTCCGGTTCTCTTGCGTAAGCAGTAACCGTTACGCATCCACCATCCAGAGCTTCCACCTTTGCGGTCGCTTCGATGTAATGCCACCCCTCTAACACTTTAGGTTCATCAGAAAGGGTAAGAAGCAAACCGTGTTCTTTCAAAATTGGCTTGACTGCTTCCAAAATGTCCTCACAAGAGCGATACTTGTAACCGCCAAATGTGTTCATCTGCCCCTTCGGGGCTTTCAACTCTGACTGAACAGCCATCAGAGCTTCATGGATTTTGCTGTTGTCCATACGTTTCCTTTCTTCGGCTTCATTAGGCTTCATTGTTCTTGCTTTGGCTTAACTTGGCTGTACAAAATCAGCCAGCCATCAGTTCTGACAACTGTGCACGGAGGTCTTTCAGCTCCGCTTCCCTGTCCTCAATTTCAGACTGCAAGTCCTCAATCTCAGCCAGACGGTCAGCTTCTTTGGCTTCTGCCATCTGCTCGTTGGTCATAAAGTACACGCCGTCCTTCGGTTCTGTCACGCCGCCGAATCTATCTAAGCTCCCGCTAATCATTTTTTCTGGGCCGTCCTCTCTGCTTTCTGTGCTCTTGGATTTGAAGAGCTGAGTACCATTGGCTTGTGTCGATTTCAATGGTAGACCACCGGTAATCGCACTCTTTGTTCAGGCAGTGCTTTCTACGGATGATACAATCATCCTCGTTCCTGGTGTCTACAGTCGTAACACTTTCCTGTCCGCACATCGGGCATTTCACTGAACATCCCTCCACTCGTTGGTGTGGTGGGCTACACGTCTTATTTTGCGATTTTCACGCTCGATTCTCTCATTCTCAGCGCTAACGCCGATAATAGCGAGAATCAAAGCGGTAAAAAGCATTGACACGGACAGCAGTGTATATCCAAGCATCCCCCAGCCATTGGAAGCGCCATTGATGGCATTTCCACATCCAAGTGCCGCAACGGCGATGGATATGCTTATAAAGCACAATACAGTGCCTTTAACAGTTTTCATTTCTCTTCACCTCTTTTAAGACAATATCAAATCCGGTTGGCTTGTTTTCGCTAATGGTAATCTTTGCATTCAGGGCCTTTGCGATTTTTAGAAGCGTATCGACCCGAACGGAGCTTTTCTGCTTCTTTCGCTTGCCCAAGATGCTATAAATCGTCGGCCTTGATACTCCCGATCTACGGCTAAGGTCGTTGATGTTGAAGTACCTGGCTTTCATTGCATCTTCCAGCGTCATGCTTTCTTACCTGTGCCGAAAATCCAGCAGGTGGCCATCAGAACGCCGATGCCGATGATGTACCATGTTGCTTTAGCGCCGATCAGAATCTCGATATGATGCACCAGCCAGAAGTTTAGCAGGAACGCTGCTAGAACCAATGCTAAGACAATGCCCCAGATCAGGACGATTTCCACGAATGCTTTCATCTTTATCCTTTCTTTGAATGTGTTCCAGTCGGTCTTTCTCCCGGCTGTGCCAGCGGATTTCACGCTGGCCGTAGTATTTACCGTTCATCAGGAGCCTTCACCTTTCCCTGTGCAAGTAAAGTACTGTAATGGCCGTAGCTCATGCCGTATCGCTTTGCGGCATCGTTCATCTGGCGCACGGTGTATTTTGGAGGTTCGTGCTTTTGAGGTCTCGCACGTTCTGGTTCCTGCACATCCCAAGTAATTTTGAACTCGCCAGATGCTTTTATTTCTTTCAGCTCTTTTTGCTTTTTGGCTTTGTACTTTTTGGTCAAAGCCTTGTTTGCATCTGCTGCGCATTCAGGGTGATACTTCTGAGACCAGAACTTCCGAACCATTGGCTTCTTGCACCAAGCGCATAAAGCCGGTTCCGGCTCAGCCTTGATTCCTTTCTTTATAAGGGCCTGCCGTTCTCTGCGAACAATGATTTTACATTCTTCGCAGTATTTCTTACATGGGTTTACGAGGCCAAGAAAGACGCCGCAGCGCTCACAGTACTTTTCTTCCACGCTGCATCTCCTCTTTCAACCTTTCTTCTCTGTTGTGCCGTTCAAAGCACTGGTTGATGGATTTCTCCATCCACAGCACCTTGTTGGCATCGTTTCTGGATACGCCAGCTGCCATTGCCAGCTTTAGTCTGCGCTTGCGGCTTTGCGCTTTACGAAATTTCATCACCAGCACTCACCAGCCTTATCTGTAATGAACTTCGGGACTTCCTGGCCTGTGGCAACGCACAGCGCAACTAGCTTTTCGACCCAAATATCAAACAGGCTTTCTTTTGGCATATAGCACTGGCCAACACAAGGCTCCTTAAAACTCTTCCAGATTGTCAGGCCGACAGCGCCATCCGTGACTGTCCATATCATACTGTAGCCTTCATTGCACAGGTTGTACAAAATGTCTCGTGCTCTGCTTTTGGCTTCGTTGATTTCAAAGGCATCCCAGTGCTTTTTGCTTTCCTCGTAGGCTTCCACCGCCTTGTTAATGGCGTGGTGCGCTTCGTTCGGGTGTTCAAGGTCTACCTTTAAGGTGATAATATGCTCCATGTTCAGCCCTCCTTATACCGCACCGTCAAACGCCTTATCCATAGCGTCCATAACAGGCTTTAAGCGTTCCAGCGTGTTGTACTTCTGCTTGAAGCTCTGTGCATCCCGGAAAGCGTCTGCCATCATCTGACTGTGCAAATCCGGGTGTTCCAGAACCTCTTTCATCGGCATATAAGACCGAACAGGCGGTTCATCCGGCGCAACCACTGTAATGTTGACGTAGGCTCTGACAGGCTCCTGCGTATCCTCGCTGGTGATGCGAATTGCTCCAATCATGTGCCGTGCCTGACCCTGACGGTACTTCTCGGCGGCAACTTCGTCTCTCCACTCGAAGTCGTTATGTAGAACCGATTCCTTCGGTCTAGCATAATCAACAACCAGCTCCGGCGTTAGCTTGCCGCTGTTCTGCCGGATTTCTTCAAACGCACCAGCGGCTTCATCGGCAGTTGCCTTGTAACAGCACTTGTCGTTCTTCCACTGATAACCAGTTTTAATGTTCATTTTTTGCTCCTTTCTGAATTTTTGGCTCCATGCCAGCCGCTACATACCAAACTGCACCCGAACGCATCTCGCCTGAACACGCCTATCCAGCCCATCCACACCATTACTTGCCGTCCGCGACCAACCTCGCCAGCCTTGCCGCGTCTTAACGCTCCGCACATCAACTCAACATAACGCACCAAAACTTAACGCACCTCGCCTCGCCAGCCACTCCACACGGCGCCCTGTCTTGCCAATCCGTGCCACATCCCGCCTTAACAGCCTAACCTCGCCGGAACCCAACATAGACCGCCTAGCCTAGCCAGCCTTAACGAACCTAACACTAGCATTCCTAAATAAGCCGAACCCCGACTGCCAATCCAGACATTACCCAGCCGCTCCTTACTGACCATAACATGCCAGCCAAAAGAGCTTTACTCGCTCAGTTCAACATGGAATGCGCCCCAGCTACCGCCTTTTTCGATGCGCCACTCGCCAAGACCGCACTGGTCGCCGCCAGCGTTCAGCATATTCACGATGTCGGACAAGCTGAAGTTGCCGTTCTCGTTGAAAGAGATGGTAACGTCCATGTACCAGTTGGCGAACTCAGGACGATAGCGCAAGTCAGCGGTTCCCATGCCGATACGAACAGAATCCTCACGACCTACGAACTTCGGTTCGCCTTCCGGCTTGAAAGACTTGATTTCGATGAACTCAGAACCGTTGTCGCCGAAAATCATAAATGCGCCACGAGCGGAAACCTTATCCTTCGTCCAGCCCAGACGGAATGCAGCGGAAACGGCAGCGGCCTTAACAGCGCAAGCAGGGAAACCGAACTGCTCAGATGCTGCGTACTTGTCCAGCAGCTCTTCTGTCCAGTCAGCGTAGGCAACGTCCGGCTTGCCGTTCATCCAGTACAGTGCTTCGGCGATTTCGCCGTAGACGTTCTTAGCCTGTTTCTTGTCCTTCTTGAGCTTCGTTCCCTGCTGAGATGCAAGCAGCTCCTTTTTCGCCTTCTCGCTCCATGCGTGGACAATCAGCGGAGAATCGCCGATAATGCGGATTTTTGCGGTTTTCTTAATAATGGGCTTGATGCAGACAACGGTAGCTTCTTTCTTAGTCATTTTAGTTCTCTCTTTCTTTTTTGCTTGTTTGCTCAAATGCGTTTGCAGTCACATCTGAGGTTCGTTTTCGGTATTCTGCTCGATTTCAAGAATCTTGCAGATGCTCTGGATAATCTTATCCGGCTTTCGCTCGCCACGAAGAATCTTGTAGAGGTACGAATCATCAAGGAACAATCCAGTATCGCTTTGAACCGCTTGAATCAGCTCCGTTTGCTTCATACCTCGCTGCAACAGCTTCATCTTCACTTCCAGCTCAAAGTCAGACGGTACGGTAGGTTCTTGCTTTTCAGACTTGAGAAACAAGTTAACGAAGTAGACCTGTCCTTTTCCAGTGACCTTCGGTGTTCTGTTAATGGAAACGTGGTCGCTGTGCTGAATCGTGGTTTCTTTAATTTCAAACAGCCCCATCTCCATACTACGCTGCGTAGGCAAGTTGTAGTCGCTTCGTTTCGGGTCTTTAATGAGGTAGCTGTTCTTTCGCATCCAGTCGAACAAACGGTTCTGGCCGATGCTAATGCCATTTTGCGAAAGTAACTTTGCAAGCTCACCAACAAGAATTGATTTTTTGCTTGCTGAAACTGCGTCAGCAAACAGGACTTTCAGCTTCATGGTTTCAATCTGCTTGTCTTTCTCTTCCAGCTCCTCATGCGCTGCGATCAGTGCAGTTGCGAGAAGCTGCGAGCGGGTAAGCTTCGGCGCGTTGTAGCTTCCAGTCTTACGGATTGCAGGAAGCACATCGTTCGTTACCCATCTGCGGAACGGAGCCGCTTCCGGTTTGTCGCTGCGAAGAATGACATGGTACAGGCCGCTTTCGTTGACGATTACCATTTCCTGTTTTCCGCCAAGGGTGTCAATCAGACTGACACCCTTTTCGTCATCATCTAATCGGTCAGCAGCCATGCGGTTATTGCTAATACCAAGCACAGCGCACACGTCTTTCAGAACGAACCACGCTTCGCCGTCCACATCGACTGTGCGAACCTTGTTGTTCTGATATTCAAAAACTTGAATGTTTGCCATTTTTCTCCCCTTTCTTACAATCCCGAATCCTGAATATTCAAAATCCGGCAGATGCTTTTTTTGATGCCGGGCGTTTCCAGCTTCCCCGTCTTAACCTTGAAAAGGTAGGAACGGTCAAAATATCGTCCGGTATCCTCCTTGACTTTTTCAATCAACCAGTCGTTAGTCTTGTCTTTTTGGATAAGAGCAATCTCGATTTGTTTGCCAAAGTCACACAGAGGTTTTTTTTCAGCCATTATTTCACCTCCGGCTATTGATTTTTACGCATAAGTGTAATATAATGAAGTTGCTAGAAATCATTCATTACGCCTTCGCGGTACGGTCTTAGTATAATACGCTTTCGCGTAAAATGCAAGGCTTTTTTAAGCGTTCGCGTAATTTCAGCAAACCTTACAATGCGAGGACTGGAATTATGGCAAACTTGTACGAAAATATTGAAAAACTCTGCAAGCAGCGTGGAGTAAATGTGACCACAATGTGCAAGGAATCGGGTGCAAGCCGTGGGTCTTTGACCGATTTGAAAAACGGTAGAAAGCAAACCTTGAAATATGAAACGCTCGATAAGATAGCTTCTTATTTTGGAACAAGCGTAGATGCTTTGGTTTCTGGCGAACATAAAGAAAACCCGCCCCAGCAGCCGCAAAGTGAAGTCGATGCAGCAGTGGAGCGGATTAGAAGAAAACTTGAATCTATGCCGAAGGAACAGCGTGAAGCTCTTATGAACCTGATCGAGAAGATGTAACGTTCATGCCCGGTAAAATAAAAAAAACCCCTTGTGCCGGGCTGGTGTAGCTCTGCGCAAGGGATTTTCTATTATTCCAAGTCTAGTGCTTGTTCCGCTGCCGGAATCTTTTCAGGATGTTCCAGCAGCCATGCAATAAATCGGTCAATCTTGGCTCTTTCCTGTTCACTCATTGTGGCATATCCTCCCGATCGGTAAGTACGGACGTTCATTTGATACGATTATACACCTTTTGGTTGTCAAGTCAATGCATTTTTAACAACTTCGTAAAAATTGAACGTTTTCTTCGTATCCATTACTTCACGTCAGGAAATCCGCGAGTGTTCAAGTCAAAAGGGGCAACGCCTATCCATCTTTCCTCCAATCACAGCTCTACGAGCTGTCCGTCAATGCGTTCGATGCTATCTGCCGGGTCGTGCCCATCGTCTAAGGCGGCTACGGCGCGTTCCAGGATGCCTTTTGCTTCGAGGTAAGCATCTTTATCAGCTTCGTACCCAGAAAGGCTCAGGACAAGCTCCAGCGTCCGTCTGCGAGCGTATGGAATAATCAGAGCATCTACGGTTCGGTTCATTCGTTTTCCTCCCACGGTTCAGGTGTGTGCGGCTTCCCATCGGGAACGCTTGCAGGCATTCCGTCGATGATCGGCATACGTTCATGGTTCCAGATTACAGTTTCTCTCATTTTTGTTCCCTTCTTCTTTGGAATTTTTTGACAATACAGTTATAACACAGGCTGCTGTTGGTTCTCCATAGCAGCTTTTTCCATTTTTTGGCTTGTCGAACCCAGCAGTTTTGCTGGATTTTGTTGAAAGGGTGAGAATTTATGGATGAATATTTGGTAAGAACAGCCAAAGCATTGGAGATAGCTCGAATGCGTTCCGGCTTGAGCCAGCAGAAGTTAGCGGCAAAAATGGGCGTGAATCGTGGCACGATAGCGAATTGGGAGCAAGGTCTGGCAGCTATTTCTCTGCCAATGGCTATGCGCTGGTTCACCTGCTGCGGCGTATCGGTGGCTCGATACATGGACGCTTGCATTCATCCGGGGCTACTTGAACACCTTGAGGACGACGTTTCCGATTTGGAGAAACGGCGAATTCTTATAGATGCTATGATGGAGTGTTCCTCCTATGAGATAGATGCCTTGTTGTACATCCGGTACGGAGATCACGGCTCAGACCATATCGGTGTGCTGACGGAGATTCTGGCAAACCTCCACACACCGTTGAAGGACAGGGTCGCTGTCTGCCGGATGGTGTCTGGTAACTATGAGATGGCACAGGCCACCGGAACAGACCCAGACCCGAACGGAACCGCCGCAAAGATGGAGATTCTCTATCAGGCGCAGGACGCTGGAACAGACGCGGCTATGAAGTCCAACGATTCATATACCGTGAATCCCAATAATATAACTGGCTGATTGTCGAATTATCGAAGTTTTTACGGTATACAGGGGGACGTGCTCCACTTTTTGTACACAATAGGCCTGTTATAAATATGGTTTTGGGTTGTCATTTTGTCCCCCATAGAATCGTAAATGGTGGATTTTTGCGGATGTAATTAACGAATTCGCGTGAAATTTTCGTTCATCAAAGCGTGACTTGTCAATTCGCCCCCTATTGGTGTGATTGCACTCCATTTTCTGTACACGATAGAACCGTCAGGTAGATTATAAGGCTTGATGGACGTTTCTTATTCAGCAAAAAGAGTTGTCGTTTTCCACAATCTGCCCGTTGAAGAGAAGAAATTGTTGAAAATGTATCGTCGTCACTATTTGATGATGATTATTTATCTCTTGTTTATCTCTTGTTTATATATATAGTAAGAACGTGTACAAAAAGTGGAGCATTGTGTACATAAAGTGGAGGAACGTGTACAAGAAGTGGATGGTATCGTGTACAAAAAGTGGAGTATCGTGTACAGAATGTGGAAGTCGATTGTTGAAAAAATAATTGTGTACAGAATCATTGACGTGTACACGATACAGTGGTATAATAGGGTAGAAGAAATGAGGTGATGCAATGCCAGAATTGACAGGAAACAACCTTGTCGAAAAGAGCAAGGCATTGGTTTGGGCGAAGTTTACGGACTACACAGCAGGCGAGCTTCGGCTGCTTGAGGTCTATCTGAGCCGTATCAATCCGAGAGACCCCGAAAGCTCTAACGTGTCGTTTACGCTGGCTGAATATTGCAAGCTGCTGGATTTGAAGCTCAATTCAAAGAACTTGAAGTCGCAGGTTAAGCACTTTTTGGGCAACGTGGTTTCAGTACCACTGAATGCAGATGGAACAGAATATGTGATGTATCCACTGTTCACAAAGGCAGAGGTCAAGTTCAATCGAGAATCCTTGTCCTATGACGTTTCAATCAACTGTAATCCTGACTTGCGACCTGTGTTTTTCGACATTGCAAGAAGCGGCTACGTCAAATACCGTCTGCGCTATACGATTGGGATGAAACAGCAAGCATCTATTCTGATGTACAGCATGATTCGAGATTGGATGAATCGCTCTCTAACATCGAACAAGATTGGTTTGAAGCAGCTACGTGACCACTTGGGGGCAAACGATGCAAGTTATGACGACTTCCGGGCTTTACGCCGCAGAGTTCTTGAACCAGCAGTGGAAGAGATCAGCAATGTTTCAGACATCGTCGTTGACTTTGAGAAGATTTGCACAGGGCGAAAGGTAGTAGCAGTTGAGTTTCGATTCGGGTACAAATCCAAGCAGCCCGTCATAGATGCCGATTCTAGCGAGGTTGATTGTGAGACGGCCAATTCCAAGCCGGAAAGTAAAAAAAACGCAAGAAAGTCCCGCACAAGTGGATATGAAGGGTACGACTGGTCTGTGTGCGATGCTCTATCCGTTCAAGAGTGCATCGAGGTTGCAAAGGTTGTCGAGGTAAAGATGATGGAAGAACACCCATCTATCAAGCTGCCGAAGCGGAGAGATGCGGTCTATGACATCGTAAAGGCTGCGTGTGCGGATATTCTTTCAATCAACCGTGACCCTTGGCCTGACCATCCGAAGCGGTATTTGATTGGCAGTCTGAAGAAGGACGGTGCGATTGAAGAGTATCTTCCGGCATTTTATGAGATTGACGCACTGCAAAAGTAATCAGACATAGAAAATAAAAGAAAGAGTGATAAAATGGCAAAAATCATAGCTGTCGCCAACCAAAAGGGCGGCACAGGAAAGACTACCACAAGCACCTGTCTGGCTGGTGCATTGCAGTTGCTTGGCAAAAAGGTCTTGCTGGTGGACTGCGATGCCCAGTGCAACGCAACGGACACCTACGGCGCACAGACAGAGGACGTATGCACCTTGTTTGACGTGATGACCCGGCAAGGTACGGTCGAAGAAGGAATCCAGCACTGTGAAGCTGGTGACATTCTGCCGTCAGACAGTGCATTGAAGGACATTGACGAGCAGCTTGTGCGGGACATGGGCAAGAATTTCCGGCTGCGAGAAGCCCTTGAAAGCGTGTCTAGCCAGTACGATTACATTGTGCTGGACACTCCCCCGCAGCTTGGTCTTGCGCTTGTGAACGCGCTGATCGCCGCCAACAGCATCATCGTGCCCATCACAGCAGACCGATATGCACTGGCTGGTTTGAGCCAGCTTTCGCAGACCATCGGCGATGTTCGCAGATATTTCAATCCGACTTTGAAGATTGAAGGATTGCTTCTGAATCAGTACAAGAGCCGTGAGAACCTGTCCAAAGAGGTTGTGGAGCAGCTCCCTGTGATTGCACAGAGCATGGGTACAACCTTGCTGGACGTGAAGATTAGACCGTCTATGGGCGTTCGTAAGGCACAGGCAGAGCGCCACAGCCTGTTTAGTGGCGACACGGCAAAGAGTACAAGTGCAGAGGATTTCAAGGCACTGGCGCAGATGATTGTAGAGGGGGATAAAAATGCGACTGATTGATTCTGAAGAACTCGTAAATTATTATTTGCAGAACCAAGCTGACCAAGCAAGATTTCGCAGTGAAACAGCAAGTGTATGCGATGTTTTAGAAAATGTGATTCGTCATGTAAAACTGATGGATGAAATTCAGCCGAAAGAAACGGCAAAGTGGGAAGTTCATCATCGAGTGGACGAGGATGGAGAACATTGGAATTGGCTTGAATGCTCAAACTGCCATTATAAAATTGCACGTTATCCGAAAATGTACCGTGAGACAAGATTTTGCGCTTGTTGCGGAGCAAAGATGGAGGACGAAAAAGAATGAAGTCGACCAGCAAAAAATCAACAGGTTTGCTTGGCGGGTTTGATTTTCAGCCTATTTTTTCGGAACAGACATTAAGCCAAAGTGAGCCAAAGGAAGAAGAAGTAAGCCAAGCAAAGCCGAACGAAGCCGAACAAGCACAGATTAAGCCCAGTGAAGCCACGGACAGCCAATTACAGCCTAATGAAGCACAGTTAAGCGGTATTAAGCCGAAGCAAGCCAAAGACAGCGAAACACAGCCAAACAATGCCGTAGTAAGCGAAAGTAAGCCAAAGAAGTTGAAACAGGCGAAAGAAGTTCAACGTCTTATCGAACAGGGCGATGTCCCCGGCGCACTAGCCGAAGCTGGCTTGACAAAGAAAAAAATCCCGATGCCGGAATCGCATCAAGGTGTTGCAAGTGGTGACGGCAAGCGTTCAAAGCGCATTACCATCCTTATGAGCGAAGAAGAGCGCAAGTACATCAACCGTGAAGCTAGACGGCACGGAATGACGATTGGACAGTTTGTGTACGCTCTGGCTGTCGCAGCGGCAGAGGGGAAGATTGAGCTGGAAGATTTCTTGGAGGATTGACGATAAAAGTTAAGATTTAGGAGGAATGAATATGAACAGATATGATCTTTCCGCTTATGCGATTGCAGTGTCAAACTTTTTGAAAGATAATGCTTCTGCTGGCAATGAACGATTTCCAATTACGGTCAATGAATGGGAACTCGCAGCGCAACTGGATAAGCTGGCAAAAGAACTGCGTGTCCCAGATAAAAACTGAGATCTAGGAGGCCTAACTATGGAAACAAAAGTATTTAATAATGCGACAGATTTAAAAAGTATGTTGCAATGTCTTTTATATTGCGATGATCCCGTTAAATATATTTCTGGGCAACATCCTGAGTGGAGCGTTTTGTTTGACGAAAATGCTAATTCTATTGTTGCTCGCAATAATGTAACAAAGCAATTTGTTATGATGACTCTCTAATAAAAGCTGAGTTCTATGGAGGATTGACGTATGATGATGTCAAAGGAATTTTACGAAGAAAGCATTAGCCGTTTACAGAAAATGGTCAAACACGGAGTTTACGTTCTTTTGTTCGATGTCTTTGCTGTAGCAGTTCAGATTCCTTTTATCTTTGCTGGTAAATGGGTTGCAGCGCACTTGATTTTGTCCATCGCCGTATCTTTTGCGGCTGGATATAGTTTTAACACGCATGTGGATAGCAAAAGACAACTTGATATGTACAAGGCAGATACGGAATTGTACTATACCAAAAAAGAATAATCTATGCGAAAGGAGAAAAATGCGTACATACAAGCCACGCAAGCGCAGAAGCAAAAAGGAACAAGCTAAAATCAACGCAGAGGTAGCAAAACGTAAAGCAAAACTAGCTGAAAAGTACAATACTGACACTCAATATTACAAGAGCATTCCTGTTGAGCTGATTGTAAGAGAGGACTACGGTTGCTACAAAGCAAAGCGTTTCAAAATCAACGGTAGTAATCAAAACGTGTGGATTCCAAACTGCTATCTTGATGATGACGGAACAATCAAGGCGAATGTGAACATTGATTTTGTATTCCGTAAGTCTGTAAACCAGTTAAACAGAGCTGGAATCACGCAAGCGATTATTGGCATCAAACGTAAAATGCCGGAAGCAGATGCGCCAAATCTCAAAAGCACAATGCAAAAAATCGGAGATAAGATTTAGGAGAGATACATTATGAAAAAGTTCGTTGTTCTTTTTGAAGGTTGGAATGATAAGCACGACCATGATTATATGCGCTATGTTGTTGATGCAAATGATGGCTTTGAAAGTATTTTGAGTGTTGAAGAACGGGCAGAAAAGATGGCTCGAAGCAAACATCCTAATATGAAAAATTTTAAGACGCTTTATATCAAAGAACTGCTTAACAAATAAAAACTAAGTTCTAAAGTTAAAATAGAAGAACCCCTGTGCGGTCATTACGACTACACAGGGGGTTTGTTTTACTTATCAGCAATGCAATTCCAGTAGAGATACGCCTTGCCATCTGCGGCATCTGCGTCCTCAAGGAACGCCTTTGCCATGTCAGCGTAGAAGCCCGGAGTGTCAACGGACTGACGCTTTGCGACCTGACAATAATCCGAGTACATCATGTTCATGACAGCCCAGAAATCGTTTGGGTCACAGGTGATATTGCGCTGTTTGGCAACGTCCTGTGTTTGTTCCAACGTCCAGTGACAGCCCTTTGTGCCGTCAGCGTTGACCATGCTGTCGCACCATTCCTCCGCTTCATCGTGGGTGAGGTGATGGCGCGGCATCTTGATCGAGCGGCTGTCTACACCGCCACGTTCGTACTGCCCAGACCGCTTGTCCCAGTCGCCGTTCTGCGAGAAGCCGATTTGCGGCATTCTGCGCCCATTCTCTACGTCAGGGTAGCGGGGGATGGGATAGGGGTCGATGTAGCGGTTCTCCTCCTGCGGATAATAGGGATAGCGGTCGTTACCACCTTCCAGCTTGCGCAGACGGCGTTCCATCTCACGCTCCCTGCGGTCACGCTCTTCCTCAAGGCGGTCACGCTCCGGCTCACGGTTTTTGTCGTGTTCGCGGAGCATCATCATGCGGCGAAAATTAGTCTTGCCCATAATCTATACCTCCTCAAGAAATGGACGCTGGCGCTCCGGGTGTCGGATAATAGCTCATAAAACACCCCTCCTTGTGCATCCAGTGTACCGCATCAGCAAAAAACAAATGACAACGAAGGCGCAACGAAGGACAAAAAAGAAAAGCGCCCACACGGAAAAATCCGCATGAGCGCTTAACTGTTAAGGGCCTCACATTGGAAGCGAAAATAAAGTATCACATTTTGACTTGCAAGACAAAAGTTTCGGCAAAACTAGTGCGAATAAAGCAAAAATCCCCCACTTCGCCTACAAAGTACCCCGCGTGGAACGCAGGGCTTCAGTAAAGTGGGGGATTTTTACATATCCAGCATTTTGTCAATGCCTTTCAGCCGGTAGCCTATCGCCGTCCGGCTGTAATGCGTCTGTGCTGCAATATCCGGTAGCGGGAGCCGCTCAACGTACCGCAGTAAGGCTATCTTACGGTCTACCCTCCCAAGCGGTGCGCTTTTGATGGCGGCGATCATTCTCTGTCGGTCAAGCCCTTGCAGCGCAGCGGGCAGCACTACACGAGCCGCCGCCACAGGCAGCACCGAGCCAGAAAGGCTGCGGCAACTGTCCGGCGTTGCGCACCATAGTGCCAAGCGCGGCAAACCGGTGACAAAACGTCACCATTTTGACAACGTCGGCAAAATGGTATGTTTTCGTGAGGCCACGAAAACGTGCGCAGACCATTTTCGTGATATCACGAAATTGCTCTTGTGCGGCGTACATTTTGTTGGTGTCAACAAAATGCTCGTATGCAGTGCTACTCATGGTTTTACTCCTTATCTGCCCGCTTTTCGATGCACTCGCCATATTTGTCAAGAAGGCAATCTTTGCAAAACTCTCGATTGTCGCCTTTCAGGTTGCACACCTTTTTACGCTTGCGGGCTTGATTCATAGCGTTTGCAGAAGCGGCAATAATGCCGCACATAGGTACAGCCATGATATCCTCCTTACTGCTTTTGCAGTGCCGCTTTCATGCGATCAAAGAAAAATTGGATGATCACCCCGATGGTCTCATCGGTGATGGCCCAGCTGATAAACCTGCCGTATTTGCTGGTACTCAGGGCGGCGCGAAGCATCTTGACCACCCACGCCTTACGCTCTGCGCCGCGCTTGGTGCCCTGAATTTCGTGCTCTGCCTGCTCGATTAGGTCAAGCACAGTGCCCTTGACAGCCGCACCATACCCCAGCCGGATGCAACCCAGGGCGTAGAAGATAAAGCCGCCCAGCATCAGAGCCAGGGCCACAGGGGCGGGAAGTGCGGTCAAAAGATTACGAATCGCTTCCATGATTGGTAACTCCTTTCAAAAGATAGTTGTCGATGTCGGTGCGGCTCTTCTGCATCCCTTCGCGGTTGTTGCCGGACAGCTGCGCATCCAGAAGGTTGCGCACCCCGTCAAGGGTCAGACGGCTCACCTCGTCGATTTCTTCAAAGCGGCGCAGGTCTCGGGCAAGGGCTTGTGTGTGCTGAAGCTGGCCCTGCTCTAAGGTGCCGATGCGCTTGTCCATCTCATCCAACCGCTTGTTCTGCACGTTGTCCGGCTCCTGCGCCTTTTTGATGTACTTGTGGATGATTTCCAGCACCTTGTCGATGGTGATGGCAGCGGCGCACAGGCCGCCCAGGATGCCCAGCACCCACAGCAAAGCTTCTTTTTCGGTCATTTGCCCTCCCGGAGACGGGTCAGGCCCTTCTTGCGGATGATACGGGGGTAGTTGATTTCTGTCACGCTGAGGTCAACGTTGCCGGAGATGCCCGGCACGCTGCCCTTGCTGGTGTGCTGGTGGGCACTGTACTTGAAATCCACCTTCGGGGTCTTGCCAGTGTAGTCAGCAAGCCACACGTCCCACCGGGAGGACAGCCTCGCCATATCCAGTTCGTATTTGTAGCCGGTGTAGGTATAGAGTTGGGCATAAAAGCCCATCTTTTCCACCTGTTCCAGCGCGTAGGCGGCGAGGTTGGTAAGATCGAGGGTGCTCATGGGCTTGAGCTCGTTTTCCTCCACGTCCACCGCGAGAGGCAATGTCAGCACCTTGCCGTACACCGCCTGCCGCACAAGAGCAAGCTCTGCATCGGCCATCGCTTCGCTGGTGGCGTAGGTGTAGTAGTAAGCGCCCACGTCCAGCCCCGCAGCCCGGGCGTTGCGGTAGTTGGTCTCAAAGGTCGGGTCGATGTACAGGCCGTCTGCCCGCTTGGAAAGCTTTTTGTTGGTGGACACCGTCTTGAGCATGGCCCCCTTGTAGCCCGCTGCCGCCACCTGTGCCCAATCGATGGTGCCCTGATACCGGCTCACGTCAATGTATCGATAGGGCGGTTCCCCTGCCCATCCGGTCACGGTGTCCACAGTGGGCACGTCCGGTGCAGGAGCAGGCTCTTCCTTGTCGGCGCTGTCACCGGCAGCGTGGGAGAGGGCCGCCAGCAGCTTGGAGATAAAATCAAAAAGTGTGTTCATTTCACGCTTCCTTACTGCCCAAGGGCTTCTTTGATAGCTTCCAGGTCGTCAACGGTCAGGGCCGGGTAATCCGCTGCGATATCCTCAAAGGTTTCACCAGCGGCCAGCCGGATGCGGAACGCCCGCACCATGATGCGGAGTTTCAGGTTGTTCAGCGTCTTCATAGTTTTAACCTCCAATCAAATCAGCCATCATGAGCACAAGGTCGTCGTTTGCCGCTTCCAGAGCGTCCATGCGGCCCGGCACGGTTTCCAGCTCTGCCTTTTTCTTCGCTTCGGCGGCAGCGGCTTCTTCTGCCTTTTTCTTGGCTTCAGCCTGTGCGGCCAGCTCTTCGGCGGTGTACAGGATGTACCGCTGCACCGGCACTTCCTCATCCCAGGCGGGCTGAGGGTCAACACCGGGCACGTCCACCACCTTGCGGACATCACGGCCTTTTTCGCGACCATCTGCGTCATAGTATATTGCAGGGGTTCCGTCCGGCAAGGTTTCGGTCTCGTAGTGGCTGACCTCTTCCACGCCCGCCACAGCATCGTGGTGGACAGTCTGGGTCTCGGGCTTGAGGTAGCCTTTCGTCAAGTCGGGGGTGGCGATTTCTACGCCGTTGCTGTCGATGATCTTCATGTGTGCTCCTTTCGGTTATGCAACTCTCCGCCATAAGTACATGCAGTATGCCGGGGGTTGGACGGTAGTGGAAGCGCCGTAGATAGAGTTGGAGTTGGCGGCACTAAAGTGAAGGTCGTGTATTAACGATCCGCCTAGTCCCGTTGCCGGGTATTTGTAATTGGCTCCATCCATAAAGTAAAACGCTCCTTTTGCGTCGGCATTAAAAATGCCATACTGACTGGTCACTTTAGCCGTAATGTTCGGCAGTCCTGCCTCTACCGTTGTACCAGCCGGATGCGTGTCGCTTGCACCCCAGATAGTGCAATCCTCAATGCGCTCCCATGTGCCACCGTAAAGCTCGGCCGGGCTGGTTGCGTTTTCGCTGATGTACAGACTGCCCACGGGGTGGTCTCGCTCGGCTACCGCCGCAAGGACTTGTTGATAGATAGCATAGGCATCAGGGCCAATGCCATTTTTGAGTTCTCCTAGTGCCATTGTTTCTCCTTTCGGTTATGCCACTCTGCGCCAGATGTACACGGAGTAGTAGGGAGGAATGCTAGAGCTAGATGCAGTGTTTCCTGTAACGGAGTATGTTTCTCCACCGGGCTTCTCACCGTATGTCGAGGAAAATCCATCATTGGAGAGTGTATACTGTCCGTCATTAACTTTTTTGTTATTATTGTTCCATGATTGTGTTTTGTAGTTATATGTGGCAATGGCGGATGTCGGATATCCGACCAAAGCACCAAGCCGCCACATAAACTCTAATTTGTACTCATGTTCATGCGCCGTGCTACCTCCCGTACTCCCTGCCGGGTAGGTATCACTTGCACCCATGATAAATCTGTTCTCAATTCGTTCCCATGTGCCGCCGCCAAAAGTCACAGCCGGGTTTTCCGGGCTGATGGTCTGATAGATACTACCCACAGGATGTGCCGCAAGCAGGAAGTTGGAATAAATGGAGCCGTCACCATAGAACTGGCCACCATACTTGATGGGATACCACCGGGCGGAGATTTCCGCAGTTGGAATGTTGTGTGCACGGATACGGATAGCTCCGGTTCGAGTTTCGGGGTTTACAAGCATAGCTTTACCGGCTACGTCTGCGCTTGCAGGGTCGATGCTGACAGATACCACAGTCGTGGACGTAACATCTGCTGTGATATCAATGTAATGCGGGTACTCTGCAACTTCTGTGTCCGTCTGCCACCCTGTAATCGGAATGAAAAGATCATGTGGAACGACGGAGTCAGCTTTACCTGCCAGAGCGTCACCGGTAGCCTTTGCGTCGGCAGGGGCATTTTCGATGCTCAGGGTTTTGTCGGTGCTTGCCTTAGCCCCGGCCTCTTCCGAGTATTTCTTTGCATTGGCTTCACTGGTTGCAGCGGCAGATGCACTGGATGCAGATGCCTTAGCGGATGCAGCGGATTCGCCAGCTTTTGTGGTTGCAATTCCGGCCTGTTCAGTGGCAGTAGCAGCAGAAGTAGAAGCCCCGTCCGCTTCCCGCTTTGCATTGGCTGCGCTTGTCTCCGCGCTCTTTCGGGCCGCTTCGACTGCTTTAATCCAATCCTCTTCTGTGCCAACATATCCATACTTTACAGCAATGGCATAGGCGCTATAAGGGCCGATTTCAATTGTTTTACTCATTCAAACGTCACCTCCAAAATTCCAGAGCCATTGTCTTGCATATTTATTTCGGTCAAGCTATCACTTTTGACCATATAAAGAATGCCGTTCTTCTGCTCGAAATCCATCCAGCCGCCTTTATTTGCACTCTGTTCTGCAAGACGGGCGCTTTCAGCAGACTTTTCGGCTTGTCTCTGAGATTCTTGCGCGGATGTTTCAGCGTTTATTTCAGACCGTTTCGCGTTCAGTTCTGCTTTTTCGGCAGCAATTCTCGCAATGTCCGCGCCTGCAACATCTGAAAGAGTGTTCAACGTTTCAGCATTCATAGGAGTGCCTTCAACGATAGGCTCGTCATTGCGAACCAGTGTGATAACTTCCGATGTGCCGTCAGACTTTTTCATTGTCCATCGGTTCGGGTACTTTGCTTCTCGGTCAACAAAGTGCATAGTAAGGTTCACCTCCACAGACCGGCTCTGAGCAGTAGATTAGATGGTTATTGGCTATCGTTTCGATATCAAGTAGAATTTCTTCGACCTGATTGATAATCGTATAGTGCAGATGATTGAGGGAAGCGGGGGTTTCGGGGGTATCATTCTTGCCGCTGCACAAAGAACGAATTGCTTTGATATTGGAAAGCCACCGGGAAGCATCCGAGACAGTCAGGTATCCGTTTACATCCCAATCGGTTTTCACCGAAACAGATGCGTTCAAGATGGACGCAATCTCTTGGATTCCACCTTCAATGCGGTTGTAGTCCATGTAGCTCAGAGCGCCCTTCATGCCAGCTGCCCATTCCGCCTGCTCTTTCTCTGTCCACGTTCCTGCCTTTGCTTTCAATGCAAGCGCTTTGACTTGCGCAACATCATCATCGGTTCTGTCTGTGATCCACCGGGTCAACGAACATCAGCTCCTTCCAAGAGATACCCTTCGACCGTCCCGTGAAAACAGCCGGAGTACTGATAAGAAAAGCTCGTAGTCAACAGTACAGAGGAATAGCCAAACTGGTGATGAACAAGAACATAGTCCAAAGCATCAAAATGTGGGCTTGCACGATATTTCAATGTGACCTTGCGGCGGTTAGAAAGCACCTTGTATGCTTCTGTCAAAATATTCCTGCTCTGGCTGAGAACGCTTTGAGACAACATTTCATTACTAACAGTCTGCGTTGCTCCGCTCTTTGTTGGGTTTTCTGGGTAAGAATACGTTTTGCTTGTAGTGCTCGAACCATCGGAAGATTTTACATCAATCGAACAAGTCACATTTTTCAAAGGGGAAGAGAACGCAATTTCAGGCCAGTTGAAGTTATTGACAATGTCGATTTCACCGGCAAGGTTTGCTTTTGCAGTGGAGATATCAGGAATGCGTCCAATTACAATCACACCTTCTCTGGTTTGATATGTTGCCATACCAGCTGCGTTAGCAACCATCTGCAAAATATCCGAGTCCTTATAATTGCTTTTGTCCTGACTTGTGATATCTGTGCTATAATTTTTCAGTTCATCGGAAATCTGAAACGTTGCCACGTTATCACTCAAAAGTTCCAACGCATCGTAGGCCATCTCATAAAGAGTGCCATACATTCTTCCTGTATAGTTAGAAACCATCAGATAGCCAAAAGCATCACGGGCCGTAAAGCTTGCTTCAATGCTATTAGAAGGAACACTCCACTCAGACAAGAAGAACTTGCCGCCTGTAATCCATTCTACCGTTCCGTCCAAGTCCATGCCGTACTCCACAGAGATAGGCTGGCGCTCATACAGGTATTTGTAAAGACCTTCCGGGTTGATCGGGTTCCACTTTTGCGTGCTGTTATCCACCGTAAAAGTGATGCTATCATTCGGGAGTTGGCCGCTGATCGGGTCTCTTGTGGAATCGTGCTTGTACGAAAAAATATCTTTCTTCTCAAACACAATGAACTGGCCCATCTTTATTTGCTCAACCCTTGCGCGACGATTTTCCAAGCACCACGACAAGATTTGAATGGAAATAGAATCGTAATTTGCAATTTCCCAGTCAATGTCAGTGGTGATAGAGGAATTATCCGACACTGTTTTTGTGGACACGACTGCGCTTCCAGAATAAGCGGTCAGCTTGAAACTTGTCGGCCATTCATTGAACGTTGACGACCATGTGATGGTAATGCCAGGAATGGTCACGGTATGAACTTTGCTGAACGAGAGCGTAATAATCGGGTGGTTTGAAGTTGAAACACAATTTTCGCTAACATAACCAGCCTCCTGAGATTTTACGCTTCTATCAAGCAAGGTATAATTACCGTCCAAAACAGTGAAATTTAATTCACCGGTAGAATATTTTGTATAAGTGTGAGATTCACTGTCAACGATAGAAGATACATTGCTAAAGAACGTTTCGCCGTTTGTGCTAGGAATCGCGTCTTCTTGCAAACCGGGTTCTGTAACGCCATAGGTGATGCGTACAAACATCTCCGGCACAAGCGTTTCGGAAAACTTGTCAAGCCACTTCTGAGAAGGTTGTACCATAGGCTATACCTCCACAAGCGCAATCGAGCAATCCGTCCAGCCCATCACATTGCCGGTTTTCGGTCCACGCCGCCACATACCAGATGTTCGGTCTGAAACGTACATCTGCCGCGTATCATACCCGGCTTTTGCCTGATTATAAAAGCGAACAGTGCAGTAAAATCGTGTCGTGAACAGGCTAAGAATAGCGGCCCACTGCTGTGCGGTGAGGTAGTTCCATTTCAGAGATACTTTTGCTACATCATGCCGCACAACAGAGCCGACTACTTTGCCTTGAACGTTTCGTCCAGAATCCACGATGGTGCTAGTGGTTGCTTCGTAAGAAGAAGGTTCCGGCAAGTCTACGCCATTTACCGTTACCAGTGCTGGGATCGCCATAAACCGCCACCTCCTTAGTAGCTGTAAACCTCACTGCCCATCAAAGACTGTCCACGGGCGTTCTGCCGCTTTTCAATGGATGCTGTGATTTGCTTTCCGTCAAGGTAGATTTTCATTTCCTTGCCACCGGTCAGTTCGTCACCATACCGCTGGAAGATGTCAAGGAATGCGTTGTAAGTGCCATTGTAGACAGATTCACGCATTTCCTCTTCGTTGAAATCAACCGTAACGGTCGTGCTCCCGCCGTAATAGCCGGAGGATGTACCATTGTTTTTATCCCACTCTTTTGTGCCAGGATAAGAACCATTTTTGTACTTTTCTTGCAGTTCCTTGTACTGCTGTTCGTAGTTAGTTGGGTCTTTGGAATCGTCAAAGCCACTATTGGCCGCTTCTTGACGTTTGCGCTGGCTTTCCGCGCGGCTACTCGCAACATTGTCAGCCCAATCATAAAGAGGGTTGCTGATATGCCCCCATTTATCAAAGGGATTAAAGAAATTGAGTGCGTCAATTAAAACATTTATTCCAGCAACAATGCCTTGAATTGCCGTTCCGAGAACGCGGAGAATCCCTTCAAATACAATCGAGAAGAAATCTCCGATTCCATACCAAAGATTAGACAGGAACGAAGCGATGCTCTTGTTCTTATTGGCAAAATTGACAAGAGCGCCAACCAACATGCCAATCAGGGAAATAACCAGCATAACAGGGTTTGCATCCATTGCAATGTTCAAACTTGTCTGAGCGGACGTTGCGGCCATAGCAGAAGGAACAAACTGACTAATAAAGCTCGATGCCATACCGGCAATGTTGTTCCAAACACTGCTCAAGCCCTGCGTCAGCCACTGCAAGCTGTTATTGGCAATGGACTTGATTTGCTTTCGTTGCTCATCATCCATTGCATGATAGAAATAGGAAGCAGCCCATGTGCCGAGCTTTTCAAGGTCTCCGTTAGAAATCGCATCCCACAGAGTGCCAATGCTGCCAAAGAAATCAGATTGCAAGCTCTGATCGATGTGTTGCCACTGGGTATCCAGACCGTTCAAGAACCCGGTAACGTAGCTGGTTGCCTGAGCAGAGCCAGCATCAATCAGCGCCTGTCCCTTCTCCTGCACAGCATCTACAACGCCCTGCATGGCAGTGGTGACGTAGGAGACAGCAGCAGTGATACCGTTTGCAAGGCCCTGGTCGATGTAACCGCCAATCTCCGCAAAGACCGTAGAAGGGGAGTGGATGCCGAGCACATTCTTGACCTTATCAATGACTGCATTGCCAACATTTGCAACAGCGTTTTTGGCCGTTTCAATCATATTGTTCACGCCATCAATAAGACCCTGAATCAGGTTCTTGCCAATATCAAAAAGGCTAAAATTGTCAAATGCGCTCTTGATTGCAGAAAGAATTTTTTTCGCAGTTTCAGTTACGCTAGAGATAGCGTCAGTGATACCTTTCTTCAATCCGGCGATAATGTATCCGCCTTGTTCAGCCATTACGGTAGATGGGGAATTGATTCCAAAGGCAGACTTAAAGCCATTGATAAACGGATTGAACACATTTTCAACAATCCAAGAAGCAACATTTGTGATTGCGTCTTGAATGCCGTAATAAATACCGTAGACGATATTCAGGCCAACATTATCGAACGGCCCCTCTGCTACTTTCTCTTCAAAATAATCGGCAATTCGAGAAACTAGACCACCCATGAAGTCGAGCGCTTCAATGAACGCTTCGCCAAAGAAACGACCTATGGCTTGAGCTAGCCCGGCCCAATCTACAGAAGTAACGGCTCTAATAGCAAAGTCAACGAGGTCTTGGCCGAGCTGGTAAGAGTCTGTTCCAGCCAAGAAATCAGAAACAGCGTTAATGCTATCAGTGATAAAGTTAAAAAGAACTCTTGCAAGCTTTTCAATCTCAACATTTTGAAAAGCATCGGAAAGCTTATCAGTTAATTGCTTCCCAACACCAGTCCAATCTACTGTTGCTATCCAATCTGAAAGTTCGTGAAAGAATCCAGAAAAGCCATCAATAAAGGCGTTAAGCACAGATGTCCAGTCAAGCTGAGACAGGAAACCGCCAAGAAGCTCAAACTCGATAATGAATCTGTCCGCAAGCAATCGACCAAACAAATCCCAGTCTACAGAATCCACGAGCCCGTTAATGCCATCTGCAAAAACTGCTCCAAGCGAGGCCCAATCAACAGAATGGATGGCATCATAAATCATGCCCATAAGTTTATTTAGCTGTTCACCAATTTGGGTTCCGATTTGAAAAGAATCGAGAGATTTTAATTTCGCCTTAATCTCATCAACAACGCTTCCAGCATAATCTTTGAACATATCATATTGGGAAAGGTCAACATCACCGAGCAGATTACCAGTAGCGCCGCCACCAGAACCGGAAGAACCAGAGTTTTGTGAAGGGTCGATAATGTTTAATTCATCAAAACCCATCGTATAGTCTTTGGCTGCTTTTGCTGCCGATTTTGTAGCATCGGCGGTGTCATCCATAGCGTTGGCCACGCCACCAATATCTTTCTGTGTCTTGCTAAAATCGGTAAATTCAATTTTCTGTCCGAACGCAGATGCAAGAGAGACCACAAATTCTTTGATAAGGTCAACTGCCGCAATCAGAACGGGGAGAATCGCCTTAAATGCGGGATAAAGAAGCTGACCAACAGCCTTTGCGAGCTGTGAAATTTCAGACTTCAAAATGCGTACCATATTGGCGGGGCTACTAATGGTCTGTGCAAGGTTGCCCTGCACATTGGCAGTCTGCTTCATAATGGCAATATAACGAAGAACCGCCTTATCTGCCTGAGACAAACTAGAAACCTGTTTGTTAAATCCCAAAGCAAGAAGTTCCTGCTGTAACCGTGCCTGAGACAGATCAACGCCCAAACGGCGAATAGGCTCAAGTTCTCCAGAGATAGCAGAAGCAATTGCGGTAAAGGTGGTAGCAGTATCTTTATTCCAATAGGACGATTCGTCATAGGCAAGTTGAGTCAGGTTCTTGGATAAGATATACGCTTTATCGCTTGCTAGACCGAACGAAGTTGCAAGGCTTTGGAGCGCAGCAATATTTGTCATTGCTTCTGTCGGGTCGATGCCAAGCAGAGACTCCATCTTATTGATAAGCTCTGTTGCTTGACCGCTTAACTCGCCCATTGCGTTATTGAACAAGTCTGTTGCTTCATAAAAGTCATTGAACTTAGTAACGGCATTAGCAAGATAAGTGGCAATAGCTTTCAGAGAAACTAGCTGTGCTGCACGTTTCTTGATGGTTTCTAACTGGTTTTCCAAACTTGAAAGACTAGCACTTGCTTTCTGGTTTGCCGAAGAAAAGTGGGTTGTAGAATTGACAGCACTTTTAATTTTAGATGGAAGCGAAGAAAAAGAGCGTCCTACCTTGTCCAGCTTGGAAGCGAGTGGAGAAATAGCGGATGCCACTTTCTTACAAACTTCCGCAAAATCATCAAGCGTTTTAGAGTCCAGTTTCTTTGTAATGCTTGGGATTTTAGCAATGGAATTGATTGCACTGCTTACGCTACGCAAACTCTTAATGGAAGAATCGCTAATAGAAGAAATAGGGGAAAAGCCGTTCTTCAAGCTGTTCATCTTGCTGCCAAGCCCGGAAAAATCCATGTTTCCAAGATTGACGGACAAAATTTTGTTCAAAGCATTAGCAACAGAGCGGATTCCTTTTGCACTTTGAGTAAGGTCTACATTAGCAAAACCGTTCATAAAAGACGTGATTTTGCTAAGACCGTCCAGCCCAGTAGATGCGGATTTAAGAGCGGAAATAGAAGCAGATAACTTATCAAGACTACTGCAAACCTTTGCCACGTTGCCTTTCGTCCGCAAATTAGAAATGGCGGTAGCGAGCTTGTCGATATTAAGCTCCGCACCGCTGGATTCCGCAGAGATTTCTACGGATAAGCTTGTAATATCAACATCAGCCATCACTACCACCATCCTTTTGCTCCATCATGGAGAACATCATACGTTTGATTCGCTCCTGTGCTTCCGCAGCACGTTGGTATTCATACTCTTCCTTCTCCTTTTGAGTAAGGGGAATCGGTCTATCCATGTACTTGATAGGTCTAGACCCTTTCTTTCGGAACATATTGCCAACCGTAGAGGAAAGCGCAGATGCCATGTAAAAGCCATTTCTCCAAGCTTCTGCATTGGCTCTGCGTTCTCGCAGCTCCTCTGCGTCACGATATACCTTAGCCAGCCAGACATCGCCGTGCCAGAACTGCTCGTAGGTCATGCCGATGGAGATGTAATAGGCTTCTACATCGTGGAACAGCTTGGAGAAGGAGAACGATTCTCCCTCTCCGTCTGATTCCTGAGATTGTGCGGTTACACAATCTCCCACGTTGCGTTTTTTGCGGTCTTGTCCTCAGTATCAGTCGCCAGCAGAGACTTGGAAGCATCCATGAACATTTCAAGCAGCGCAGCCATCAGCTCTTCCTTCTCGTCGATGTGGGCAAACATTTCGTCCACGACTTTACGCTTGATGCCACGATTCCGGGCGATAAACGCGCCGTAGAACAGGGCGCGGGAGTTGGACAGCAGGTTGGTCATCTGGGTGTACTGACCAATCTGAAAGCCTGCGCGTTCGGTGGCTTCCACGCTGTCACGAGTGAAGGTCAGCTCGTAAGTGTTCTTGCCATCGGGGGAATGAAAGTTGATAACCTTAGCAGCCATAATAAATGCTCTCCTTTATAAATAGGGGCAGAACCAAATCCGTTGTTCAGTTCTGCCCGGTTTGATTGATTCGATTTTTGCGGTTTAGCCGCCAGTGACAGTCAGGGTCTCGCTAAACTCAGGCTTCTTGGTGAAGATGCAGTTGATGGTCATTTCCACAACCTCGTCCACGCCAAAGCCGGACAAGCCAACCTGATGCATACCCTGCCAAGTGAAGCCGGAGCCGTCCTGCATCTTCAGGGCGTAGTACTTTACGGCGTTGCTCTCGGAAGTCTCATCATAGCCAGCGGTCTTGACCTTCGTATAGTCGGCCTTGTTGTAGTTGGCAGTAAAGGACTTGGTGTCGCTCTGGATGATGCCGAAGATGTTGACCTGCATGGGGTCAGACAAGGTGGTGGCATCCAGAAGGTTAGGCTCGGAGATCAGGTCGGGCACATCCTTGATGTCGCACAGCTTCGTCAGAGCGGTTGCGCTGTCGCCACAATACAGGGTGGTATTCAGACCGGAGATAGCAGTACTCATAGAATGTTTACCTCCTTAGTTTCGGTAAATCATTCCGTCCTCTCCGATTGTTGCCCCGTAGCTGCAATCAATCCGATAGACGGAATTGTTGTACAGCCCATTCAACGGGGCAAACGATTTGCGATAAAATTTAAGCGGTTCAAGAACAGAATCCACGATTCCAACGATGGAACGTGCTTCTGCAATGCGTCCGGCGTTCTTATTGGAGTAGACACGCACACGCAAGGAAACAGCGGCGTACTTGCTGTGACCAGCAGAATCAATATGCACAGGAAGATTGCTGTTTTCCTCTATCTGCACGCACGGAAACTTCTTGACGTTGCTGTCATTGATTTCGCCAGTAACGAAAATGCCGGGCACTTGCTTTCGCAATTCCTTAGCAACAGCCGTGAAGATAGAATTGAAATAATCAATCAACTACTCCAAACCTCCCTCCACGTCGCTTCGACCTGAGAAGCCATTTCTTCAACAGCCCCCCACATAGCCATAGCTGGCTCGTTGCCGTCGGTATAATTCAACTGCCCCTTGCCGGGAACGGTATCCACATAGGTTCCGGCGTTGCCGGGGTCACCGTAGTAGTACCATCTGCGGTTTGCGCCTTGTCCTTTTCCGTAGGAGCCATGCGCCCCAACGCCGGGCGGTAGTTCACCGCCATATCCGTTGTGGTGTGCTCCAGTGCCAAACTCGATGAACGCAACTGACTTACCATGCGCTACGATTGCAAAGCCATTTGGCGTTTGTACCGGGTCATGCTCAACTGTTACGTCATTGTCACCAGCATACTGTGCGTTAGCAAACCGCACAGTCGCAACGTCAATGCCTTTTTGCGCTAGCGCCTTTGCAAACTCCTGCGCCTTTTGGTTCAGGGTGGTCTTGTACTCCTGTATCTGACGTTCCGCATCACGAAGTCCGGCATCGCTCAACCTCACTTTAATTTTCACTTGCAGCCACCTCTTTCAGCGCATACTTCGTGTCTGTAATATGCTCTGCGACCTTGACCACAATGTAATTGAAAGGCTTTGAAATGTCCGTCTGAAACCAAACGTGTGTACCCTCATAAAGCGGTGTGTTGCGCTTTTTGCTGGACGAACTAACAACGTAGCTGTAATCCGTGAATGCGCCGAAAGGGTTTGCTTCCGCAGAACCAGTAGGGGGGCTGACGTTCAGCATCAGCTTTTCGGGGTCACTCCACGATTCGTATGCAGATTCGCCAGTCTCGTTTCCCCACTCGTCCACGACAGGCGTTTTCTCACCAACCGGGTTTGAGTACCACAGCGGGCGCTTATCCAGCGGGCTTCCATTGAACATCAGCCGATAACACCTACTCTCGGAACCACTTCATTCAACAGGGACTGCGCCACATCGGAACTTTCCCACACACGAGTGATGCCGTTGTTGGTATAGCTCGTCTGTCCGTTTGCGCCGATGTGGTTGTACAGTTCCGCTGCAATGCGTATCTGCAACGACTGATATTGCAAGGGCAACTCGTCCGGTCTGTTGCCGAAGGGGTAGCCCTGCGCAAATATCTTGTCTTTGGCGAAATCAAGCAGCAGGTCGAAGAGTGGGTAGTCCTCGTCCGTGATTTCACGGTCAAGTGCAGGAGCGATGTACTGCCCCAGCTTGACTGCCGCTTCGGAATACTGGTCTCCCATGCTGCTTTCCTCCTTTCGCCTTAGTAAGCCTTGATGCAGTACACAGCGTCCATGCGCTCAAAGGACGGCAGGACGATTTCAGAAGCATAGACGTTGGCGTTGACCGGGTGAACGGTCAGCTCAGTGGTGATGGCAACGCCAGTGTTCACGATGGACACGGATGCACCAGACTGACCGGACAGCAGGTCGGCTTCCTCAGGAGTAGTGCCGTACCAAGTGCTGCCCAGAGCGCCAGAAGGAGCAACCACCACCATGCCATCGGGCAGATACTTCTCGCTTGCGCTGTACTGGTCTGCCTTGAACATCTTGTCGTACAGATGGATGGTCAGACCGGTTGCAGATTCGACAATCTGCCGTGCTTCGGCATCCAGCAGAACGGCGTTTGCCTTTGCGGTGACAGTCATAAACCGATTCTTCACCTCGTCCGCAGCAATCATGTTGCGGAAGGTGGCGGTGTTCATGTACACCTCAGTCACAACCTCGCCAACGCTTGCCAGAACAGCATCCTTTGCAGCGTTCAGGTCAGCAATGGGGGTGGCGGTGGCGACGTTCCACTTGGACTTTGCGACAGAGACTTCCTTGTAGTTGGTGGACTTCCAAGTGCCGTCCGGGTCGTAGTTGTAGGTGTAGTTCACGCCGTTTGCCTTGATGGTGATGCCAGGAACGCCATTGGCGGGAGCCAGCAGCTGCCAGATCATGCGTTCAGGAACGATACGCGCGCCAGTGATAAGCTGTGCGGTGTCATCGTACAGACGGTTCATCACATCGCGGGCATAAGGGTCGTTGCTGTCCAGAACACGCAGGATTTCCTGACGGTCTTTCTCACCCAGATGGTAGCCCTCACGGAAGAACGGCATCTCGGTCTCATCGAACTTGAAGCCCTCACGGGTTCGGAACGTAGCCTTTGCGTCAAATGCGCTGGGCATCAGAGAAACGCCAGCGCCCTTGTGACCACGCAGCCACTTCAGGTCGAGACCAGCCTTCTTCTTGGCGGGGAACAGCGCATCAGATGCAAAGGGCATCGCGTTGGTGGGGTCGTTCGTCCAATAGGCGGCAATCGCAGCCGGGGCAAAGACTTCCT
>OKVP01000011.1_pt1 | contig 64072 bp, 52 predicted proteins | sample 1604821 | NCBI WGS metagenome assembly OKVP01 (sample SAMN01760946, study PRJEB22395) | human gut metagenome | reverse complement strand
GAGCTGATGCTATCGAGGAAGGCTTAGAACAAGGAATAAAGCAAGGCTTAGAACAAGGCTTAGAACAAGGTATAGAAAAAGGTGCAAATAAGATGCTGTTTACTCTGGTAACAAAGGGCAAGCTCGATATTGATACTGCAGCAGAGGAAGCCGGTGTCAGTGTCAGTGAGTTTGAAAAATTAATGAATGAAGCAGGCTATAAGGTGCCGGAGACTGTGTAGCATCAGGCATGAATAATTTATCAAAATGTAAATAGCAAAAATCCGCTAACCATTGTATTTGGTATAGCGGATTTTTTTGCCAAAAAGTATCACATCCGACTGTTGTTGTACTGCGCTATTGCATCGGTACCGCCTAACAGCAGTATGATAAGTATAGCCCCAATCCATGGAAACAACATCGTAAAAATTCCAAACCATGCGCCAAGTGAATCGCTGCTATAATCCCAGAAAGGCTTGTTCGGGTCATCAAGCCAGTACACATTTATGATAGTCCTAAGCTTAGAACGTGTGCTATGTCTGTTATCGCATGAAAAACGCTTGCGGTACTCCTTTCCGTCTACAGTATATGTGTATCTGGCAGCCCAGTAGCTGTAAGCGGATTGTGAATTATTGACAACGAGCCTCTTTGCATCCTCCTTCACAATCATGCCTCTCGCCACATGTCCGCGCTCCTTTGCAAGTGCTATCTTGCGCTGTAAACCAATATTTAGTTTGCAGAAAAACTTAAAATCTATGATGTATAGTGGTATTAGTGAAAGCACACCCACATTTACCTGCCACGGGTAGCTTGCGATAGCCTTAAAAACTTCTGAAAAAGTGTCCATTGAAAATCCCCTTTCTTTATATGCTGCATTTGAAAATATGGTATGGGAATATTATAGAAATAAGGAAGGAGATTGGCAATGGAAAATTATTTTTTATTTATATTGTCTTTGATTTTATCATCATCTTTTGTCATTTCAAGGTAAAACTCAGCTAGTTTCATAGCATTTTCCATCTGTTTTTTATCATAGCTATCATAGAGTCTGTTAAATGTCATTTGCAAAGGGTCGCAATTAGGATCATCCCCGAAAACAAGATAATCGAGAGTGACATCTGTGAATTTTGCTATATGAATAAGTAAGTCGAGATTAGGAACTCGCTTTCCGGACTCTATAAGGGCCAGATATGAAGGTGAGATGTATAACATATCAGCAAAATAAGATTGTGTTTTATTTCTTTTAAAACGTAGTTTACGTATGCGCTCACCAAGTTCTTTTGGATTTAGAATAATATTGTTCATATAAACCTCCCATATTATAATTTCAATTAGTAAAAATTATTATGACTAATTGTAGCTGAATTATGAAAAATTAAATTACGCACTGAAAATCAGAAATTAACATATGGAAAATTGTGAATATTGAATAAAAAGAACATTGATAGTATATAAAATATCTGTGTCAAAATATTATAAAAATATTAACTATAAGTAAAAGATGTATTGATACATAGTAATGAAAGTGGCAAAATATAGGCAAAAGAGGACTTAAGATGAAGGTGGTTGTGCTATGAAGATTAAGGTTGCATTGCTTGATAAAGATAAAGAGTACTTGGATAGGCTTACAGGAGTATTTAATACAAAGTATGCTGATAAATTAGAGGTTTATTCATTTACAGATGAAAAAAACGCAATAGAATCGGTAAAAGAGTACAGAATAGATGTATTAATAGCTGAAGAAGATTTTAATATTGATAAATCTGAATTCAAGAGAAATTGTGGACTTGCCTATTTTACAGGGACACCCGGTATAGAGTTAATAAAGGATGAAATTGCCATATGCAAGTATCAGCGTGTTGACGTTATATTTAAGCAGATACTTGGGGTATATTCTGATATGGCTGCAAATGTGGCTACTATCAGCGGAGAAAATGATAAGAGCAGTGTGGTTATTTTTACATCACCATGTGGTGGGGTTGGAACATCGACTGTTGCAGCAGCATGTGCGATAGCACATGCGAATATGGGGAAAAAGGTATTTTATTTAAATTTAGAACAGTGTGGCACAACAGATGTTTTCTTTCAGGCAGAAGGAAATGCCACTATGAGTGATGTTATATATTCGCTTAAGAGCAGAAAGGCAAATCTGTTATTGAAGCTTGAAAGCTGTATAAAGCAAAGCCAGGAAGGAGTGTCATACTTTTCGTCTACAAAGGTGGCACTCGATATATTGGAAATTTCATATGCAGATATTGATACTTTGATAGGCAATATACAGGGAATGGACAATTATGATGAGATTATTGTAGATTTACCATTTTCTTTGGAAATAGAAAAATTAAAGCTCCTCTCAAAGGCTTGGAGAATTATAGTTGTAAATGATGGCAGTCAGCTGTCAAATTATAAATTTATGAGAGCATATGAGTCAGTTGTTTTATTAGAACAAAATGATGATATAAATATTATCCGAAACATGAATATGATATACAACAAGTTTAGTAATAAGAACTCAGAGATGCTATCAAATATTTCTATTAAGACTATTGGCGGAGCACCACGATATGAACATGCTACAGTCCGACAGATAATAGAAGCATTGACCAAGATGGAATTTTTTGAAGAAATCTTGCAATAGAGGGAATGTATATGCAGATTAATGAAGAAGAGCTTGTTGATGACATAAAACGTTTTGTAAGTGAAAATGTATCCTTGAGCAAAATATCAGATGAAGAACTTGCGGAAAGAATAGATCAGATAGTTACAGACAGACTTAAGGATATTTACTGTCCTATTGAGACAAAGGTATCAATATCACAGCAGGTATATAGCTCTATAAGAGGATTTGGCTTATTAGATTCGATTATCAGTGATGATTCGATTACAGAGGTTATGATTAATGGACCTGAAAAGATTTTTATTGAGAAAAAAGGACGACTTACACGCCTTGATAAGAAGTTTGAGAGTCAGAGAAAGCTGGAGGATGTCATACAAAGAATTGTAGGATTGGCAGGACGAGAAGTGAATCAGGCTAATCCCATATGTGATACCAGGCTTCCGGATGGTTCGCGTGTGAATGTGGTATTGCCTCCGATTGCTTTATGTGGCCCAACGATTACTATTCGTAAGTTTTCAAAAGAACCGATGACTATAAATAAGCTTATTGAATATGGCTCTATAACACAGGAAATAGCAGATAAGCTGGAGCTTTTGGTGAAAGCCAAATACAATATTTTTATTAGTGGTGGTACAGGCTCCGGAAAAACAACATTTCTTAATGCTCTTTCCAATTTTATTCCTAAGGATGAAAGAATTATTACAATTGAGGATTCAGCAGAGCTTCAGATTACAGGAATTGATAATCTGGTTAGTCTGGAGACTAGAAATGCAAATGCTTCAGGTGCCGGGCAGGTTACAATAAGAGACTTAATTAAATCATCTCTTCGAATGCGTCCTGAAAGGATAATAGTAGGAGAGTGTCGAGGAGAAGAAGCTCTTGATATGCTTCAGGCTATGAATACAGGACATGACGGCTCGTTGTCTACAGGACATGCCAACTCTACTGAGGATATGCTCAGCCGACTCGAGACAATGGTGCTGCAGGGGGCTGATGGACTTCCTCTTGAGGCAATAAAGCAGCAGATTGCATCGGCAGTTGATATTATAATTCATTTATCAAGACTTAGGGATAAAAGCAGAAAGACCATGGCTATAACAGAAGTAGTTGGCATCAAAAATGGAGAGATAGAGTTAAACCCACTGTATGAGTTTAAAGAGGATGAAAACAGCACAATGGATAAGGTATCAGGAAGACTGGTCAGAACCGGCAATCCATTGAAGAACGACTACAAGCTTAAGCTGTCAGGTATAAAAACAGCCATATAGGTGAATTTATGAAGAAAAAAAACAAAGAGAAAAAAGTTCTGGAACCACAATACTATACATCACGGATAAATACAAGTACATATAATTACAAGGTCTATTATATGTCTGTTCCCGAGAAAATAATCAATGTACTTATTGCATTTGTGATAGGAGCGTGCATCGGATATTTATTCTATGGAGGTATAGGAAAAGATGAATATGGGCAGGCAACTACAGTTACATATTGTTTAAATGTAATTATTCCGGTAATAGTTGGCGTTATAGCTGTTAAATTGTATATTCCGGTCAGGATACAGTCTATTATTAAGAAACAGAAAAATCAGCTTAATAAACAGTTTAGAGATATGTTAGAGGCACTTAGTACATCTCTGGGAGCCGGTAAAAATGTTATAGATTCATTCAGAAGTGTGTATGACGATATGAAGATGCAGTATGAGGATGGTGCTTATATTATTAGCGAACTGGAGCTTTTATTGTCAGGTATGGATAATAATATTGATATTGAAGACCTACTTCTTGATTTTGGGGAAAGAAGCGGCAATGAGGATATAGAGAGTTTCGCCAAGGTTTTTCAGATATGTTATAGGAAGGGCGGAAATATCAAGGATACAGTCAGGTCTACATATGAAATTTTGAATGACAAAATGGAGATAGCAGAGGATATAGAAACCGTTGTTACAGCAAACAAAACAGAGCAGAATGTGATGCTTATCATGCCGATAGGTCTTATTGGAATGATGAAGCTGATGAGTCCGGATTTTGCTGAGAATTTTGTGTCTCCATCAGGCATCATGGCGACAACAGTTGCGGTAATCATATTTGTGGCAGCATATTTTATAGGAAGAAAAGTATTGGAGATAAAGATTTAGTTATGTTTGGAATATTAGATTATATATGCTGGATATTAGGCTTGATATTTACAATTTTTTGGATATTCCTGTTTTTTAAAGGAAAGAAAAATGCCACACTTTTTCAAGGGTTGGATGAGAAAGAATATCCTTTAAAGGATATTTATTTTGTGGGATATGAACTGCTTGAACTCATTAAGTACAATTATCGAACCAAATACGACAGAAGGCTAAGGAAAGAGATATCGGTGCTCAAGGATGACAAGTATGCTGATTACTATATCAGAGTCACCAGAGCACAGCAGGTTACTTTAGGGTATACATTATTTACCATGTCATTTGCCATGTATGGGCTGGCAGGAAGTATGGCAGCTGTTGCGATATTTATAATGTTCGCCTTTGTGGCATTTTACTATTATGGAACATCAGCCAGTGACAAGATTAAGAAACGTTCAGAGGAACTGCTGTCCGACTTCTCAAATGTTGTGTCAAAGCTTGCCCTTCTGACTAATGCAGGTCTTATCATGAGGGATGCATGGGCAGATGTAGCTTATAATGGCAATACTACATTATATAAAGAAATGCAGATATCAGTTGACGAGATGAAAAATGGAGTCTCTGAGACTGAAGCTATATATCATTTTGGAAACAGATGTATCATACCTGAGATAAAAAAATTCGCATCTACTATCATACAGGGCATCGAAAAGGGAAACAGTGAGCTGACGGCCCTTTTACAGGAGCAGAGTGCAGAGACCTGGAACCTAAAAAGACAGTTGGTAAAAAGAGAGGGAGAGAAAGCATCAAGCAAGCTTCTCATCCCAATGTTTCTTATGTTTATGGGAATCCTGATTATGGTTATTGTCCCGATATTTACAAACATTGGAGCTTAGGTAGAGAATCAGAGTAATCTGATTGTTTATAGATTTCACGAAAGGAGGAAACGTTTATGTGGTTATTAATGAATGATTTAGGACTTAAGGCAAGGCTTGCATTTAGTAAGTTCATGTGCGATGAAGAGGGAGATGTAAATATCGTCTCTATAGTTGTCCTTATCGGAATAGCTGTATTACTTGCCCTATTCTTTAAGGATCAGATCCATGATCTTTTAGATTCGTTGTTCAAAACAATAAGCGGTAATGCTACTAAAGCAGTTGAAAAGGGAGAATAACAGACAATTAGAAAGCTTTTTGGGTATATATCTTTTGATATATACCCAAAATAATTCGAATGTGAGTGAAAATTATGAAAAGACTTTTAGATGAAAGCGGAGCATTGATAGTGGAGGCTTCTATTGTGTTTCCAACAATGTTTCTGGCTATATTTTTTATGCTGTTTGTAGGAAATGCATATACGCAGAAATGTAAGGTGGAGGATATAGTGGTATCAGCAGTGCTTGAAGGTGCTGCAAAGTGTGCCGATCCTATGCTTGATGATATTGAGTCTGGCAGCATACCGGATTTTAATTCAGTTAGTCTGAAGCCATATAGATACCTTACAGGCAGTCTCAGAGATACTGAGGGTGACATAGAGAGTGAAATAAATAAAAATGTGGGAAAGATAGGCACCGGATTCTTTACAGGGATGAAGCCGAGTATTTCCATTGACAGACTTAAATTTGAAAGTAAAGTGATATATTCAAAGGTAAATGTGGATGTATCCTATAAGATAAAAATGCCAATCAGGTTATTGGGACAGGATGAGTTTACCAATATATCGTATGCCACACATACTGATGTGCCGGTATCTGATGTGCCGGAGTTTATCCGGACTGTAGATTTTGCAGAGGATCTTGTGCAGAGATATAAAAATCATGATATCTCTGAGCCGGCAGGCAAACTGGCAGAGAAGATAACTGAGTGGACGAGTAAATAGGAGTTATGAATATGTATGGATTTAGTAAAAGAGAGCGAGGTGCTGTGTCAGTATTTCTCATAATCATTCTGGTGCCGTGTATGCTGGTGGCCAGTATATTTGTGGATGTGGGCAGAGTGTACCTGTCCAAGTCTATGGCTGAATCGGCAGCTGATATGGCACTTAATTCACTTATGACACATTATGACGCTGATTTGAATGACTGGTATGGTATGGTAGCATCCTGCCAGAATATAGATGAATTCTATGATGCTTCAATAAAGTGCTACAAGAATGCACTCAAATCACAGAATTTGTCTAAGGATGAGATGAACACATTGGTAGGAGAGTTCAGCGCTATGATAGGTGCTGATTCAAAAGCCAGTGACTATCTCAGGGTAACGGATGACGGCGATGACTCAACTACTATAAAAGCCGTAGATGGAGCCAATCTGGCTAATGCCACTATGCTTAAATCGCAGATAGTGGACTTCATGAAATACAGAGCACCTATAGCTATCACACAGACTGCCATCGATAAAATAAAGAATAAGAGTATTCCCGGTATAGATGATGTCTTAAAAAGTGATGAGAATAAACCGCTGGTGGAGAAAAAACAGGATTATTGTAAAGCTGACGAGAAGCTGATGCGTGACAGCTACAATACATATAAGTATCTGTTTGACAATTATTCTTATGGAAATCCACAGCCAAGCAATTCATTGCTCACAGGTACACGTGATGCCATGCAGACAGCCAGAGAACAGTATCGTGAGCTGAATAAGCTGATGATTACCAATCTGTATAACACATCGGGTCTTGTGGTTTTTAACAGGGCACAGGTGCCACTGAATCAGTATAATTACACAAAAAGCTCTACAAAATGCTATAAAGCTAAGTATGATGGCAAGACATATTATGTAAACTGCCATTCAAGAAAAGACGATGATACATATTACATAGATGGCACCGAACTGACAAAACAGTTTGACGATATCTCTAAGAAAATAAAGGCATTTGACAAAGCAAAGAATGATTTCACCAATGCTGTGAACAATAGCATATCGTATTCATCCGGTGTTACAAATGACATACAGTATTGGAAGCATGCTGCAGATGCCTACAGTGTCACGGTAAGTGGCAGTGATGATTATCGAACTAATCTGAATAAGAAAGCAGATGAAATGATAAAGAGCTACTGTGCACTCAATGCCATGATGCAGTGTACTCCGGGAAATGACTTACCTGATGACTATGATACTACATACAAATCATATAAGAAACAGGTGGAGAACAGACAGACAAAATATCTGACAGCAGGGGTGACAAATGGCAGTGACAGCTATCTCGTATTAGTAAACAGGCTTGAGAGTATATCAAGCAATAATATATATAATATAGAAGCAACGTCATTGACATTAAGCGATAGAAGTGCTATATTTGTAAATAGAATTGCTGATATATCAACGAATCTGATTGAAAAAAGAAACACTCTGCAGCACTATTCAGATGTATTAAACATAGCGATAAACGGAGATTCGAGTAAGGATATAGAGTCACTTGAGACACTGAAGCATGATGCAGCTGATTATGCTCAAAAACTCAATGATTGGAGTAATCAGGCAGATGGCACTGATTCAGACCTTGCAGAAGGTGACAGAGATGAAATCGCAGGTATTAAGGCTAGCGAAGCAGCTGGAAATATAACTGAACAGTCAATTATAGATTTAGAAAACAGACTTAAGAATATAAAGTCACAGATTGATTCGATGATAGCAGCCATAGATAGCTTCAAATATGGTAATCAGAAGGTCAAGGATATATCTACATATGATCAGTTCAAAAATGCAGGCTCTATGGTTATTACTGAAAGCGAGATAAATAAAAGGACTACGAATTCAGAGCTTTCAAGCTATGCGGATTCTACATTTTCATCATTGTTTTCACCACAGGGAACCGGAACTGAGGGGCTTGCGAGCGTAAATAGCAATGATGACCATAATTTACTGCTTGATGTCGCTGGCTCAAAGACAGTTGCAATACCTGGGGTGTATCAGTTTTGGCAAGAACAGTTCGGTTCAGCTAGTGAAGATGAAATAAAGAAATATGATGATGAAAAAGGAAAAGCGACAGGCAGTCAGGAAAAAACAAAAGAAAATGCTAAGAATAGAAAAAATCCACATGAAGATGCAGAGAATATAGCGCGAGAGATTGACACAATAAATAAAACATTTGGAAATACAACATTTTTCAATAGCTTTGTGAGTCTATTAAAAAATCTGACAGGTTGAAATTTTGAAAATATTCGAGATAACTTATATTTGTCTACTTATATAATGGAAATGTTGTCTTACTCTACTATAGATAATGAGGGAAGGTATGACATTTTAAAAGACCAGGGTTTTGATGTGTCCACATTGACAAAAGAAAATATGGATGATAAATATAATTCTGTAAATGATAAGTGGAATAGTGATGAATATAAGGATTATTTTAATAAATCACTTACCAATAAGAGGCTTTGTAAGGAAAATAATGCTGCATATGGTTGTGAATTAGAGTACATTTTGTATGGTCACGAAAATAATAATGAGAATATAAATGCTGCATATGGACAGATATATGAGATTAGATATGTGTTGAATCTTATATCAGCCTTTGAACATTTCTGGAATAAAGGAAGTGAAACAGGAAAAGCAATTAATGCTGTTGGCGAGGCTATAATGTATGCTACACAGGGAGTTATACCCAAGATGGCAGTTAAGGCTGTTCTTATAGCTTTGTTAACGGTTTTTGAGACTTCAAATGATTTAAATAGACTTGAAGCAGGTTTTTCGGTTGAACTTTATAAAACAAAAGCAGCAATGTGGCAGATATCTTTAGATTATGGAACAAATGCACAATCTGGAAATACAAGCATATCAGATATATTGAGTATTGTAGAAACTAAATTTGGTAATTTTGCTAATTCATGTGATAACGGATTGCGTTACAGCGATTATTTGTGTATTTTTATAGTGTGTGGTATGCAATCCGACATTGGGGAATCAATGACACTTAGATGTGCAGATGTAATTCAAGCAAACATGAGAAAAATAACGAAGGATAGTGGCTACAAACTGGAAAACTCAAAAACTTATTTTGAACTTGATTCAAAACTGAAAGTAGATCCGTTACTAATTACACTGCCACTATATAGTGATTATACAGATTTGTATGATAGCAGCAGTACTGACTGGTGCACATATAATATAAAAACAATCAGAGGTTATTAAAGGAGAAAGAAATGAAAAAGAGACTATTGATTTTAGGAATGATTTTTACAATGGCTGTGTCATCAGCAGGTTGTGGCAGTTCGTCGTCATCAGACAATGCAGGTAGGACAGACAAACAAACAGCAACAGTTCATGACAGTCAGAAGGATACATCAAGTGACAGTAAGTCCGATAATGATAAGAAAGATACGAAGTATAAATCAGCAGATGAAATCACAATGGACGATTTGATGAGCCATGATGAGACTCCGGCAGAGGATTTTGAGTTAATTGACAACTCAGATGAAATAGTAATACAGAAGTATATTGGAAAAGATCCGATAATGGTTATTCCAGATGAAATAAATGGAAAAAAAGTTGTTAGTTTAGGAACGTATGCTTTGGCTAACGATAAGAATATAGTTGCTATCAAAATTGGAAATAATATAAAGGATTTAGGTGAGGGAGTATTTGGAAATTGTGAAAATTTAAGATATGTTGTTTTAGGTGATTCTGTTAAAACGATTGGATGTAATCCGTTTCTTAATACGAATATACAGGAAGTTACTCTTAATGATGGACTTCAAAAGATTGGCGAAGATGACATAAATAATACGGTTGATGCACCATCTAAAAATATTGGTATGGATTTAAAAATACCAGAAAGTGTTACTGAAATGCATTTAAGAGATTTTCACCTTATTGTAAAAGCAGGTTCATATGCTGAACAGTATGCAAAAGAATATGCGGAAAGTAATAATCTTACATATACAGTAGAATAATTTACAATATGTTAATTAATTAAATATTAATACTATGAATCATAGGAAGTCGCCATGCTATATTAGTAGTGTGGTGGCTTTTTTTTGTTAAAATTGAAAATTATTAAATTGTAATTAGTAAATATTATTATTACATTAACAAATAGTAAAGTAATTATTGACAAACAGTAATTGAAGTAGGAAAATAGTATATATGAAAATCTATATTTAAAGGGAGAATATCATGAGAAAACGTATAAAGGATGAAAGAGGAGCTATTGTTGTTGAGGCAACGATTTCGTTTACTGCCTTTATTTTCCTGTTGTACATCATCTATTCGATAGTTGATATATGCTACATACAGGCAAAGATGAGCATAGCGTTAAACAGTGCGGCGACAGATATCTCGCAGTACTCCTATCTGTATTATAAGTTTGGTATTGATTCGGTGGACAATGCGGCAAGCAATGCGGCTTCAAGCAGTAGGGCATTGGCAAAGCATACATTAAATGGTATGGATAAGATTATGACAGGAATATCGGATATAGATAGCAGCTTGTCGGATATAGAGAATGGCTCTTCTGATTTTGAAAGTCTAATGACCGCTTATGATGAGACAAAGGGTGGAGCATCAGATTTGGCTGCCAATATTAATGACTATGGAGATGCTTTGGCAGAAGATCCTATGGGTTTTGTAAAGGGTATGGGTATGCTTGCATTGAATGAGGGTTCGTCTGCAGGCAAGTCATATCTGGCACAGTCTATGGGAAGAGCTTTTATGAAGAAGAATCTTAAGGATTCAAATGGTGGGGATGTCAACGCTTTTTTGAAACAGTATCATGTAAAGGATGGTCTGGATGGGCTTTCGTTTGCTGGCACGGAGTTCTTGGTATCAACGGATGGCAAATCAAGTAATGCCCTAAGGTTGACTTGCTCATATGATGTGAAGGTTGTCAATCTGCTTAATACAGATATCACCATCAGATTTTGTCAGAGTGCATCAACCGATGTGTGGGGCAAGGGAGTTAGTGCGAAAAAATAGGTGGATTAGGAATTATGAAAACAAATGATATTTTAATGATACTCATTTCAATTATTCTATGTGGAGTGAGTATCTATATACTGATCAGAAATAAAGAAAAAAAGAGTAAAAAGCTTATTGTCTATTGTATTATAGGTATGTTTCTTGTCATGATAGATGCATGTATGCTTCAGTTCTTTTATCACGATAATGCAATTTATAAGAATTTTAGGATGATAGCACTTCTTTCAATTATGGCATCTGTTGCATATGTTGATTTCACGGAGCTAAGGATTCCAAATGAATATATTATTACAGGACTTGTATACTGGGTGTTAAGTATATTTGTTGAGCTGATATGTAGCAGTCAGTTTATTGTTGCCAATATCATTTCTTCGCTTATTGCAGCGGCAGCCCTGTTTATAGCTTCTTTGCTTTGCAAGATATGTATCAGGGGGTCGATTGGTGCCGGGGATATAAAGCTGTTTGTGGTTATGGGGCTATTGCTTGGGCTTGATGGAATATGGAGCGCTATATTTCTTTCTCTTGTTTTATCATTTATCACAGCAATTTATTTTCTTATTACAAAAAGAAAAGGCAAAAAGGATGCAATGGCATTTGGTCCGGCTCTTGCTATAGGAACGTGGTTATCAATATTTTTGACTGGAATGTAGAGGATATACAATGAAGAATTATAAATTTTTAGTACCTATATTGCTTGTAGCATTGTTAGGAGGCTCTGTATATAAAACATACAGTGACAGAGAAAAAATTAATAAACAATATGATAATGATATAACTCAGGCCAGACAGAATAGGAAGCTTGAGGTTTATGTGAATGCAGAGGAGGACTATCTTGATGCCTTAAAGCTTAAAGATTCAGCGAAGCTTCGGGCAGAGCTGGGAGAGATGTATATAGAAGCGGAGGATTTAAGAACAGCTGCCAAATGGGGAGAGTCTCTCATAAGTGAATATCCCAAGGAACAGGTGGGATATGAGTTTTTGATTCAGGTGTATTTGGAGCAGAAAGACTATGCCTCTTGTTTCAGGATAAAGGATGAAGCGGATGGACTGAAAATTTCATCAAAGAAGATTGAAGAGATTATTTCAGATATCAAATATGAGTATTATCTCGAAGGTGAATATGCACAGGTAGAGGAGTTCAGTAATGGCTATGCAGCAGTAAAGAAAGAAAAAAAGTGGGGCTATCTGAACAGCAAAGGGCATCGTGTAATAGAATCCGAATTTGAAGAGGCGGGAGCGTTTGCTAAAGAGGTTGCACCTGTTATAGATGACAAAGGCAGGGCATTTTATATAGACAACGAGGGCAACAGAAAGATAGTCATTGATTTTGTCGACAATATTGAGAAGCTGGGATATATGTCAATGGATAATATTTTTCCTGTAAATGATGGCAAAAAATGGAGCCTGTACAGTCTGGACAGCAAGAAAAAGATAGCTGGTGACTATGATGAGGTTTCAGCCATGGGAAATGGAGTAGCAGCTGTCAAGTCTGATGATAAATGGAGCCTTATTGATACCAAAGGAAAGAAAGTGACAAAAGATAAATATGATTCGGTTGTTATGGACAGTAAAGGAATAGTATGTAGAAACGATAGGGTATTTGCAAAGCAGAATGGATATTATTATTTATTTGATTCTAAAGGCAATAAGGTTGTAAAAACTAAATTTGATGATGCACGGCTATTTGCAGATGATGGATATGCCGCAGTATGTGTGGACGGCAAATGGGGATTTGTTGATAAGGATGGTAAACAGGTGATTAAGCCTCAATTTAATGAGGCTCATAGCTTTTCAAACGGATTGGCGGCCGTCAGATTTTCAAATGGCTGGGGCTATGTGGATGAAAAGGGTAATAAGGTCATTGAGACAGGATTTGATGATGCGTGCGATTTCAATGAACAGGGCAAGACATTTGTTAAGACGGATGATAAATGGCAGGTTTTGACACTATATTTATACAATCATGAATCATAGAACAAAGGAGACAAAGGCATGAGTTTTACATATGAAAATCAAGGAAACAATACTTATCTGGTATATAAAATAGGAGCTTCGGATAATGTGGATACAATGAGCCTTGGAATGATTACTAATAATAAGATAGATGGAATTGTTCCGACTCTGTTCACCCAGTCAGATACTGATAGATTTATTAAATATAATATTTCTGCAAAAGTGTCAGCAAAAGAGTTTTTATCAGGAGTTGTAAATAAGAAGAGATTACTAGGTGTGTTTATCAGCGTATTAAAGGCAATTAAATCAACAGAGGAATATATGATTGATGCGAGAAGCCTGTTGATTGATTTGGAACATATCTATGTTGATGTGTCAAAGTGTGATGCAATGCTGGTATGTCTTCCTTTGGTCAGACAGAATGAGTCTGTTAATATTCCTATGTTTTTTAAGCAGATAATGTTTAGTACACAGTTTGACCAAAATGAGAATTGCGATTATGTTGCACAGATTATTAATTATCTGAATAGTACACCTGTATTTTCTGTGGATGCTTTTGAAAAGCTCCTGATGGACATAGATGCTGATAATTTAAATATTGCAGCTTCAAAGGCTGTTGCTGGTCAGCAAAAACCGGTTCAACCACAGAGCCAGTCACAGAGTCAGCAGCCTAAACCTATGCAGCCTGCTATGAATCAGCTAAAGAATACACAGGTACAGACAAATATGCCATCTCAGGGGAAAATGCAATCACAGCGTGAAACACAATCTGCAAATAATGTGGTACAGCCTAATCAGGTGAATTTTGCAGTACCTAATATGAATCCACAAAACCAGAATAGAATTAATAATAATGTGCAGATGGGGACGAATATTTCAGGTACATATGTGGAAACAACCAGTGAGAAGCAGATGTCCATGTTTGGACTTTTGACACATTACAGTAAAGAAAATAAGCAGATTTACGAAAGACAAAAAGCCCAAAGAAAGGCTCAAAAGGAAGCAGAAAAAAACGGAGCAGCAATGCCTGGTCAAAATGTGAAGGCATCAAATACTTCATTCGCCATCCCAGGCCAGCCACCACAGCAGCGTCCACAGCCTGCACAGGCACAGCCACAACCTGTAATGCCACAGCAGCCTCAACAACAATTTGTACAGCCACAGCGACAGTTCACACAGTCAAATCAGCCGCAGCGTCAGTTTGAACAGCCGCAACCGATGCCACAGGCACAGCAAAAGCCGGCGCAACAGGTTCAGCCACAGCCGGTGCAGAATCAAAATACAAATACAGGCATGACCGGAAATCCATCAGTTCCACCACAGATTTTGGAGAACATGACAAGGGCCGGTAATTTTGGAGAGACTACAGTGCTTGGAGTCGGTTCAGAGGCTGGAGAGACCACTGTTTTGGGAACATCACAGGCTCAGATTATTAAGCCTTATCTGCTTCGAATAAAGAATAATGAGAGAATAGAACTCAACAAGCCGGTATTTAGAATAGGAAAAGAAAGAAGCTATGTGGATTATTTTGTGAGTGACAATACGGCAGTCAGCAGGAGCCACGCAAATATTATTAACAAGGATAATGAGTTTTATATTGTGGATACCAATTCAACAAACCATACATATGTGAATGGTTCGATGATTCAAAGCAATGTGGAGACTAAAATCGAGCATGGAACAAAAATCAGACTGGCGAATGAGGATTTTGAATTTTTCATGTACTAGTAAACAAAAATCACAGGTTAAATATTACATATATTGAGGAAATGGTATGGATTACGAAATTGCAGCCCAGACAGATGTGGGAACAGTCAAGAAAACAAATCAGGACAGCATAATGATGAAACGTATTTTTACCAATCTTGGGAATATGGTTTTTGCAGTGTTGTGTGATGGTATGGGAGGTCTTGCGAAGGGGGAGCTTGCCAGTGCTACGGTCATAAGAGCATTTGATAAGTGGGTCAACGATGATCTGCAGATGATTTGTCAGAATGGACCCGGATATATTGAGGATTCTGTAATCAGGGCACAGTGGGAGAGTATAGTAGCAAATCAGAATCAAAAAATCAAACAGTATGGAGCAGGTCAGGGCGTTAATCTTGGAACCACTGTAGTAGCGCTTCTTGTCACTGACAGGAGATACTATCTGATGAATGTCGGTGATTCAAGAGCATATCTTGTAAATGATAAGCTCATACAGCTTACTAAGGATCAGACATTTGTAGGTAGAGAGATAGAGCTGGGTCATATGACAATAGAGCAGGCTAAAACAGACCCGCGCAGAAATGTGCTTTTACAGTGTGTGGGTGCTTCTGAGATTGTTAATCCTGACATGTTTTTTGGAGATGTGCAAAGTGGTACGGAGTTTCTGCTTTGTTCGGATGGTTTCAGACACGAGATTACATCTGATGAGATTTATCAGGCAATCAGACCATCATTTATGACAAACAGGGATGTGATGAATAGGCAGCTTCGTTCTCTGATAGAACTCAACATGCAGCGTAGGGAGAGAGACAATATCACAGCAGCGCTGATTAAGGTACAGTAGGAGGAAAGTTTATGCTTGAGATTGGTTCTCTTGTTGATGGAAAATACAAGATACTGAATGAAGTGGGCCATGGTGGAATGAGTATCGTCTACCTGGCTATGAACGAAAAAGCAAATAAGCAGTGGGCTATTAAAGAGGTACGAAAAGACGGTGTAAAGGATTTTGAGGTTGTGAAGCAGAGTCTTGTGGCTGAGACAGACATGCTAAAAAAACTTAATCATCCTTATCTGCCGGATATTGTGGACGTCATAGAGGATGACGACAGATTCTTGATCGTCATGGATTACATACAGGGAAATTCACTTAGCAAGGCTATTGAAGAGTATGGCGCGTTGCCTCAGGATGATGTGATTCATTGGGCTAAGCAGCTGTGCGATGTGCTTGGATATCTGCATTCACAGAATCCACCTATCATATATCGAGACATGAAGCCTGCCAATATTATGCTTAAACCTGATGGCAATATCACTCTTATTGATTTTGGAACAGCAAGAGAGTTTAAAGAAAAAAATCTGGCTGATACGACATGTCTCGGAACTATGGGATATGCAGCTCCGGAGCAGTTTGGAGGAATGGGACAGACGGATGGCAGGACAGATATTTATTGTCTTGGTGCTACACTATATCATCTGGTTACAGGAAAGACCCCATGTGAGCCACCTTATGAAATCAGGCCGATCAGAGAGATAAACCCAAGTCTGTCAGGTGGTCTTGAAAGAATCATTTTAAAGTGTACACAGCCTAATCCGGCTAACAGATATCAGAATGCGGCAGAGCTGATGTATGCTTTGGAGCACTATGATGAGATAGATGATATATATAGAAAAAAACAAAAAAGAAAGCTTGCAGCTTTTATCACTACGTCGGTAATTACAGTGATTTTGGGAGCAACCTCTATATGGGGATATGTTTCAGCCGAGAATAAAAAAAGTGAAAACTATGATAACATTCTGAAAACGGCAGATACTTATGAGGACTATTACAATGCGATAATTACAGACCCTACCAGAACAGATGCGTATCTGAAGCTGAATGATATGCTTACAAGTGATTTTGTATTGGACAAGGATGAGGCAAACATACTTACAAAGATACAGGTCGGACTGGATAGAAAAAACAGTGATGGATATTCGCAGACGTATGATGTGCTTTCGGATTTGAAAAAGAAAAATCATGACGGATATCAGGAGGTCTGCTACCAGTATGGTGAGAGCTTTCTTTTCTACTATGATATAAATGTGGAAAAGGACAGATATGCCAATGCCGCCAAGTGGTACAAGGATGCTGTGCAGAAATATCCTGTTGCACAGATATATTGTGATATTTCCGATTGTCTGGATCTCATAAGTCAGTATGGTGGAGCAAAGGTTAAGCAGACAGAGAAGATGTATGATGAGTATGCAAATCTTTGGAAAAAGGTTACAGAGCTGGAAAAGGAATCGGAACAGTTTGACAGTGTGGATTCAAAGCTTCAGGTGTGGAATGAAGTAGATGATATTATAAACAACAATATTTCTCCGCTTTTGGAGGTGACATCAAAGGATGATGTGATTGCACTTTTGGATGCTATATCAGACAATTCGACTAAGGTTGACAAATCGGTTATTGCAGATGATATGAAGAAGCTTCAGGACAACATCGAGTCGACAAAGCAGAAGATAAACACGGTAAAGGAGGCTGAGAAAGAATGACATATGATATTTACAGGCTGATTTTTATCGTGGGTGCCATAGCATGTGCTGTAATGTTTGTGGTTTCAGTGATACTATTTATTACACTTAAAATTCCAAATGTAATTGGCGATTTAACAGGCAGAAATGCAAAAAAGGCAATTGAAAATATTAGAAAGCAGAATGAAGCCTCCGGTGGAAAAGCTTATAAGGCAAGTGCAGTTAATCTGGAAAGAGGCAGACTGACAGATAAAATGACTCCGTCAGGAAATCTACAAAGACGTGGAATCACAAGTGGTTTTGGGGTTCATACAGAAAAAATCAGCACGATGAAGCTAGAACAGCAGGCGTCTGTTGGAATGGATACAGATAATGAAAGTAATGAGACGATGGTTCTTGAACAGAATTACTCAAATGAGACAACAGTTCTCAGTCAGCAGAATGTTGGGGAAACAACGGTACTTTCATCACATATGCCACAGAATCCAAGCGAGACAACAGTTCTCAATCAGTTTATGGTATTAGAGGATATTACCTTTATACATACAGATGAAATAATTTAAAGCAAAGGAGTGAGTAGCATGAGAAAACGCATGATGGCCTTTTTAATGGCCCTACTTATGGTTGTCACCATTTTGCCGGCAAACTTCACGATAGTTGAAGCGAATGACACAAATGGTGCTATCTACCTTAAGGTGACAGGTGCTTCGGACTGGGCCAAGGCAGGTGATATCAAGGTAACTGTTACTGACAGTACCGGAAAAGAAGTTGACCAAAAGTTAGTGAAGACCAAAGTGGTTGAGGCACAAACTGATTCTGGAAATACAAATCCAGATAATACAAATCCAGATAATACCGATTCAGGTAATAACAATCCGGGTAATACTGATACCGGTAAGGATGACGCTGCTGGAAAGGATACTGAAAATACAGGCTCAGAAAGTGGCTCTGACAATTCAAATGAGCCTGCTGGACAGGCAGATGAACAGCAGGATGCTAAGCCTGTAGCAATCAATAGCATAAAAATTGATGTGACAGATCTTGTCAAGGACAGTAATTACTCTGTGGATATATCTTCTGATGGATATCTTTTCTGGAAGAAGGAATGCACCGCTGTGGAGGCTTCTGACAGTCCAGCTTATACAGAGGTTGCAATGGTTAAGGACACATATAAAGAGTTTGCTTTCTCCACAAATTTTAATGACTGGAAACTAGATACTACACCAATACTTGCTGTGAAAGGCGCGGATAATAATAGTGTTATTAAATATGCATCTTCAGATCAGGAAATTGCAGATGTTGATGAAACTACAGATGTAGTAAATATAAAGAAAGCCGGAAAAGTTTCTTTTACGGCTACACTATCTGTTGGTGATAGTTATAAGACAATCACACAGTCTGATGTAGCAATTGCAAAATTAGACCAGACACTTTCATTTACTGATGAAAATGCAGAGGTTTATGTAGGTGATGAGGTTGCAGCAGCTGCAAGCTCAAGTGCTAGTGATGCCGAAGGCAAAATCACTTATAGTGTGGTTACCGGAGAAGATTACATCACGCAGGATGCTGATTTTACTAACAATGGTAAATGGACTGCAAAGAGCTATAATAACAGTGCCGATGGAGTAGAAGTTACAATCAAGGCTGCTATTGCAGAGGATGACAGATATAACAGTGCAGAGAACACATATACTACAACAATAAAGCCATATGCTTACGGTGATTTTAGAAAATATTGTGAGGTAGTTGGAACATCAAATACTACTTCAGATGGAAAAATCTGGTATTCAGAAGTGACTAAAATCAAGGCAAAAGATGGTTATAAAATCAAAGATTCTGATGGCAGCTTTGTAGAAGAAATTGCTATAGATGCCAATAATATCACACAGGGAGAAAATCAATTTTCTCTTGTTATTGGACAGGAAAAGAAAAATTCAGAAAATGAAACTGTGTCTTATATCAACGAGGGAACAGTAAGTGGAGCATACAACTATGATAGTGTAAAACCTACACTTTCCATAGCAAAGGATAATGATGCAGACTGGATAAACAAAAAAGATGTGGAAATTAAAGCTTCACCGTCTGATGCTGGTTCGCAGATTGCGGCTGTTAAGTATACAGTGACAGATGAAAAAGATAAGCCGCTTCTTGAAGAAACAACAGTTAATCCTAATGCTGATGGAAGCTATCTGATTACATTACAGGCAAGTAAATTTGCCAATAAAGAAATCAAGATAAATGTTACAGCATACGATAATGCAGGTCTTAGATCTGATACACAGACTAAGATAATCAAATTTGATACAGAACTGCCTAAGGCGGATCTGTCATTGAATAGTAATGAAGGTGAATATTATTTTACTGATAAAATATCTGTAGATATCAGTGCTACTGATAATTTTTCAGGCATCGCTGATATAAAAGCAGTTTATCTCACAGATGATGTGACAAGTGCTTCTGGATGGGACATTAAGAATTTCAATTGGGATGCTGAAAATGTTCAAAATCTTGGAGCTGATGCTAAGAGTGTAACAATACCATTTGCAGATACCACAAATGCAGGAAATGTGTATGTCAAGGTGACGGATAAAGCAGGAAATGAAAACATCACATCACTTTCTGATGATAAAAAATTCCACTTTGATAAGACTGCACCAACTGTAGTTATTGCATATTCTTCAGCTGATGAAAATACAACTAATGATAATTATTCACAGTTAAAGGATGGGGTAGAATACTACAACCATGACAGATATGCACAGATTACTGTAACAGATGCCTCTTTTAACAAAAATGCTACTCAAATTAAAGTAGCGGTTGATAATAAAAAGCCAGTAAATATATTAGATAACAAGGCAGAAGTACAAGGTGCTGCTATTGTAAAAACAGATGATGAAATCTGGACTGACAATAAAGATGGTTCATATACTGCAAAGCTTAAATTTACAGGTAATCATCTTTACAAAATTGAAGCTTCGTCAAAGGATTTAGCAGGAAATAAAACGCAAGAAAGCACTGTAGCTGATAGCAAATCAAAGGAATTCTATATTGATGAGCAGGCTCCGTTTGGACAAGTACAGTTCTCAACAGATAATACAGATGACGGAAAAATTGGTAACTGGTGGGAAAATATATTAAATCCATTCACTGCAATATCTATTTTTAAACAAAATCAGTTGAATATTGTAGGTCATGTAAATGATAAAGATACCGGAAATTCCGGCATATGGACAGTTAGCTATTATGTTAATAAACTGGATAAGGATACAGTTTTATCAGAGTCTGAGTTAAATAATTTATCTGCCGATAATCTGATAAAATGGACAGAAATTAAAATAAATAAATCAGATGATGAATACAGCTTTAGTGAGTCGTTAGACAAGTCATATAATAAATATATAGTATATATAAAGATTGTAGATAACAGTGGAAATGTAAAATACATAAGTACAGAAGGTGCTGTAATTGATAACGAAGCACCTAAAATAACAGAAGTTAATATAGTAGATAGTGATAATCAGGAAAATAAGCTTGAAGACGAAAATGCAGATTTGTGGAAACAGTCAAATGTTTGTTTACAATTAAAGGCTACTGATAATCTTTCCGGTATTGACAGATATGAGTATAAGCTTGCAAGGCTGAATGACGATGGAACATATACTGTTTTACCATCTACTACAACTGTCACGTTGCAAGGCTCAGATCTTGGCACCTTGAATTATTCAACAGTGTTTAGTCTTTTAAAGAGTCGTGATTATGCAGCTGATACAAAGGCTCTTAAGGCTACAATAACAGTTTATGACAGGGCTAATAACTCTTCAACAGTTGAAAAAATAATCAATATCGATAAACAGGCTCCAACAGTTACCATCACACGAGATAAGACTTCAGATAATAGCAAAGGCTGGAATAACGATACCTTGACTTATACTGTTGTGGCAAAGGATGCAACAAGTGGTATTAAGGCAGAAAATGAAAATCCGGTTATTAATTATTATATTTACCTGGGTGGCAAGAAAATGAAAACCGGAAAGGTAAATGTTATAGACAAGAAATTGGATGCTTCCGGAGCTTATACAGAGGTTGTAGGAAATATAACTATTTCAAAAGATAAAGCTTATGATTCTAATAATTTAACGATTGATGTAGATACCATAGATGTAGCTGGAAATAGGTCTGTGTCATCAGCTGATACAACGGTTACAGCAAAGTATGATTTTACAGCTCCGACTGCAAAATTGAAGTTACAACAGGGAGTTGATGGTGATAAGTGGTTTACCAATGGTGCTGTATTCACTGTTACTGCACAGGACAAGACTTCCGGAATTGAAAAAGTAGGCTATACAATTAAAAAAGCAGATGGAACTGATGGAACTGATGGAACTTATGTTATAGGAAGTGCTGATGCTCCGGTAGAATTAATAACCGGTGTTGAAAGTGATGCAAAAGAGTATACAAATAGTATTAGCATACCTGATATGGCTGATTATGATACTGGTAATTTGACAATCACAACATATACATATGACTTTGCCGGAAATAAGACAGTGTGTAGTCAGACAATTAAGTTTGATACAACAAACCCTACTGCTGATTTGACAGTAAATGCTGGTGCTAACCAGGATGGCTGGTTTAATTCCGGTGCAACACTTAGTGTAAAAGCATCAGATGCGATATCAGGTGTTGATAAAGTAGATTATATTGTAAAAGCCAGCAAGGATTCAAACGAAAATCTGACAAGTGGTACATTAACTTCTGCTACATTGCAGAAATCAGATAATGGTGATCTGACAGGAACAATAACAATTCCGAAAGATGCATATTATGATTCAAAGAATCTTTATGTTGAAACTAAAACGTATGACAAAGCCGGAAATAAGACAGAATGTAGTCAGACAATCAAGTTTGATACAACACATCCTACAGCAGGTATAAGCTTTGACAAGGAAATGAAAAACAGCCTTAGTGACAAGGGTGGCTTTGAGGGTGCAAAGCATTTCTACAATAGAAATGTGAAGCTTTATGTAACAGCAAATGATGCTACATCAGGAATCAAATCAATCAAGTACTATGTAACTGCTGCCGGAGATGTACCGACAGAGGAAACCTGGGCTGATACAACAAATAAAAATGTTAATAGTATTCTCCCAGAAAAACAGGCAGGAACAAATGACAAGCTGAATATTCCGATAACAATATCGGATGAGTTTGCTAATTCAGCAGATAATCTCGGTGCAATCAATGTCTATGTTCAGGTTATAGACACAGCAGACAATGAGACAGTTGTCAGCCTGAAGGATGATGAGAAAGATGAGACATTCAGGATTGATACAACAAAGCCGGAGATTAATGTAGAGTATGCCCCTGAGAAGGCTGCATACAGTGTAGTTGATGGTGCTGAGTATTACAATACAGAGCGTACAGCTAAAATATCGGTTAAGGAAAACAGTGTATTCTTTAATCCGAAGCTTGTAAATATCTGGGTATCAGAGGATGGCGGAAAAGAAGTTGATATCAATAATAGTGATAAGCTTCCTAATGGTATCGTAAAGGATAGTGACTGGACTCTTGGAGCCGGAAAAGATGCTGTAAGTACACTTACTATTAAGTTTACCAATGATCATAAGTATACTATCCGTGTAGAAGCACAGGATTTGGCTGAGAATAAAGCTGATGGATACAAAATCAATAAATCTAATACATTTGTTATTGATAAGAAAAATCCAACAGGTAACATGAAGTATAATTATCTGTCACAGGGAACTGACACTACATGGACATCATTTGCAGATTGGAAGAATATCTTAAATGGTGGCAAATACGAGATTTCGCGTTTCTCTAAGGGAAAGATGTATGTTTCAGGTAGTGTAAGAGATGAATTCAGCGGAGTAAAAGAAGTAAGCTACAACGTTTCAAACAAGGATGGTGTATTTGCGGATGTGTCAGGAGTTACATCATGGACACCGATGAAATCAACTGGTAAGGATGGCTCATATGCTATCAGTTTACCGGAAAATGACATGAACTATGTTGTCTATCTGAAGATTGTAGATTATTCAGGAAATGTATCATATGTCAGCACAAATGGAGCAGTGCTTGATACACAGGCACCGAAGATTAATGTAACACTTCCAACTGATATCAATGGCATCTATTCTTCAAATGTTAATGTTGGCGTGTCAGTATCGGACAATGCAGCAACAGGTGTTGTTTCAGGTATCAGAAGTGTATCATACAAGGTGACAAGCCTGGGTCAGCAGACACAGACAGGAGATTTGTATACATACACTGCAACAGCAGGAAGCCTGAATGATCTGACTAAGTCAGTATCAAGAAATTTCACAGTTGATGCGGGATTAAACAACAGTAATGATGTACAGATCGAAGTGACAGCTGTTGATAATGCAGGAAACACTTATAAGACAACAAATGTAATCAAGATTGATATCACGGCACCTACGATTGAAGTAAGCTATGATAATAACAGTGGAGATACAACATTTGGAGATGATACTTACTTTAAGGAGTCAAGAACAGCAACAGTTAAGGTTACTGAGCGTAACTTTGACCCTGCAAAGGTAATCCCTGTAATAGAGGCCAGTGCCGGAGGTGTTCCTTCTATATCAGGATGGACTACAGTTGGTGGCTCTGGAAACGGAGATGACACAGTTAATATTGCTACTATATACTATGGAAATGATGCTGATTATACCTTCAATATTTCAGCAGAGGATATCGCAGGAAACAAGAGCGGTGAGGTCAATTATGGCAACTCACTTGCACCTACAAAATTTACTGTAGATAAGACTGTTCCGGTGATTTCAGTAGCATATGATAATAATAATGCAGCAGAGGCTGGCTTTTATAAGGAGCAGAGAACTGCTACCGTGACAATTCAGGAACACAATTTTGAGACAAGCAGAGTTGTCCTCACAATGAATGCTACAGACAATGGAAATCCGGCATCAGCTCCTTCAATAAGCGGCTGGTCAGGAAGTGGTGATACACATACGGCAACAATTAGTTTTGCATCAGACGCTGTTTATACATGGACACTTGCATACACAGACAAGGCAGGTAACAAGGCAACTGACCTTGAGAATCAGAGCTTCTGTGTTGATCTTACCAAGCCTGCTATAACAATAAGTGGAATTAATCCTAATTCAGCAAACAATACTGATGGAAATATTGGTTTTGCTATTGAATGCACAGATACCAACTTTGGCACATTTACTCCGGTACTGACAGCTGTAGTATATGAGAATGGTTCTTTTGCAACAAAAGAAATCGAAGGAAGCGCTTCGTCAGTTGGAAATGGAGAGAGGATTGAGTATGGAAACCTCGAGGAGGATGGAATGTACTCACTCAGATGTGCAGCTGTAGACAAGGCTGGAAATGCTTATGATACAGTAAATATTGTTGATGAAGATGGAGTATCTTCAACTGTAAACCTACAGGATGGAGATGATCTCATTGATTTCTCTGTCAACAGAAATGGCTCAACATTTGCATTAAATGATTACTCAATGGATGTAGTTAATGACTATTATGTTCAGGAGACCGCTGAGGATATCATATTCTACGAGACTAATGCTGATGAACTCTTAAACTACAATATCAAGCTTAATGGCAATGCTCTTAAGGAAGGTAACGACTACAAGGTAACAGAGTCAGGCGGAGACGGAAGCTGGTACAGATACGAGTATGCTGTAAATAAATCACTTTTTGATGATGAAGGTGAATACAACCTCGTTGTTGAGTCAGAGGACAAAGCCACATCAATGGCATATAGTGATTTGAAAAACGTTTCAGCTGATTTTGTAATTGATAAGACAGCTCCAACCTTCACAATCAGTGGAATTGAGGAAGATGGTAATTACCGAGGAACATCACAGAACGTAACTCTTGTTCCTACAGATGATGGAGGAAAGCTTGGACATGTCAAGGTTACAATACTTGATAAGGATGGAAAAGAACAGAAGGTCATTTCTGATATGTCAGGCGATGAACTTACAAAGTACTTGAATGGAAATGATGGAAAGATTAAATTCAAGGTACCGGAGGGTGTAAATCAGCAGGTTGCAATACTTTGTGCAGACTGCTCCATCGGAACAGATGGTGGAACCAATACAACTGATTTTATTTATAAGGGTATAACAGTTTCATCAAACGCTTTCATTCTTTTCTTTGAGAACAAGCCACTGTTTTATGGTGTGCTGGGTGTAGTTGCAGCAGCAATAATCGTACCAACAGGTTTTGTGATCTATAAAAAGAAAAGAAAAATTAAAAAAGAAGCATCAGAACAGTAATTTAATGATCTGAATAGGAGCCGGTCACAAGATCGGCTCTTACTAAATAATTTGAGGGATGGACAAAGTAACACGTATATGCATAATACTAATCAATCACAAGCCCGTTACAACAAGGTATATCACACCAAGCACCCAGCTTGAAAATATGCCGTACAGTATCACAGGACCTGCAATCCTAAATATCTGACAGCCTATGCCAAATACCTGCCCCTCCACCTGAAATTCACATGCGGATGAGCATACTCCGTTTGCAAAGCCTGTTATAGGAACGAGAGCACCGGCACCTCCCCAGTTTGCAAGCGGTGCATACAGGTTTAGCGCTGTCAGTACGCAGCTTATGAGAATCAAAATCATGCTGCACCAGGCAGAGGCTTCATCGCTGCTTAACCCAAAGTATTGTGTGCAGGTATTTACTATGAGCTGTCCGATAGTGCATATGATTCCGCCGAGTATAAATGCCTTTAGCATGTTTGCAGAAAGGCAGTGAGTAGGTGTGACGCGCTTTACATATTTGTTATATTCATCATTTCGTTTTTCTTTTTGGTCAGTAGTCATGTTTTCAGACCTCCTTTTTTATAGGATGACCGTATTTTTTAAATGTATTCATACATGTGATTTTAGTTATTTGATTTGGGTATAGTTACTTATTAGAATTAAATATGAAGGATATATCAAATAATCCTTGCCACTTTCTGCTTTAAATAGTAGAATTGTAGCAAGGATTATTTTTATGCGGTAGCGCATCAAAGTAATAAATCACAGCAAAGCATATAATTGCGATAAATAATGCAAGTATTTTGCAATAAAGAAAAGGAGACATATATATGTATACACTTGACGACATCAAGAAAGAAGATCAGGAGATTGCAAGCGCCATCACAGACGAATTTGAGCGCCAGAACAGCCACATCGAGCTTATTGCTTCTGAGAACTGGGTAAGCCCTGCTGTTATGTCAGCTATGGGAAGCATCCTCACCAATAAGTATGCTGAGGGATATCCGGGAAGAAGATACTATGGAGGCTGTGAGTGCGTGGACGAGGTAGAGGAGCTTGCCAGAGAAAGAGCCAAGAAGCTTTTCGGCGCAGAGTATGTAAATGTACAGCCGCACTCAGGTGCTCAGGCCAACATGGCAGTACAGTTCGCCATCTTAAAGCCGGGCGATACCATTATGGGAATGAATCTTGACCACGGCGGACACCTCACACATGGTTCACCGGTCAACTTCTCAGGCTCATATTTCCATGTAGTGCCTTATGGAGTAAATGACGAGGGCTTCATCGATTACGACAAGGTAGAGGAGATCGCCCTTGAGTGCAAGCCAAAGATGATTATCGCAGGTGCATCTGCATATGCGAGAACTATAGATTTCAAGCGTTTCAGAGAGATTGCAGACAAGGTAGACGCAGTGCTCATGGTTGATATGGCTCATATCGCAGGACTTGTAGCCGCAGGACTTCATCCAAGTCCAATCCCATATGCACATGTAACCACAACCACTACACACAAGACTCTCCGCGGACCTCGTGGAGGAATGATTCTCTGCAGTCAGGAGATGCAGGATAAGTACAATTTCAACAAGGCTATTTTCCCGGGAATCCAGGGTGGACCTCTCATGCACGTTATCGCTGCAAAGGCAGTCTGCTTCAAGGAGGCATTACAGCCTGAGTTCAAGGAGTATCAGAAGCAGATTGTAAAGAATGCACAGGCACTTTGCAAGGGTCTTCAGAGCCGTGGCATCAAGATTGTATCAGACGGCACAGACAACCACCTCATGCTCGTAGATTTAACTCCGTTTGGTCTTACAGGAAAGTCTATCGAGAAGCTTCTCGATGCGGCTCATATCACAGCCAACAAGAATACTATTCCTAACGACCCACAGAAGCCATTTGTCACAAGCGGTATCCGTCTCGGAACACCTGCTGCCACATCAAGAGGCTTAAAGGAGGATGATTTCGACAAGGTTGCAGAGGCAATCGCCATGATCATCAAAGAGGGCGAGAGTGCAGTTGAGCCTGCAAAGGCTATCATCAAGACACTTACTGACAAGTATCCTCTTGCATTTTAAGGGTTTTCAGAGTAAAATGTTATAAGTTATAAAAACATAATACTTTGGAGGAATTATGATAGACTTAAAGTTTTTAAGAGAGAATCCGGATCTCGTAAAAGAAAATATTAAAAAGAAATTCCAGGACCACAAGCTTCCACTCGTTGATGAAGTAATCGAGTATGACAAGAAGGCAAGAGAAGCACAGCAGGAGGCTGATGATCTTCGTGCAAAGAAGAATCAGGTTTCTAAGCAGATTGGTGCTCTTATGGCACAGGGCAAGAAGGAAGAGGCTGAGGCTGTAAAGGCTGAGGTAGCACAGATTTCAAAGCGCCTCACAGAGCTTGAGCCGCTCGAGAAAGAGTATCAGGACAAGGTGCTTGAGGATATGATGAAGATTCCAAACATCATCGATCCATCAGTTCCAATCGGAAAGGATGATACCTTCAACGTGGAGAACGAGAAGTTTGGTGAGCCTGTTGTTCCTGATTTCGAGATTCCTTATCATACAGATATCATGGAGAGATTTGATGGAATAGACCTCGATGCAGCAGGAAAGGTTGCAGGAAACGGTTTCTATTATCTGATGGGAGATATCGCACGTCTTCACTCAGCCATGACAGCATATGCACGTGACTTCATGATTGGAAAGGGCTTTACATACTGTATCCCGCCATTCATGATCCGTTCAAATGTCGTAACAGGCGTTATGAGCTTTGAGGAGATGGATGCCATGATGTACAAGATTGAGGGAGAGGATCTCTACCTTATCGGCACATCTGAGCACTCAATGATCGGCAAGTTCATCGATACAATAAACGATGAGTCAAAGCTTCCATACACACTCACAAGCTACTCACCTTGCTTCCGTAAGGAAAAGGGGGCACACGGCATTGAGGAGAGAGGTGTTTACCGTATCCATCAGTTTGAGAAGCAGGAGATGATTGTTGTCTGCAAGCCACAGGATTCAAAGGAATGGTATGAGAAGATGTGGAAGTACACAGTAGAGCTTTTCAGAAGTCTCGATGTGCCTGTCCGTACTCTTGAGTGCTGTTCAGGAGACCTCGCAGATCTCAAGGTTAAATCATGCGACGTAGAGGCATGGTCACCAAGACAGAAGAAGTACTTCGAGGTTGGAAGCTGCTCTAACTTAGGCGATGCACAGGCAAGACGTCTTAAGATTCGTGTAAAGGGCGAGGATGGCAAGAAATACTTTGCACATACTCTTAACAACACAGTTGTTGCTCCACCACGTATGCTCATCGCATTCCTTGAGAACAACCTGAATGCAGATGGCTCTGTAAATATCCCTAAGGCACTTCAGCCATACATGGGTGGTACAGAGAAGCTTATTCCGAAGCACTAGTTTTTGAAATAAATTAGTTCATGTAAATATAACAGCCGTAGCTGCGATTGAAAAAGAAAATCGCGGTTACGGCTGTTTTGTAGTTAATGACCTTATCAATATTTATGTCAGAGATGATAAGCAAATACAGAAGGCTTTTGACAAAAACGGTCATGCAAAATTCTTTTAATAAACGTCATTGACACCAAATGTGATACCACGTATAATATAGATAGGAGGTATTCAGAATGTCAAAATGGGATAAACTATTAACGAGAATATGTGCTTTATCAAAAGACCTCCGGTTTGATGAATTGCGTAAGGTATTGGAAAGTGAGGCGGTGAATGATGAAAACGCTGAATGATTATTTTACAATGAATTATCGTATGGAAATTGTAGAGGATAAGGATGAGGGTGGTTTTGTGGTTTCATTTCCGGAGCTCCCGGGATGTATTACCTGCGGAGAAACAGTAGAATCCGCTGTCGCAAACGCTTTAGATGCCAAGAAAGCATGGTTAGAAGCTGCTATGGAAGATGGTATTGAAATCCATGAGCCGGACAGCTTAGAGGATTATTCTGGACAGTTTAAACTTAGAATTCCACGAAGTCTTCATCGTTCACTTGCAGAACATTCTAAGAAGGAAGGTATCAGCATGAATCAGTATTGTGTATATCTTCTTTCCAGAAACGATGCAGTTTATTCAAAATTATAGACTAAATGAAATAGGGGGTGTTCTGTTATGTTTTTTCTTATAGCGAAGGATAATGAATGGGCTGGATTGCTTAGTAGTCTGGATATGTTTTCTGATGATTTTATGGAAGAAGGACGGATACAGCCTGAAGTACAGGTAAGGGAAGATTTCTAATGAATTTACAGAGAAGAAAATCCCTTACCAAATACTTCACTGGTGCTCATCACAGACATAAAAGCATGCAGCTTATTCTGATGTATGAAGCTTCTAAGCTCTATGGCCTGCTTCTTTGTGAGAGTGCTGAAAACGATATAGTTTCTCTCACCGGTGTAAGCACCTCGTGCCTCCACATAGGTGGCACTTTTCTCCAGCGTGTTAGTAATATAATCGCATATCACATCCTTGTCATCGCAGATAAGCATTATGGATTTTCTGAGCATGATATTTTCGATGATTGCATCAATCATAAATGATTTCACAACAAGTCCGACAAATGAATACAGAGCAGTCTTTATGTCAAATACAAAGCAGGCGATGATAATCATGACGAGGTCGGCGAGAAATAAAGCCATGCCAATATTTTCTACATGTGCATATTTTTTTACAATCATGGCGATGACATCGGTTCCGCCACTTGAAGCCCCTACATAGAAAAGCAGTGCAGATGCGATTGCAGGAAGAGCGATGGCAAAAATCAGCTCAAGCATTGGCTCGTTTGAGAGCGGATGAGTGAGTGGGTCAAGCTTTTCAAGCACCAGAAGCTCAACAGATAAAAGTATTGTGGCATAGGTGGTCTTAATAGCAAAGTCTTTGCCAAGGAAGAAAAAGCCCACTACAAGCAGGAGCATGTTCACAATAGTAGAAAACATACTCGCTGAGAGAGGTGTTATCTTCGCAAAAACAACTGCGGCACCGGTTACGCCACCGAAGGTGAAGTTGTTTGGGAACTTGAAATAGTATACACCGATTGCCATGATGGTGATACTGAGTGTCATTATCAGAAAATTTTTTATCTGTTTAAGCATTTGTTGTTCTCCTTGCTTTCTTTTGTATTATTAATCGTTCAAATCTAAATATTTATTTGCATGGATAGTGTAGGACGATGAATGTCTGATGTCAATATAATCCATGAAATAAATTATAAGTATTATTTCTATAAAAGATATATTATATTAGTAAAACTAATAAGAATAATTACAATATATAATTGGAAAATTTAGCACTATGAAGGTATACTATAGGTATTGAACGAATTGCAGATTATTAGGAGGAACAATAATGGATTACAAGAATTCAGGTGTTGATATCGAGGCAGGTTACAAGTCAGTAGAGCTTATGAAAAAGCATGTAAAGGAGACTATGAGACCGGAGGTGTTAGGTGGTCTCGGAGGTTTCTCAGGAGCATTCTCACTTGCTTCCATCAAGGATATGGAGGATCCGGTGCTTTTATCGGGAACAGATGGCTGCGGAACTAAGGTAAAGCTTGCTTTCATCATGGACAAGCATGATACAATCGGAATCGATGCAGTTGCCATGTGTGTAAATGATGTGGCATGTGCAGGCGGTGAGCCATTATTTTTCCTTGATTATATAGCATGTGGAAAGAACTATCCGGAGAAGATTGCTACAATCGTAAGCGGTGTGGCAGAGGGCTGTAAGCAGTCAGGCTGTGCACTCGTTGGTGGTGAGACAGCAGAGCATCCGGGTCTTATGCCTGAGGACGAGTATGACCTTGCAGGCTTTGCAGTTGGTGTGGTTGACAGAAAGGACATCATCACAGGCGAGGGATTAAAGGATGGTGATGTACTTATCGGAATGGCATCAACAGGCGTACACTCAAATGGATTTTCACTTGTCAGAAAGATTTTCAAGATGGACAAGGAGACATTAAATACATATCATGAGGAGCTTGGCACTACACTTGGAGAGGCACTTCTTGCCCCTACAAGAATCTATGTAAAGGCTCTTAAGGCTGTAAAGGACGCAGGAGTCACAGTAAAGGCCTGCAGCCATATCACAGGCGGCGGCTTCTATGAGAATATCCCACGTATGCTTATCGATGGCAAGCGTGCCGTAGTTGAGAAAAACAGCTATCCTGTTCCACCAATCTTTAAAATGATGGCTAGAGAGGGAAATGTTGAGGAGCAGATGATGTACAATACCTACAACATGGGACTTGGAATGATTGTCGCAGTTGACCCTGCAGACGTGGACAAGACTATGGAGGCTATGAAGTCTGCCGGAGATACACCATACGTAGTCGGAAAGATTATTGACGGCGAGAAGGGTGTAGATCTCGTATAATAACATTCAATATATTGTTAATAATTGTATACATCGTTGCGAGGAAAAAGAATGAAAATTGCAGTATGTGTATCGGGTGGCGGCACCAATCTTCAGGCCATCATAGATGCAATAGATAACGGAACAATTACAAACACACAGATAGAGGTTGTTATCAGCAACAACGCAGATGCATATGCACTTGAGAGAGCAAAAAAAGCAGGAATAAAGGCAGTATGCATCTCGCCAAAGAGCTATGAAAGCAGAGCTGCCTTCAATGAAGATTTCTTAAAGCAGCTTAACTCATATCATGTGGATTTAGTCGTACTGGCAGGCTTTCTGGTAGTGATTCCACCTGAGATGATAAAGCAGTACAGAAACAGAATCATAAATATCCATCCATCGCTCATACCATCTTTCTGCGGCACAGGCTACTATGGTCTTAAGGTGCATGAGGGAGTGCTTGCACGCGGTGTGAAGGTGACAGGTGCCACCTGCCACTTTGTGGATGAAGGCACAGACACAGGCCCTATTATTTTACAGAAGGCAGTCGAGGTAAAGCAGGGCGACACACCTGAGGTGCTTCAGCGCAGGGTTATGGAGCAGGCTGAGTGGAAAATCATGCCACACGCTATCGACCTGATAGCAAATGGCAGGGTGTCAGTAGAAGACGGACATGTTATTATAGATGAGAAATAATGACAGTGCTGTAAGTAATTAGTATGTAAACACAGATAGATTATGATTACCGGACAATGAAAAGCTTATATATAGCTTAGGTATAGGAGGCAAAAATGAAGGTATTAGTAGTAGGAAGCGGTGGAAGAGAGCATGCAATATGCAGGGCTGTTGCAAAGAGCTCACGCGTTGACAAGATATACTGTGCACCGGGCAATGCAGGTATCGCTGCACTTGCAGAGTGTGTGCCAATCGGTGCGATGGAGTTTGATAAGCTCGTATCATTTGCAAAGGATAATGCCATTGATTTTACAATCATCGGTATGGATGATCCGCTTGTAGGAGGTATCGTTGACGAGTTTGAAAAGGCAGGGCTCAAGTGCTTCGGACCAAAGAAGAATGCAGCTATTCTTGAGGGCTCAAAGGCATTTTCAAAGGACCTCATGAAAAAGTATAATATCCCTACTGCGGCATATGAGAATTTTACTGATGCCAAAGAGGCTCTTAAATATTTAGAAACAGCAAAGTTCCCTATCGTGTTAAAGGCAGACGGACTTGCTCTTGGAAAGGGTGTGCTTATCTGTAATACTCTTGAGGAGGCAAAAGAGGGTGTCAGAACCATCATGGAGGATAAGAAGTTCGGAACAGCCGGAAACACCATGGTAGTTGAGGAGTTCATGACAGGCCGTGAGGTTTCGGTGCTTTCATTTGTAGACGGAAAGACTATCAAGATTATGTCATCTGCGCAGGACCACAAGCGTGCAGGCGATGGAGATACAGGCCTTAATACAGGCGGCATGGGCAATTTCTCACCTAGTCCGTTCTATACCGATGAGGTCGATGATTTCTGCAAGAAGTATATTTATCAGGCAACTGTAGATGCTATGGCTAAAGAGGGCAGACCTTTTACAGGAGTTATCTTCTTCGGACTCATGCTCACAGAGGATGGACCAAAGGTGCTTGAGTACAATGCAAGATTCGGAGATCCTGAGGCACAGGTTGTGCTTCCTCGTATGAAGAATGATATTATTGATGTGATGGAGGCCTGTGTAGACGGAACTCTTGACACAATCGACTTGCAGTTCGAGGACAATGCATGCGTATGCGTGGTTCTAGCATCAGACGGATATCCTGTCAAGTATGAGAAGGGCTTTAAGATAACTGGCTTTGAGAAGTTTGACGGCAAAGAGGATTATTACTGCTATCATGCCGGCACCAAATTTGATGATGACGGAAATATCGTCACAAACGGAGGACGTGTGCTTGGTATTACTGCAACAGGCGCTACACTCAAGGAGGCCAGAGCCAAGGCTTACGAGGCAACAGAGTGGGTACAGTTTGATAATAAATACATGAGACATGATATCGGAAAGGCAATAGATGAGGCATAAGGGTATTATTTTTGATATGGATGGCACTCTCTGGGATTCAGCAGAGAATGTGGCAAAATCATGGAATAAGGCCATAGCAGATTATGGCTATGAGAGGGCACCTATCACAAAAGAAGATATGTATTCAGTAATGGGAAAGACAATGGATGTACTGGCATCCATTATCTTTCCTAATTGTACTTGCAGAGATGAGTTAATTAATGTATGCTATAGAGAAGAAAACGATTACCTGACCGTTCATGGGGGAGAGCTTTATCCTGATGTTGAAAAGACACTTGATGAGCTGTCAGAAAGATATGACCTTTATATAGTCAGCAATTGCCAGCGTGGTTATATAGAGTCTTTTTTTGCGTACCACGGACTTGGCAGGTATTTTAAGGATACTGAGTGCTACGGCAACAATGAGCTTGAGAAGTCAGAAAACATAAAGCTTATTGTAGAGCGCAATAATATAGATGAGGCAGTGTATGTAGGTGACATACAGGGAGACTACGATTCCAGCAAAAAGGCAGGAGTTAAGTTCATCCATGCAGCATATGGGTTCGGCACAATAGATGACGATGTGCCTGCTATTCGCAAATTCTCTGAGCTGCCGCGGGTGGCTGACAGAGTATTTGAGGAAATTGAAAAGCTCTGATGAGAATTTAGTTTGAAGCAAAGTTTATGAATATGTTGTAGATAATGGGGTTTCCGCATGGAAGATAAGCGTAACAGAGGGAGAAGAATTACAGATAGAATAACAGAGGCTTACTATGAGCTGATGAAGATTGTTGCAGAAAACAATCATGAGCGCATGTTTGAGTACTATGTGGAAGATGATGAGGCATATATTTTCAAAATAGTCAATTCTTCTCCGGCTCAGGAGACAGTATATCCGGTTTTTAAACAAAATATTGACACATACATGTCAGAGTGCCCTGAAGACAGCATCGAATGCTTCAAAAAGCAGCTTGATAAATGTCTGCTTCGGCCTATGCGTACTGCATTCCAGCTTAGTTTTATATCAGAGGATGGCAAGAGCAAGCCGGTTGAGATGTACATGATCAGCATACCTGATTTGGATAAAAAGGTATGTATGGTAGTTGGAGTAATGTTTGATATCAGAGATGAAAAGGGGCTTTTGGACTCGCTGACAGGCACATACAATCACCTTGCATTTGAGAATAAATGTACATCGCTTATCAGGCAAAAGGGAACAAAGCTTTTATTTGTGATGCTTGATGTGGATGATTTCAAGATAGTAAATGACACCTTGGGACACAATGTAGGGGATAGGGTATTAAGCCAGACAGGACAGGTGCTTAAGGAAGCAGTTGGAGCCAATGGTATAGTTGGCAGGCTTGGCGGTGATGAGTTTGCAGCGATCGTATTTGGATTAGAGGACAGTGATGCTGTGGACGAGTTCTGCGTAAAGCTGTCAGGAAGACTGAAGAATATTATCTTTGATATGGAGTATTCTGCATCAATCGGCATGACTACCGGCGATGACAGAGAGCTGACCTTTAAGGATCTGTACTATGAGGCGGATCAGGCTATGTATTACTCAAAGAGGCAGGGAAAGAATCGCATATCGTTTTTCAATTCTATCAGGAAAAATGATATAACCGTTCCGCATAATTCCTGCGCTCCTTCCATTACAGATGTATCCTGCAGGATATCAGATAGGGAGATATTCTCGTATGATGAAATGCCGGACTATATACTTGCAGTAGATGAGGAGAGCCGTAGAATAGTATTTGTCAATAAGGCTATCAGAAATTCAAGCGTTATGACAGCATCTCAGATTGATGAATTTATTTCAAAGCCGTTTGAGGATGGGTTTATTGATTTGTTTTTACGGAAAAAAGAGCAGGGAAACAGAGTATCGGTTTTTTCAGGAAAGGATCATCCCGACAATATAGTTGCAAAGCTGTTAGGCGAAAAGAAGCTCATAATCAAGCTGAATCATAAGGATTATAATGGCTATAGACTGCTCAAGATGATAGATTTGAGTAATGAGTCAAAGCTGAATGCTGTTATGAGACAGATAACCAGCTACAGGTCGTTTATGCAGAATTTCATTGATGCTGTTAATGATACCACCGAAGGCTTGGGGTATAGGAACTATTTACGGCTGCTTAGAGAGTTTTATAATGCAGATTGTGTGGCTGTCATTTATAATGGAGAGAGTGCGTGGGACACAATTGAGGAGATACATATACCAAGTGCTAAGATTATGGCAAAGGTGGTTAATGAATCTGTTTCAAGAGGTGCAATTACAGATTTTCTCGCTCTGTTTAATGACACCGGCCGTGTGTTTATAAGTGATATTCAGTCAATTGAGGGTGAATACAGGGATTTATTCAAGCGTATGGCTGATGTCAGAATATGGTCTACATCTGCTGCTCTTCTAAACAAGGGGGAACAATGCTTTGGTGCCATCGTGGTTATGAATCCAAGAGCCAATTCAGGAAGTCTGGATTTGATTGAAATGATTGGTATTTCAATATCGAATAGTCTGTTTTATGAGAAGGCGAGGGCAGAGTATGAGTACAGGCTCAATTTTGACCAGGTCACAGGCTTAAGAAAGAGAGAGACCTTTAATAATTTGGGAGAGAGCTATGTGGAGTATGACTGCAGCTTTATGGGAGTATTTGCATCAGATATCATAAGGCTTTCAGATATAAATGAAAAATTTGGGTATATGGCAGGAAATGCGCGTCTTAAGATGGTTGCAGATGTGATCAGTGGCGTTTTTACAGGCTATGATATATACAGGTACGAGCAGGATGAGATAGTTGTTTTTTGCAAGGATATTGATAAAAAATCATTTATGGGACTTGTCAGGATAGTAAGGGAAAGCCTTGATGATCTGGATGTCTCAGTATCGACAGGCTTTAGTTGGACGGACAAGCCCGACATAGCAAGGCAGCTCTCAGAGGTTCGCTTAATGTATGATATTGAAAAGGACGCAAAGCTTAAGAGTCTTGACAGTATAATGAGAAATAAGGTATTTAAGGATGTGGTTTCTGAGATTGAAAAGGGAAGCTTCATGGTGTATTATCAGCCGAAGGTTGATTCAAGAACAGGCATCACAGTCGGGGCGGAGGCCCTTATCAGATTTTTTGATGAGGCTCATGGCGTTGTAGGGCCAATTCATTTTATCGAGATTTTAGAAGAAAACAGATGCTCGCATCTTATTGATTTATTTGTACTTGATGAGGTATGCAAGGCGCAGAAGCTTCGCTGTATAAGTGACAGGAGAGTGGTTCCGGTATCTGTGAATTTTTCAAAAAATACACTGGAATATGCAGACCTCCTGGATCATGTGAAGGAGATAATGAACAGGTATGATCTCCCGGAGGGGCTTGTTCAGATAGAGATAACAGAGTCGGTTGGTGATATGGATATTGTATTGATAAATAATATCGCGCAGTCACTGATTTCAATGGGCTTTCGTCTTTCGATGGATGACTTTGGCACGAAGTACTCAAATCTTGAGATGCTCTTTAAGTTTCCGTTCAGCATTGCTAAAATTGACCGTTCCCTGGTCAAGAATCTCGAGAGCAATGAAAAGAGCAGGATCATGTTAAAGCACCTCATATCCATGATTATGGAGCTTGGCATAGAGTGTGTTGCCGAGGGAGCAGAGAATGAGGAGCAGGTAAGGCTATTACAGCAGTTTGGCTGTAATATTATTCAGGGCTATTTCTATTCAAAGCCGGTTACACTTGATGTTTTTACGAGTGAGTTCGTGGAAAAAACAAGGAATCAATTGTGATTCACAATTTTATATATAATGCAGCTATTAATAGGCGCCTGTAGCAGGAAAGCGGATAACAGCTGCAAAAAAAATAAAAGGAAAGGAAGAAAAATGTTAGAAAAAATCTTCAAACTCAAACAAAACAACACAACGGTCAAGACAGAGATTCTTGCCGGTCTGACAACATTCATGACCATGGCATACATCATTGCTCTTAACCCAAACCTCCTCACCGGATTTGGTGCTGAGGGAACAAAAGCACTATGGAACGGAGTGTTCCTGGCAACATGTATTGCTTCGGCAGTCGGTATGTTTGTCATGGCATTTCTTGCCAACAAGCCATTTGCACTGGCTCCGGGTATGGGACTTAACAGCTTCTTTGCTGTAGTAGTTGCCAATATCGTAAGCATCACAGGCCTGTCATATGTTGATTCATTCCAGGCTGCACTGTGTATCATCCTTATTGAGGGTATTTTATTCTTTATACTTTCAATATTTAATATCCGTGACAAGATAGTAGATGCCATTCCTTATGGTGTCCGCATGGGTATTTCACCGGCTATCGGTCTTATGCTTTTAAATATCGGCTTTGGCTCAAATGCCGGTGTTTACTCAAAGGATGGCGGACCATTTTATGTGATGAAGGATTTCTTCGGTGCACTCACACCGGGACTTGCCAAAACAAATATGACAGATGGATATTCTTCAATGGTGCTCACTGTTGTGACTATGTTCATCGGACTTTTTGTTATCATTATTTTAGCTCATAAGGGCGTCAACGGAGCAGTACTTTTTGGTATGCTTGCAGCCTGCGTAGTTTACTGGGTAGGAGAGGCTATATTCTTTGGAACAAATCCTTTTGCATCACTTGCAACAGCTTCATTTGTGCCACAGTTTAAGGATATGGCAGATACAACACTGTTCAAGTTCGATTTCAAGGATTTCATCAGTATTGGATGGTTTACAGCAATTTCACTCATCATCACATTCTGTATCATAGATATGTTTGATACCATCGGAACACTTGTTGGTACTGCATCACGAGCAGGAATGGTTGACAAAGAGGGAAATATGCCAAACATGAAGGAGGCTTTGGTTTCCGATTCAGTTGCCACAGTGGTTGGTGCCGTAACAGGTACATCTACAGTAACAACTTTTGTTGAGTCTGCATCAGGTGTAGAGGCCGGTGGACGAACAGGTCTTACAGCTTTCACAACAGGTATCCTGTTCCTTGCATGCATCTTTATAGCACCGCTTGCAGCAATCATTCCTGCCGCAGCAACATCATCAGCACTTATCTATGTTGGTATCCTGATGCTTGGCGGTCTTAAGAAGGTGGATTTCGAGGATCTCTCACAGGTTGCTCCGGTAGCACTCATGCTTATTGCAATGCCTATCTCCGGATCTATCGGACATGGTATAGGTCTTGGACTTATCACATATACTGTACTCAAGGTCTTTACAGGAAAAGCAAAGGAGGTTTCTATCCTTACTTATGCTATTTCGCTTCTCTTCCTTGTGAAGTTCTTCCTTGTAGTGTAGTGTTTTAAAGCTTAGTGGTTCATAATGGTTATAGTACGAAAATGCCACTACAGCACAGTTTAATGCATCCGTAAGCCGGTACTGCGTCACTAAGAGGCTGTAAGAATTATATATTCAGTTTGTTATAGACCATGACACAACCGGCTTTTACATGCCGTCCATGGCATATAACGCCTTGCCCCGCCATCCTTGGCGGGGCATTGTTGTGTGCGGATATAATTCTAACAGCCACTAAGTGACTGCGTAAGGCTTGCAGATACATTAAACTGTGCTGTAGCGGCATTTTCTTATGTGGTGACAATAATTTATATATACAAACATATGTTCTTGACATTTAAACATAATCCATGTAAAATCATAATATGGACAAGCATAATGAAGAGCACATTTATGTGGCAATAGATTTAAAATCATTTTACGCATCAGTAGAGTGCAGAGAGAGGGGAAAGGATGCTCTGACCACTAATCTGGTCGTGGCAGATCCAACCCGCACGGAGAAGACTATCTGTCTTGCAGTATCGCCGGCTCTTAAGGCATATGGCATACCGGGCAGGGCGCGCCTTTTTGAGGTGGTACAGCGTGTGAAGGAGGTAAACAAGCTGCGTCTGTCGAAGCTTATGGCGAGTGGACATGCTGCCGGGACAGTGGAGAGAAGCCGACAAATTGAGGGCGAACAATCTGATAGAAAACAATCAGCAGGTGAACAGCAAAAAAGACTCCAGACTGAGGGCAATCCGGATGAAAGAAAAAAATATGTAACAGAAATTGATATAGCAGAAAATGATATAACAGAAAGCACAATGGCCGGCTTTGATTATGCATCATATAATGCGAATCTGCTTGACGCACATCCTGAGTATGAGCTGACATACATTGTTGCACCGCCGCGTATGGCTTTGTATATGGATTACAGTACACGCATATACAATATTTATCTTAAGTATATCGCACCTGAGGATATCAGTGTTTACTCGATAGATGAGGTTTTTATGGATGTGACACACTATCTTCGCACTTATCACATGACGGCAAGGGAGCTTGCGTCTAAGATGATAGACGATGTCCTTAAGGATACCGGTATCACGGCAACCTGCGGCATTGGTACCAATCTGTATCTGTGCAAGATAGCCATGGATATTATGGCAAAGCATGCCATGCCTGATGAGCGAGGAGTGCGTATAGCAGAGCTCAATGAGAATAGCTATAGGCGAAAGCTATGGGACCACAGGCCGATTACCGATTTCTGGAGAGTGGGAGCAGGTTATGCCAAAAAGCTCGAGGCAGCCGGCATGTATACAATGGGAGATGTGGCCAGGTGCTCAACAGGCAGTTCGAATGATTTTTACAATGAGGAAAAGCTGTATAAGATGTTTGGCATCAATGCAGAGCTTCTTATAGACCATGCATGGGGGTATGAGCCTGTTACAATAGCTGATATCAAGGCATACAGACCGCAGACCAACAGCATCAGCTCAGGGCAGGTGCTTCAGGAGCCGTATGATTATGAGAAGACAAAGCTTATTGTGCGTGAGATGACGGACCTTCTTGTGCTTGATCTGGTAGATAAGAGGCTGGTTACAGACCAGATAGTACTCACTATAGGGTATGATATTGCAAATCTGTCTAATAAGGCTGATCGCTGTTTTGGCAATAATTATGACCACGCAGTTAATAAAAAAGGCAGAGACAGTATTGGCGGTAAAAAAGGTACACACAGAGATTATACAGGTGAGATTACCATAGACCGATACGGCAGAAAGGTTCCAAAGCATGCACATGGTACAGCAAATTTAGGGCGTTATACGTCATCCACGCGCATCATCATGGATGCTGTGATGGAGCTTTATGACCGTATCATAGATCCTTCTCTTCTGACACGAAGGATTACTGTGGTGGCAAACAGGGTCTGTGATGAGAGCAAGGTGCAGGAAAGTGAGCAGTTTGAGCAGCTTGATTTATTTACAGATTATCAGGAGAAGGCTAAGGAAAAGCTAAAAGAGGATGAGGCGCTTTCCAAGGAGAGAAAGCTTCAGGAGGCTATGATTTCCGTCAAGAAGAAATATGGAAAGAATGCCATGCTAAAGGGCATGAATCTTGAGGAGGGGGCCACAACTATTTCAAGGAACAATCAGATTGGCGGACACAAGGCATAGCAGCAACCGCTGTGGTTCTTAATCGGATTTTTCTTAGTGGTTTAAAATAGTTACGAAAAAGTATATAAGGAGCATGGCATGGGAAAATATGATGATATTATAGATTTACCACATCATGTGTCAAAGGTACATCCGCAGATGTCTATATGGGACCGCTCAGCACAGTTTGCACCTTTTGCGGCACTTACAGGTCATGAGGAGGCTATTGCAGAGACAGCGAGGCTGACAAACGAGTGGCATGAACCTGATGAGGACAAAAAAAGAGAGCTTGATGAGAAAATGAATGAGCTCATGATGCTTTATAGAAAGCGTAATTTCAATTCAGACGGTTTATATGACGAAAATGTCATAAACACCATGGCAGAGAATTATTTTGAGGTGACATATTTTGTGCCGGATGAGCACAAGGAGGGTGGCAGCTATGAGCATGTGACAGGGTATCTTAAAAAGCTTGATAGCATAGGGCACCTGATGATAGTTGTGGATGATAATGGTGCAGAGACGATAATTGATACCAGAAGAATATATGATATCAATTTGAGATGATTTTGTCAGGAATGCATTACTTGTAAATATAGTATAGAAAGCAGAAAATTATAAAGATGGACAAGCAGATAGAAAGAGCCGGGGATGACAATAAAAATAATATTGGTGTGTTATATGGCATCGGTGTAGGTCCGGGAGATCCCGAGCTTATGACTTTAAAGGCTATCAATACAATAAAAGCATGTGATATAATTGCAATCCCTGCAGTTTCAAAAGAGGAATGCTATGCGTACAGCATAGTGCAGGCTGTTTTACCGGAGATAGAGAAAAAACAGATTATGTGCACTCCGTTTCCCATGATAAAGGACAAGGAAAAGCTTACTATATCACACAATAAGATATACAGTGACATAATCTGTGAGCTTGAAGATGGGAAAAATGTGGCAATGCTTACAATCGGCGATCCAAGCGTGTATTCGACATATATGTATATCCATAAGCGTGTCATGCAGGTAGGTTTTACGGCAGTGATGATAAGCGGTGTGCCGTCGTTTTGTGCAGCTGCAGCGAGGCTTGGCATTTCGCTTGGTGAGATGATGGATGAGATACATATCATACCGGCTTCGTATGATGTGAGGGATACTGTGGGCTACGGTGGAACCTGTGTATACATGAAATCCGGAAAGAAGCTTGCAGAGCTTATAGAGGTGATTCGCACAGGAGAAGCTATCAGAAAAAAGAAAATGACAGTGTATGGTGTGACAAACTGTGGCATGGAGTCTGAGCGTGTGTACAGGGGGCTGGATGAGCTTACCGAAGCAAAAGGATATCTGACAATAGTTATAGTGAAATATAGCTAAAATGGGAGTTTACTTTTTGTGCACAATTGCTATAATAGTATGGTGAACAGAATATTTATATATATTTGAATATAGAAAAGAGCTGAAATATCACATGAGTATAGTGGATAAATTTGGAGAAAAAGTAGGCGAGATAGCAGAAAAAGATCCTGTCAAGGCAAGGAAGCTTTTACTTGCAGGATATAGATTACAGGAAAAAAGATTAGCATTATTTCCGGACAGAAAGCTTCCGATGTCAGGGCAGTATGTGGCAAAGGTTGTCATGAATAATATCATACAGGCACTTGCAAAGCCTGAAAATGCCGCCATGGTCAGTATTTTTGTACCGGGTGAGCTTTTGACGGCGGCAGGTCTCACACCATATTCGGTTGAGGCATTATCGTGTTTTATGGCAGGAACTAAATGTGAGCAGGCCTTTCTCAGGCAGACCGAGAAGGAAGGCTTTCCGGAAACTATGTGCTCGTATCACAGGGTTTTTCTGGGCGCAGCATTAAATGGTATAGTGCCAAAGCCAAAGTGCATGGTGTATACAAACCTGGCATGCGATGGCAATATGATGACATTTCCGTATCTCAAAGAGAGATATGAAATACCAAGCTTTTATATAGATGTTCCATATGAGAAGAATTATGACTCTGTTATGTATGTAGCAAAGCAGCTTAGGGAGCTTAAGAATTTTTTACAGGATGTCACAGGCAGAGAAATCACAGAGGAGTCTGTGAAAAAGGCTGTAGATAAGAGCAAAATTGCATCAAATAATTATTACAGGCAGCTTCACCTGAGAAAAGGACATGATATTGCGTCAACTCTCACAAATGAGTTGTATGCGCTTTTCATGTGTCATCTGCTTGCAGGAACTGATGAATCAGTCAGATACACACAGCTTCTGAGAGATGATGTGAGACGTGCACCGGCAGGCGATGGATTTCATGTACTTTGGATGCACACCATGCCGTTTTTGCAGGATGCAGTGAAGGATGTGTTCAATTACAGTGATACGATCCATATCAGTGCAAGCGATTTTATAGCGGATGGTTTCAGAAGCATGGAGTCGGATGATCCTTACGAGGCACTTGCCGAAAAAATGGTTTACTGCATTTATAATGGCAGCGTGAACCAGAGAATAGAGGAGGCAAAGGAGCTTGCCGACACAGTTGGAGCAGACGGTGCAGTGCTTTTTGCGCACTGGGGCTGTAAGAATACAATTGGTGCATCAAGCCTTATAAAGCGCTCACTCGAGAGGGAAGGACTTCCAACTATGGTTTTAGACGGAGACGGCTGCAACCCGGCAAATGCCAGTGATGGACAGATTTCCACAAGGCTTCAGGCCTTTGTGGAGATGCTTACAGAGCAGGAACGTAATTAGAAATAATACACCGGTTATTGCGTCCGGTGTGTGGATATTTACTATAAACCAATTTCAGAAAGTGGAAAACAGATGATAAATTATGTTTGTAAATATGCTCCGGTAGAGCTGTTTAAGGGCTTTGGACAGGAATGTGCTGTACTTGAGGAGATGCCGGAGAATTTTGATAAATCAGATAAGATAGCTCATGCGAATCTCTGCGGATTCGGCAAATCAGTCATACAGGCTGTGCTCGAGGGCAAGGTAGAGGAGCTTGTGCTCGTGAACTGCTGTGATTCAATGCGCAGAGTCTATGATATCATAGAGAATACAAAGAAATGCAAATTCCTGTATATGCTTGATCTGCCTCATGAGGATAACGAGTGTGAGAATATAAAATTTGCACAGTCAATTCTTCGTTTGAAGAATGCGTATGAGAGATATTCGCACAGGACATTCGACAGGGAGCTTTTTATAAAGTCGTTTGCAAAACCTGAATCTGAGCGCAAGCCATACATAGGTCTTATGGGTGTGCATGTGAGCAGTATTCTTGAGAAGACAATACGTGAAAATATGCAGATGGATGTAAAAAATATGACATGCACATCCGGCAGAAATCTCATTATTTTACAGAAAGATCTTAGAAATATGGATGATGAGACTTTCTTTGTAGCATATGCAGAGAGTCTGCTCGGACAGATGCCATGTGCCAGAATGAACAATAATACAAGAAGAAACCAGCTCTTTTTAGACCCAAGCCTTAAGGGCATCATATATCACACGATAAAGTTCTGCGATTACTATGGTTTTGAGTATGCAAGCATAAAGAATAATATTAAGGTGCCTCTTTTAAAGCTTGAGACGGATTTTACAAGCCAGAGTGCCGGGCAGCTTCTGACAAGGATACAGGCATTTGCAGAGACAATAGAGGGCTCAGATGACATGGACCCTACAAAAGGCATAAGCGAGGAGGCAAGAAGAAGGATGGAATCAGGAGTCTATTATGTAGCAGGAATTGACAGCGGCTCAACAAGCACAGATGTGGTGATACTGGATCAGGACGGAAAAATTAAATCGACAATGATTATTCCGACAGGTGGCGGCGCTATGATGAGCGCCGAAAAGAGTCTGGAGAAGGCTGTAGAAAAGGCCGGTATATCAAAGGATGATATTGTAAGGATTGTAACAACAGGATATGGACGTGCATACATCAACAGCGGCGATGACAGCATCACAGAGATTACATGCCATGCAAAAGGCGCGCATTATCTGAACCCCAACGTGCGCACAGTTATTGACATAGGTGGACAGGATATAAAGGCAATCAGTATAGATGAAAATGGTGCTGTGAAAAATTTCCTGATGAACGATAAATGTGCGGCAGGAACCGGACGTTTTCTGGAGATGATGGCAAGGACACTCGGACTTTCACTCGAGGAGATGAGCACCATGGGACTTGAGTGGAAGGAAAACATTGTGATTTCAAGCATGTGTACAGTTTTTGCAGAGTCTGAGGTAGTATCGCTGGTGGCACAGAACAAGGCTGTTTCTGATATTATCCACGGACTAAACATGTCTGTAGCTTCAAAGGTAGGCGCACTTGCAGCAAGGCTTGGGCAGGATAATCCGGGAGAGTATATGATGACCGGCGGAGTGGCAAAGAACAAAGGCATCACAAATGCACTTGAAGAAAAGCTCGGCGCAAAGCTGTATATTTGCGATGAGGCACAGCTTTGCGGAGCGCTTGGTGCAGCACTTTTTGCATATGAGAAGTGCAGGGAGGCTTAATAGAGGGGCTATAGCAAACCACCAGTTGAACTGGTGGTTTGCTGACTTTACTCCATGATTTTTCCGTCAATACTTATTGTTACAACCTGCCATGGTATGAATTTTCCACTAGCTTGAAGAGCTTTTTTGACCGCAATTTCCAGGCCGCCACAGCAAGGAACTTCCATTCGGACAATAGTTACACTTTGAATGCTGTTATTTTGAATAATAGCAGTCAGCTTTTCACTATAATCCACCTGATCTAATTTAGGACAACCAATTAAAGTTACCTTGTTTCGAATAAAATCCTGATGAAAGGCGGCATAAGCGTAAGCAGTACAATCAGCTGCGATTAAAAGCTTTGAGCCGTTAAAATATGGTGCATTAACAGGAGCCAGTTTAATCTGTACCGGCCAGTTTTGAAGCTTTGATCCTGAAACTGCGGTTGAAGTGGCTTTTACAGGCTCAGATGTTTCAGTTCGTCTGATCTGCATGATTTTAGATCCAGGACAGCCGGAGTGAGAGGTCATTGCCCGGTTTTTGGCAGCTATTTTTTTCTGAGCTTCTTTTACGGCTTCTTCATCATATGCAGGTGCTTCTCTCTCCTCAAATGAGATGGCTCCGGTAGGGCATTCAGGGAGACAATCTCCCAGTCCGTCGCAGAAATGTTCTCTCACCAATTCTGCTTTTCCGTCAATGATATCAATAGCGCCTTCGTGGCAGGCAGATGCACAGGCACCACAGCCGTTACATTTTTCTTTATCAATCTTTATAATCTTTCTTATCATTTTAACCTCCGTCAATAGTATTTAGCGTTTGTTTATGCTAGAATTATAGTATTATAAATACAACTAGTATGTTTGATTTCCAACAGGGAGGAACTATTTTGCAAAAATATTTACCAATCCTAAGAAACAGTCCATTTTTTAAAGGTCTAACTGATAACGAGATATTATCCATATTGCATTGTGTAAACGCAACAACAATTTCTAAAAAGCGAGATTCTTATATTTTCAGAGCAGGTGATATTACCGAAGTAATGGGGATTGTGGTGTCCGGCTGCGTCCTCATTATTCAAGAAGACATCTGGGGACATCGGAATATTTTGTCAAAATGTCACGCAGGAGATTTTTTTGGTGAGCCGTATGCAGCAAGCCAGAGAGCTGTCTTAAATATCAGTGTGGTAGCAGATGAGGATTGTGAGATTATTCTCTTAAATGTCAAAAGACTTCTGATTACCTGTCCAACTGCGTGTGAGCATCATCAGAAGCTGATCCGTAATCTGGTCAGTGTCCTGGCAAATAAGATACTGATTCTGAACGATAAGATCACACATGTTGGGAAGCGAACGACGAGAGATAAACTATTATCATATCTGTCGGCAGAATCTATCAGACATTCGTCGTTATCTTTTGATATTCCTTTTGATAGGCAGCAGCTAGCAGATTATCTTTGTATTGATCGTGCAGCAATGTCTACAGAGATATCAAAGTTACAAAAAGAGGGCTTTATAAAAACAAAGCGAAATCATTTTGAATTGCAATTGAGTATAATCAAAAAGAAGAACTATACAATTTAGGCAAGCTGTAGAAATGAAGCCAGGTGACTGTATCAATATTCCTACAGGTGTTAAGCACTGGCATGGAGCCGCACCGGATGAATGGTTTTCACATCTGGCAATAGAAGTGCCGGGCGAAAATAGTTCCAATGAATGGCTTGAACCGGTAAGTGATGAAGAATATAGAAAACTAAAATAGGAATCATTGGAATCTGTGGCTGGGGTGGAATGGCTCTTAATGCAGCTGCACTGGATACAAGAATAAAAGCAACCGTTGCATCTACCATGTATGCCAAATATTACTCCACATGTATGCCGACACACCTATTGCTCGAATATGGCGAAATCGGGAATGAATCCTAAGACACTACAGTACCCATGGGGCATTCGGATATATCGGTCACAATGAATGTGTACACGCATATCGGATTCGATGATGCTGAGGAAGAATTGAAACGGATGGAAGAGTTTAGGAAAGCACAGGCGGAGGTTGAGCAGAAGAAGGAGAAACCGATGTCGCAGAAAATGTTTAAGGTAATTTAATATGAAAGTGGGATGACGCTCTAGCATTAGGCTGGGGCGTTTTAATTTTGTACTTGCAAAAAATTATAAGTAGTAGTATTCTAAGTTTAGGACCCGTGATGAAACAATGAAATGGTCCTATAACAGAGAAAGGCGGTAATGAATATGAACGAAATTCCAAAAGCAACTCATAGTGGAACATGGGTAATAGATGAAGAGAATGATATCAAAATTGAGTGTTATGTTATGGATAATAAGGAAAGGGTATTATCTTTACGTGGTGCGGCAAGAGGAATTGGAATTAAAGGAAATGGAAGTCAAGCATTGACACGTAATTTAAACAGTATGTGGATTTCTCCATATTTGAGCGATGGGTTAAAAGAATGGCTTAGTAGCGCAAATAGAAATGAACTACCAATATACTTAACAACTCGTGGAGTTCAGTTTCAACCTTTTGAGGCTTCCTTATTTGTGGATTTATGTAAAGCATATGTTGATGCAATGCATGACGGAGTCCTAAAAACGGAAGTGCAAAAGAGAACTGCCGAAAGAATGTATATTATTATGACAGCTTTTGCAAAAGTTGGTTTGATTGCTGTAATAGATGAAGTTACTGGATATCAGGATGAACGTGATAGAAATGAACTTCAACTTATTTTAGAGAAATATGTTAGTCAAGAGTTGCTTCCATGGGCGAAACGTTTTCCAGATGAGTTTTACAAGCAAATGTTTAGACTAAAAGGATGGGAATATCGTGGAAAAGCAAAACCTTCATATGCAGGTAAATTAACAAATGAATATATATATAATTATTTACCCCCAGGAGTATTAAACGAATTAAAACAAAAAACTCCAAAAAACAAAAATGGAAATAGAAGTACAAGATTCCATCAATTTTTAACAGAAGATACAGGATTGCCAACATTGGACCATCAATTGCAACAAACAATTGCATTGATGAAGGCGTCAGATACGTGGGAAGAGTTTGATAAACTTTTTAGAAAAGCTATGGGAGAACCAGTTCAATTAGAATTATCTTTAAAAAATGAATAGGAATTATGCTTGCTGGTATTATGAGTGAGTGGGAGGTTACAACAACTGTGAAGATAAGTGAATTATTTGATTTAAAAAAATCTCAATATGAGCTTGATTTTGTGGATATTAATCCGGATATTGATACACCCTTGTTTTTGGATCCATATTATATTTCTAAATGTGAATTTCCGTTTGCAGTTTGTGCTTATGAATCGATTAGATCATATTTTGAGTTCTTGTTAGCGTTATTAAAGGGAAAAAGAATAGAACAAGCGAGAGAACTGTTTTCACATCTAGGTGAGAGTAATGATGTGTGTATGGGAATGTCTCATGGAAAACCTCAAGGGCGCGGTATGGGACCAGAAGATACAAATGCAATATTTAAAGAATTGTTAAGGAGCCGAGCAATTCATTCTGGAATAATGGAGGATATTGAAGATTTTAGAATATTTGTACCTAATGTCGATAGAGATAAAGTATCGGATATGACTGCAAATATAATAAAATTACAATTGTTAGAATACACAAAACAGCAATGCGAATTACATAATATTCCACTTCTTCAAACTGTTCCATCGGGAATGTATTGGGATGCAAAACATAAAAGATGGGATAACCAATATACAGAAAGACTTGTAATAAATAATAAACCTATACTATTAGTACCGAAGAGAATAGTTTCTTTTACTGACAAATATACAACGCAAGAGTATAAACAACATTTTGTGTTGAATTATTTACAAAATGAGCACTTGAGTTTGGGTAGTTCACTTGTAAGAAAATATAAGAATGGTGAGAAATATGTTACAAAAAAAAGTATTGAAGAAATCGAACCCCCTATAGATAAAGAATATTTGGCAAGATTTACTGAATCACATCCGGAAGTATTTCAAGATTTCAAAAATAAAACTGTGAGCAAAATTGAAAGGATTCCAGGTGCGGTTTTAGAAGATTTAAATGCGAATGAAATATGTAATTATTTGATTAGTAAATTGAGAAGCGTTCCATCTGGAACAAAAAATGCGTCTAACTATCATAATCTAATAATTGGTATTTTGGAATTGCTTTTTTATCCGAATTTGTCATCACCCAAAAAGGAAAAAGAAATACATGAGGGTAGAAAACGAATAGATATTGTGTTTAATAATTCTGCCGAAGATGGTTTCTTCTATACAACACCTAGTCATAATGTTACATTGCCATGTCCATACGTTTATGTTGAATGCAAAAATTATACTGGTGAAGTTGCAAATCCAGAAATTGACCAGCTAAGTGGACGATTTAGTAATATGAGAGGAAGAGTTGGAATTCTTACATGTAGAGTTTTAGAAGAAAATTTCATTAAAAGATGTGCTGATACTTTTGCGGATGAACGAGGTCTTGTAATTCCGTTGGAAGATAGTGATTTAATAAAGGCATTAGAGGATTATCCTAATATGGGAGTTGATGCAATAGAAAATATTCTTGCAAGCAAATATGAACAAATTGTTTTTGAAAAATAATCCTTAGTAGTAAGAATTTACCTGTTACTACTAATTTTACTACTAACAGGTAGTAACAACATGCTCAATCTTGCTCTGATTTGCCACAATTTGTAATTTCAGAGCATATCACAATAACCCCGGAAACCCTTGCAAAACGGGGAATTCCGGGACAAATCAAGGAGAAACAAAACAATGATAAAAATACTTTTCATCTGCCACGGCACTCCAGTTTTACTATAAATCATACCTTTGCAAACTTGGGCAACACAGGGCATAATATGGCACAAACCCTTGTAATTACTACTGTTTCGACTACTAAGGCACATGGGGGTAGAGCTAGAGTAGCGGGAGAAATTGGGCATATTCCTTAGTAGTAACTTACTACTAAGCGATGGCAGATATACAAGACTTTGAACAGAGAAAGCCACAATCGTTGGTAGTAAGACTACCGGGATTGTGGCTTTATTTTTACTCTATTTCTTTGTCAATGAATTTATTTCGTTGATTAGTTAAGGCTGACAATTCTTGTTCTGCTTTATTACGAGTATCAGCGAGACTATCGACAAATCTTTCAAATTCAAATTGCTTTTCTTTTGAAGGAAGTCCTATCTCAATGTCTCTTATCTTGCTCATACTTAATGCTGAAGATTGCATATCATTTACGATCCTCTCGCGCATGTAATAAAGAAGATGGGCAAGAAATGTTGCACTATTATTTTTGTCATCATTAATAGTAATTTTTGCGACATTAGGAGCTAAATGATATTTATTATCTTCATCTATTAGAGCAATTTCTCCAACTGTTCCAACATAAGTCATTAATACATCGCCCTTGTGTAACTGTGAACGAGGAAGCATATCGGAGGTTTCTTTGTCAATCCAATATATGTCATCTAGAACGAGACGTGTTCCTTTGCAATTTAAACCACGAATCATAATAATGTCACCACTATTTTTGTAATGAATATAATTAGTATATTCAAAACCAGCTAGCTTAGTAACAGTTGCAATATCTCCGATTTTTGTTATAGTATCTGCACCTTCTAGAGTGACGATGTTACCAAATAGCTCAGAAAACTTATCCTTTATCTCCCTTTTACATTGAGCAATAATATCGCGCTGTTTTTTTAATGAAATGTCAATTTGTTCAATTTTCTTTAGAAGATCATTTTGCTTTTTCTTATCAGGAATCAGTAATTCGAGTGCACGAATTCGTTGGACAGAAGCGCGATTACTTCTTGAAAAGCGTTCGTATTTCCCTTCTTTTTCAAGCGCAAGTGCTAAATATTCGGGGATTATATCAGCATTGTTTATCCTAAGTACACCGCAGTGGTCAGTTGGATAAAATGGATTGTTGGCTTTGATGACATTAACCATCCAATCGCCATCTATGCCCCAAATAACAGAATCACAACTAAAATCAGTAATGTTATTTTTGTCAATAAATCCAAATGGTTCGAATACGTTGGCACTATATACTGGGATAGTACCATTTTCAACCAATTGTTCATCAGCAACAACTCTATTACCAAGGCTTACAGTGAATGCTTTATTTGCTAAGGAATATAGAGTATATCCTGGCTTGGGTGTTTTCACTCGTATTTTAGTTGTTTTAATTATTTTATTGAATGTTGCTGACCTAAAGTCAATCATATCGGAAAGCTTTATATAATGTGTATATTTTTCTAATTCTCCGCAATCGACAGGATTGTCATAAAATGAATTCCTAATAAGGTATGAAATCGTTGAATCGCTGTTTCGATTGGTATCATTATATAGTAAACCACCGGGTTCGATGATTTGTATACCTTCAGACCCTTTTCTATTGCTCCATTTGTAGCCTAGAAACTTTTCTTGCTCCTTATTATCATCTGGAGATTGTATTACAAGTACTAATTGATTATAAACACATGCAAAATAAGTTAATTTTTCGCGTTCGCCATCAGTAATATACTCTAGGAATTTCTGATTTAACCATTCGGATTGTTCTTCTTCGGAGAGCTTCTTAAAGCTCTTTTGTTTAAGCTTATTTGTAATAGTTGATAATTTTTCAAACGACGAAACATATGTGGAAAAATAACTATTCTCTTTCCAGTGTGAAAAATCATATTCTGAATTAATAATAGAATAGTAGTCATCCTTTGTAACGTTTATTTTTTCAAGATAAGCATTTAATATGTCATTGTCTTCCCAATCTGATAAATCTCTTGCTTCAAAGATTGAATCGATTGAGTCAGAAACCAAATCAATTCTCTTAGGTGGTTCTGAAAATTTCTCTAAGAAAAGAACTATTGTATTTTGTCCTGTTGCACCGAAAGTTTTATTTCCTAGCTGAACAATTGAACGAATTTTGAAATTTTTGAGTATGCTTTCACGTGCTTTTATATAGCTTTCAACTTCCTTGTTTAATATTGTGACAGGAAGAACTACAGCGGCAATGCCTGCTGGTTTTATTAGCTGAGTTATTCTTTCAACAAATAAAGTTTCTATTTCAGAACCATCATTAGATATTGATTCAAGAATAGAAAACTCGTTATCTTTTAATTTGAGATGCGGTTTAAAGGAACGAACTGAATATGGAGGGTTTGCAACTAAAATGTCGAAACTTGAAGGTTTGATATCTTTATCAGGATAGTTTTCCAAACCATCACCAAAAATAATATTACCGTTTCCTGCCCCGTGCATAAAAAGGGAGATTTTTGATACACGTGCTAGACGATAATCTTTCTCTATTCCATATATTTTATGTTCGGTCCAACGTGAATCGATATGATAAGTAGGATCAATCGCTAATACACCTGCATTAACTGCTTCGAATCCTTGGGTAAGAAAGTGTCCAGCACCGCAGGCGTAATCAATTATTTTTGGAAATTCAATGCCATCAGCCTTCTTAATTATTCGCTCAACAGGTAAACTATCCCAAATGAAACGAGTAATTGGAATAGGAGTGAAGAACTGACCTTCATTCTGCTTAAAGCCCTTATTAAGTAACTGCTCAAATAAATCACCAAGCATCTGCACATCATTTGAACCAATGATACGGTAATTTTCAAAAAGCTGAACTACTTCTACAAGAATTTTACCATTCTGATAGAATAGTTCTTCGTTATGAACATCCTTAAATGCAAAATCATTATTTGTATAGAATTTCAGTACACGGAGAGTGTTTCTTAAATCTTCGATCATTTTCTGACGTTTCTGACCAGTGTACTGTTGAACAAGATTTTCTGCATAGTCATCCGCAACGTAGAAGATTTCTTCACGCATGAATTTCTCCATTCCTTCTTTGTGAAGACGTTGGAGTCTATCTTGCAATGTTTCATATGTATCTGTTCCTACTTTATACTGGAAATCAACAATATCGTTATCGCCTTTTTGAATTTCATCCACTAATTTGCATATGAAAAGAGCAATGAGTCTGTTGAAGGCATTTTCCTTATCAGACACATTGTTGTGGCGGAGAATTTCTTCGAATTTATTTACCACTTTGTCATTCTCGCTGAAATCATTTAAGTCTACTTTGCGAAGTGGCTTAACACCAATCTGATAAGCCTGAGAATCATCTCTAAAGATTACATCACCGCATAATCTTTTATCGTAGGTTTCATCCCAAGCAGTAAATAAGTCTTCAGTTGTGCCGGCATCACGATAGAGTAGAATGGAAGGGTCTTTCTTAGCGGTTGCTAAGATGTTTGCATCATCACTACAATCAATGGTTTCTGTGGTATAAGAAACATTTGTGCCATCAAAATCAGAAGCATACAGTGATAACCACTTACAGGCCCCTTCTTGTTTCCAATAGGAGAATAACTGCCCTCCATCATTAAGAGTATTGTTAAATTCCTTCTTGTATTCGTTACCGGCTGTTTTACATTCAACAATAAACAGAGTTTTACCATCCGCATCTTTTACGAGGATATCAGCAAAACCGCCTTTGTCTGAGTGGCCAAGTGTCCATTCTTTCTCAAGCTCAATATGTTCAGGGCGATAGCCTTTGTCCATTAATCGAGTGATACATTCAAGAACAACAAAGTTTTCTGGCTGAGAGAAGTTACAAGTGGTCTTTCTAGTAATCTTCATTCCCTTATCTTCTGGATAATTAATTGAACCACTGCCATTAAAATCAACTTCAATGGCGCAGTCAAACTGCGAGTATTTCTTCTCAAATACTTTTGAACGTGAGCTCTGGATATATCCAATAGCCTTAATCATCGCTTCTAGATTTTCTTTTCTTATCATTTGAAGCATTCCTCCTTAACCCCAGGGGGGAGTATTATCTCTGTGACATTTTTTTCTAAAGACCGATGCCCCCTCACACACGTTTTTTCGCGAAATTGTATAGGGGGATTCCGGTGTCTTTTAACATATTTTATATAATATCATAGCACATAATTGCATGTAGCTGGCTGACATTAGATACAATAATCTATTTGCCTTTCCGCCAAATCATATAAATTAATGTGCTTTTTTCTTGATTTTTTGAGCCTTTTCAATGGCTTTTCGCTCACGATAGGCTTTTTGCTTTCGGGCATTTCGAACCTTCTGGCATTCTTCGGCATCACAAAATTCCTGTCGGTTACTTTTTCGGATTATGAATTTACCACAGTTCCGACAACGAATCATAATGCCTTCTGGACGATTATCCGATTTGCCTTTATCTTCTGGTGCAGGGTCTTCGGAAAGCATTCTTGCAAGTGTCAGCCATGCAATATCAAATACAGAATTAATATCGGTAGAAAATTCTAATCGGTTAGTGCGGGGATCTACCTTTAATTTCATGGTAAATTCCGGAATGATGTCAATAAGCGCATTCCGCATTTCATCGTAATCGTCATATGGTGTAGTAGCAAATTCTCCGGTTGGAGGTTTTTCTGCCGGATAATTTTTAATGTACTCATTATCAATTCGAATTTCTTCTATGAGATTTCCTTTTGCCTCCTCATAATCTAAGTCATCCGGTATTGCAACGATAGGATGCTTATATTTATCAAAGAAAGAGTAGCCCTCAAAGTATTTTCCTTCTTTGGATAAATCATATGCAGCTTCGTCATCGGCAATACAGACACCTTCGAGAGCAACATAAAACATGACTGCATTATATAATTTTCCAAGGTCATCTAGGAAGGTGTTAATTTCAAATGTTCCGTCTCTTTCGACCATTTCTGCATCGAAGCTATTTATATCAAACGATTCATTCAATTCAGAATAAATGAAATCAATATTATATGGATGCATATTATTTGTACACCATTCCATGATGAGATGTGTATATGGAATTTTATTATCAAAGCTGTTTATCTGCATTGCCATATTGCAAAGGCTGGTAAGTAGTCCCTGTCCGGAAAGAAAATCTTCTTTAGGAAAGATGGGTTCATATCCGGGGCGGCAAAATGGAGTTGCACAATAATCATCGCTTTTATCAATATCAAGTTCATATTTCTTGAATCGGAAAGGGTGGTAAATCAGTTGCCCGATACCACCGATTTCTTTAAATCCTAATATATCTGTTGTTTTATCTGCTTCTGATGGAATCGTTTCATCATTCCAGTTTAATGGCATATCATACCTCATTCCAATCGTTAATTCGTAACCGTTAGCGTTACCGCCAGTTTTTGAACTTCGGTTACATTATAGCTTAAAATATTCATGAAAACAATAAAAAGTTACACAAAATGCTGTAATGGATTTGTACCTTGACAATTTCATCCCGTTCTCAATGAACAAGCCTTTGTTACTGCGGAGACTGGTAGCCGCCATGAGCGGTAGCAGAGAAACAATTATTGAAGAGACGGACATAACTAACTCTACGGAAGGAGCAACATCTTGTGGAGAAAACAACTATGAGTGTGCAGGAATTATCTGCACAGATTGGAATCAGCCTGCCAAAGGCATATGAACTGGTAAAGACATCGGGATTTCCAACAATACGAATCGGAGCCAGAATTTTGATTCCGATTGAAGCCTATAAAGAATGGCTTGTAAGGACATCTATTAATCATTAAACAGGATTGCAGAAAAGGAGGAGCTACAGGAACAGATGATGCACATAAGGGTACATGGGTATCTTTTGATGATGCAGAATCAGCCAGAAATCAGTTTCAGGCATCGGGGCTTGGCTTGAAGATTCCGAAAGGCTTCTTCTTATTAGATATAGACCATAAGGATATTTCAGATCCATTTGCACAGCTTATGTTATCTCGGTGAATGTGTACACGCATATCGGATTCGATGATGCTGAGGAAGAATTGAAGCGGATGGAAGAGTTTAGAAAAGAACAGGCTGGGGTTGAGCAGAAGAAGGAGAAACCGATGTCACAGAAAATGTTTAAGGTAGTTTAATATGGAAAAGGGATGATGCTCTGACTTGGCTGGGGCGATTTTTGTGGAAAAGAAATACAAATGGCGATATAATATAATTCAGAGAGATTTAGCATTTAGGAGATGATATGGTGAACATATATGAGTTATTGAATCGGATTATTGTGAATAAAAGATATTCGTTGTCGCCTAATTTGTTTATTGAAGCTGATAGGACTGAATTAAGTGAAGAAGAAAGAAGTATTTTTGATTTATTGAAAAACATAGTTTCGTTGAGAACAAAAATTCATAATGATGGAATAGAATTTCATCCTATGTTCGTAATGGCAGATGGTAGCCGAACTTTTTCAATAGAAGATATATCAGAAGATGATTATTTGATATTGCATAGTTTGAAATTAGAAAAAATGCCATTGATTTTACGTGCACTGATTGCGGATATATTGTGGACTAATAAAAAAGAATTTAGTGCTGCTAAAATTGCAGCAAATGCATATTGGGAATTATTTACTCTTTGGTATAGGGATGATGACAATGTTGGGACAATTGACATAATTCGACGAGCAGTATGTATTTCAGCACAAACAAAGCAAACTTTATTATTTGAAAAAATACAAGGATGGTTTGTTGATTTTTTGGAGAAGAAAGCTGCAAACAATGATGGCTTTTTTGCACTTAGAGTGATGGAGTTATTCTTTGGACAGAAGAATTTTGATGTTTCTATATTTTTACCAGTATTAGATGATTTGATTGATGGCAACAGTGATAATATTGCAAAGGTAGAACAAGCATATAAATTAAAAACGGAATGTTTGTTTAAATTGAAAAGAAAGGAAGATGCAATAAAAAATAACAATTTATTGGCAGATTATTATCTGGAGTTTGCAGAGAAAATATTCAAGAAGGATATACAAGGGGCATTAAGGGCTGTCAATTTTTATCAAAAAGGAATAATGCTATATCGCAATAATGGAGAATCAGACAAAGCAGATGCCGCTCATAAAAGACTCGTTGAAATACAAAAAGAAATACCTAAAATAATGGTACCATTTTCTGTTGAATTAGATATAAAAGGTGTTATCGATAATTTAAAAGCAAATATGGAAGGATTATCATTTGAAGAATGTGTAATTCGGTTGACACAGATGTTTGTGTTTGAGAAACAGGAAGATATAAAAAAACGTGTAATAGAAGAATTTAAAGATAATCCTATTTCACATTTATTTGGGAAGAGTTTAATAAATGCTCAAGGACAAACGGTATTGGCGTTACATCCGCTAGATATTCATGACCCAGAAAAAGATCCGAAACTTATGGAGCTACATATGTATCAAAATGCATTGGAAAAACAAAAAGTTGCTGGTGATATTTGGGTGAAGAATGCTCTAATTATAATAAGAGATGAATTTGTTATTGATAAGTCTATGGTGGAGTTTTTAGTTAAAGATAATCCAATTATTCCTGACGGAAGAGAACGAATTTTCCAAAGCGGATTATATATGTTCTTGAACGGAGACTATTATGAAGCGTTACATATTCTTGCACCACAGGTAGAAAATCTTTTTAGAAATATTGCACGAGAGGTAGGTGGATTAACAGTAACTTTAGAAAAAGATGGCTCGTCAATGGAAAAAGTGCTGAGTTCTATTCTGTCGTTGCCAGAATTGGTTGATTGTTATGATAATGATATTTTATTTACATTTAGAGGACTGTTAAATGAACAAGCGGGTGCAAATATAAGAAATGAGATTGCACATGGTATCATAAGTGAATATGCTTGCTCTACAGGTGTTTGCTTATATTTTGGAGTGGCGGTTATAAAATTACTTTCGCTTACATCTGCTTCATGCTATCAGATATTAAAGAATAGTGAAAAACTAAAACATTTTGAGATGCCAAGAAAGGATGCACTTAAAGTAATACATTGATGATAAAAATCCTTAGTAGTAAGAAAGTCTCTTTTACTACTAATTTTACTACTAACAGGTAGTAACAACGTGCTCAATTCTGCTCTGATTTGCCACAATCTGTAATTTCAGAGCATTTTACCATAACCCCAGAACCCCTTGCAAAACAGGGCATTCCAGGGCAAAACAAGGAGAAACAAAACAATGATAAAAGTACTATTTGTATGCCACGGCAGAATCTGTACTTTTGTCTGAAGTGGCTTAAAATCAAGGCTTTTGGGGAATGAGAATGGTATTTGTACCCCCCATTGTACCCCTATTTTGCGCGAGTGTACCGCGACAACCTAAAAGCAAAGCTTTCGGGTTGGAATTTGTTAACCGGACTGTCCTCGATAAAAATCAATATGATTTGTGGTGAAAGAAGTTCCTGCGGGGAGCAGATGAACCGATTTTGAAAAACTCTGTATCAATTTTCTTTACAGATAAACTTTGTTCATAGATTTATGGTATAATCAGTTTAAGCGCTTGAATAAAGGAGATTATCCGGGAAGAAAATGAGAAGGCGCAGACGGAATGATTCTGTAATTCCGTCACTTCATGGGAGATAAATGTTATAGTGAATTTATAGTGAATAGAGAAACGCGATAGCGTAGTAAGCAATAATTTCAGATGATCCAGGTTTGATCAGAGAGGAGAAGAATATGAACAACTATTGTATGATCCAGAACTCCAAAACGTTTGCATTTTCCGCAGAGAATCCAACCGGTGTACGCGCAGGTGGTTCCCAGGGCGGTGACTGCACCAAGCTTCGTCCGACCGTGACGATTCCTGCAGGGGAAACCGTAACTCTGGTAGATGCTGCAGGACCGGGTGTGATCCAGCATATGTGGTTTACCGGATATGTCGGGCACCATTTTATCATCCGTATGTATTGGGATGATCAGGAATATCCGTCTGTGGAAGCTCCGCTCTCTGCATTCTTCGGATGTGCCTATGATGAAAATTTCGTGGACCGGGATGGCAAATATCCGGTGTTGAATTCTGCCATGATGCTGGTAGCTCCTGGTCGCGGCTATAACAGCTATTTTGAGATGCCGTTCCATAAGAGAGCTCGGATCACGATGGAAAACCGTGGTGACAAGGATGAAAATCTCTATTATATTATCACCGGAGCTTATCAGGAGATTCCGGCGGAGGCTGGTTATTTCCATGCCACCTATCGCCAAGAGCACCCGGTTCAGAAGGGTCGTACCTACACAATCGTTGACGGAATCGAAGGCAGGGGACAATTTGTCGGTGTGACTCTGGCAACTGGTATGAATGGCAACAATACCTGTTGGGTAGAAGGCGAAGCCCGCATGTATCTGGACGATGATCCGTATCCGTCTATCCACTATACCGGAACTGAAGACTACTTCGGCGGTTCCTATGGATTTGGAAATGACATCATCATCAAGAGCTATCAGACCTTCAGCGGCTTATATACCGGCATGTATGCAATCTATGGAGACAACCGGGAATTCTATAACGGACAGCAGAGATTCCTGCTGTATCATTTCCATATTGCAGACCCGATCCGTTTTGAGAATAAGTTTCGTATGACACTCGACAACATGGGCTGGACCGGACCGCGTTACGATGATTACACCAGTGTTGCTTATTGGTATCAGACCCTGCCGTCCGCACCGCTGATGCCACTGCCGACAGATGCAGAGATGTGTATGAGATAATAGAACCAGATTGGAGATGTCAGATAGATTGGTTTTAACCTTGCGACACGTCGCATCGGTTATATCGGACTGACATCAGAGATTTGCCGGAAAGGATAGAGGTATTATGTTACTGGAAGAGAAGTTTTTGGAATTTCATCGTTATGCCAGCAGCCACAATCTGCCGCTGGAAGCTATCAGTGTCGGAGATGAGAACAAGGTACTCTGTGAGATGCACTACGCAGCAAATGCACCGAGAAATATTTATTCACATACCAAGAGTTTTACGGTAACAGCAGTTGGACTCGCAATGGAAGAGGGAAAACTAAGCCTGGAAGATCATGTGGCGGAAGTGTTTAAAGATAAACTTCCTTCAAATCCGGATCCAAATCTGGAGAAGATTCAGTTGAAACATCTGCTCTGCATGTCCAGTGGCTTTGGTAAGGCACTTCTGATGAATGCGGACAGACGTCCGGGCGTCGGCGCACCGGATTATGAGAAATATATGATGGCACAGCCGGTTCCTGTGGAGCCAGGCAGTGCATTCTGCTATTCCTCTGCCGACAGTATTCTGGCTGCTCATATGGTAGAACGGGCCGTTGGCAAGCGGATGGGAGAGTATCTGTATGAGAAGGTATTCCAGCCCCTTGATATGGGATGGCCGCTCTGGGAGCATGATCCACAGGGACATCCGAATGGCGGCGGAGGTATGTATCTGACTTGTACCGAGATGATGAAACTGGGACAGCTCTATCTGGCTGAGGGTAACTGGAAGGGCGAGCAGATTGTCAGCAGGGACTGGGTGCAGGAGGTGTCCACCCCGAAATTTACCTTCGAGCCATCTGCAGATCTCTGGCATGTAGGATATGGCTATCAGTTCTGGATCAGTCCATATCCAGGATCCTATCGTGCTGATGGCGCATTCGGACAGATTACAACGATTCTCCCAGAGAAGGGATTGGTTGTTTCCATCCAATGTCCGGAGCGAGGTAATTTCGATCAGGTGAAACGTGCGCTGCATGAACATTTTCTGATGGAATTGTAAGAATAGACTTGCAACAATATGCTATAATTTGCCCAGAAACCGTACTTTTGGCTGAAAAGGCTTAAAATCAAGGCTTTTAGGGAATGTGGATGGGATTTGTACCCCCATTGTACTCCTATTTTGTAAAACAGTAGGATCATCAACCGGACTTCCCTCGATAAAAAAGAATATGATTTGTGGCGAAAGAAGTTCCTTCGGGGACTTCTTTTCACTTACATAAAAATGTCGGTTTGAATGTCGGTTAAGTGTCGGTTTGTTTATGATATTTGACTGCAATACATATTATGTGGTTGTACTTTTAATAATAATCGTATACCTTACGTATAATCCAATTATCTTAGATGGTAATTGGATTTTTCCTTTCTCCCAGTTAACACTGGGTATTTATTTCCATCTCTGATATATTTTGAAAAGGCACTGTGGATCTGTATCTATATAATTACAGCTTTGACTGGTATGAGGTGACTCAGACCACAGCTTTTCGTCTATTACTGTTAATCAGTTTGTTAACGCACCGACGTTTCTATTTACGTGATTACACAGCCGAATTCTCTGTGGAAGACAGCAGTGCTAAATATTATTTCAGGAGGTATATCTCTATGTCCATGTACTTTGTTGGAATTGATATTTCCAAGTACAAACATGATTGCTGCATCATTTCTGCATCTGATCAAAAAGTAGTTTCTAAAGTCACAATCAAAAACAATAAAGCCGGCTTTGATGAACTACTCACTATCATTAACTCTCTATCTAATCCTGAGGGCATAAGAATAGGGTTTGAATCAACTGCCCATTATGCTCTCAATCTTGAACTCTTCCTTGAAAGTTCTCTCCTAACCTTCATGGAAGTAAATCCTGTGCTTATCAGCGAATTCAAGAAATCAAAGACACTAAGGCGTACAAAAACCGACTCTGTTGACTGCGAATCAATAGCTCGTTGGTTAATGACCGTTGAATACAAACCCCATTCAAAAGGATTTTACCACGCTTACTCTTTAAAGTCATTAACTCGTTTACGCGATAAACTTATCCGACAGCGTTCTTTCTATCTTGTTAAAATCACAAATGTGTTAGATCATACATTCCCTGAGTTTAAACCATTCTTTAATGAACGCTTATCCAAAACTGCTCTCTATCTGCTTGAGAACTATGGTTCTGCTGAAAAGATGGCTCGTATGAATTCAGCTTCTTATGAAAAACTTCGCTCATTGTCCAGAGGCAAGTTTTCGCCTCAGCAATTCCTGCGACTAAAAGAACTTGCTGACAATACTGTTGGTGTAAACAACTCTATTTTTGATGTAGAGCTGAACAGTCTTTTATCTTTATACAAATCCCTTGTAAAAGAGATTGATACCATTGAAAAAGAAATCAACAAGCTAATTGAAGAAGTACATCCTCACTATATGTCAGTTCCTGGAATCGGACCATTATCGGCAGCTGTAATCTATTCTGAATACGGCGATATATCTAACTTCACTAATTCAGGACAAATGCTTGCATTTGCCGGAATAGAACCGGGAATCAACGAATCTGGTACTGAATCTCACGGAGGTAAGATGGTTAAGCGTGGATCATCCCAGCTCCGCTACACACTTATCAATTGTTGTCTACCGTTAATCCGCTTTGACATGACATTTGCAGCTTACTATGCCAAGAAACGCGGAGAAGGCAAACCACATCGTGTAGCCATTACTCATGTAGCCAAAAAGCTTATTAGAGTCATCTACGCATTGGAGAGGCAAGATATCGACTTTAATGCACAGAAACTTCATTAATCTCTAGTGGATTAATACTAATTTCTCCCATCTGAAATACGATGTATTCAGATGGCTTATTAAAGTTACCCATTTTTACAATTCAAAAAATTTTCAAAATTCTCTTGACTGTTTATAGTTTGTCACCTAAATATGCATAGAAACCAGGTCGATTATAAAGAAATAACATAAAATATGTTATTATGAATGAAATTATGTTACAAGGAGATGTCATATGCAAAAGCAATTAGAGCAGTATTTCGGCTGCAAAGTAAAAATAGCAGAATACAAGAATAAAT